>OKTT01000360.1_pt1 | contig 27195 bp, 29 predicted proteins | sample 1606121 | NCBI WGS metagenome assembly OKTT01 (sample SAMEA3879516, study PRJEB24766) | human gut metagenome | biome: human-associated habitat; feature: feces | place: USA | collected 1985/1987
TTGATTCTCAATCAATAATACAAGGCGTTGGTCTTGATCCTCGTATTGGCACACATTATAATAATCCATCCTTTGGTTATGGCGGTTATTGTTTGCCTAAAGACACGAAACAACTCTTGGCTAATTATCAGGATGTTCCTCAGAACATGATGACTGCTATTGTCGAAAGCAACCGTACAAGAAAAGATTTCATAGCAGATCAAGTGCTGCGTAAAGCGGGGTATTACACCGCCTCCTGCTCATGGGATACTCAGAAAGAACGAAAAATAACCATTGGCGTATATCGTTTGACCATGAAATCCAATTCTGACAACTTCCGTCAAAGTGCCATTCAAGGGATTATGAAGCGTATCAAGGCGAAGGGTGCTACTATTGTGATTTTCGAGCCTACTATGCAAGATGGTGAAACTTTCTTTGGTAGCCAAGTGGTCAATAACTTAATCAAATTCAAGGAAATAAGTCAGGCCATAATTGCCAACCGTTACGACGCTTGCCTGGATGATGTGAAAGACAAGGTATATACTCGTGACATTTTCCAAAGAGATTAACTTTATGGTAACATACAATGTTAGTTTAGAGAACAAAGTGGTTTTGGTGACTGGTGCAGCCGGTTTTATCGGAGCTAATTTGGTAAAACGTTTGCTGAATGAATTTGATAGCGTGAAAGTCATCGGCATTGATAGTATTACCGAATACTATGACGTAGGTTTAAAGTATGAACGCTTACAAGAATTGTCTGCCTATGGTGACAGATTTGTTTTCATAAAAGATAGTATTGCTAAAAAGGAAATTGTTGGGTCTATCTTCACTGATTATCATCCACAGGTAGTAGTGAACCTTGCTGCTCAAGCCGGTGTACGCTATAGCATCACTAACCCTGATGCTTATATTGAAAGCAACCTTATTGGATTTTATAACATCTTAGAGGCCTGCCGTCATCATAGCGTGGAGCACTTAGTATATGCTTCTTCCAGTAGTGTATATGGAAGCAATAAGAAAGTGCCTTATAGTACCGATGATAAGGTAGACAATCCAGTATCACTCTATGCTGCTACTAAAAAGAGCAATGAGTTAATGGCTCATGCTTATAGCAAGCTCTATAACATACCAAGCACAGGTCTGCGATTCTTCACCGTTTACGGTCCCTGTGGACGTCCTGATATGGCTTACTTTAGTTTTACCAACAAACTGTTGAAGGGCGAGACCATTCAGGTTTTCAATTATGGTAATTGTAAACGTGACTTCACCTATGTGGATGACATTATAGAGGGCGTTGTCCGTATCATGCAGCATGCTCCTGAGAAGAAAAATGGCGATGATGGATTGCCAATTCCTCCTTATAAAGTATATAATATCGGCAATAACTCTCCGGAAAATCTTTTAGACTTTGTAACCATCCTTCAGGATGAACTTATTCATGCAGGTGTACTTCCCAATGACTATGACTTTGAATCCCACAAAGAATTAGTACCGATGCAACCTGGAGATGTGCCTGTTACATATGCTGACATCACATCCCTCAGACAGGATTTCGGTTTCAAGCCTTCTACCTCTCTTCGTGAAGGTTTGAGGGCATTTGCTCAGTGGTATGCTAAATACTATAGCTACAAAGAAAAGAATATAGAATTATAAAGTAAATAAAATGTATTATGGCTTACATGTATTTGATATTCCCTGGGGACTCTTTGTTGTTTATTGCTAGAGTTGCAGGTTTCATTGCCAGTAAATGTGAAGTAATTGTATTTGAGATAAGTTGAAAATAAGGACATATTTTCTATATTCATATATTGTATAAAGGAACGCAATATGATGGCTAGTATTCAATAATACAATCCTGATGATGTGGATGGTGGTTTCAAGGATGGTCACTATATCACGGCTTGGATAGATGAGAAGATAATCAATAAAAATGAAGTTTAGGAACTTGTTATCGATTGAGGAGAATGTAAGAATCGCTAGAGAGTTATTGAGATATTGGTTTTCTGAGAAACCAGATAAGTTGAATAAGTTAATCGAACAGATACATAGTAAGCAAGAATAACATTTGTTGTTGTAGGAAAATGTATTAAAATTACACAAATAATAATGTCAGATAGTCTGTTAAATAACAAACGAATAGCGAAGAATACAGCGTTTTTGTATTTTAGAATGGTCCTTACTATGTTTATAGGATTATTTTCTGTAAGGATAATTTTAAATGTGTTAGGGGAGGAAGACTATGGTATTTATAATGTTATTGGTGGAGTGGTGACTATGCTGGCATTTTTAAATAACTCACTTTCATCTGCTACACAACGATTTTTATCATTCGAATTAGGAAAAAAGAATAAAAAGGACCTTCATTCTATTTTTTGTAATAGTATGTCCTTATACATTTGGGTTTGTGTTATACTGTTAGTTTTAGCAGAAACTTTGGGGTTGTGGTTCGTTAACAATAAGTTGGTTATCCCTGACGAGCGAATGATAGCCGCTAATTGGATATATCAGTTCTCTATCATTTCTTTTTTGTGCACCATTCTTAGTTCTCCATTTAACGCAGCTATTATTGCACATGAAAAGATGAGGATATATGCCTATGTCTCGATTGCCGAATCTTTACTGAAATTGGCTTTAATTTATTCGATTTTAGTTTTGGATGGGGATAAGTTGAGCATATATGGCTTCTTCATGATGCTGGTATCTATATTGGTTTTTGTTTTTTATATGGTTTATTGCTTAATGAAGTTTGAGGAAACTAAGTATAGATATATATATGATAAAAATAAGATAAAAGAAATTGGCGGCTTTGTCGGTTGGGGTGTTTGGGGAGCACTGTCGAATATATTTAAAAGTCAAGGGATTAACATTCTTCTTAATATGTCTTTCGGTCCTATGGTGAATGCATCCCGAGGTATTGCATATCAGGTAGAGGGAGCTGTTAATACATTAGTTCAGAATTTTTATACAGCTATGCGTCCGCAGTTGATCAAATCTTATGCAGCTAACGAAACCGAAGAAATGTTCAAATTGCTGAATATGTCAACCAGATTAGGGTACTATATGATGTTTCTTGTATCTTTAATATTTCTTTATAAAACTCCTTTGATATTCAGTGTGTGGTTAGGGAAAATTCCTCAATATTCCATAGCTTTTACCCGATTAGTCTTGATTAGCCAATTATTTATAGTATTGGCAAATCCACTAATGACCGCCATACACGCTACTGGTAAGGTAGCGAAGTATCAATTTTTGAGTGGTTGTATATTTATGTTAGTTTTACCATTTTCTTATTTCATATTGAAATTAGATCATAATAGTTTTTGGCCATTTGTAGTGTTGATAGTGTCATCTTTGTTTTATTGGATTTTGACTATAGAACGATGCTGCAAATTGATAGATTTATCACTAAGAAATTATTTAGTTATGGTATCTCGACTTTTTTTAGTCTCATTAATATTGCTTTTAGGAGCTCAGTTACTATATCAATGGGGAACAGACGGCTGGTTAGACTTTATAGTCCTATGCTTTTATACTTTAGTTGTTGGAATAGTGGCAATATTGTTTATAGATTGTTCAAAATCAGAAAGAATAATGATTAAGGTACTAATTCTTTCAAAATTTCATAAATGAAAATACTATGTCCTAATCAGTTTGATATTCTTAGAGGCATTGGTATTATATTAGTGATGTTTGGGCATGCCATTTCGAAAAGTGGGTTTGCACATAATCTGATTTATGGGTTTTCACATGCCTTTGTGCTTTTTTAAAGATAAATCTTTGGGTATAGTATTAAAAGGATTGCTGATGCCATGGGCAACATTCTGTTGTGTGTTAGTCCTATGTTCATTTATTTTTCAATTTGGGAGTAACGGATCTGGGCCTCAGTTTCGGTTTCTGGATGAGAATTGCTATATATTGTATCATACAATTTGTTTTTTGATATGCCTATTTATTTGTAGATTGTTTTGTCGATTGATAATATGATTATATAATATGTTGATTATTATTCGATTACTTGTTTTAGAATATTTCCTTGTATTTTCATTAATAGTGCTTTAGCAATGTTGTTTTCTTTTATTTGGGAAAAGTATTCCACAAGTAGGAATGGTACGAAAAGCAGCAACCGATACGGATTAGCATAGGATTGATGGTTGTTTATGTGGTATATGTATGGCTGGTGCTCTTCTGGTAAATATCAAAGGAAATCTATTTCCGATTTATTTGCTTGTTCTATCAATAATTCCAATTTGGGGATTATATCAGATTTGTTGTACAATAAATTCGTCATTTCTTTTGTGTTGTGGTGCAGTCAGTCTTACAATTATGGGATTCCATCATCCAATATATGATGTCATAATGGCGCCAATATTTAATAGAGTTGCATTTCCACAATCGATTAAAATTATACTCACAGTAGTATTGACTCTGATAATAGTCTTGATCATAGATAAATTAATTAATAAATATGCTCCATATCTCTTGGGAAAATTTTAAATTATGCGTTCTCCTTTAATAACTCTTGCATTATCAGTTTATAATGTAGAACCATATTTGCGACAGTCGCTGGAAACGATTGTCAATCAGACATATCAAAATCTAGAGATACTCTGTATTGATGACTGCTCGAAGGATAATACATATGATATTCTACAGGAATATGCCCAAAAGTGTAGTCGTATCAGAGTTGTGAAACAACCAAAGAATCAAGGGTTGTCAGTGTCGAGAAATCGTGCCATTGAGATGGCGCAAGGTGAATATATACTCATGCTTGATGGAGATGATCTCTTTGCTTTGGATATGGTGGAGAAGGCTTACAAGAAAGCTGCCGAAACAGATGCTGATCTTGTGGTGTGGGATTATTGTACTTTCTATAAAGATGAAGAACTTCCTAAACTACTCAAGAAACCGTCTTCTCTTATCGGTTTTGAATTGAAGGATAAGATTGCGCTTCTAAAACGTCCTGCTTTTATGTGGGTGAAGCTGATCCGTACGCAGATACTTCGTGACCAAGGTGTGCATTTTCCTGAGGGATTAACTAAACAAGACATTCCTGTATGGTGGCATTTGGTTACTACTCTTAATAAGATTGTAGTTCTTCCCGAACGTTTGTCTTATTATCGCCAGAATCAGTTTAATACTACTAGCCGAAAGGATAAAAGTGTATATTCTCTGGCATACGTAATGGATATCACTGGTGAATATTTGAAGGAGAACAATCTTTATGAGACTTACAAGAATGAATATCTTAGAAGCCGACTTGGATTACTCCAAGGTATGTACGATTATATCAAGTCAGAACTACAACCGAATGCCATACAGATGATTCGTGAGCGATTGGATGCTGATGCCATTGCTTATATCAAATCTCCTGTATGTGCTTTGAGCAAGCGAACCATTCTTTTCTATAAGGGATACATGATGGGAGATCTGTTCGCAAAACTGCAATACGACAGTTTGATGTTGGCGCGCACTATTTACCGAAAAATCAAAGTATAATGAAGTACCGAGAAATTGGTCCTGACATAATCCGTACGTTGGCCATCGTGTGTGTGGTTTGTGGTCATTTCTTCTCTGTCAATACGCCTTACAATCAGGCACTATTTGAAGGGTGGGGGATGCTGCTGCAAGGATGCCTGAAGGCGTTTTTCTGTAATTTGGGTGTACCCTTGTTCCTTATGCTTACGGGGTATTTCAACTGCCGGAAGGAGTTTTCTTCAGAATATTATAAGAACATCAAGCGAGTACTGATACCTTATATCATCATTTCAGTTCTGACATGGGTAGTACTGTCGGCTGATCATTCCATCAAGGAGTTGTTTTTGGGTACCCTAGGGTATAAGATCATTGGCTATGCTTGGTATGTAGAGATGTTTATCGGTCTATACTTGTGTGTTCCATTCTTGAATATGGTGGTGGAGAAGGTGTTCAACTCGGATAAAAAGAAGTTGATATATGGACTCTTTGCAGTACTGATTTTCATGACTTGCTTGCCTCCATTGTTAGATAGAGGAGAGTTTCGTATTGTACCTAACTACTGGCAGATGTGTTTCCCTGTGCTACTGTATTTTACGGGAGCATTATATGGTATTTTCAACCTGTGATCAAGCGTAAGGTCTTGGCTACTTGGGCTATTTGTGCAATATATCTACAATATCCTTTGATTAATTGGATAAAAATCAATATTGTATGTAATGAGGGTAATTTGCCGAATTTATTTGGACCATATTACGCACTCCCAGGCTATATAGCTATGACGCTTCTGTTTGTTGTTCTGTATAAGGTAGAATTAAGACTAAGGCCCATCGAGAAGGTGGTGACTAGCGTATCGCTTGCCAGCTACGAGATGTTCCTCTTTTCCTATCTCTGCGACCAACTGATATACCCACTGGTGATGGAGAGATTTTATACAAATCAGAACTCGTTTATTGTTTGGTTTATACCCGTCACATTGACCATATTAATAACATCATATATACTGGCCTCAATCTATAGGAGAGTGATGGGACAGTTTGAGGCGAATAAGAAATAAACGATGCAACAACATAAACCAACCATACTGATAGCAAATGGAACGATGAATGCCGGTGGTACGGAAACGCTCATCATGGAGATTTTTCGCCATCAGACAGGTCGTGTACGCTATATCCTAATGGTACATTATCAAGGTGAGATACAGAAAGGTATATTCGATGATGAGATTCACTCCCTAGGAGTGGAGATTGTCTATATTCCATCTGTGGGCAGTTTAGGTATCAGCGGATATTGTCGCAAATTCAAGGAATATGTAAACAAATTAGGTAAGATTGACATTCTCCACAGCCACCTGAATGCCAATGGAGGTATTATCTGTATGGCAGCAAAGAAAGCAGGCATCAAATGCCGTATCAGCCATTGTCATGCTGACATCCGCTTCAAGGGTGGCTTCATTAGTAACCTGAAAGAGGAATTTACTTTGCAAGTGCTGAGAACATATGTCAATACCTATTCCAACCATTATTGGGCTTGTTCACATGAGGCCTGGAGGCGATTGTTTTATCCTTGGAAGCATGAGGTGATTACTCCCAACATGATTGATGTGCAGAAGTACCTCTCTACGCCCGAGGATGTGCTAGAGGCAAAGGCTGCCATAGGTATGGAAGGTAAGTTTGTGGTAGGTTCGGTAGGGCGTGTGGCTCGCATCAAAAACTATGAGTTGGTACTCAAGGCTGTAGCTCTCCTGAATCAGCAAGGCATGGAGATACACTTTGTATGCTACGGCCGCTTTGATGCCCAGAAGGATACCTATTGTGCCGAATTGGTGGCACTGACCGAGAGTTTTGGTATCACTGACAAAGTTCACTTTATGGGCAACACTACCTATGTAGCACATGATATCAAGGCATTTGACATGTTCCTGATGCCATCCACCACCGAGGGGTTTGGAATGGCAGCCATCGAAGCTCAAGCTGCCGGTATATCTACCCTATTGTCAACAGGTATTCCGCAGATAGTAGATGTAAAGTTGGGGCTAGTGAGATTCCTTCCGCTTGATGACGTTAATGCATGGGTGGAGGAGATTGGACGAAAGAGAAAAGAGGAAGAACCGACGCATGAAGAAATCATAGCAGCGTTTGACAAACGGGGATACAACTCTGTGTCAATGGTAAAAGAGATTGAAGATAGGTATTTGAATATGATTTGTAACGATAAATAAGAACTATGGTAAGAGGTTTTTGGTTAGAATATCCAATAAGTGTTTATCACTGTTTTATGAGCTGGTTGATGCCTATAATAGTGTCTGACGAAAAAGCTGTTGATTGTTACTATCGCAAGCACACTGGAGGCCGTCCTGCTAATATGGAAAATCCGCAGTTGTTTAGCGAAAAACTGCAGTGGTATAAGTTGTATGCTCGTAAGCCTTTAATGGAGAAAGTCGCAAATAAATATACGGTACGAGAGTATATAGAAAGTGTTGGTTATGGATATTTGCTGAATGATCTGTTAGGAGTGTATAAAAATGTGTCGGAGATTGATTTTAATGCTCTACCTAATCAGTTTGTGTTGAAAGATACTCATGGCAGCGGACATAATATCATTGTGAAAGATAAGAGCCAATTGTGTAAATGGCAAGCAAAGATGATGATGCACACTTGGCTTCATCAAACCATAGCATGGAGCGGACGTGAGTGGGTGTATCAAAGCATGCCGAGGCACATCATTGCCGAGAAGTACCTTGAAGATGAGACTGGAGAATTACGTGATTATAAGTTTTACTGTTTCAATGGCGAACCTCAGTTTATGCAGTTGGAAGTGGGGCGTGGAACTGAGCACAACACCCGCAACTTCTATGATATGGATTGGAATCTGATGCCTTTCGGCAAGGAGCTCCCACATAATCCGAACATCAATGTCCCACGCCCTCAGATGTATGATGAGATGCAGAAAATTGTACGTGATCTCTGTAAACCCTTCCAATACGTTCGTGTTGATCTCTACCAAGTGTGTGGAAAGATTTATTTTGGTGAATTGACTTTCTTTCCTGCTGGCGGAGCTCCCGACTTTGTTCCTGTTGAGTATGATACGATTGTTGGCGAAATGTGGAAACTTGAAAAAGAATAAATATGTTACGTCAATTTTTATATACATATTCCTCTGTGCTGGGGCTAATCAAGGCATTCTTTTATAAGTTCGCTTTTGGTAAAAGTTTGCAGTTTACTGGATTGCCCCACGTCTCTCGTACTGCAACAATTCGTATCAGAAAAGGTGCATCTGCAAAAATTGGAGCTGCTTCTAATTTTGCAGATGGTGTGATATTGTCAGTTGCCGGTCATGGTCAGTTTATAATAGGGAATAACTCATCCATGGGTTTTTATACAATTATCACTTGCCATCACAAGATTTCCATCGGAAACAATGTGATGATAGCACCTCACGTTTCTATGTATGACCATGATCATGAAATACATGTGGCTGGTAATATGAAGGAAGCCGGTTATACATACGGAGAAATCGTGATAGGTGATAATGTCTGGATAGGCGATAATGTAATCATCCTCAAAGGCGTACATATTGGTTCTGGTAGTGTGATAGCTGCCGGTTCATTGGTCAATAAGGATGTTCCTGCTAATGTCATCTATTGTAACAAACGCGAGAAAGTAATAAAGAAACTACATGAGTAAGATACTGATCTTTGGAGATATTTGCCCAACCGATGATACCAAGGAGGTATTCGAATCGGGCTCTGGTGAGAGTTTGTTCGGCAATGTGCTTCCCCTAATTAAGGAGGCAGACTATTGCATTGCTAATCTGGAGTGTGCAATTACTGACCACCCTACTCCGGTAAAGAAATGCGGACCAGTTCTGTATGGCAGTACTAAATGCATGACTACCATAGCCGATGCGGGTTTAAAGGCTGTGAGCCTTGCCAACAATCATATTCGCGACTGCGGAGATGAGGGTGTAAGTTCTACCTTGGACATTTGCCAGCAACACCATATTCGTACGTTTGGAGCTGGTGTTGACGAGCAGGCAGCTTCTGTTCCGCTGATAGTTGAAGTAAAGGGCAAGAAGATAGGTTTTGCATCGTTTGCAGAACGAGAATTCAACTACACAAAAAACGGAAAGATGGGTGCCAAGGCGTTGGATGTGTTCGAAGACTATGACCGCATACGCCAGTTGAAGGCACAGGTAGATTGTGTTATCGTGCTGTTTCATGGCGGTATAGAGAATTATCGCTATCCCAGCCCTTTGCTTCGGAAGAAATGTCGAAAGTTTGTGGACTCGGGAGCTAATGTGGTGTTGGTCCAGCATAGTCATTGCATAGGTTCGTACGAAAAGTATCATGGTGGAACTATTCTGTATGGTCAGGGTAATAGCATTTTTGGTTACAGGAAGGGCGATGATAAGTGGAATGAAAGTTTGGTGTTAACAGTTAGTGTTGAGGATAAAGTAAGCGTTGTGTTTACGGCTTTGGAGACACAGAGCAATGGATTGGTCAGTCTCTCGTCAAATCCCGATGGTATTATGGTACCTTTTATGGAACGATCAGCCAAAATCACAGACACAGCCTTTATCGAGGCTGAGTGGCAGAAATTCTGTAACGAAATAGAACCCCTCTATCTTTCTATGCTTTATGGTCACGGCTTGCAGACTAATCGCCTGAACCGTCTGCTTCGGAATAAGTTGGTACGTTTACTTTACTCCAAATGGCAGTTGAATGTGACCAATAATCTTGTACGTTGTGATGCCCACCGTGAAGTGATAGAAACTTTGCTGAATAAATATAATTACTGATATGACGCCCTATTTCGTAGTTTTAATATTAGCATTGATTTTTATGGTTGTCTATCAGAAGAGCCAGAACAAGTTGTTCTTGGTTCTTTGTGCTATACCTTTGATAGTATTAATTGGATTTAGAAGTGCAGAGGTGGGAACGGATACAGGTGGTTATTGCCGTAGTTTTTTAGACAAGGCTAATTATTCATTGTCTCTTGATACACTCGAAGAATTCTCTACTGAGCCCGGATGGAATTTGTTGAATTTGTTGTTGGTACGTTTGGGTGAGCATTATTTTATAATTCTTACCGCAGTGGGTATTATCTGTACAGCTGCTGCACTAAGAGTGATAAATCAATTGTCGAAATCAAAGACTCTTTCCTTATTTGTGTATATTACTTTAGCATTCTATTTGTTTGCATTTGCCGCTTCTCGCCAGGCTGTAGCAATCGGTATCTATATGTTGTCCATACCGCATCTGCTTAATAAGGATTTTAAGAGGTATGCCATTACAGTATGTATTGCGACTTTGTTTCATCAAACAGCTCTTATAGCTTTGCCACTATACTTCTTCTTCAGACTGCCATTTTCCAATAAGGTTTTGGCATTGATCATTGTTGGCGGTTTGTTAACGGGTGCTATCATTCCACGAATTATGACTTTTGCTGCTACGGTTGAGGATCGATATAGTGTATATACAGAATACGAAGGCGGTGGAGAAATGTTTACGGTTTTTTATTTGGTTCTGAGTGCGTTCTTTATTGTGCAACGGTCAAAAATCAAGGCAGAGTATATTAGGAATTATGATGTCTTGCTGAATATGCTGATTTTTGGTAGTTTGATTTATGTAGTTGTAATTTTGTCTGGTTTGTATGGAGAGGTTACCCGACTTGCAGCATACTTCCAGGTCTCTACAATAATTCTGTGGGCATACCTGCACAAACATCGAGTCACTTCTCTAAATGCTGTATTTTGGTTGATTGCTATAGTAGGTCATTTAGGATATTTCTATATATACCTTTCTAAGATTGGACATATTGTTCCATATAGTTTTAATGTAATGTTGAATTAAAAATGAGAGTCTCAGTAATAATGGGAGCCTTCAATGCTGCTTCCACATTATCCGCATCCATCGACTCTGTACTAAAGCAGACCTATAAAGATTGGGAGTTAATTATTTGTGATGACTGCTCGACGGACAATACCTTTGATGTGGCAAAGTCGTATGTCGAGAAGTATCCTAATATTCGAGTGATTCGTAACGAGAAAAATAGTTGTTTAGCTTATTCTTTGAATCATTGTTTGAAGTATGTCCAAGGCGAGTATGTCGCCCGTATGGATACTGATGACCTATGTCTGCCTGACCGTCTGGAGAAGCAGGTGGCTTTTCTTGATGCACATCCAGATTTAGCAGTCGTAGGTGGTGGTGTGATGTTGTTTGATGGTGAGATTGTAAAGAAGACCATTTTTAATCCCGAGGAACCACGGAAAGAGTATTTAACCAAGGGGGTACCTTTCTTTCATCCCACTATCATGATGCGCAAATCGGCATATGATGCATTAAATGGTTATATAGTGAGCGACCGCACCAAGCGAGGGCAGGACTATGATATGTGGTTTCGTTTCTATGCTAAGGGATTCAGAGGATATAACCTTCAGGAGCCGGTGTTGCGTTATCATGACAGTTTGTCGGATTACAGCAAGAAGAGTTCGTGGAATATGACGTGGGGAGCCACAAAGACTATGTGGCTTGGGTTTAATGCATGTAAAATGCCACTGTATCTATATCCATGGATTTTGAAGCCCATTGTATCGTGGTTACTGCCTAAAAAGTTAATTTACATGATTCATAACAAGAAAGCGTAATGGAGAAAAAAATCAAGATAGCAGGTGTGGCTACCAAGGCTCAGGGTATCAAGTGGTTCATGTTGGATAATTTGCGCTATGCGGCAAAAAATGGATTTGAATCATATATCATCTGCGAGTTAAGTGATATGTTTGACGGTGAGAACTTGGCTGGTATAACATATTTACCACAAAAGATGTCAAGGGGAAATGTATCTCCTTTAGAAGTGATCAAAAGTGTTCGTATGCTATATAAAGTTTTTAAGAAAGAGAAATTCGACATTGTACAATATACATCTTCTAATGCTGCATTGTATGGTTCTATAGCAAGTTGGCTTGCCCGAGTTCCAGTCAGAATCTATTGCCAGTGGGGAATTTCTTATACTGATTATACTGGCATTAAGAAATGGTTCTATAAGACGATGGTCAAGGCGACTTGTTTGTTCTCAACCCGTGTACAGCCTGATAGTTTTAGTAATCTAGAGTTTGCAATTGCAGAAAATCTGTATTCTCGTAAAAAAGGAAATGTGATATTTCATGGTAGTGCTTGTGGAGTGGATTTGAATAAGTTTAATATTTCTAAAAAGGAAAAATGGAGTAAAGAAATGCGTAATGAGTATGACATTCCCCATAATGATCGAGTAATAGGGTTTGTTGGACGTATAGTACCAGAGAAAGGAATAAATGAGTTGCTTGAGGCATTTATGTCGCTTGATAGCGATCATGTGTCTTTGTTTATCGTAGGTCCCTATTATGAAACAGAAAAGCTAAACCAAGAAATATTTAAAAAGGCCAAAGAGCACCCGAAGATCCACTTCACAGGACCTGTGAGCAATCCGGCTAAGTTTTATGCGGCATTTGACTTTTTCGTTTTCCCAAGCTATAGAGAGGGATTTGGTTCTGTTGCATTAGAAGCTGCTGCATTTGGCGTGCCGACAATCGTCAGCAATATCAAGGGGCCAACAGAGTTTATCCATCATGGTGAAAACGGCATAGTTTGTGAAGTAAAATCAACGGATAGTTTGCGAGGGGCAATGAAAAATGCGTTGAGTATGAATACTGGAGAATACGCTATACTGAGTCGAAATTGTTATAATAAAGTCAAGAGTGAGTTTGACTCTCAACTTTATCAGTGTGAATTTGTCAAGGATCGATTAAAGCTATATAAAGAGTCTCAAAAATGAAAAATATTCTTCTGATAAATGCTGAGGGAGTTCAGGCTATCTGTTTGGCTCGTTCTCTGAGGAAGCAAGGACATCGTGTGGTTGGCTTCTGCAACCATAAGATGACAAGTGGATATGCAACAAGATGGTTGAGTGAAAAACATCAGTCGCCTGATATTACATTACGTACTGTTGAGTTCAAGTCGTTCCTTTACGATTATTTGGGGCAGCATCAGGTGGACTTGATTATTCCACTTGCCGACGATGGTGCATTTTTTTTGAGTAAGAATAAAGAAGTAATAGAAGAGAAGTTTCATTTGAAGTGTGCTATACTGTCTTTTGAAGTCTTCAATATTGCCAATGATAAGCAGAAACTAATGGAACTATGCGAAAAATATGGGTTCTGCCATCCGCATACAAGAGGTCTGCCGTTTGGATTTAGAGATATTCAAGAGGTGGTCGATGAGATAAAGCAGGTGGTTGACTATGTCGGATTTCCTGCTATGATTAAGCCTAATCTGTCACAAGGAGCTAAAGGTATTATGCGTGTGGACAACATGCAAGAGCTGATGGAGAAATACCCAGATGTACATAAGCTGTTTGGCGCATGCACTTTGCAGCAGTATGTGGAGCAACCAAATTACTATTATAACGTGATGCTCTATCGCGACAAGAAGGGTTATATGGACAACTACACCATTATAAAGATTCGCAGGTTTTTCCCAATTAAAGGTGGCAGCAGCTGTTACAGTGAGACAGTGGAACATGAGTATTTGCTCAATCAATGCCGAGAAGTCTTGGAAAAACTGAATTGGAACGGCTTTGCTGATTTTGATGTGTTGGAGGAAGTGCAGACACATGAATTGAAGATTATCGAGATTAATCCTCGTGTGCCATCGAGTTTTCAGGCAGCCTTTGCCGCTGAAGTAGATTTCGGTAAAGTGTTCGTTGCAGATGAGTTTAATGAGCCGATGCCTAAGTTCGAATATAAGATTGGGAAGCAAGTTCGTTGGATGGGGTTGGATGTGATGTGGTTCTTGTTCTCAAAGGACAGATTTAAGTTTAAACCGTCTTGGTTCAATTTTTTTGGCAAGGAAGTAAGTTACCATGATGGTGCATGGAATGATCCATTGCCAATGCTTGCTGGTATGTTTGCTGGTGCACTGAAGTATCTGAACCCAAATTTCAGAAAAGCAAAATTGAAAAAATAATTAGAAATTAAGTAAGTACTCAAAAAAGGACTTAATTGAGTAACCAATATCTTTGTTGCTGAACTAAAAATATACTTATGTACAGTAGTGAAAATTTAGAAAGACTTTATTTCAAATACTAGATGAAGGCTTTGGCAGTCAGTGTGTTGGTAGAAGAATCTGTATGAAGAACAAAGTATTTTATAACGTGTTTCATAAATGCTATAAGGACACCCGCAATAAAGTAGTGTTAGCCCAAGTGGAAGGTATGACTACAACTTTGGCGACTAAATCGGAAACACGTGGGAGTTTCTTTCGGTTCTCAGGAATGCTTCTTCTTGGTTCGATTCAGAATTGATATACGCATTTTCACGAATATGCATTTAATCACCAGACATGTATTAGGGAGCAGCTCAAGTTTGTTAAATAGCACCATATCAGTTCCCAAAGTCAACCTGTTAAGAAGGAGATCAAGGATATGGATGATACAGCTGACCGGAAACATAAGGTCTAGGATGGTACTGGATGATATGTTCTTCGCTGTGACGAAACGTGGTGCTAGGTGAGAAAATAAGATTGTTACAAGAAGTGCTGTATATAGGTTTTGATCAATATAGGTGAACAGGTCGTGATCTTTTTTATGAAAGACGGATCACGTGGAGGGAATGTTCTGTTTGATTTTCTAAGAGACGCTAAACAGAAGTCTGTTCAATATAAAGACAACGTCCGTCAGCATAGCTTATGCCAGAGCTAAGTAAGTGAAAGATTTGGAACACGGGGGAAGATGAGGATGCCATGGCTTTTATTATTAATATCAACAGGCTTTATAGTATGGAAGTGTCTAATGGAAGTGAAGGAATAAATTTACAGAAAGGCGTGTCCGTCCTTTTATCATCCAAAGAAATACCTCTCTTCATTTTAGCAGTGGTGAAGGGATACCATAGCACTATTAAGCTGCAGAGCAAGTCCAGACGGACTTGCTCTGGCAAATTTTTACCAGTTTCAAGGATTTTTTCTCTCTGACACTTCTTTAATATAGATTTGGCAGTATACCAGTAGTTAAAAATCAAATAATTTTATGGGGCTCTTTTATTAAGGTCTCATCTATGGTATCTTATGAAAAGGGGATGCTTCAATTTGAATACTAACACCAATTTGGAAACAATGTCATTTTATTTGGCTAAACTAAAAGGATAGTTATAACTCTAATAAATTATGTTTTACAAAGTAATCAAGCGAATTTTTGACTTTACCTGTGCCTTGATAGGGATCATTGGTACTTCACCATTGTGGATTATTGGCATTATTGGTATTTTAGTTTCCGACTGGGGACCGATATTTTATATAGCACATCGTATAGGTAAGAATAATATACTTTTTAAGATGTATAAGTTTCGTTCTATGCGAGTTGCAAAAGCAGTAACGGAGGCTTCTTTAAGACCTGATGAAGATCGTATCTTTCCATTCGGGCGCTTCATTCGCAAAGTCAAGATTGATGAGTTGCCACAGTTACTAAATATATTGAATGGAACAATGTCAGTGGTTGGTCCTCGTCCTGTGGCGCAAGATCAGTTTGAGATGTTCCGTTATGGTAAATGGAATGAGGCAGCAAAGGTACCTGTAGGATTAAGTGGTCCTGCTGCTTTGTATGATTTCATATATGGGGACCAAATCACGAATGAAAAGGAATATATAGAAAAAGTATATCCAACACGTCGTGAATTGGAATATACATACGTGAAGAAAGCAGGTATCTTCTATGATTTGAAAATGATTATATATACAGTGATTTGTATTATTTATGCGTTATTCGGTAAGGAATGTACATGGATATTGAACGAGTTTATAAATGATGCGAAAGAAACGATGGAAAAATAACAATTAAATTAACATTTATGAAATACTTACTTGTAGTAGCTCATCCGGATGATGAGACTCTTGGTGCGGGTGCGTCTATGTATAAATGGATTCGTGAAGGACAGACAGTGGATGTAGCTATCATGTGTACGGAAGCAAAGGCGCGTGCGTTTCGTCCAGAAGATAACGAATTGGAATATGATGTAAATGTATCAAATAAGTTTTTGGGCGTAAGAAAAATATATGAAGGTACTTTTCCAAATATTGAAATGAATACGATTCCTCACCTGAAGCTGGTACAGTTTATTGAAAGTACAATATGTGAGAGTGAGCCAGACGTGATCATTACTCATCATCCTGCAGATACAAACAACGACCATCTTCAGACTTCAATGGCTTGTCAGGAGGCTATTCGTTTGTTCCAGCGCCAACCAAGTGTGAAGCCTGTGAAGGAGTTTTGGTATATGGAAGTGCCTTCATGTAGTGAGTGGGCAATCAATGATGCTATGAATTTGTTCCGTCCCAACTGCTATGTTGAGGTGGGTAAAGAAGGTGTGGAAGCCAAGTGCAAGGCATTGGCAATGTACCGTGGTGTCATGCGTCCATATCCTCATCCTCGTAGCAATGAATATATTTCAGGTTTGGCTGCAATGCGCGGCAGTCAGTGGGGATGCAGCTATGCAGAGGCGTTCCAAGTGGTGTTAAGACGCTATTAATATTCTACGTATGAAATATCTGAAAGCTTTAGAGGTATTTGACTTCTATTTCTTTGTTCTTAGAAGAGAGAAGTGAATGTTCAATAATTGATGTACATTATGGAAATAAATAAAGAATTGCTTGAAAACCTCTTGGCAGAGGCTAAAGAAAACCCACGTTTGCGTCAGAACTTTGACTTGCGCACTTCATTTGCCGATACCAGTCAACGCATGCTTAATGCTTTACAGCCACAAACAGAAGTGCCTATTCATCGGCATGAAAAGACATCAGAAACTGTAATATGTCTTGTAGGTAAATTAGAAGAAATTGTCTATGAAGAAGTGAATGAATACGTTCATGAGGCAACTTCCTGTTGTGATGATGTGATAAGACAAAAAAGTTTTAAAGAAGTTTCACGTCAAACACTATCTCCTGCAGAAGGTAAATTCGGTATCCAAATACCTGCAGGAGCGTGGCATACGATAAATGTTATAGAGCCTTCTGTTATTTTTGAAGCAAAAGACGGGGCATATAATGAATCTAGAAAATATAACAGATAAAAAGTTATTGAGTTTTAATAACGATAGAATAAAAAAACAATAGAAGTATATGAAGAGAATAAAACAACTATGCTATTACGTATTGGCAGCTTTTCTGTTAACAGCCTGCCAGTCTTACAAAAAAGTACCTTATCTGCAGGATGCTGAAGTGGTATTGTATAGTATTCAGGATACACAATTGTATGACGCAAAGATTATGCCAAAGGACTTGTTAACCATTGTGGTTTCGTGTACAAGTCCCGAACTGGCAGCCCCCTTCAATCTGACGGTAGCTACGCAGGGTAATACCAATTTAAGTTCTACAACTACCCAGCCTGTTCTGCAGCAATATCTGGTTGATAATGACGGTAATATCAATTTTCCTGTATTGGGTGAATTTCATGTTGGTGGACTGACCAAGAAGGCAACTGAACAGATGATTGTGGAAAAACTGAAACCTTATATTAAGGAGATACCTATTGTAACGGTACGTATGGTGAATTATAAGATTTCCGTGATTGGTGAAGTTGCCCGTCCCGGTACATTCACGATTTCCAATGAAAAGGTGAACATCTTGGAAGCTTTGGCTATGGCAGGAGACATGACTGTATATGGCTTGCGTAATGATGTTAAGCTGATACGGGAAAATGCTAATGGCAAGCAGGAAATTATTCCGTTGGACTTAAATAAGGCAGAGACTATTCTTTCTCCTTATTACTATTTGCAACAGAATGATATTATCTATGTGACTCCCAATAAGGCAAAAGCCCGAAATTCCGATGTGGGAAATAGTACTAGTTTATGGTTCTCTGCTACTTCGATCCTTGTTTCTATTGCCAGTTTGTTGTTTAATATCCTGAAATAAAAGAAAGAGTTATGAAAGAAGAAAATCAAAACAGTAAGGAACGTCAAACGGTTGAGGAACAGATTGATTTCCGAGCATTGTTTTTTAAATATATTATTCATTGGCCGTGGTTTGTAGGGGTAGTATTGTTATGCCTTGTTGGTGCGTGGTTTTATCTGCATTGGTCTACCCCCATTTATAATATTTCAGCCACTGTTCTGATGAAAGATGAGAAGAAGGGCGGAGGTGCAGGATTCTCTTCGGAATTGGAGGATATGGGGTTAAGTGGTCTGATGACTTCTTCTAAGAATATTGATAATGAGTTGGAAGTTTTGCGTTCGAAAACGCTCGTTAAAGAGGTAGTTAATCAATTGGGGCTGTATATAACTTATGCAGATGAGGATGAATTTCCAGCTAAAGGTTTGTATAAGACATCTCCTATCCAAGTAAGTTTGACACCTCAGGAGGCTGAGAAACTAAGTTCTCCGATGGTGGTGAAAATGACCTTGCAGCCTGAAGGGAGTATGGATGTGAATGTGACTGTGGGTGAGAAGGGTTATCAGAAACATTTTGAGAAGCTGCCTGCTATTTTTCCGACTGATGAGGGTACACTGGCTTTTTTTCAGGAAGTTGATTCGGTAACTTTGCAGGATGGAACAAAAGTACCTCGGATAGAGAAGGATGTACGTCATATAACTGCGACTATCAACAAACCCATGAGAGTGGCAAAGGGGTATTGTAACAGCTTGTCTATTGCACCTACTTCTAAAACTACTTCTGTGGCTGTGCTTTCATTAAAAAATTCGAGTCTGCAACGTGGGCAGGATTTTATCAACCAGTTGCTTGAAATGTATAATCGCAATACGAACAATGATAAAAACGAGATTGCTCAGAAAACGGCAGAGTTTATTGATGAACGTATTGGCATTATCTCAAAAGAATTGGGTAGTACAGAAGCTAATTTAGAGACTTTCAAGCGTGATGCAGGTATCACGGATTTGACAAGTGAAGCTCAGATCGCTTTGGCTGGTAATGCTGAATATGAAAAAAAGAGCGTAGAGAACCGTACTCAAATCAGTCTGGTGAATGACTTGCGTAAGTATCTGAGAGGCAATGAATACGAAGTGTTGCCAAGTAATGTAGGTTTACAAGATGCTGCTTTGATCGGTGCGATTGAACGCTATAATGAAATGTTGGTGGAACGTAAACGTCTGTTACGTACATCAACTGAGAATAATCCTGCTATTGTGAATCTGGATACGAGCATACGTGCTATGAAAGCCAATGTACAAGCTACTCTTGAAGGAACTTTGCAGGGGTTGATGATCACAAAATCAAACCTAGACCGTGAGGCGAGTCGCTATTCCCGTCGTATCAGTAACGCTCCAGGGCAAGAACGTGCTTATGTAAGCATCGCCCGTCAGCAAGAAATCAAAGCTGGCTTGTATCTGATGCTGTTACAGAAACGTGAAGAGAACGCGATCGCACTAGCTGCTACAGCAAATAATGCAAAAATTATTGATGAAGCAATAGCTGACGATACTCCGGTATCTCCTAAAGGCAAAATGATTTATCTGATTGCATTGGTGTTGGGTATTGGAATTCCGGTTGGTATCATCTACTTGATTGATCTGACGAAATTCAAGATCGAAGGCCGTTCTGATGTAGAAAAATTGACGAGTGTTCCTGTTGTCGGTGATATTCCATTGACAGACGAAAAGAATGATAAAAATGGTTCTATTGCTGTATTTGAGAATAAGAACAATTTGATGAGTGAGGTTTTCCGTAATGTTCGAACCAATCTTCAGTTTATGCTCGATAATGATCAGAAGGTTATCCTTGTGACCTCAACAGTCAGTGGAGAAGGAAAATCGTTTGTTTCGGCAAATTTGGCTATCAGTCTTTCTCTTCTGGGAAAGAAAGTTGTGATTGTAGGTCTTGATATTCGTAAGCCCGGGCTGAATAAGGTATTCCAGCTTTCGAACAGAGAAAAAGGTATTACTCAATATCTTTCCAATCCTGAGACGGATCTAATGGAACTTGTTCAGCCTTCTGATGTAAATAAGAATCTGTTTATTCTTCCGGGTGGTACTGTTCCTCCTAATCCAACAGAACTGTTGGCTCGTAACGGTTTGGACAGAGCGATAGAAACTTTGAAGAAGAACTTCGATTATGTCATCCTTGATACTGCTCCTATCGGCATGGTAACGGATACCTTATTAATAGGTCGTGTAGCAGACTTGTCAGTTTACGTATGCCGTGCTGACTACACTCATAAGGCGGAATATACATTGATCAATGAACTGTCTTTTGAGAAGAAGCTGCCTAATCTTTGTACTGTCATTAACGGCGTAGACCTGAAGAAGCGAAAATATGGTTATTACTACGGCTACGGTAAGTATGGTAAGCATTACGGATATGGCAAACGTTATGGTTACGGCTATGGATATGGTCAGGCCAAAAGTGAAAGAAAAGACTAGTAAATTTGAAATAAAATATGAAAAAAGCGTAGGAAATGGGTGAATAATTTTGTATCTTTATTGCTTATAAACCAAGCATAAAGATACAATGAATCAACCTGATTTTGTAGTGAAATGCTACAATAAACAAGACTTAGCCCAAATGTATTTCCCTGATATAACTGTTCGCGCTTCAGTAAATAAACTTCGTCGCTGGATGCGTAGATGTCAACCATTAATGGATGAAATACTTTCTACGGATTTTCATCCGAAAACGAAAGCTTTTTCTGTGCGGGAAGTAAGGTTAATCACCTACTATTTGGGTAAGCCGGGAGATTTGTAACCCCAAATCTTTTTTATTCATTCAACAAAAAACTACGGGAGGCAGCACTTTCGCCATCTCCCGTAGTTTTTTTATAATCCTAAATATTCCTTTCTCGGATCGTAGCAAGGACATGCCTTGTGGATCGTAGCACTCAGCTGATAATGTCCCGCTATCTGCGCCTCCGGATACTGATGCTTGAGAATCGTCAACAGATCGAGCAGAGCAAAGCGTTGTGCCGTAGTTCTCGTATCCGCCGGTCTGCCATTTTCATCCAGCCCGCCTTCATAACAAATCCCGATACTATGCCTGTTAAATCCACGCACATGGGCACCGATTTCGGAGACGGGACGACAATGATGAAGAACTCCGTCCCGGGTGATATAAAAATGATAGCCAATATCACGAAAACCCCGTTGCAAATGACATTCTCGAAGCCGTTCTACAGGGAAGGAAACATTGCAGCGCGTCGCGCTGCAATGAATCACCAACAACTTAATCTCTCTCGGGAGATACTCATCTTTAGAACTTTCCATGCGGATGTATTACAGATGAGCCGTACAGGACGTTACCCCGATAGCAGAAATGATAGACGTTGCAATTGTCACAATGAACTGAAGAATATTCTTCCAAACTTGCTTTTTCATACAATTTTAATCTTTAATAGTAAATAATGATTGATTAAACAGTCGGGTCCGGAGCTTCATCGCCATCGTCACCTGAACCACCGCCGGGCTGATCGCCCTTACCATCGTCCGGCAACGGTTCGTCTCCCGAATCGGGCTTACCGTCACTCTTATACAGTGCAAAGTCCAGTGTTTTACACAACTTGCGGAGATCACTTCCCGGATAGAAAAGCACTTTACCTTTCTCGATACACGATGCCTTGAATTCCTTCTCCGTTGCGGTAGCCGTTGCCGTCTTAAGACTCATGCGGAAATTCCCCAGATCGCCCATCTGAACGATATTCCCTTCATCCAGTACATTGACGATTTCGAGCAGAAACTCTCCGATACAACCTTCCAACTCGCCTTTTGAATAAGACGAACGTTCGGTAATACGTTTGCAGACCTCCTTGACGGTCACTTTCCGTCCGCTACGTGCCACTGCATAATACTTGGGAGCTTCACTAGGTTTCAACAGGTTCTTGCGAGCCATAACAACATAATTCTGTGCCATAATTTTTAATACTTATTACTTAATACTTATTACCTGTAACCGATTACACAACAAAGATACTACATGGGCAAGTGCCCGTGATGTGCACTGACGCACACAGACGCACTGATAAAAGGAAAAAACATTGAGAAGATTGTATTGAATCTTCCCAATGTTTGCATCCGATCATTGAGAAGGTTTTTTCAAACTTTCCAATGTTTTCAGAGAGTCTTCAAAAGGACAAAAGGACAAAAATGACAGATAGGACTATTTTATGAGATCTTCTGATACTTTCCATGAGATATCTTATTGATTTTGACGCCAATGAACGATTTTATCAGCCTGCTGATCTTGCGGCGGCTGAAATCGTATTTTACGCCGATCTGCATTGCATCTTCGGTAGTGAATGTTTCTGGCAACTCGCCGATGAACTTCCGTGTACTGTTCGGATCTTTCAACGGATGGAGCTGGGAAGACGGCATGGAAGACAATAATAGCCTGCTATGCTCATAACAGCAGAGAACGATCTGGAGAGAACGATCGAAATCTACATCCTCACAATAGATATCCGGTGCGCCATCATTCGCCTCGAACTGGCGGATGCGTGCCTGGATCATGCTGATGCGCATCACAAGACAGGCATACCGCTTGACAACGGCCTGAAGGTCATCGTTACCTTCCAGAACCACTTCGGCAAGCAGCTTAGAAAACGTATGATTCAGATAATCCCATTGAGAACGGCTGAAGTGAAACAATACAGGATGATTCTTGCAGAAATGATAAAGCTCGAAGACACGATGTGCCAGCGGTTTGAAAGACTCTTCGAGCGAGATACTATCATCTCCCATGGGCTTCCACTTCGGAATGCTGCGGAAAGTGTAGAGCATGATACGGCTCGGAAGTCCTTTTTCCGAAGTCTCTATCAGTGAAGCCATCTGACTCGGGGTGCCGGTGAGGAACATGGCAAGCATGGGAAAACGGATATAAATGGGGGTTAAACCATTGATCTTGAAAGCGGAATCGATATTCTCATGCTCGAATGCCTTGCGGAGCATATCGTCAAAGTTACCGCAATCCAGATGATTGGCTGTAGCCAGCGTCTGCGCCTCGGTATCGAATATGATGCTTCCTTGCGGACCGTTGTCCCGCATTTGGATCTGCATACGGCTGTAGCTGGTAGTGGCAGGGAGAAAAAGCATTTTGTAAGCTGGTTTTTCCGGTTCTTCGGGACACTCTTCATGTGCCTTTTTCTTATAAGTACAGTCCAGCTTCCATTGGGTGTACTTATGGTTATAAATTTTCTGCTGAAGTTCGCTATTGGAAAGTATCCAGTCGTGGACCTCTTCCAGCAGATAACGTCCTGTTTGCGCAATGCTCTTGTTGCTCCCGGCGGGGGCAATGCCGAAACTGTAGAAATGGGGAGAATACTTTTTGTGATTATAGATGCCGAATGTGCCAGGCAGTACGGAACTCAATGCGGTGAGGTTGGAGAGAAAGGAAAGATCCTGTTCACGATCACCTTCCTCTTCGAGGATACATTCGTTCAGCAGATCGGGCAGATATTTGTACACGCTTTTGGGAAAACAGGGCGTTTCTTTTCTGAATTCTTCGCCTTGCCAATACGCTTCATCTGCTTCATAGACGTTTTCGGATGGGCTATATGTCACTTTTGTCATTTTGTCCTTATGAAGAGAAGAGCAAAGCGGAGAGGCGGAGACGGATGGAGTAGAGGTAACTTTTTGGTAACCAGATTGTAGGATGCTCCTGATTTCCTGTGCGGGAAAGTCGGAGTGCTCAAAATAAACCGTAATCCCGCGTAATATGCTTTCTTGCGAATATCTTCTCCGGCAAGCTTCGCAGGCGAGTTTAAACAGATTGGTGTGTCGTTGCCCGGCGGTCAATGGATTTAAGAAAATGTAGGACGAAAGGAACAAGTTGACTTCCTCTTCCGAGAAGTTCTCGGAGGTTTCGTTTGCTTTTGCAGGTAGCGGAGGAGAGGGGAGGTTTTCTGCTGTCGGCTGGAACGGTTGTGTTTCCACAGCTGCTTCCAGAACGAATGACTGATAGAGACTGGCTACGTATCCGTCCGGTGAATAGGTGAAATAGCACAGGCGGCTTTCGTCTTTACAGGCGGGATCGCTGGTGAGCCCGGTCAGCTGGTCGTAGTAACGGCTGACCAGTAGCTGCCCTTCCCGGTGACGGCCTTCGATGCCTTCCACATAGGCGAAGATTTTCACGCCGTCCGTAGGGCTTTCCAGAGCAGCTACGGTATGAGGGTCGGCAGCGCAAAGACGGATGATCTCCAGCCGATTGGGAACGTGGTCGTAGTCGAGTCCGATAATGTGACTGGGCAACCGGAAATTTCGGATGGCATGCGCTCCGTCGAAGGTGCCGGCAGGAGTGAAGCAGGGGAGCTGGCTTTTTAGTTTTTGGGCGGCTTCATGGTCGCCTTCCTGATGGTACCGCCGGATGGATTGGATGATGGAAGCATAAACCGGATGAATACACATAAAGATGACTTCGAGGAAAGACATGATTTTAGGCTTTTTGGAATACACATTTTCGTAAACGGAAACTTTAATTTCTTCGAGTACTTGCATTTGATTTTGATGTTTTATGATTCTCTATCCCACTATCGGGGTAGCGGGTGCAAAGGTAAAGGAGGGGGAGTTAGAACTTGTTTCATAGGTTGAAACAGATTGAATAACCAAATATATATCTATTTTTTATTAAATTTTAAACAAAGAGTAAACATGACAAAAGAAAATCATGGACCTTATGAATTTTTGGGAAGTATGGTAGTGAACCTGATGAATATCGACAAATCGATTTCGTATTCTTTTCTGGAAGATGAGTTGCATATCTCCAGAAGGGATGTGAGTGCCATGCGGCAGGGGAAGGATTTACACGTTTATCAGTACGTGCGTGTCATCAGCTGTATCATGGATGAGATACATCTGGAAATTCTGTTGAATGCACTGCTGAAGGAGTTGAAGAATGTATTTGCAACCCATTGTGATTTGGTGATCGGTACGATTCCACATCGGCTTTACGGAAACGGACAGCCGGCAGAATGGGTGGTAGTGATGAGATGGGACGGGGTAGGGGTCTGATCCTTCTTGTCATACCCGGATTGCTATCTTAGTCTTCTAAAGTACGTCCGCATTTTTTTCATGATCTTGATACCCAAAACTACTCCGTCAAAGATGGCCATGCCGGTATTGAACGAACGCATGAGCGAATCCGCTTTGTTGGCGGCGGGTGCAAGAGGCGAGAATATTTCGCGGGTGGTGGCCGTCATAGCTCGTTTTTGAGCCTGAATTTCATTCAAGAGCTTCTTTTTGCGTTGGGTGATCTCTTCTAATGTAATTTTGGCAGGTGTTTGCGCACTCATAATTTCATTTATTTTGAATCGGTTAAAAACAAGTTAGCGAGGAAGTTTACCATCGGGGAGATGATAAGCTGTTTGCGGAAAATAATGACTAAAGCCATGATCAGTATATTGATGCCGGCAATGATAGCGAAGCTTGCCATAAGTCCGCCTACCAGAGGTTCCAATACATAAGCCAAGGCAAATAACAGATAAAACAGGGCCACCATGCCAAGGATGATAAGTACTACAATCATGATTAACGTTGAAAGAAGTATGGTTAACTTCTCCGTCAACTCTAACTTGGTGTATTCTTTTTGAAGTTCCAGATACTTTTTGAACTCAAAAAACAACTGTTGAAAGTTCTCAATACTTTTATCGTCTGCAAACATGGTCGCTCTGTTTTAGTCCTTTACTTACTTATTCTCCTATTTCTCCTTTAATTTCAGCTGCGATTTCGTCAACGAGATTTTCCATTTCGTTGCGGTTCAGCTTGATTCCTTTTTTACGAAGAATTTCTGCGATCTTATTACGGGTATCTTCTCCCTTTTCAGGAGCAAACAAAATACCAAGGGCTGCACCTACGGCTGCACCACCCAGAAAAGCTGCTAATACATTTAATCCTTTCATAATTTATACTGTTTAAAATGATTATGATACAACAAATATAACATTTTTCTCCAAAGGTTGTTCGCAAAAACAGAAAAAAAGTACTTCCTTTTTATCATTCTTGATTTCTTTTATGGTTTAATCTTATTTAACTAGACTTTTGGACTAACAAATGAGACTTAAGGCGTACTTTTGTCATTCAATATTGTAATTCAAAACATAATGAAAGCGAAGATTGTTTTTATAACCGGAGCGAGCAGCGGAATCGGCGAAGGATGCGCCCGTAAATTTGCTAAGGAAGGATGGAACCTGATTCTGAATGCCCGTACAGTGTCGAAGCTGGAAGAACTGAAGGCTGAACTGGAAAAAGAGTATGGAATACAGGTCTGTGTGTTGCCTTTTGATGTTCGCGACCGGAAACAGGCTGCCGCCGCACTGGAAGCGTTGCCGGAAGAATGGAAATCGATTGATGTATTGATTAACAATGCCGGACTGGTGATCGGAGTGGACAAAGAGTTCGAAGGTAGTCTGGACGAGTGGGATATCATGATCGATACGAATATAAGAGGTTTGCTCGCCATGACACGTCTGGTAGTTCCGGGCATGGTGGAACGGGGGGGCGGACACATTATTAATATAGGTTCTATCGCCGGAGATGCCGCCTATCCCGGAGGCAGTGTTTACTGCGCCACCAAAGCTGCTGTGAAGGCACTTTCGGACGGACTTCGGATAGACTTGGTGGATACGCCGCTGCGGGTGACGAATATCAAACCGGGCATGGTGGAAACAAACTTTACAGTGGTCCGTTACCGTGGTGACAAGCAGGCGGCTGACAATTTTTACAAGGGAATCCGCCCGCTGACCGGAGACGATATTGCCGAAACGGTATATTATGCTGCCTCGGCTCCTG
>OKTT01000425.1_pt1 | contig 24397 bp, 20 predicted proteins | sample 1606121 | NCBI WGS metagenome assembly OKTT01 (sample SAMEA3879516, study PRJEB24766) | human gut metagenome | biome: human-associated habitat; feature: feces | place: USA | collected 1985/1987
GTGGGTATGAGATCATCTCCGGCCACCGGCACGATTACTGTGCGAAGGCCGTGGGGCTGGATACCCGCCCCGTTATTGTCCGCAATTACAGCGACGAGGAAGCGGATATTTTGGTGGTGGATTACAACATCAACCGCGAGGACTTACTGCCCAGTGAGAAAGCCAAAGCCTACAAGCTGAAGCTGGACGCCATGAAACGGCAGGGGCAACGGACTGATTTAACATCGGACCAAGTTGGTCCGATGTTAATGGGAGTGCGAACCAACCAAGTCTTAGCCGAGCAGGTTTCAGATAGCAAAACGCAAGTCCAACGCTACATTCGCCTAAACAAGCTGATCCCGCCCCTGCTGGAAGCCGTGGACAGCGGCACCGTCAAGTTCGTTCCCGCGGCGGATTTCCTCTCCCACCTGTCCGAAAAAGAACAGACCTACCTCTTGCTGGTCATGGAGCGCGACGAAGTGTCCCCGTCGCTGGGACAGGCCCAGCGACTCAAGCAGCTCAGCGCCGAGGGCAAATTGGAAAACAACATCATCGACCTCATCATGCGGGAGGAAAAGCCGCTGGAACGCAAGGTCACGATCCGCAACGACCGTCTACAAAAATACTTTCCCTCCAGCTACACCCCAAAGCAGATGGAGGATGTCATCATCAAGCTGCTGGAGGGCTGGCACCGCAAGCGCCAGCAGGAACAGGCACGATGAGGAGGTGCAGCTATGCGACGAAATGAATTACCTGATACCTGTTTTTCCGTTCTGCCTTCTACCGGGCAGCTTATTATCATCAAAAAAAGCGAGAGTGGCTACTATCCCTCCGAATGGGATACCGGTAACCGCGAGGAAAACCGTGACATCGCCAGCAGTCATAATGCGCGGCGCGGCATCACGGACATTCAGGAGGCCACCATGCTGGCAGGTTCCATGTTCGGCTGGAACACACCGGGCGCAAACCCGCAATGGTATTTGGACAACGCAAGATATGTGAATTCCAACATCGTCCAAGGCCATATCAAAGACCCAATCATGAGCGTGTACTATCCCGTCAGCAGTTTCTTACTGTGCTATGAGATCATGGGCAAACAGCACTTTTATCTGCCCATGGACAAACTGCCGCAAGAGCTGATGGGCCAAAGGTCGCAGTTCATCATGCTGCCGGATATGGTATGTGGAGTACCGGTCATGCCGGTGACAGCGACTTTTGCACAAAACGAGAGCTGCACCGTCCAGTTGGAGCGCGGCTGCTATGTAGCGGGCGAAGCAGTCAATCAGGAATACCACATCACCGCCCGCGTCCGCATCGGCAGTGCCGAGTTTGTCATGGGCGAATGCAGCAAAGCTCCCGATCCGTTTGTGACATGGGTGAGAAACTGCAAAAATGATGGAGATGGCCCACCCAATTACTTTTGGGGACATTACCGCTCTGACCGTTCTTCCTGCATCGATGATTTCTGTGAACGGGCCGGAAATGAATACAAAAAGCAACAAAATCGCACGGCGCAGCAGGAACAAAATCGTACCACGCCGAAAAAAGAAAGAGGTGAATCACGATGAGTGACCGTGAGCCGGTAAACATCATGGGCGTTACCGCCTTTCCAAACCCTAACAAGGATGAGCGTGTGATCCGCTTCATCGACAGCGAATACCACACGCTCTTTACCATCAAGGACGGGGAAAGCATCGTCATTACCCGCTTTGACGGTGAAAAGATGGTTTTCCCTTGCAAGTACATTGACGATTGCCATGTCTGCATCGGTAATTCTGCCTATCATATCTGCGAGTTTGCAGAAATGCAGGAACGTAACGGCAACACCTATGTTCCCAGAACGCCGAAAATCAGCGCCGAGATCGGCACCTATGAAATCTACCAAATCCCTGCAATCGCTGATGTAGACTACTGTTTCCGGCCTTATGCAGAGGCAAAGGGAAAACTCCAGAACGCTGATTATCAGCGTTCTTACGCCGGTATGTTCGCAAAGGAAAATTCGCTGGAGCATCTATGGGCAAAGCACAACAGCGACCACCGCCCCTTTGCCCGTCGAATGCGTTCCCTGTCCGTAAGCGATATTGTGGTACTGACGCAGGGTGGAAAGAAAACCGCCTACTACGCAGATACCTTCGGTTTCCAAGAAGTGCCGGAGTTTTTAGCACGTCAGAGAGTGCAAAAGAAACACAGAGAGCGAGGTGAAGCCAGATGAGGTATGGCGTAAATCAAGTTCACTATGAGGAGGTCACAATTTTTGACCAACCGGCATTGTTTACAGAATGCCGCATTGACCAAGCTACCGTGCCGGAGGGCGTATATCGCTACGAGCTGCGACATGGGGATGAGGATTGGGGAGAGCCGAGGGAGTTGGCTAGAAACCTCATGGTCAACTTCTATGGCACCGTCCTCACCCGCGAGCCGTTCCAGCTTCCCATTGATGGGTGGATTCCGCTGGAGAGCGGCAGCCTTTCCTTTCAGGACAGCGGATGCCGTACCCTCGCGGAATTTCAGGAGAAATATCCCGCCAGTGATAAGGAGGTCATTGACTTTTACAGCGTCAATGAGCCTGCGCTGCACGCTCTCTATTTCTCCCGCAGCGAGGAACAGGACAAGTCTGCGGGCTGTGTGGGACACCTGCGTGGTGATTTTGGCAGCGGCAAGCAGTTTTACACAACATGGTGGCCCCACCAGCAAGACGCACTGAATACGCCTGAGTTTAAGGCCGATATTGACCGTACCATAAACTGGCTGCGGGAGCAGCCGGACTCCCCGCTGCGGGACTTTGACAGCATGGATCGCTACTGCAACCGGTACGAGCGGATCTGCGCCATCAAGGGCGCATTGCTTCCCTCCTGCGGCTTCATGGTGAAAACCAAACAGTATGTGTATATGCTCCGCTGTACGCCGATCAAAGGTGATTATCAGTTTTACTGTTATTGCTACCGGCGCGAAAATTTTGAAAAGGTATGTGCTGAACAGAGGAAAAATGACCGGTCACACAACAAAAAGAAATCGGAGCCGGAGCGATAAGGAGGTGCCAACTTGCCTACAAAATTTCAGCTTATCACAGAATTATATGACCAGACCGTGCAGAGCGTCACCGGCAGCTATCAAAGCTGGACGGGCTTTCTCCGTGCGGCCTGCTATAACTACAAATGTCCCTTTGATGATCAAATTCTGATCTACGCCCAGCGCCCGGACGCCACGGCGGTCCTTGAGATGGAGCGCTGGAACCGTCAGTTTGGCCGCTGGGTCAATCGTGGGGCCAAGAGCATCGCCGTATTTGGCGATGACGGGCAAAACTGCTTGAAGCTCTATTTTGATGTTTCCGATACCCATGCGTCCCGTTTTGCCCGTCCGCTACCCATCTGGACGATGCACCCGGCCTTTGAGCCGGAGGTCATCGAAACCTTAGAAGCCACCTTCGGCAACCTGGCCGAAAAAGAAAATCTTGCGGACGCCGTGCGCTCTGCCTGCCACAATGCCGTGGCAGACAACTTCACGGACTACCTGCAAGACCTGCGGGAGTGTCGGGAGGACAGCCTGCTGGAGGAACTGGACGACCTCAATCTGGAGTTATTCTATCGGGATGCACTGGAGGTCAGCGTGGCCTATATGCTGATGACCCGGCTGGGCCTGCGGGCGGACGATTATTTCACTGCTGACGAATTTGCCCATGTTTACGAATTCAACACGCCGCCCACCATCAACGCCCTGGGCATCGCCACCAGCGACATCGCGGAGATGGGCCTGCGGGAGATCAGCCGAACGGTCATACAGGCCCAGCGGGATCAGTTTTTTGCAAACCGTGAAAAAAGCAGATATGATGACCACACAGAACAACACGAAACAGGCCGAGAAAGGAGCAAACAGTATGGAGATCACTTACAGGATGCAGAACGGCTATCAGGTGCCGAACCTGCTGATGCCGCAGATGCCGGAGGTGCATCTGGGCAAGTACGCGGAGCTGCGGAGGGAGTACCTGAAGAAGCGCCGCAGAGTGCTTTACACCAACCTCAAGACCAGCGGCAAGTTGACGGAGCATCTGGCAGAGATCGAGCAGACCGCACGGAAGATGGTGGAGCAGTCCGTGACACAGATGGCACAGAACGAGGGCGTGACGGAGGACCTGAAAGCGACCGATCCCCTGCGCTGGACGGGCCTGATGAACAATCTCCGGCACAGCGCGGAGGAACTGGTGCTCAGCGACCTGATCTACGCCTGACAACCGAAGAACCCACAGAGGCAGGAAGTGATGAGCTTTCTGCCTTTGTCGATCACAGCGGGGATTATGTGTTGCTGGACCGCCTGCGCGCCGACTGTGACTACTTCCTCGGCGCTGGTGGCCGGAGTGAAAAGCATTTGTGGGCAGGCAACGTCCACGCGCAGATCAAGAAAATGCGGGAGTTGTATGATGCCCTCCCGGAAAAACCGGAATGGCTGACCGCAGAAGCCATTGACCGATATGCCGCGCAGATGGCCGCACCCTATCAGGTTGCCGCCTACCACCATTTTGAAAACGGCTTTGACGATAAGCTGGACTATCAGACGCTGGAAGAAGCAGAGGCCGCAGCGCAGGGCTATGTTGCCGGTACGATGGAGGAAGATGGTTTTGCCTATGACGGCGCTGCCGTCTATGACGCCGAAACACGCCAGTGCCTCCGCGTCTACGGTGATTACCCGGACGAAAAGGCGCAGGAACAGGCAGCAGCCTTTGCGCTGGAGCATGACACCGCACAGCAAAATACCGTAGAACTGCCCGCCTTTCTGGATATGCATCTCATTGAAGCAAATCTGCTGGATGACGGCGGGCGCAAACACAAGCGGCAGGAGATCTTTGAATACTTTCAGGCGCACAAGAGCCTTGCGGAACGGACAGAATTTCTCAAAAACAGCTACAACGACATATGGGTGGAGGTCCTGACCGACGGTGTTCGGACAGGCTACCATGCCGAGAAAGACGGACTTCTGATGTGGGAGGGCAGCTACCTCTCCCGCACCTCAGAGTCCGTTTTTTCGTGGCCGGTCATCACCGAAATGACCGAGGGCCTGATTGAACGCGGCGAGTACAAGATCAAGCTGGGCCTGCAAAATGCCCCAATCGTCGCGGAGCAGCTTGCCCTATTCGACATGGGCGGCGACGCCCCGGTGTACGAGGCTCCGGCAGATGCGCCATCCGGCATTCTGGCCCCGGCCCGCACGGTGCCGCAGGCGGTCATTGATCTGGCGCTCTGCACGGGTGGAAACGAACCCAACAGTGCGGAGCGCATCGCCGTATTTTATATGCGGGAGCGGCCAGAGCAGGAAAATGAAGAGTTCCTTCGCCGGGAGTTCGGTAGGGCGAACGGGCGCGGCATCGAATACGAAGGCCGCAAGTACGCCGTGTGGTTTCTGGAGGACGGCATCCACCTCGCCCAAGGCGACAGCGTCCGCACCGGGTACAGCAAGACCGTGGTCATATGGGAGCAGGCATCGGCGCGGATTCTGGAGCTGCTGGATGCGGGGACTTATCTCTCCGCATCCGAACTGGCGCAGGCCCCGGACAAGGTACTGCACGAAGCGATGGACGCCCTCCTGATGACCGCCCGTGACCTGAGCGAAGAAGGCCGCACACAGGTTCTTTTCCCGCAGACATTAGCAATCCACGACCAGCACAAGGGTTATCCAGAATTGGATAAGGATATGGTGGCCTTTGCAAAGGCCGAGGGCGGTCTGCAAACGCTGGCGCAGGAATATCATGCCTTCCTTGACGCTTATGCCCAAGACCGCGACATTATGCGCTGGCGACTATCCGCTTACAACACCCACCGCATCGGTGTTGTGCTGGATGGCCTCTCCTACCCGGAACGTAGCTTCACCGCCCAGCCCAGCTTCCTGCGGCAATGCAAAATGTTCATCACGCAGGACGAGATTGACGGCTTTTTCCTCTGCGACCATCTGGATAGCCGACTGGCCGTATATTCTCACTTCTGCTATCCCCACACGCCGGAGGAACATCAGAAATTCATCAAGGGCAGCTTTGGTGAGTACAGCGGCGGTGGCCGTGCCGGATACCAGCACACGAAAACATCAAAAGGGCTGGAGTATGAGCGCGACTATAATTTCAAGAAATATGATACCGTCCATCTGACCATCCCTAATGTGGTCAAGGAGTATGAGCGCCTGATCGCGCAGAAACGATTCCCTGGTGAGGATGCTATCGCCAAAATCCCGGAGTATGAGCGTGGGCAGTTGGCTCGGACCGTCTATAACGGTTTTTACAATGCGCCTGACGATGTTCCGCGTCCCTATCCCAAGGGTGCGGATTATTACGATGCGCTTCCCATGATCGAGGAGCAGCTGCAAGATAAGGGCGAGACTGCGGAAATGCTGGCGGCGTTGACCTCCCGGCTGGATGGGACGGACGAGAGTGACCGTTTCTATGATTCCGTCCGCCGCGCAAAGGAGCAGCTTTCCGAATATGTGGACGGCACTTTCAGCCTGTTCAACCACCGGCATGATGCTCCTCAGCAGGAACGCAGCTTTGTGGAGCAGGTCGCAGAGGATGCAGCACGGCTTGCTGCAGAGCAGCCGCCCGCCTATGAGCGGTTCAGCGTGATCGAAACGGACGACGGCTACGCCGTCTGGGACGATATTCGGGACGAAATTTATGTTGACAGCGAGGGCGTCCGTGAGACCTTCCCCAGCGAGTGGCAGGCCGAGGATTATTTGGAGCAGGTCAGAAAGGCAGTCAACGAAAAGGAAGCGGCGGAATGGCTCTATGTGGAGCAGTCCAGGAACACCGCAGCGAAGCCGGAGCAGCCGCAGTCCGAACCTGTTTCAACTGCCGATCCCGTTATCGTTGGCACACGCCTGACCATAGATGGGCGGCAGTTTGAAGTGGACAGCGTAGACGATCTCACCCAAAAGGTATCCCTGCGGGATGTGACCTTTGAAGGCGGGACGGGATTTCCCATCTTCCGAACGGAACCGATCTCCTTTGTTCGGGAAATTGTGGAGCAGGCGGACCCCGCTGCGCTGGCCCCGCCGCAGCCGCAGACGGACAAGCCGCCTGCGGCGCTCACCCCGCCGAAAAAGAAAAAGCAAAACGCGCTTGCCTATCCGCTGGACGCAGATGGCCAGAACTACCGCATCACCGATGACCATATTGGAGAGGGCGCACCGTTGGAGCGTTTTCAGCGCAATCTGGACGCGATCCGTACCCTGAAAACCGTGGAGGCGGAGAACCGCAGCGCCACAGCGGAGGAACAGGCGGTGCTGGCGCAGTATGTGGGCTGGGGCGGTCTGGCGGACTTCTTCGATGAAAAGAACCCACGATACAGCGAGCTGAAAGACCTGCTGGCGGATGCCGAATATGCCGCCGCCCGCGAATCCACGCTGACGGCGTTCTACACGCCGCCTGTGGTCATCCGCGGCATCTATGCCGCCCTGGGGCAGATGGGCTTCACGCAGGGCAACATTCTGGAGCCGTCCTGCGGTATCGGCAATTTTCTCGGTATGCTGCCGGAAAATATGAGCGGCAGCAAGCTCTACGGCGTGGAGTTGGACGATCTCTCCGGACGCATCGCCCGACAGCTTTATCAGCGCAGCAGTATCGCGGTGCAGGGCTATGAGAAAACCGCCTTCCCGGATAACTTTTTTGATGTTGCCATTGGCAATGTCCCCTTCGGCCAGTTCCATGTGCCGGACAAACGCTATGACCGGCTGAATTTCCCCATTCATGAGTATTTCATCGCCAAGGCGTTGGATCAGGTCAGACCGGGCGGCGTTATCGCCGTTGTGACCTCCAGCTACACCATGGACAAGCGCACCGCCAGCGCGCGAAAGTACATCGCACAGCGAGCGGAACTGCTGGGGGCGATTCGGCTACCCAACAATGCGTTCAAGGCCGCGGCAGGTACGGAGGTGGTTTCAGACATTCTGTTTTTGCAAAAGCGTGAGCGCATGGTGGATATAGAACCCGAATGGGTGCATCTCGCCACCGATGAAAACGGTATCCAGATGAACAGCTACTTCATCGACCACCCGGATATGATCTTGGGCGAGATGAAGATGGTGTCCGGGCCGTTCGGCCCCACGCCCACCTGTGAGCCGTACCCGGAGCAGCCGTTGGAAGCGCTGCTGGCGGAGGCCGTTCAAAATATCCACGGCGAGATCACCGCTTATGACCGGGAGGAAGAACTGGAGGGCGAGGATCATTCCATCGAGGCCGATCCTGCCGTCCGCAACTTCTCCTATACACTGGTGGACGGTCAGATCTATTATCGGGAAAACAGCCGCATGAACCCCGTGGAGGTATCCAAGACGGCAGAGAGCAGAATTCGCGGCATGATCGAGCTGCGGGACTGTGTGCGGACGCTGCTGGAGTATCAGACCGAGGACTATCCCGATGAAGAAATCAAGGCGCAGCAAGCCAAGCTGAATGCCCTCTACGATGCCTTCACCAGAAAATACGGACTCATCAACTCCCGCGGTAACGCCATCGCGTTTGACCAGGACAGCTCCTATTTTCTGCTCTGTTCGCTGGAAATTCTGGACGAGGACCGGAACCTGAAACGCAAGGCGGACCTGTTCACCAAGCGCACCATCCGCAGCCACAAACCCGCTGAAAAGGTAGACACAGCGGTGGAGGCCCTGGCCCTGTCCATCGGGGAGAAAGCCCATGTGGATATGGACTATATGAGCAGGCTCACCGGCAAGGACGAAGAAACGCTGTTTTCTGATCTCAAGGGCGTGATTTTTTTGAACCCTGCTTACACCGGCGAGAACGATGGGCATGAGAAATACCTGCCCGCGGACGAATACCTTTCCGGCAATGTGCGTCAAAAATTGGCAGTTGCCCAAGACAAGGCGGAGCAGGACCCGCAGTATCAGATCAACGCCGATGCTCTGGCGCAGGTGCAGCCCACCGACCTCACCGCCAGCGAGATCTCCGTCCGGCTGGGCGCTACATGGCTGGACACTGAATATGTGCGCCGATTTATTTTTGAAACGCTGGGCACACCCCGCAGCGCGCAATGGAGCATGAAGGTCCACTATTCCGGCATCACCGGCGAGTGGCGTATTGAGGGCAAGAGCAAGGATCGCGGCAATGTCAAGGCCATCAGCACCTACGGCACCAAGCGCGTCAACGCCTATGAGATCATCGAAACGACACTTAACCTGAAGGATGTCCGCATTTTTGATTACCAATACGATGAAGAAGGGCGCAGAATTGCCGTTCTGAATAAGAAAGAGACTGCTATCGCGCAGAGTAAGCAGGAACTCATTAAAGACGCTTTTGCTGAGTGGATCTGGAAAGATCCTGACCGGCGCGAAGCCATCTGTAAGACCTATAATATTCTGTTCAACAGCAACCGTCCCCGTGAGTATGATGGCAGTCACATCAGCTTTTCAGGCATGAACCCGGAGATCACACTCCGCAAGCACCAGGTCAACGCCATCGCGCACATTTTGTACGGTGGAAATACCCTGCTTGCCCATGTGGTGGGCGCGGGAAAAACCTTTGAAATGGTAGCCGCCGCCATGGAGAGCAAGCGGCTGGGCCTGTGTCAAAAATCTCTCTTTGTGGTGCCCAACCACCTGACAGAGCAGTGGGCCACTGAGTTTTTGCAGCTCTATCCGGCGGCAAATATCCTCGTTGCCACCCGCAAGGATTTTGAAACCAAGAACCGCAAGAAATTCTGTGGACGGATCGCCACCGGCGACTACGATGCCGTTATCATCGGGCATTCGCAGTTCGAGAAGATCCCTATGAGCGTAGACCGCCAGCGGGCCATTCTGGAGCAGCAGATCGACGAGATTATGGTGGGGATTTCCGATGCCAAACGAGAAAAAGCGGAGAAGTTCACGATCAAACAGATGGAGAAAACCAAGAAGGGCCTGCAAGCCAAGATCGACAAGCTGAACGACCAGAGCCGCAAGGACGATGTGGTCACCTTTGAGGAATTGGGCGTTGACCGTATCTTCATTGACGAGTCACATTATTTCAAAAACCTCTTTCTCTACACGAAAATGCGGAATGTGGGCGGTATTGCCCAGACCGAGGCGCAGAAAAGCTCAGACCTCTTTATGAAGTGCCGCTACCTCGATGAGATCACCGGAGGGCGCGGCATTGTCTTTGCCACCGGCACCCCCATTTCCAACAGCATGGTGGAGCTTTACACCATCCAGCGTTACTTGCAGATGTCGGCGCTGGAGGAACAGGGCTTACAGCACTTCGATAGCTGGGCGGCGAACTACGGCGAGACCGTCACCGCCATCGAGCTGTCGCCGGAGGGCACCGGCTATCGGGCCAAGACACGCTTCGCCAAGTTTTATAACCTGCCGGAGCTGATGAGCGTATTCAAAAATGTGGCGGACATCCAGACGGCGGATATGCTCAAGCTCCCCGTGCCGGAGGCACATTACCACAACATCGCCTTGAAGCCATCGGAGTATCAGAAAGAGATCGTGGCGTCGCTGGCGGAGCGCGCTGAGAAAGTCCGCAACCGCGAGGTGGACAGCAGCGTGGACAATATGCTGCTCATCACCAACGATGGCCGCAAGCTGGCGCTGGACCAGCGGCTCATCAACCCCATGCTCCCCAGCGACCCCAACAGCAAAGCCGCCAAGTGCGCGGAAAATGTGTTTGAGATCTGGCAGCGCACCGCTGACAAGCGTTCCACCCAAATGATTTTTTGCGACCTGTCCACCCCAAAGGATGACGGCACTTTCAGCGTTTATGATGATATTCGCGCGAAATTGCTGGAATTGGGCGTTCCCGAAAACGAAATCGCCTTCATCCACAACGCCAAGAGCGAGGTGCAGAAGAAAGATCTGTTCGGCAAAGTGCGGAGCGGTCAGGTGCGTATCCTGCTGGGCAGCACCCAGCGCATGGGCGCCGGCACCAACTGCCAGCAAAAGCTCATCGCCCTGCACCACCTCGAATGCCCGTGGCGTCCGTCCGACCTTCAGCAGCGGGAGGGGCGCATTATCCGGCAGGGCAACGAAAATCCGGAGGTAGACATTTACAGCTATGTCACCGAGGGCACCTTCGATGCCTACTTGTATCAGTTGGTAGAATCCAAGCAGAAATTTATATCGCAAATTATGACCAGCAAATCGCCTGTCCGCTCCGCCGAAGATGTGGACGAGCAGGCGCTTTCTTATGCCGAGATCAAGGCACTGGCCAGCGGCAACCCCATGATTAAAGAAAAAATGGACTTGGACATTGAAGTTTCCAAGTTGAAGCTGCTGAAAGCCAACCACCTTTCTCAGAAATACGCGCTGGAGGACGCCATCAGCAAGGGTTTTCCAAAACAAATCGCGGAAACGCAGGCGCGGATCGCCGGGTATGGCGCGGATATTGCCGCCGTCAAGGAGAACACCCATCCCAATGGGGACGGTTTCTCTCCGCTTACACTGGCGGGTGTCACCCATGCCGACAAGAAGGAGGCGGGTGCGGCGCTGCTGACCATGTGCCAGACGATGCTCTCCCCGGAGGCGACACAGGTCGGCGGCTATCGCGGACTGACACTGGAGCTGGCGTTCGACACCTTCGCGCGGGAGTACCGCTTGACCATGATCGGGCAGCTCCGCCACACGGTCACGCTGGGAACCGATGTGTTCGGCAATTTGCAGCGCATGGACAATGCACTGGAGGGACTGCCCATCAAGGAACAGGCTTGCCGGGAGCAGCTTTCCAATCTGCAAACGCAGCTGGAAACCGCAAAGGCAGAGGTACAAAAGCCGTTTCCCCGCGAGACGGAGCTGAACACCAAAACGGCACGGCTGGAGGAATTGAATTCCCTGCTGAATTTAGACCACAAGGAGCCGGAGATCGTAGACGCCGGGCCGGACGAGGACCAAAGGCCGCCGGAGCGCCGCAGACCGCAGTTGCAGCGGTAAAACCAATAGAAAATGGAGGAAATTATGGGTTATCAGGAAAGCTGGCTCTACATCGAGCCGCAGCGCAAATTTGAGAAGTTGATCCGCGCTTATGAAAAGGCGGAGCAGTCTGGCTACTATGAGGTGGCCGGTGCGAAACCCCGTTCCGTCATTGTTTTGAAGCAGCCCTTTGGGGATATTCCTGCCGGGAAGAAGCTGCTGTGGGTGTGCGGCGACCGGGGCTTTCACTGTGCCGCGGGGGTATTCGGCGGGGAACTGAAATGCTCCGGCAGGCTCCGCGTGATCCCGGTGGAGGAGGTGCTGGACGGCACCGACGATCCCCGCATGGAGGGGCTGGACTTAGACAGTCCGGCCCCCAGCGAAAACGCCTATATGAAACGATACAGCGTCGCCAATTACGCCCACCGGATGCGGGCGGGATTGGCGAGATAATTTTTGAAATGGAGGATCGTTTACAATGAAACAGTTGGAAAGAAAGCAGGAAAAAGAACGGTTAGAATGCCAGATACATCAGCAGATGCTAAAAGAGCAGGAAAGCCTCATGAAAGAATTACGCACGATGCTGCCCGAAGCAGCAGCTTCCTTTTCTTCGGAGCGTATCGTTTGCCTTTGTCATGTTGTTGACCTGTGGGCCTGCATTGTGGCCCTGTTTGAAGCACCAACTCCGCTTTCCATTAGCAAGCTGAGACGGCTGGCAGACTCGGATATGCCATTGATATTATTGAGCAGCGAGATCATGGAAAAAGAGAGCGATTTCCGTGTTATTGAGCTATAAGGAGAACATCATGCCTACAAAAGATGAATTGGAAAACCAGATATACGAAAAAATGTCACAGGAAAATGCGGCGTTCCTTGCAGAGATGAAAACGAAATCACCTGACGAAATTATTTCCCGTGCCTACGAGATCGCTTGCCGTGATAATCTGCTGATGCTTTTTGAGGATGAAACAAGCCTCTCCGAACGGCAGCTTGCGGTGCTGACTGAGTTTGAGCATCCCCTGTCACAGCTTTATACGGACTGGCTCTCCCACGATACGGATGAGATGGATGCCTTTCGTGACAGCATTGCGTGCTGTGCGGATGATATTCTGCGGAAAAGAGTCGAAGAAAAATATCGAGATCCCGCGCAGCCCATATATCCTAATACCCGTTCTGAGGCCGTGGTTCGCGGAGAGGTCTTTGAGTGGATGGCCAGCAGGGATCGGACGCTGACCTGCGCGGGAGCCTTTGAGAAGGGTGCGACCAACGCCTACAACGATGGAAAGCTGTCTGCTTTTTTGAAGGAGTGGACAAACACCTACGGCAAGGATCGCTGTATGTTCGTGCTGGCCTGCACCATGCGGCAGCGCACGGGAGATGAGCGATTCTACCCACCGGCGCGTCAGGCCGCAGGCCGCTTTGCGGCGCTCCAGAAGCAGATGGGCGGGCACACAGATGTTTTCGCTGTGGACAATCACTCGTGCGTGATCAATGCCGCAATAGAGCAGCTTGCCAAGCCGGAGCGCAGCAAGGAAAAGCCTGTAGCGCAAAGAAAACAATCTGAACCGGAGCGATAATTGCGCTTATGAATATTCCGTAGGACATCTGGGAACCCTGTTGACTGGTACACTCAATGGGTGTATAATGCAGGTGAAAGGAGGATGAATATGAACATTCGTGAAATGAGAGCACAGCTTGGAGATACCCAAAGCGAATTTTCCGCGAGGTATCATATCCCCTTTCGCACTGTGCAAAATTGGGAGACAGGGATGCGTAAGCCTCCCGAATATGTCGCTGATCTGTTGGAGCAGCGCATCAAGGAGGACCTGACCAACCGTAAGACCTTGTCCCTGCCGAAGTATGACCCTCAAAAGAAGGATCTTCCGTCTCGGAGCAGCTATGTGGGCGCGCTCTCCTGGCTGCAAGCTGTCCGTGACTGCATTGGAGAACCCGTTGTCTTTGCGTTAGACAATGCGCTTATGTGTCAAGGAAACTTCGGAGGCCGCAGCGATGAATATATCGTGTGGGTCTATGGGGATGACTCCGTTATGAAGTTTAACGGCGTGGTCGTGCTTGGAAACCGTATCGGCGCACAAAATATCAAGAATCGGAACGGCTTGTTATATACGGATTTTAACAGAACGGTATATGATGCCCTTGCAAATGAAAATATTTTAGATATGCAGGGCATTACAGAAGCAGTCAGCAAATACTTCTATTCCAACGGAGACAGCTTTGACGGGCTCTTTGTCGCGCCGGAACATCAGGATCGGTTTGAGCGTTTGGCCAGCGATGCAATCGAATATTACGAAAACTGAGGTGCTTGCTTTGAATGTAACAGCGGAAGAAAGAATTATGTACTCAGTCATGAAAGCTGTGTACGATAGCGGCATTCCTATCAGCTTTAAGGGCTCCATGGTGTTGAAAGCCTGTTTGTTTGAGGCCGGGTTTTTAGATGAGACCCGTCATACAGTAGATATTGATGCGAATTGGAACACAGACACACCTCCCACCACAGAGCAAATGCTGGAATCCTTACAGCGAGCAATCAATAGAGGCGGCATGGACTATGAAGTTCGCCTTTATCGAATGTATGGCGAAAAGCGATCCGCTGGCTTTGAATTAGTAGACCGCAACACCGATGAAATCCTGTTCACAATGGATGTGGATGTAAACAGACCGATTGCACCGACACAAATCTATGAGGTTGACGGGATCTGTTTTCGCGGCGTTTCACCGTTGCAGATGATAGCCGATAAGGTCGCGGTTGTATCAACAGATACAGATAAGGTGTTCCGAAGAATCAAGGATGTGGTGGATCTCTATTATATTTCAAAAGTGTTTGAATTTGATGTTCAGAATATCTACAGCACCTTAAAATGCAGCGAAAGGACCATGGGAGATTTTCAAGGGTTCCTGCAAAGGAAAGAAGATTTGCGGCATTCTTACGATAAGTTCCGTTTTGCGGGCGGCGTCAATAAGCCGCCATTCGATGCAGTCTATCGTGAGGTAAAGATCTACCTTAAGGATGTCCTTCCTAAAGAGGCGTCTAAGGAGGATGCGGATGGGAGCCAGCAATAAAGCCTGCCCGAATTGTGGCAGGAAAATGAAGCAGCAGTTTCCGGGCCTGCAACATTGCAGGTGTGGGATGAGCTGGAAAAAGGACATCGGTTATTTTGAACGGACGCCCGATATGGTTTTCGCGCTGGAGCGCCGAACCGTCGGCAAAAAAGTCAAGCAGTTTCCCGTCATTCGCACCGGCTCTGCTCCGAAGTAACTGAATAATTTCATGAAAAGCGCAGGCAGAAATGCTTGCGCTTTTCTCACATCCCAAGGAGGTGAACGCCATGCCTTATATTCCGAAAGACCAGATCGCCGCCGCCCGCGAGATGGATCTTCTGACCTACCTGCGCCGCTTTGAGCCGCAGGAGCTGGTACATATCGGCGGAGATACCTATGCCACCCGCACCCACGGCAGCCTGAAAATCTCCAATGGAAAATGGTGCTGGTGGTCACGGAATATCGGTGGCACAACTGCGCTGGACTATCTGACCTGCGTGGAGGGGCTTTCCTTTTTGGACGCCGTGCAGCGTATTCTCGGAGAACCGCTCCATGTGCCGCCCAAATCAGAGCCAATCGCACCGCTCCCGAAAACTGAATTTACCCTCCCACCCAAACACGCCGACAACCGGCGTGTTTTTTCATATCTGCGGAGCCGGGGCGTTGACGCGGAGATCATCAACCACTGCATCAAGCACGGGCAGCTTTACGAGGATGCCGAGCGTCACAACTGCGTATTCGTGGGCTATGAAAATGGAAAGCCCGCTTATGGCGCGCTGCGCGGGACGCTCTCAGAAACCACCTTCGCCGGTGAAGTCCCCGGCAGCGATAAACGTTTTTCCTTTGCCGTTCCCCTTTGCGCCGGTGGCAAAACCCTCTGTGTATTTGAAGCTGCCATTGACGCGCTTTCCTACCTGACACTGCTGAAGCTGCGCGGGCAGGATTGGCGCGCCGCCAATACGCTGTCCCTCTCCGGCATCTATCAGCCGCGGAAGGACGGCACGATTCGATTCCCCACCGCGTTGGAGCAATACCTAAAGGACAACCCTGGCGTGGCGCGGATCGTGCTGTGCCTGGATAACGACGGGCCGGGACGGGCGGCGTCTGCGGCCATTCAAAAGAGACTTTCCGAGTATGAGGTCATCGACAACCCACCCCGCCGCGGAAAGGACTACAACGACCAGCTCCAACTTGTGAAAGGGATCAGCGGCAGGGTAAGAACCCGTGGCGGGGACGCACGCTGATTTGTTTTTCGGCTGGTCAGAAGGACAGCGCGGCCTGCGGCTGCGTTGTCCTTGCAAGCATAGCATTTTGACATCAAAATGCGCTTGTTAAGGGGTAAACCCCTTAATATCCCCACTCCAATAGGAAAGGAAGCTCTATGAAACGCAACAATGTCAAGCAGATCACCATTCGCCTGACCGCTGATGAATATGCCCATGTCAAGCAGCTTTCCAAGGACAGCGGCTTGAAAATGGAGCCTGCGATCCGGCGGCTTATCATGGGCGTGAATCTGCGTCCCCGCCCGCCTGATGAACTGCCGGAGCTGCTGCGTCAGCTTTCCGGCATCGGCACGAATATCAACCAAATCGCTAAAGTCGCCAATGCCTCCGGCTATGTCCGCAAGGAGGATATTCAAAGCATCATGGAAATGCAGGCGGCATTGTGGAGGGCGGTGAAGCGAGGATAGTGGCATACACAAAAGTATTTGCCATCCGCGCAAGGTTGGACAAGCGTGTGCGTTACATCACAGACGGAGAGAAAACCTCGCTGGCGTCCAGCATCACTTATATCTCTAATCCCGAAAAGACAGAGCAATTCTTTTTCACTTCTGCGTTGAATTGCAGCAGCGTGGACACCGCCCTCTCTGAAATGATGGAAACCAAACAGCAGTTTGGCAAAATGGGCGGTGTCCTCGGCTACCATTTCATCCAATCCTTTCAGCCGGGGGAGGTCACACCAGAGCAGGCGCACGCTATTGGGCTGGAATTTGCCAAGCGGTTGTTTGGTAAACGGTATGAGGTCGTTATCAGCACCCATTTGAATAAGCACCACCTGCACAATCATCTGGTGGTCAATTCCGTGTCCTGTGTAGATGGGCAGAAATACCATTCCAGCCCGGAGAGCTACTACAACGATGTGCGCGGTACTTCGGACGAACTGTGCCGGGAGAACGATCTATCCGTCATTGCCCCGCAGGGCAAGGGCAAGCATTACGCTGAGTGGAAGGCGGAGCAGGGCGGCAAGCCCACCGTGCGCGGCGTGATCCGCACCGACATTGACGCCATCATCCACCAAGCCTACACCTACGATACCTTTCTCATGCTGCTGCGAAAGAACGGTTACGAGGTACGCCGCAGCCCCAATCGGAAATACACCACGGTCAAGCCCCCCGGCGCAAAGCGGGCGATCCGCCTGGACAGCCTGGGCGAGGGCTACACCGAAGCGGATATTCTGCTGCGGCTTTCCAAACAACGGCACGGCGGCATAGCCCCGCCGACCGTCACCCAACCTGTCAAGCGTTACCGCGTGAAGGGTAAGCTGTCCACCGTCCGAAAAAAGAAGATCACCGGCTTTCACGCACTCTATCTCCGCTACCTCTATCTGCTGCGTGGGGGCAGGCGGAAAAAGCTGCCGCCCAAACTGCCCTTTTCCGTCAAGCGGGAGGTCATTCATTTGGAGCGGTATGAGCAGCAATTCAAATACCTTTTATCAAGCGGAATTACCACCGAAACGGAGCTGGAGCAGCGCATCCGTGTGCTGGAGTGGGACATCCGCTTGCTGGAGGAACAGAGAAAACCACTTTATCAGGAAAGGAGGAACACCAGCGATGAAGAAACACAAGCCAAGTACAGCGCGGAGATCCAACAGCAGACTGCCGCCTTGCGGGAGAAACGCCGGGAAGTGCGGCTGTGCCGCAGGATACAATCGGACATTCCGAGGGTATCCCAGCAGTGCCAACAGGCGCAGGCTGAACGGCAGGAAAATCTAAAGAAGAAGGAGGAACACGAGCATGAGTACCAACGGTGAAACCGCTGACCTGATGGTGCGTGAGGGCATCCAGATCACCGAGAGCGCCCTCAAGCTGGCAGGGCTGGGGGCGAAAAATCTTGCCGCTCTTCTGATTGCCCTTGCCAACGACAATCAGAAGCTCGCCGGTAAAACCAACCTCAAGCGCCTGATCCACGACGGCGAGGAGCTGACGATCTTTTCTGTCAAGCAGGAGGACTTGAAGGGCTTTCAGATGGAGGCCAAACGCTATGGCGTCCTGTTTTACCCCATCGTCAATAAGGTAGAAAAGACCGGCACGGTGGAGATCATGGCAAAGGCAAGGGATGCCAAGCAGATCAACCGCATTTTTGAGCGCATGGGCTATCCCGCCCCGGTGAAGGAGGATACTGCCACAAAAAAAGAGAACGCCCGCGCTCCGTCCGGGAACAGCTCCAAGGAGCGCGGGACTGGTGCGAGAGCGTCTACGGAACCGGCTGCGGAGAAGGCTGACACCCGTCCCTCCGTCCGCAGCCGTCTGATGGCGCTGCAAGCCGCGGCGGAGCGGGACGGCACAGCTCCCACTAAGGACACCGTGCGGGAGGCCATTCAAAAGGCTATGCCTACGCGGGAATAAATTGATTTTGAGAAGGAGAAACGAACATGGCAAAGTTAGACGATTTGATCCAGCAGAAGCAGCAGAGAGACGAGGACTGGAAGGCAAAGAAAACAGCGGAGCGCGAGGAATTGGGGCAGCTTTCCGACGATGCGGTCATGCGTGTCACCAGCGAACCCGGCGCATACCTCCACTATCTGGATACGCAGGCCATCAACCCGCGATACAGCGCATCCAACGTGATGCTGGCGATGGCGCAGAACCCGGAGATCACTTACATCAACAGTCTGGAGGTGTGGAACCGGCTGGGGCGCAGCGTCAATCGTGATGAGAACGGCATGAAGATCCGCGTGTCGGATACCTACGTGAAGGACGGAAGGGAGTATCACGGCTATAAGATCGGGCGTGTTTTTGATGTGATGCAGACCCACGGCAAGGCCGGTGTTCCGGCGCTGAGCCTGAAAGACAATACACCGGAAATGGACGCCGCCCTGCGCCGATTGCTGGACAGCTCCCCCGTTCCCGTGGTCACCAGCAGCACCATGTACCAGGACGCCGTTTATGATCCTAAAACGCAGAGCATTACGGTATCCAGCCGCCTGATCGACAGCAAGATCTTTGCGGCGCTCTCCCGCGAGATCGTCCACGCCGGTATCCATGACCACGGACGCTATCCCTACTATACCCGTGAGGACTGCGCCATGGACGCCGAGAGCGTCAGCTATATGCTCTGCCGCAATTTCGGCGTGGAGACCCCGCAGCCCGATGTGAGCCGCGTGGGGCAGGTGTTTGACGGCATGGAGGTGCAGGATCGCCGCGGCGTGGTGGACAGCCTGCAAAAGTATTTCCGCAAGCTGCAAAATGATATTCAGCGTGAGATCTCTCCGCAGGAGCGCAAGCAGCCGGAGCAGAATAGGCCCGTTCGTTAAGAAAGAGAGGCGTAATGTGAAAAAGAAACTTGCATTTGCTCTCTGCACGGCGCTGATGCTGTGCAGCATGAGTGTCGCGGCGCTGGCCGCAGAGCCCATGACAGAAGCCGATACGGTATCCACAATGATCTCTGCCGCAGATACGCTACCCGGCATTTCCGCCTATCCCGCCGAGGTCAGAGCCAGCGAGGAAAACGGTGTCTATCGTTTGGAAAAGGTCTACTACCTGACCGCAAAGGACGATCCCGCTGCGATCCCCACCGCTGACTTTGAGCGCGAGGGCCGCACCTATACGCTCCTTGATTTGCTGAAAAATGACCAGACAGAAACGGACACGCGGGAGCATATCGAGGTGGTCACGCTGGAGAGCAAGACCAAAGATATGGCGGAAATTCTGAAAATGCTGGAGCCAAAGCTGGAGGTCAAGACCGAGGACGGCTATGAGGGCGTCCTGTCCCTTGACCACACCACCATTCAGGTGGAGGCTGCGGGGTACGGGACCAGCAGCCGCACGGTGACGGCGGAGCGCACCTATCCCAACCTCTCAGACGCGGATGTGTCCCTTGTTCCCAAGTCCGTGAATGAAAATGGCCGCACCCTGACTCTTGCCGATGTAAGCTGGCAGGAGGCGGCTGTCGATCCCACGGACGGCTATGACATTCCCATTCGCTATACCGCTGTGGCAAGCTACACCGGCACTGCCACCAGCAAATATGCCACCGGCTACACCGTCACGGCAGACTATAAGGGTGATGTTACCCGCTCAAGCTGTGATACGGTGATCTACACCGCCGTTTTTTCCAGCGTCGGCGCTGCGGCATCGGCAAAGAGCGGCGGTGATTTTAACTGGCTGTGGCTGCTGCTCCCCGTGGGAGCTGCGGCGCTGGGCGGCTGCGGCTATGCCGGTTATAAAGGCTACAAGCACTACATCAATAAGAAAAGAGGGTACGCCGCATGAAAAAATATCTGACCACGCTGCTGGCCGCCTGCTGTATGCTGGCGGCTTTTTCCATGCCTGCATCGGCATTGGAGTATCACTTTGACGGCCCGGACGCAGGGCTGTTCAGACGCCCTACCTCGGACGAAACCATTTATGTTACGATGGACAAGCCTGTGAATACCGACCGGAGCAAAAACGCCGCCTACATCCCGCCTGCTTTTGGCTCGCCTACCTCTTATACGCTGAACGCTGGGGAACTGCTGACGCCAAACCTTGTGAGCGGTTCGGCCACGGGAACGGTCAGCGGCACAGGCGGTGTGACCGTCCTGCCGCCCTCCGCTTCCGGCAGCACCGCTGGTGGAAATACCGGCTCCTACACGCCGGTGAAGTACACCGCGGTCACGAAAGACCTCTATTACAGCGGCGGCTCCCTCGGTACACTGAAAATCCCCACCCTCGGCCTGTCTGTCAAGGTGTATCAGGGGACGGACGCGGACGCGCTCCGCAAGGGCGCGGGTCATTTTGCCAGCACCTCTATCTGGGAGGGTAATGTGGCGATTGCGGGCCACAATCGGGGCGTCAACAATCACTTTGGCAAAATTCACACCCTTGACATTGGGGACACCATCAAGCTGACCACCCAGCTCGGCACACGCAGCTATGAGGTGTACTCTGTCAGTAAGATTGGCGTGGACGACACCAGCGTTTTGGATGACCGCTCGGAGAACATCATCACCCTTGTCACCTGCGTGATGAATCAGCCGGATTACCGCTGGTGTGTGCAGGCTCGACAGAAGTAGTATTGATGTGAATAATTTCGACGAGAAAAAAGTTATTCACATTGATGTTAAAAACTTTACTTAACGCAAAGGGGGTGATATAATGGCTGACAAAGGTGGTGACAGAATCATGGAATTAAAAAACAGATCGCAGTACCTCGATAAGCTCATTTCCGTTCAGGATATGGAGGTTATCAAGGTCGTGACCGGAATCCGGCGCTGCGGCAAATCCAGCCTGCTGAAATTGATGATGGCACATCTGCGGGAACAGGGCGTCATGGAGGAACAGATCCTCTCGATGAACTTTGAGTCCATGCAGTTTGCCGATATGGATAGCAAGCGGCTTTATCAGTATGTGATGGAACGAACCCCCAAGGGTAAGCGGCTCTACCTCTTTTTGGACGAGGTGCAGAAGGTTCGGGACTGGCAGGATGCCGTGAATTCCTTCCGCGTGGATCTGGATTGCGACATTTATGTGACCGGCTCCAACGCCTACCTGCTGTCCTCCGAACTGTCCACGTATCTGTCCGGGCGCTATGTGGAGATCAAGATGCTGCCGCTGTCCTTCCGTGAGTTTTTGGACTTCCACGGCTATCTGCTGGAGGAGTACAAAGCTCCCAACGGCACTATGAAACAGCGCGCCAAGGGAAAAGACGGCGAAGCGTATGAGCTGCGCGACCTGTTTGAAGCCTACGCACAGTTTGGCGGTATGCCCGCACTGGCCGAGGCGGAGCTGGATCAGGAGCGCGCCAATATGCTGCTGGACGGCATTTATTCTGCTGTTGTTGTGCGGGACATTCTGGAGCGCGGCAAACGGAAAGAACAGCGGGCCGTCACCGACGCGCTGCTGCTCCGCAAAATTATCCTGTTTCTGGCTGACAACATCGGCAACAACACCTCGGCTGCGTCCATCGGGCGCACCCTTGTCAGCGAGGGCCTGTTGGACGATGGCAGAAAGACCAAGCCTGCGGTGCAGACCATCTCTGCCTATATCGACGCACTGTTGGAGTCCTATATCTTTTATGAGGTCAAGCGGTTTGACATCAAGGGAAAGGACTACCTGCGGACGCTGGGCAAATACTATATCGTTGATCCCGGCCTCCGCACCTATCTGTTAGGAAACCGGGGCGGCGATGTGGGACACATTCTGGAAAACATCGTTTATTTTGAACTGCTGCGGCGTGGCTATGAGGTGGCCATCGGCAAGGTCGGTGAAAAGGAGATCGACTTCATCGCAACGAAGATCAACGAGAAAAAGTATATCCAGGTCACTGACAACATGAATGCCCCCGAAACCCGCGCACGGGAGCTTGCACCGCTGCAAGCTGTTCAGGACAATTACGAGAAGATCGTGATTGCCATGGACTGCGACCTGATCCACGATGTGGACGGTATTAAAATCGTAAAGGCGCTGGACTTCCTGCTCAGCGAAGTGTAACGGAAAATCCGCTCTGAAAAATCAGGGCGGATTTTTTGACACACGGCAGTATCCGCGATACCATGAAGCCATCAAAGGATATGGAGGTACACACCATGAAGCGAGGAAGTTTTGCAGCCGGTTTTCTTACCTGCCTGCTGTTGGCTGGCGTCACTACCACGGCGTATGCTGCCGGGATCATGGCCGAGCGCAGTACCCATCGCGTATTTGTCGATGGACGGGAAGTACAGATGGAAGCCTATGTCATCAACGGCAACAACTATGTGAAGCTGCGGGACATTGGCGAACAGGTCGGTTTCAATGTCTTCTGGGACAGCGTTAACGGCTGTGTGCAGGTGGAAAGCGGAAAGCCCTACACCGGCATCGCGCCGGTGAAAGCGGAGACCAGCGGACCTGCTTCACAGCCGGAGGTTACGACGCCTGCCGATGATGTGGATGACATGAAACAGGATATTGTGGACCGCACCAATGCGCTGCGGCGCGAAAATGGTGCTGCCGCGCTGCGCGTCAACGACAAGCTCATGCAGGCGGCACAGGTTCGCGCGGATGAGATGGCCGCCAGCGGCGTCTACTCTCACACCCGTCCGGATGGGCGCAAGAGCAATACCGTCACCGACAGCAAATACACTGGAGAAAATATTCACAGTATATCGGAGTTGTACCTCGAGCAACAGCACAAAACGCTCTCCGAGGCGGTGGTCGAGCTGTGGTCTAATTCCAAGGCTCACGCGGACAACATGACAAGCTCCCGCTACGGCGAGATCGGCGTCGGACTGGCGCGAGGCGTTAACCAAAACGGTCTTGACTGCTGGTACTGCGTGCAGGTCTTCCTGCTGGACGGCTGTGAAGTCACTTGGGTGGATACGACTGCAATCAAATGATATATCAGAGCTGTCAGAACAAAAACGTGGACATTCCGGCGTTTGTTGGGTATAATGAAATCAAAGGAGGAGTGCTTATGATTTATTCAATCTACGAAATTCAGCAGCGAATCGCGCCGGTGGCAAAGCAGTACGGTGTGAAAGCGGTATTCCTCTTTGGCTCTTACGCAAGAGGTGAAGCCCGTGAGGACAGCGATATCGACCTACTGGTCGATACCAGCGGAACGAACCTGCGCAGTCTTCTCTCTTTGGGAGCACTGTATTGCGACCTTGAAGCGGCGCTGCAAAAGCCGATCGATTTGATTACTGTCAGCGCGCTGGAACAACGTGCGCAAATGCCCAGCGAGGAAATGTTCCGTGAAACCGTGATGAAGGAGAAACTGAATGTATATGACGCAGCCTGACCGCCAGCGCATCCAGCATATCCGCGATTACTGCGAAGAGATCCGCAAGACCATCGAACGCTATGGAGAAGGCTTTGCGGTCTTTGATCAGGATGCAGATTATCAGCGTTCCATTGCATTTTCCATTTTGCAGATCGGTGAACTGAGCGGCGGATTATCCGAAGAATACCGCAAAGCGACCAGCAGCCGCGTGCAGTGGGGACCGATGAAGGGAATGCGAAATCTTGTCGCGCACAGCTACGGCAGTATGAACCGCGAGATCATTTGGGAGACCGCGGTCAATGACATTCCCACCCTGAAGCAGTTCTGCGAGGAGCAGCTTGCAGAAAACTGAAAATTAAACGATATACAAACAAAGCAGACCGAGTTTACTCGGCCTGCTTTTCTTTTACAAAAAAGGAGGAATAACCTTGAAAACGATTCGAACAAAATTCTTGTCATTATTGCTTGCACTGGTGACGATTTTGAGCCTGCTGCCGACTGCGGCTTTTGCCGCGTCGAACACGGGTTCCGGC
>OKTT01000433.1_pt1 | contig 24227 bp, 15 predicted proteins | sample 1606121 | NCBI WGS metagenome assembly OKTT01 (sample SAMEA3879516, study PRJEB24766) | human gut metagenome | biome: human-associated habitat; feature: feces | place: USA | collected 1985/1987
AAACAGGGACTCTGGTCAAAGAAAAGTACTTTTCTTTGAGTAAATATTGGAAAAGCGGCAAAAAACCTTATTTTTTTATTGGAAAAGCGGCAAAAAACGCTAATTTTGCATTGGAAAAGCGGCAGGAGGGGCCGGCAAGCCGGCCGACAGCCTCTTGTACCGTGGTGGATACCGATAGTCCGTACCGTCCGTTTTTCCCTGCGGGACAGGAAACGCCGTCCCCTGTTTTATCCGATCGCCTCGGCCACAATATCTTCCAGCAGGAACGGGATCACGCCCACATACATGACGCCATCCTCATCCGTCCACGGCTTGCTGTTGCCGTCCAGCACGACGATCTTGCGGAAGAAGTCGCCGGTGTTTCTCAAAGAGAAGGTTTCCTGTGCCTTCTTTTCCGGCGTGTCTACGTGTAATGCCGACTGGATATACAGTTTGTCATTGCCCACGTTGACCACGAAGTCGATCTTGTATTGCGACGAGCGGCGTCGGCCCTCTATGATTCGCGTCAGTTCTACTATTCCCACGTCTACCGAATATCCCCTGCGGATCAAATCGTTGTAAATCATATTTTCCATCAGGTGCGAACGTTCCTGTTGGCGGAAATTCAACCGCACATTTCTCATTTCTGCCCGTTGTAGAGCGTCACCGACTCCATGTTGTCGAGCGAGAAGCGCCCCAAATCGACCGTGCCGTTTTGAGCGTTGCCCAGTTCGATACCGATGCAGCATATTAGACTAATTGATTACCAATAGTTTGAAACTTAAATGGTATAAAAGTCTGATTTTGCTCCTTTTTCTGCGCTGAACTTTTGCAAAGATAATGCGTTTTTCCGGTACAAGAAAACAAATGAGAAGACTTTGATAAAAAGGTGATTTTTGGGTGCGATTTTGTAAGTCTTTCAATGATATTTACGAAAGATGTTGTAGGGTGTTTCATCTGTTATTATGTTGTGATTATACCGCAGATTATTTCTCCAAGATTGAATACGAAGTGACTTATACCGATTGCTGGCGAAAAGAAAAATCAGTCGGGTAAATCTTCCTTTTCCCTCTGTTTGACTTAACTTTATTGCCCGTGTATATAATAACGGTCATTAAAGTCAAGTTGAGTATCTTTTTCTTTTGGCAAGCCAATAATTATGCGCATTCGTTGGCTATTTCAAAACATATTACTACTTTTGTATTGTAAATATCAATATAGTGAATATAATATCAATATATAGTATTTAATCATCAGTATAGTGATATATAAATATGAAAGATTTGTTTGAATACTCCACTCCTGAGCTAGTACGCATGTTGGGTACTCGTTTTAAGGAATATAGAATGCGGTGCAATCTGACACAAAAAGAAGTGTCGGAACTTTCAGGTGTCGGGCTTACTACCATACACAAGTTTGAAAATGGCACGGCAGGCAACCTTTCATTGTCAACATTTATTCTCTTGTTGAAGGTAGTCGGTCAGATTAATTCTTTAGACGATATTTTGCCGGAATTGCCCGAATCGCCTTATCTTATGCGTGAAAATGAGAAAAAAGCGCAACGAATCAGACACTCTAAATAAGACATACAGATATGATGAAGTCGTTAAAAATAATACTTTGGGAAGAAGAAATTGGTCGTTTGGCTTGGGATGAACGCCGACATCTTTCTTATTTCACATATAATCCCGATTTTATCAGAAAAGGATTGAATATATCCCCTTTGGTTGCACCTGTTGATGGTACCAGAGGGCTGTTGCCTGTTTGGGGTGAAGATGCCAAGATTTACCAGAAGCTTCCGGCATTTGTCGCAGATTCATTGCCTGATGCCTGGGGTAACCAATTGTTTGATTTATGGCGTCAACAGCAAAAAATATCCAATTCAGAGATAAATCCGTTGGATAAGCTCTCGTTTATAGGCAGACGAGGAATGGGTGCGTTAGAATTTGTTCCGGAAACTAACAGGGAGCGAAGAACAGAAAAAATAGATGTTAAGTCGTTGGCAGATTTGGCAGAACGCATTTTTGTAGAAAGGGAGAATGCCCGTATTATGCCGGAGGAGTCCATAACCATGCAATCTTTGTTGACTGTAGGTACATCCGCTGGGGGGCGTCAGCCGAAAGCGATTATTGCGATAAACAGAGAAACAGGAGAGATACGAAGCGGTCAAATTGCAGCTTTGGAAGGATATGACTATTATCTTCTCAAATTTGGTAACTCCGAATATTGTTCGGCAGAATTAGAAATGACTTATTATAAGTTGGCAACTATGGCAGGTATCAATATGATGCCGTCAATGTTATATTCAGTGGATGGAAACAATCATTTTTTAACCAGACGGTTTGATCGTAATGGTGGAAAAAAGATTCATACACAGACTTTGGCTGCCATATATCCCGATGCCGAGAGTTATGAGCAATTGATATCTGTTTGCCGTAAGCTCCGTCTGCCTGATGCGGATTGTCAGGAAGTATTCCGAAGAATGGTCTTCAATATTCTGTCGAATAACACAGATGACCATAACAAGAACTTTTCATTTATTATGAATGAAGATGGTGCCTGGCGTCTTGCTCCTGCATACGATATTACCTACATCATTGACAGGGGCGGTTATTTGCCGAACAAGGAGCATTGCATGTATATTCGAGCCAAACTGTATGACATCACACGCTCGGATGTTATTGAATTTGCCCGTGATAACGGAATTCGTCGTCCCGATGCTATCATCAGAGATGTCGTTTCTTCATTGAAGCAGTTCCGTACAATAGCAGTTGAAAATGGGGTATCGGAGTCGTGGATAGGCAGAGTTGAGTCAACTATCGCCAACCACCTGAAAGCATGGGGCGAATGGGAGTGCGAAGCCGAAGATGCTGCAATGGAAATCGATGAACACACCATCAGCAATATGCGTGTTGAGCAAACTTATAAAGGGAATTACCATCTGCTGGCAAGCATTGATGGCGTAGAAAGGAAATTTGTGATAAATAAAAAGAATGCAGACTTTGCCTATATAGAACAAATTGGTTTGGCAAATCTTACGACTGAGCATTTGAAAACTCTGGTGGAAAGATATTTCAAACTATATTAAGCTATGCTGCCTAAAAGGGAAAATAATTCGTGTAATCATTTGAAACATTAATGCCATGTTTTCTAATATTGATTTTAATTCATCTCATAGGTAAAGGAATGAAAGTTTGAGATATGTCTATTTACGCATCTTTGGAAAATAGCTATAGACGACCAACAAGGATATACAACTTATCAAAATTCAGAAGTATTTACATATTTGAACACTAAGTCATGAAAAATATCAATATAGAAAAGGTTAAGGAAGTATACAACAATACTTGGCGCTCATATACTGAAATGCAGTCTAACTTGCCATGGTTTGAAGATTTCAGACAGGAAGTAGAGACATTGAAAGGTTACCGAGGTAGAGAAATCTTGGAATTGCTGCAAAACGCTGATGATGCAGGTAGTCCGAAAGCCTGTATCTCTCTCAATACTCATTCAAATACCATTACGATAACTAATTTTGGGGAAGGTACAATACCTTTTTCTTTCGAAGGTTTTCGAGCCGTAATGCTTTCAAATCTGAGTCCGAAAGAAAGCAATGGGGAGGAAAGACTCATTGGGGCAAAAGGATTGGGATTCAAGTCTGTTCTTAATTGGGCAGAGAAGATAGAACTGCAGAGTAATAACATAAAGCTTACTTTCGGTACAGAACAAGCCATGTTCAAGTGGAAGGAACTGAAAAAGAGACTCTATATCCAACAAGAAACTATCAAAGACCAGGAAGAAATGGCTGCCCAGCAGGGACGCTGTGTTCCAATCTCTATTTTGAGGTTGCCGGACATTGAGGAAGTGGAAGCGGAAGATGACAGGACCTCGATAGTTTTGCATTATAAGCCTGAAACACAATCATTAATAGATAGTCAACTCAGAAAATTCACACCAGAATCGTTACTATTTCTTCATCATCTCAAGGAACTTGAAATTATAATTGACGATAAAAGAGCTTGCTATACTCTTTCCGGTAAAAGTGAAGAAAAAGGCATCTCTACCGCATCATTGAGCGTAGAATCCGAAATAGAAGGTATCTCCGCCAATGAGAGCCAATGGGCATTGGCACATGACTTTGGCCGTGAATGTGGAAAACGATACGAGGCTGCGGCTGCTATCAATATATTCATGCGCAATATCGCCGAGCAATCGCATTTCCTGTATTGTTTTTTCCCTACTAAGGTTAAAATCGGAATGCCTTGCATACTTCATGCGACACTTGAACTTGATGCCACACGCAACGCCTTGATAGAGGCAAGCAAACTCAACGATAGGATGATGGACAAACTTGCTGGCTGTATTGAAATCCTTTGCGAATATCTCAAACAAAATGAAAACCATATCGACTGGGCTCCTTACCTAATGATGCATCCTCAATCATTTGATGAGAACTATCTTAAAATCCTTAAGAATAATTTATCCCGAAGAGCTAGCGGGAAAAAACTGATTCCTACAATTGGCGGTGAGTATTGCAGCGAAGAAGAAACTTATTATTACACGAACCAAATCTTTAAAGCGGTAAGGGTTAGAGGTAAGGATTTGTTTGCTAAAATGCGTCTTGATGGAGCGCCTACAAGTCTGGTCTGGAGAGAGGATCCTGATATAAAGAGTCATGTGGAGGATTATTGCAATAATGTGTTGAAGGAGGACTATGATGCTTTGGCCGATTTTATTTGTATGCTTTTGGAATACCATAAAATACATTTGGTTGCTGAAAAATACGAAATACTACCTGACCCTGATGGAAACATAATACACCAGAATGTAGGAAGTAAGCCGTCTGATGAAATTTTAGCGCATGTCAACACAGGTGAAAGAATAGACAATATTCCTTCCTTCCGACGACTCAGATATGTATCTCCGAAGCTGATCGCATGTCTTGTTGAGCGATTGGAGATGAAGGGAGATTTGCGAAATCGTGAAGTTGCAAACCGTCTGTCTGCCATTACTATAGTCACAAGCACAGACATCACCGGAGTAACTCGTCTTCTTATACCCAAGGAAAGCGACAAAAATCTCAGCGATGACAATAAACAAGAATTGATGATAAGTCTATTTCGACTGTTCATGTTTCGAATGCAGAGTACTAAGGATGGATTTGTGATATCTAAAGACGTAAGTCCATACATTCTATCGGAGAATGGAGAATGGAAGCGTGCATCTGAATTAGTAATGTCTGACAGAAGATTTCCTGATGGATTCCGCAACATAATAGATAGCGACACATATTATGCACCGGAGCAATGCGCCGCATATCCTGCCTATCTCGAGGGATTGGATCTTTCGAACAGCAAATCGGAGAATGAATGCGACAATAGTGATAAGAGAATCTCTACTCCATCAAACGTACAGAGCTTCCTTAAAGCGCTAGGGGCCAATCTCTATTTTTTGCGCAAAGAGGAGTCGATAACGAATGGCTTGAAGTATGCAGAATATCTATTTCATAAAAAAGAGATTGATGTTTATGCTAAAAACCGTTGTGTGGGTAAAAAAATAATACCAGACATTAATGCGCTGCGTAAGCTTAGTCTTCAATCCCTATTGATACTGCTCGAAAAATCGGATTTTGCAGACAAAATTATCAATGGCGAAAAGTTTCAATGGTTTTATAACGGAACCAAGGAGAAAGAAGTATCACTCAGTTATGTGGCGTTCAAAATCCGCACAGATACTGATGCCGGGATGTTGAAGAATTATTCCATTGAGGAAGATTTTTGGCTTCCCGGATTCAAGAATAAGCATGTACTGAAAATAGATACCTCGGACTATCGAACCAGAGCATTGCTGCATAAATTAGGCGCAAAAAGACGTATGGCAGATTTTGATGCCGAGGAGTTGTATTTGGCGTTGAATCAGATTGGGGAAAACTGGAAGCAAACCCAGAGCACAAATGGAGTAAAAAACATGTATCACGAAATAAAACAGGCGTTAGACCAGAGAGTAGATGCTCGTCCTATTCCCGACAGCTGTCAATTGAATCTGCTCTGTACTATTAATGGCGAATGCAGATTGATGCCGTCGCGCGATATTTTCTACAGCGACAATAAAAGCTTGCCCAAGGCTGTGATGGACAAACTGCCCCTTCTGCTGGCCAACAATCGTGAGGGAGAGGGAAAGATTAGCCAATATTTCGGATGCCGCACTCTTAAGGATCTTTCCACTCGCGTGCTGGAGGAAGAAATCAATGTAAATCTGGATAGGCAATTGGGTGCGCACCTTGAAAAGATCAAGCCCTACCTTCTGGCTTATGCAGTAGAGAAAGCAGGATCTCTTGGCGGGAATCGAGAGGCAAGTGTCAATCCCCAACAGAAAGCTCTCGAAACACTTAGCATCACACCGGTGAAATCATTGTCTTACAGATATGAAATAGAAATGAATGATATGAGACAATATGACAACGGAATAAAACTGAATGAAAACGAGATGCTATATCACAGAGATGCGTCTACTTCACAGAAAAAGCGTCTCGAGAACATCTACCTTAAATCTGTTTGCGAGTCGCTTGAAGAAGCCTTGATAAATCCCCGATTCGTCAACGCTTTGGTGGAAGCTGTATGCATAAGTCTGAGACTTTCGATGGATGAGAATATTCACAAGTTCTATCGCATTATCAAAGCCACTGATAGGGAATTGGAATATCTGCGCACCTCAGAAATCGATCCTGAGCTATGGCAAGGCTGCATTGCTGCCTTCGGTGCGAGCAAAGAAGAAATAGATTTTTGGGAAGAAGTATGCCGTAAGAATGGAAAAGAATTCAACTGTTGGCATGATGACAATCTTGACAGAAACATGTTGGCTGAAATTCTGGGTATTGAAAGAAGCATTGCCACAAAAGAGGCTTTTGAGGCGAATCAGAAACGACTACTGAAAGCTCAACGGGATAAATTGACAGCCGGATATTGCTGGCATATACATAGTCTATCCTTTGGAAATGCAGCGAAGGAAAGATGTTATTTAGCCCGAAAAAGTGACTTTGAGAAGGATGATTGGGTGGAGAATCTTCAGAAAGGCATTTCACATAAACTGGCCCCTGATTATGCAAATATAATAGCCAAAGAATGTCGGGATCGGTTTGACTTCACCCAAGACGCAGATTCGAATGATAATTATCCAGATATATTGGACGATTACAAAAAGCTGATTAGCGAGTGCAACAGTTCTCTATCTCTGAGCGAGGCGCAGAAAAGGATGTTATATTTCCCTGGTCATGTCAAAGAGTTGGAATCATGGCTTCAGGATATATCGAAAGCAAATGAGGAAAAGGAAGAAGCCGACTCTAATCGACTCATTAGTTCTTCTATATTGCCGATAGAAGAAGTAAGCATTGAGCTGGTGGATAACACTTCTATACATGACGGAAAGAACTATGGTGGAGGAGGTAGCGGTGGTAGCAGCAATGACGACAAGGTAAAAAACGTCATGGCAATTGGGCGGAAGACAAGGTGGTCGAGGCAATGGAGAAAGACCCACGTTATAAGATTATCCGCAAATGGTCGAAATATCTCGATAAATTGAATGGTAGCGATGAGGTAGGCTACGATCTGAGTTACGAATTAACATCGCGCCCCGGAGAGACGAGAATGCTTGAGATTAAATACAGCGACGGGAAGTCATTCATCATGTCTGCCAACGAATTCAATGTAGGCTGCAAGAATCCACTTTACGACTTTGCGCTTGTATCCCCAAAGGAAATTAAAATAATCCAAGGAGCACTGACTGATGACAGCCGTTATAGCGCTACAGCACATTCTTATAATGTCAAAGTATCAACCATAACGAAAAACGATGTATGTCTTTCAGATACTGATAGTAATGAGTACATTCAGTAGAGTAGTATAAGATGGACTGTTTTTTCCCTTTGTTTGGCTTTACTTTAATATACGTATATATGAGTACAGAGTTAAAGTAAAGTCATCTTTCTTTTGGTAGGCAATATGTATTTTGCTGTAATGCTTGTTTGTATATCATATCGGACATCACAACCTATGATATATAACGTAAAACTAAGATAAAGTTTTGCTACTGGAAATCAATTGTCCTAATTTTACAAATGATTAGATGAACCGCATAACCTATCATTTAATATATAAACACATACCATTTATGTACTATATGATATGTTGATATGATGGGGTCGTTTCAACAGGCCTCATCGTTCAAACAGGATTCCGGCTTTTATAAAGATGGGTTGGGTTCAACCACCCCATCTTTCCGTGTCCAAAGTTGCAATTTGCTCTTTTGGAATAAAAAATATGGCTCAAAATTTTGTGTTATGCCACAAAAACATTATGTTTGCATAGCATAATAAAAGCGTAATATGAACTTCGTTGATAGAATAGAAGAAACAGCACGACTGAGGGATGCTCTTTCAAGAGAGAAGTTCTCGTTGGTCGTAGTGTACGGTCGCAGGCGGTTGGGTAAATCAACACTTATCAAAAGGGGCTTGTCGGACAGTGATGTATATTTTCTTTCCGACCGTTCCGAAGGGCAACATCAAAGAATTTTGCTTGCAAAGGTGGTAGCGCAAGTATTTCCTGATTTTGATAAGCTGGTTTATCCGGATTGGGAATCTCTGTTTCGTGCGGTCAATTATCGCACAGACAAACGTTTCACGTTATGCTTGGATGAATTTCCATATCTTGTGGAGCAATCCCCGGAACTGCCGTCAGTGTTGCAGAAACTTGTTGATGAGAAGCAGTTGAAGTATAATCTTGTACTTTGTGGTTCATCACAGAATATGATGTATGGACTGTTTCTTGATTCTACGGCACCTCTCTATGGCCGTGCTGATGAGATTATGAGACTTACGCCGATACGTTTACCGTATATTCAGGAGGCTTTGAACCTTGACGCTGTGAGTGCCGTTGAAGAGTATGCTGTATGGGGCGGTGTACCTCGTCATTGGGAATTAAGAGAAACTAGAAACTCACTTTCCGATGCGTTGTGGCACAATATCCTTTCGATAAATGGGACTTTTTACGAGGAACCGATAAAACTGTTTCAGGATGATGTGAAGGATATTGTCAAGACTTCTACAATCATGTCCTATATCGGCTCCGGTGCAAATCGTCTTTCTGAGATTGCTGCCAGATGTAATGAGCCTGCAACTAATCTGTCACGTCCGTTGAAGAAACTTATTGACCTCGGATTTTTAGAGAAAGATGTTCCGTTCGGAATTGACGAAAAGAATGCGAAAAAGAGCCTATATAAGATTGCAGACCCATTTATGGCATTCTATTATCAGTTTGTTGTACCAAACCGTTCGTTTATCGAACTTGGCCGTCGTTTACCCATAGAACAGGCTTTGGCAGCCCATTTCCCGGAGTATGTGAGTATGCATTGGGAAAAACTATGCAGGGATGCTGTAACGGGAAATATGGTCAATGGAATTGTTTACGGTAAGGTAAAGCGCTGGTGGGGACCGGTTCTCAATGAGAAGAAAGAACCGGAACAAATAGAGATTGATGTGATGGCCGAGTCGCTTGATAAGAAATATTTGTTAGTTGGCGAATGCAAATGGACAAATCAAGAGAATGGCAAACAACTTACAGCTGAGCTTCTCCGTAAAGCCAACCTGCTACCATTTGCCAAGAATTACAAGATTCTCCCTGTCTTATTTCTTAAGAATGCACCGAAAGATGATGTCGGGAATGCGATGTTACCGGAAAATGTTGTTGAGTTGATGAAATGAATTGACTAAATTAAAGAACTATGAGCGGAGGATATTTTGATAGGGGCACATATGCAATGCGTGAGATTGCCAATACTATTGAGCGCGATATTGCGAGGGCATTTAAACCTAAACCTGAAAAAATTCAAGAGGACTATTGGACTATTTACGAGAAAGATTGCTTTGGCTCATACCATAGCTATAAAGATTTCATGAGTTTTGGGAGCTATGAAGACGCAGAATCTTTTCTTCTGAGAGATAAAACCATTGTCAAGGCAGAACAAAAATATGCAGACCGACGATTCTTTGATGATGGGGTGATTTTCCAATCGAAAAAGCGATATATGTCAGATGTTCCTGATGACGAACAGATTCCGGTATTGTACTCAATCCATCATTGTTATTATGACCATTATCCGTATAATGCTGATGTATTGGAACTATCGAATGAGACGATTGATGCGATGAAGGAGGCATATCGGCAAATTCGTATAGCAGAGATATATGCTACTCGTGTAGATTGGATGATGAGTGGTGATGACAGTGAAGAGAGTTTCCGTGAACGCATCAAGGAAGACTTAGAGGAGTTTGAAAAGGAATATGCCACTAAAGACTGGACTTATCTTGATGAAGATTAATAAAGCAATAACCTATTATAAAATAAAAAAAGAGATGTGCTTTTGCTTGTTATTATGATAGGCTGAGTATAGCAAAGAATACAATGCGGTATCAAACTTTTCTAAAATTGGAGTCGATGAGGTTAGTTGTAAGCGTGTAACTGTTTCTTACGAGGGTGTTTGAGTGTTGTGTGGGGGGACAGAATACACCATCTATCGTTTGTTGTATTGTTTCCGTTCTTCCAGCCAGTCCTTTAATTTTTTCTCTTGTGTAATATATACCTCTTCAAATGTTTTTGCAATGTGGTTTAATAAATCTATTTCTTGCTGATTAAATGGCTCATTAGATTCAATATAAGAAAAATTGTCTTTAATCTTAATTCTGGATATATACGATCCATTTTTAAATGGTATATTGAAACTGATGTTGACCTTGTTAGCGAAGAAATCTTCATAAAACGAAGAACCAATAATCGTATCTGAATGCATTGCTTTGACATCTGAAACATAATGGAAACAACCTTCAATATATACTTGTGGAATTTTTGTGGAAGACATTACGATAATCACAGCCAATCTATCTGTGTATGACAGTAGGTGCATTTGTTTGGTGATATCTTCGAATTTACTTCTTTCTATTATTTGCCAATGAATAATATTAAAGATTGCTTCATTTTGTTTTTCATGGGACATTATACTCTTTTTAAATTCTTGATAAATATCGGTTTGCTTGTATAATTCGATATTTTCAGTGCCAATGTATTTGCTTACAAAATCTTCTGAATATGGTCTTGTTACAAAATCTCCGGAACGCATCATCAACTCTTCGTCCATTAATATAACGGGTAAAGGGTCTATAGCCAAACGATACATGGCAACGGCACCAATCGCAACATTCAAAGTTCCTTCAAAATCTGAAACTATCTGAAGATAGACTTTATCTTCACGATGATCTGAGAAAGAATAGCTTTGTGTAGTATAAAAAGATGAATAGCCTTGTTTGTGTACATATTTATTCGTCTTTTTTTGGACTGCACGTATGTTTTCAAAGAAAGTTGGCATTTTGCTTCTTATTTCTTTGAAGTTGGGTTCGTGCTGTCGTAGAAAATCAGCCATTTTGCCAGATTCAAAACCTGGCTCTAATCTATTCCACTCTTTCATCTTTTCTGGATTCGCTGTTAGATACAGTGTGCCAATTGAAATCTCAATGGATTGTCGGAGAGAATAAAATGCTGCATCAAAAAATCCCTTTTGAAAAAGGAATATTGAATTGGCAATCATTTGAGAAGCTTCATCAAAAAATCTATTTGCCCCAAAAGCATCGATTAGTCCAGTTTGAGCCCATGTGATATTCTCTATGTCCCAAAAGTAATCGGATGCTTTTGGCAGTACAAATTTTCTGACTTTCCAACGGCCTGTTTCAAAATCTTCATGAAAATTGTCCAATGTATGCACTTCCATATTTATCAATAAATCACGTTCTTGTTTGCAAATTATCGGATACAAAGATACTGAAAACAATTGTTGCAAACTCCTGTTTTATGATTATTCTTGAACTAATTCGCAATTTTAGTGGAAAATCATATAATTTGAATGATGCTTGAATGAAATAAATTCATTACTTTTGCATAATAGGGTAAATAATATAATCCAAAATGGAAGCAACGAAAGATATAAATCGGATCAAAGTTGTTCTTGTTGAGAAGAAACGAACCAACAAGTGGTTGGCAGAGCAATTAGGAAAAGACCCGGCAACTGTTTCAAAATGGTGTACCAACACATCGCAACCAGGATTAGAAACATTGTTGCAGATTGCCAGTGTTCTTGATGTCGATGTGAAAGATTTACTTCATTCAACAAAAGAAGACACTATGTATCTTAAAGTTCCAACAAATTTTACCAATGTAAGAGATTGACAATATGCCAAAAAACAAAAATGCGGAATATAGGTTTATGGTCTTAGACCGATGCTTTAGTGATTTCCATCATAAATACAGTATCGAAGACTTATTGGAAAAAGTCAACGATAAACTTTATGATGCGAATGGAAGCAAGTCTATGATTATGGTGCGTCAGTTGCGTGGCGATTTCAATGCCATTCGCAAGATGCTACCGGATGGCATATACCTTGAAGCTATTCCGTATGATGGCAAGAAGTGTTACTATCGTTATTCCGAACCAGATTTTTCTATCTACAGAAACGAACTGTCTGTAGCAGAGGTACAGAACCTCCGTTCAACCATAGAAATGTTAAGTAAATACAGAGGTTTGCCTTCAAACGGATGGCTTGAAGAAGTTATATCCAATCTTGAAATTAGATTTGGCGTCAAAGGAAACGCAGAGAATCTTGTTTCATTCGGACAAAACGAGCAACTGAAAGGATTAGAATACCTTTCAGACATCATTGATGCAACAATAAATCATCAGCCTTTGGATATTGAATATATTTCTGCCAATGGAAACTATCACCAACATACATTACATCCATATTTTGTTAAGCAATATAATGGAAGATGGTATTTGTTTGGGCTGGATGAGAAAGAAGAACGGATTAAAAATCTTGCATTCGACAGAATCCAAAATATAGCCACAAGTAACCATGTGTTTCGGAAAAATGAGTTCATTGATTTTAATTCCTATTTTGACAATGTGGTTGGCGTAACCGTACCGTATGAAGCCAAGTTAGAAGAGATTGTATTAAGGTTTACTCCGCAACGCTTTAAATATGTTACTTCTAAGCCTATTCATAAATCGCAGAAAATAGTAAGTGAAAAGGATTGTATTATTTCTCTTACAGTATATCATACCTTGGAACTAGAACAGCAGATTTTTTCATTCGGACCGGATGTGGAAGTTCTATCTCCTACATGGTTTAGGAAAGAATTTGGTAGAAAAATCAACGACTGCATGAAAAAATATCTTTCTATGCAGAACCTTTGCATAGCAGAAGGCGAATTTTGTAGCAGTATTCAAAACAATGGACGTTAAATTTTAATTTTGTTAGACATGACACAGTTCGTTACTCTTTCTGATAAGGCACAGACTCTCGTAAACAACTATGTAAATGGTTCAATATCCAAAAGTCCATTTGATAGTAATATATTTAAAAAGTTATTGGTATCTGTATATACTCATACATCAAAGGCTGATTCTGAATTATTACGAATTCTGAACAGATACATAATTGACCTGTCTGCATATTATACAAGCGAAGAACTTGATGTCCTTATCACAGAGTTTTCTGCTCTTGCTATATATTGTCATCAGCATGATGACGTATTCTATAATTCTTCAAACGCCAGAGAATTGCCTAAATCTATTGGATTCCAAACTGGAAATACGGATTTTCTGACTCCAATGTCATTAGTCGAACTATGTTTGAAAATGTCTAATTGCAAACCTGGCAGTCATATATATTTGCCGTTTGCAGGTACTTGCTCTTTTGCCTTATATCAGGAAAACCCGTGCAATTTTGACACTGACGAAATCAACACTGAAATTTGGGCATATTCTAAGATTTTGCTATTGTCTCAAGGCATTGAAGCTAACATGAGATGTCGAAATTGTATAATCATCGAACCTGTTGGTAATGACGATATTGCCAAGAGCAAATATGATTATATTTTCTCTTTTCCACCTATATTAGGAGGGCGAGAAGAGCGTAACATAGCAAATACATTCCTCAATTTAGCAGAAAAATCATTAAATGATGATGGTGAGATTTATTGTGTATTGCCTTTATCTTTCTGTTTTGGTAGAGAGTGGTTTGATTTTCGCAAGACACTTTTGAAAGAAAGTAACAATATGTTTTCTGCTGTTGTTATGTCTTTACCAGCACTTTTCCAGCCATATACATCTGTCTCAATGGTTCTTCTTTGTCTTAAAAAAGACGGCAAGGGACAAATCTGTCTTATGGATGCTTCAAGTGAAGCTTTCATCGCGACAAAAGACTTAGCTGGCTGGAAGCAAGAGACATTAAAGCCCGACAGTATCATTGAAACCATTCTAAAACAGGATGAGAAATATGTATGGCTCGGAACCGCAGAAAATTTGTCTGAAGTTCTCAATTTACAGCCATCACGTTACCTTGTAAATTTTTCCCTGCCTAAAGTGCATAACGGGGAAAAATTGTTTAAGTTGGAAGACCTTGTTTCAATTGTTCCTCTTGAACGTGAAGGAAATACTATTACAACAGATATCCCATTGATTGGTATGAAGGAACTTTCAGCTTCATATCTTAACTGTGATATCAATCGTAAAGACATTCCTGTTCCAAACAAAAAGGAATACAGAATCCTTATGACAGATAGCCTCCTTATTGGTTTTATCGGTGGTAAATTTAAAGTAGGAAGAGTGCATGGTATTTCCAAAAACACTCCAATTGCATTAAGACATGAGGTCATTGCAATCCAGCTAAAATCCAATATTGTAACGGAGGATTATTTGCTGCGCTGTATTATGTCCGAAGAAACTGAACTTCAGGCACGTAAAATGTCTACCGGTGCAATTATATCACGCTTAAGCCAGCAGGATATTTTATCTATTTGTATTGTTGTACCCAAACTCCTTTCTCAACAAGAAAATCTGTGTAAGGATGACACCAGAAGCAGCTTGACTGAATCAGATCGTAAACTTTTGGAATCAGCAGAGTCGTTTCGCCGTGACATTCACATGAAAAAGCATGCTATTGGGCAAACAATTTTCAATCTCAACAACTGGATGAAAGTATTGCAGCGTGCTCGTAGAGATGGTAATGGCATTGTAGATGACAATGCTATTGTAGGTACGATTCATAAGACAAAGGTCTCTGACATATACACAAACTTGCAGTCTATCATGCAGGAATTGCAAGCCAAAATTGCCAAATTGGATAGTGGGTATGGTATGCAAAGTCAAGATATCTCATTAGTAGACTTCATTGAAGAGTATATTAGAAAAAATCAGAGCCCCGTTTTCCAGTATATTTTTGATAGTATGGCACATCGTGCAACGCAAACAATCCTCGACGAGGATGGGGATGTTGTTCTCAAAGAAGGCGATGCTTTGGAATACATTAACTTTCCAATAGAGGCTATGACCATTATTTTTGACAATATAATCAACAACGCTTGTAGCCATGGGTTTGAGAATGCAGTAAATCCAAAGAATAAAGTAAAGATTGACATTTTGTCCGAAGGTGAGAATTACATCGTAACTATTTCCAACAATGGTAATCCACTGGCCACTGGTTACGACAGTGAGAATGTACTCACATATGGCGTATCTTCAAAAGAGGGCCATGGCCATTATGGTATAGGTGGGTATGAAGTTCGCAAGTTAATGAGAGAGTTCAATGGTGAAGCAGAATTGATATCCTGTCCTAACGATGAATTTTGTATCACTTACAAACTCATCTTTAAGAACACAAGTATTGTTGCATCCTTTTAATTTAGTTTAGAGAATTATGAGTGGTATCAGATATAAAGTTTTGTGGGTAGACGATCTAAGTGGAACCCAAGATGAAATCTTTGCAACAGGTTTTGAAAGTGTTGCAGATGAAAAAGGAATAGACCTCATTCCTTTTACTAATTGGGAAGAGGCAGAATTGGAGCTCAAAAAGAACTTCAAATCCTATTCTTCTATTATTCTTGATGCAAATTGCAAATATGGAAAAGATGATAATAAGACTGATGAATTCTTTATTCCGTCTGTAATTGCATCGTTAGCTCGTATGTTTGGAGAAAAAAGACAAGTAAAGCCTTGGTACATTCTTTCCGCAGGTACAATGAGCAAATTTGATGATGTGATTCAAATAGCACAAAGAGACCATGCGGCACACCAAGAGGAATGGGGAAATATGGTTTACCTAAAAGATGCCATAGATAATTCCTCTAATTCGGTCGATGCTATGTTTACAAACATACTTAAAGTGGCAAATGTCCAGAACGAGAACATTATAGCCTACAATTTTCAAAGCGTTTTTAAGTACCTTGGAGAAGGCAAACTCATATGCAAGGAGGTACGCGCCATAATGATGGATATGCTTTGTGCGTTTTATTTTCCTGCTGATAACTGGCAATTTAAATATGAGGGAAATCCGCTTCGTAAAGTGATGGAGTACATCTTTCGTACCGCATTTAACTATGGACTTCTGCCACAGGAATGTTTTGAGCGGGATAATCAACTTAATTTATTAGAGTCTAATCGTTATATGTCCGGATTAGTAACAAAGCATAGCGAATTACGTTACGGTTCTGAGGATGATACAATATTTCCAAAATCTATTGGAAATATTACATTGCAGATAATCAATTTTACCAATACCGACTCGCATACAAATGAAGAGCATCCATATACAATAGACGATAAGGATTTGGAAATTTCAGAAAGTGAAAAAGAACTTTACTTTTCATATGTTCTTCAATTATGCCATGTGATTAAATCCTTTGGGGCATTCGTTGATAAACACCCAGATAAGGAAGCAAATAGAAAGATGAAAAGGACCGTCTCCACTTCTGTCCCATCTATCAATGATTCTACCACTTCTCCAGTCGGGCAACGATCAACGATTTTAGCTGGCGAAAACGGACCATACATACTGAATTGCCGCTTAGCTCCATGTTTTGCGAAGTATATAGGAAAGAATGCCACAATCACCGAAGTCAACATCAATAAAGGGAAAGATGTTGCAGACTTTCCATATTATGCCAAAGTAAAAGTAGAAAACTAAAAGAAAAGATATGAGCAACAATATACAACAGCAAACGACAATCAACATTCAAGAGAAAGCAAATCTTATCTGGGCTATTGCAGATAAGTTAGTAGGTGTTTATAAACCTCACGAGTATGGTAATGTCATTCTCCCAATGTGCGTTATCAAACGCTTTGAAGACACTCTTGCGCCTACTAAACAGGCTGTTCTTGATACAAATGCCAAACTTGACAAAGATGGCATAGTAGTGAAAAAGGGATTTTTGGAGACAGCTGCCGGTCAGCAATTCTATAACCTCTCCCCATTCACATTTCAAAGCCTGCTGAACGACCCTGAGAATATCAAAGAGAACTTTGAATCATATCTCAATCATTTTTCTGAAAATGTAATCGACATCATCCATCGCATGGACTTCGACCGGGAACTGCAAAAGATGGCTGATAACAATGTGCTCTATCTTGTCATTAAAGAGTTCTGCACCTCCAAAGCCTATCTCGGAGCAGATGTGGTTACAAGTGTGGATATGGGTTATATTTTCGAAGAGCTTGTGCGCAAATTCTCAGAAAGCTATGACGAACAGGCCGGAGCGCACTTTACCGCCCGTGATATTATCTACCTCATGGCAGAACTGCTTGTCGGCAACGATGAGCAGAAGTTGGAACGTGAAGGTATTACTGCTTCTATCTATGACATGGCTATGGGTACAAGCCAGATGCTGGGTTGCCTGACTGAACGTTTTCTGAAGATTGACCCAGAAGCGGAGATTACCAGTTACGGACAGGAATTGAACAACCAGACCTTTGCCATTGCCAAAGCCGATACGCTTATTAAGGGCGGCAATGCTGACAATATGCGTCAAGGAGATACTCTTGGAGATGACAAATTCTCCGGTTATAAGTTTGATTATATTATTTCAAACCCGCCTTTTGGTATAGAATGGAAAACTTCAAAAGAAGCAGTGGAAAAAGAACATAACCTTGGTAAAGCCGGTAGATTTGCTCCCGGACTTCCTGCCATTGGTGATGGACAGATGTTGTTCCTGCTCAATGGTATAGCCAAACTGAAAGACGATGAAGGCCGCATGGCAATCATTCAGAACGGCAGCAGTCTTTTCAAAGGAGATGCCGGCAGTGGCGAAAGTGAAATCCGTGGATATTTGTTAGAACACGACTGGCTGGAAGCTATCGTCCAACTGCCTAACGACTTGTTTTATAATACAGGTATTGCCACTTATATTTGGCTTGTCACTAAGAATAAAAACGAAGAGCGCCAAGGCAAAGTCCAGCTTATAGATGCAAGCCAATGTTATGACAAGCGCAGAAAGAGTCTGGGCAATAAGCGTGTGGAGATAAGCGATCGTTGTCGTGAACTTATCATGGAGGCTTATAAAGATTTTACCGATTGGACTTACCAAAGTGATGACGAGACTTTGAAGGTAGAAAGCAAGGTTTTGGACAACGAGTATTTCAAATACTCCAAATTGACTGTTGAACGACCGTTGCTGGATGAAAATACGGGCGAGCCCATACTCAAAAAGGGAAAAGTACAGCCGGATGCCAAGAAACGTGACGTCGAGTTCGTCTCTTGGACCGAGGATATTGACAAATATATGCGGAAGAATGTTTTGCCATACACACCTGATGCTTGGATTGACGAAAAGAGGATCAAAATTGGTTATGAGATTCCCTTCACACGTGAGTTTTACAAATATGTAGCTCCGCGCAAAAGCGAAGAGATTTTTGCCCACTTGAAGGAACTGGAACAACAAGAGGCAGAATTGATGACTAAAATTTTGGGATAGTTATGGCAAATACTTACGATACATATAAGGATAGTGGCGTTGCTTGGATTGGGAAAATTCCGAACGAGTGGAAAATTGTACGCCAAAAGAATATTTTTTCACTAACAAAGATACTTGTTGAGGAATCTTGGGAGACGACTCCATTACTTTCACTTACCACCAAAGGTATTAAATGTATAGATATTGGCACAACAAGTGGTAAAGTTCCCGATTCATACAATACATATCAAATAGTCAAGCCTGGTGATTTGGTCATGTGTTTGTTTGATTTAGACTGCTCTGCTGTATTCTCGGGACTAAGCAAAACCTATGGTATGATTTCGCCGGCATACAAAGTACTAAAAGTAAATGAAGAATATGATCCTTTATATTACTCATACTGGTTTGATTATATTTTCGATGGAAGAAAATTCATGTATCTCTCAAAAAATATCAGATATTCTTTGACTTATGATGAATTTGCCTCTCTTAATATTCCTAATCCATCATATGCAGAGCAAAAAACAATAGCTTCTTTCCTTGACAAGAAATGTGTGGAAATAGATTCTTTGATTGCTTTGCAAGATGAAATGATTAGCGAATTACAGGCTTACAAGCAGTCAGTAATTACTGAAACTGTCACCAAAGGACTTGATTCTAATGCGAAAATGAAGAATAGCGGGGTTGAGTGGATTGGCGAGATACCAGAGGGATGGGATGTAAAACCGTTTAAATACATTTTTAAAACTGGGAAAGGCCTCTCATTTACAAAAGCTGACTTAGTAAATGAAGGTGTTCCTGTTATCAGTTACGGACAGGTCCATTCAAAACAAAATAAAGGTACTCAAATAGTTGATAGCCTTATTCGATTTGTTCCAGTAGAAATGAATAGTCCTTTGGCAAAAGTACATATAGGAGATTTTATTTTTGCTGACACATCTGAAGATTTAGAAGGATGTGGAAATTGCGTTTATATTGATAAAGAAATAGGACTTTATGCTGGTTATCATTCTGTTATTGCACATGCTCAAAGTAAAAGTTCTAATTTATATCTTGCATATTTGTTTTTAACAAATTGTTGGAGAAGCCAAATCAGGAGTCGTGTTAGTGGTATTAAAGTGCTCAGCATTTCACAATCTATTATAAATCAAACAACGGTGATACTACCTCATCTTTCCGAGCAGCGAGCCATTACCTCATACCTCGATGAGAAAACAGCCCAAATCGATGCTCTGATTTCTCTGAAGCAGGAGAAAATTGCAGAGCTGAAAAACTATAAAAAGAGCATTATCTATGAGTATGTTACCGGTAAGAAACGAGTTTAAGCCATGAAAGCAGACAATAAAACCATACTGCTGCAACTACTTCAGCAGCACAAAGAATTGGGAATATCGAATCAGATAGATTACGACAAATTCTATCTCTACTCAATTATCACCCATTCCACGGCTATTGAGGGCAGCACAGTGACTGAAGTTGAAGCTCAGCTTCTGTTTGACGAGGGCATTACAGCAAAAGGTAAACCCATGGTTGAGCAGTTGATGAACCTTGACTTGAAAAATGCCTACGAATACGGCAGAGAATGGATAAAAAATCACGAAGACATCACTATTGACACCCTGATTCTGCTCGCTTCCAAAGTCATGGCAAGAACAGGCTCCGAATATAATTCTTTGGGTGGTCATTTTGATGCTTCAAAAGGAGAGTTGCGTAAACTGAATGTAACAGCTGGAGCCGGTGGTCGCTCGTACATGAATTGGATGAAAGTGCCTCAGAAGCTGGATGCATTTTGTAATGAACTTAATGCCCGTCGTAAAGCACTTGATACAAGTGACATCGCAGCTATATATGAACTGAGTTTTTGGGCACATTACGAACTTGTAACCATTCACCCTTGGGCTGATGGGAATGGCAGAACCTGCCGCCTGCTAATGAACCTCTTGCAAATGGAATATGATGTATTGCCGACAAAGGTTTTGAAGGAAGACAAAGGAGAATATATTCAATCTTTAATTGATACAAGAGAAAATGAGGATATAGAAATATTCCTTAATTGCATGACCGAGTTGCATTGCACTCATTTGAAACATGATATCGAACAATATGTCAAGTCGGTAGAGGTGGTCGACAAGACAGATTTGACCAAGAAAATGGTCGATAAATGGTCGATAAAGCCATCCCTTGCAGGGAAATTGGTCGATATTTTATTATTTATGGCCGATAAAGACGAAATAAAGACCGAAACTATTGTCAGTGCTTTCGGCTTCACCGAAACAACAGCCAAACGTTATCTGCGCCAATTGACTGAATTCGGATATTTGGAAGTTCACGGAGGTAATAAAAACAGGACTTACTCTAAAAAAGATTAATCACATTATGACACATACAGGCTTACACGAAAAGAACTTTGAGGCGGATATTGAACAATATCTACTCACTAAAGGTGGCTATACCAAAGGAAGTCAGGCTACATACGACAAGGAAAAAGCAATAGACCTTGATACCCTGATTCGCTTTGTCAAAGACTCCCAGCCAAAAGCATGGGAAAGGTTTGAACGCAAATATGGTAATAGTGCAAAAACACAATTGTATAAAACTATACAAGGAAACATTCTGAAGTATGGTCTGATACATACTTTGCGCAATGGGGTCAACGACTTTGGTATTCCATTGAAGCTATGCTTCTTCGCTCCTACGTCAACGCTTAATCCGGAACTTATTGAAAAGTACAACAAGAATATTTTGGAATGTACACGTCAATTTGTGTATAGCAAGGATGTGAAGAATTCTATCGACATGGTACTCTCCCTCAATGGCATTCCTGTCGTGGCCATAGAACTGAAAAACCAGTTTACCAACCAAGATTTAAGAGACTCCATTGAACAATGGAAGACGCATAGAAATCCGAAAGAGCCTCTATTCCATTTTGACAATCGTATTCTTGCTTATTTTGGCTGCGATCTGTATGAAGCAGCAATGGCAACCGAGTTGAAGGGTGAAAAAACATTCTTCATGCCTTTCAACCAAGGCAGCAATGGTGCCGGAAATGTAGGTGGTGCAGGCAATCCACAATGCGATGAGGCCGAATATGTGACATCCTATCTGTGGAAAGATGTGCTACGCAGAGATGTGTTATTGGCAATCCTCCAACGTTATATCATGCGCCAGGAAGAGGAAAAGATTTCCATTATCAAAGACAAGCATGGCAAGGAGAAAGAGGTGACAGACAAAAGCATAAAGATTATTTTTCCTCGTTATCACCAACTGGATGTGGTGGAAAAACTTATTACGGATACTGAACATAATGGTTCCGGTTGCAATTACTTGATTCAGCACTCAGCCGGATCAGGAAAATCCAATTCCATTGCATGGCTAACTTACCGGCTTTCTTCTTTACACGACAAAGACAACAATCACATTTTCAAAGGCGTGTTTGTAGTAACAGACCGCCGGGTGTTGAACAAACAACTTCAGGACACGATTCTCGGTTTTGAGCATGTCGAGGGTACAGTAACCACTATCACGGAAAAAGATGCAAACGCCAGTGAAAAGTTGCGTGATGCCATCAATGCAGATAAAACAGGTATTGTCATTACTACGCTACAACGCTTCCCTCAAATCTATGAGCAAATTACCTCGCATAGCGGTAATCGCTATGCCGTTGTGGTGGACGAAGCTCATTCAAGTCAAAGCGGTAAGAGTGCGGAAAAGTTGAAAGCAGCTTTGGCAGATACAGACGAAGCCCTAAGGGAACTTGCCGAATGGGAAGACAGAAGCGTAGAAGAATTGGAGAAAGAACAAGACCGGTTGATGCTCGACTTGCTAAGTCAAGGCCAGCATAATAACCTCTCTTTTTATGCCTTTACCGCCACTCCAAAACCCAAAACACTTCAGACCTTCGGCATTTTAGTGGAGAAAGGAGAGACTCCCGACAAGGATAAATATAAGGCCTATCACAACTACTCCATGTTACAGGCTATTGAAGAAGGATTTATCAAGGATGTTCTGAAAAACTATACTACGTATCAGATTTCATATGAGATAGCTCGTCAATCAGAGGATAACCCAGATTACGAAGAGACGCCAGCAACGATTGCATTGAAAGCGTTCCATGATAATCACAAGGATACTATCAATAAGAAAACTGCCATTATTGTTGAGAAATTCCGTGAAGTGACACTTCAAAATATGGCAGGAAGAGCCAAGGCAATGGTCGTAACTTCCAGCCGTGCTCATGCTGTTCGCTATTTCTTTGCTGTTAAGGAGTATTGCAGAAAACATCATATTACGGACATCAATCCGATGGTGGCATTTTCCGGCAAGGTGGAATATAACGGTGTGGAATACACTGAGCCAAAACTCAATACGAGGGGAGATAAAAGTATCTCAGAAGATAAACTTCCGCTCTACTTTGCCAGTGACTTCTACAACATGCTGATTGTCGCGGATAAGTATCAAACCGGATTTGACGAACCGATGCTCCATACCATGTTCGTGGATAAGAAACTGAAAAATGTAAAAGCAGTGCAGACATTATCTCGCCTGAACCGTGCCAATCCATTGAAAGAAGATACATACGTGTTTGACTTCGTAAACAGCTCCGAAGAGATTAAAACTGCATTTGAGCCTTTCTATAAAGGTACAGAGTTAATCAATCCTGTGGATGTGAATTATGTATATCAGTTTCACAAAGACATCGAAATTTACCACCTATGGAGTACTGAAGATGAAGTAAAATTCTATGAATTGTTTATTGCTACACAGGACAAGACAAACAAATCAAAACTTGGTGCATTATCCAATGCATTGAAACCAATTGTAGATAGGTTTGAAGAACTGGACGAAGAAACTCGTTTTACTGTACGTGGCAAGATTAAGAATTTTATTCGTTTCTACGCTTATATGGCGCAGATCGCCCGTACCTTTGATCGTTCGTTAATGAAGTCATATATATTTGCCGATTACCTCTATCGTGTGTTACCCAAGAATCCGCGAGAAAGAGTTGATTTGGACAAAAAGGTGCGTCTTGTAAACAATACTATCAAGGCAAATGAAATGATGCACATATCTTTGGATGGTGCCAAGCCTGAGATTAAGGGAGAAAATCCTGGAGCAGGTCGTAAACCTGAAGACGCTCGTGATTTGCTTGACAACATTATTGCCAAGGTGAATATTATGTTCCGTGGTGAATTCTCAGAAGCCGACCGGGTAATGGTGGAAGGTATATTTGACCTTATACAGAAGTCTGCAACGAAAAAAATGCAGAAACAAGCTGTTTGTAACGATGAGAGTCAATTTGTAGAAAGCATTTTCCCTGATATTTTCAGTAAAGCAGCTCAGCAGTGCTATACGACACAGACCGATGCTTATCGTAGGGATAGTCATTTAATTCCTTCAATTTGAGTTAACCAGCAGACTTTCCCTTAT
>OKTT01000443.1_pt1 | contig 23836 bp, 30 predicted proteins | sample 1606121 | NCBI WGS metagenome assembly OKTT01 (sample SAMEA3879516, study PRJEB24766) | human gut metagenome | biome: human-associated habitat; feature: feces | place: USA | collected 1985/1987
TGATCTTTGTTATGTCTCCTAAATGCTTCAAGGTCTTTTTCTCCGGCCTGCCATCTTCAGGCATGGGCGGCCATCCCCATACGACGGGCCTTCCGCCCGTTTCGGCTAAAAGATATACCCCAGCACCGCGAGCAGCGCCGCCGCAGCGGCACACGCCCCGCATGCCCACAAAACCCGCTCCTTCATTCCTCGATCACCTCAAGGCCGTAGGCTACCGCCGCGTCATGCTCAATGCGGCAGCCCCGTGCATCCTGCCACCCTCGGCAGAAGTAGACAGCGTGGCAAAAGCTCATCTTTTCCAATGACTTTGCAAGGAAGTGAAGAGAGATTTGGACAACGCCCTGCCCTTCCAATCTCTCCTTGCCGTCCCATGCGCCTGTAAAAAATGTGTTCACGACTTCATATCCGCGCCGTTCCAGCTCGGCAATGGCGCGGTCGCGCGTGGCAATGATTTCTTGTTCCGTTCGTCCAGCCATCGGCTGGGACAACATAGCTTTCTTTTTCATTTTTCTTTTCCTCCTTCGTATTTGGCGATCAGCATATTGAGATCGCGCAGTCCTCGCATTGTGATAAGATTATCTTCGTACAGGTTGTCGCGGAGTGAAAGAAGTTCGGAGACGGGAACGGCGGCAACGGTGTCCTGCATCCTTATCCAGCGCAAGAACTGTCCCATGGTAAACGGATCGTATTTGAAAGCGGTCTTGACCTGCGCTTCTTCGATTTTCGCGTCAATCAGCCTTGCCATTCCGCACCGTCCATTCTTGCGCCGCACACATCGCAGTATGCGGCTCTGTATTCATCCCACTCGTGCTCTTCGCCGCATTCCGAGCAGATTTGGCAGCCATCTTCCTCAATCCAATGCCCGTGTCGTACGGGCGCAACGTCAGCGGCTGGGAAGTTTGAAATCTTCTCTCTCGCATCGCGCAGAGAAATCAACGTTCCGTTCACATTCATCATGTCATCAATGTTGAACCGGCTAAGCAGCCGCTCGCGTTCTATGTATTCAGCCACCGCCGCACCTCCTGTTCCACCGTCTCTCGATCTCAAGCCTTGCCTGCCGCACGGGGTCCTTCGTCCACGGCGGCGCCGGATACAACGTGTTCATCTCCGCGCCGCAGTGCGGGTTCCCGCAGCGGATCGTGGCGATATAGGTCCCCATCGGATGCCCCTTCGCCGGGGCTATGGAGCGCCGCGCCTCCGCGCCGCAGAACGGGCAAGCCTTCATCCGTGCCGCCCGCCTCTCTGGAGGATCGCCGCGTCCGGCAGACGCATCCACCGGCAGATGTCGGCGGCGAAGGAGGCGTAGCCGTATAGCGCGAACAGCGCCTCGATGATGCCGAACCCGCGCCCGTAGCGCCACACGAAGTAGATCACCGCCGCCAGAAGCGCCATCACCATCGTAGTGATAAACATTGCCTTGCTCCTGCTCATTTCGTTTTCCTCTCTCTCTTCTTGTTCGGGCAGAAATGGAACTTGTGCGCCGCCCCGCACATTTCGTCCTCCTCACACTCGATCACCGGCAGCGGCGTGCCGCTGTTGGTGTAGAGCGTCACCATGTCGTCGCTGCTCTCCGCCGCTCGGCGGAAGCGGTACGGCGTCAGCGACGCCTCCACGCACAAAAGCCCCCGCGGCCCCGGCACGAACAGAACCGGCCGCCCGCAGTACTTGCACTTCGTCTCCTTCGGAATCATTCAATGTTCTCCTTTCTTTCTAAGGCTCCCTTGTGTAAAGGGAGCTGGCTCGCCGTAGGCGAGACTGAGGGATTGTCGTCCCAGTCCCGCTCCTTTTTGCACCACTCCGGCGTCCTCACGCTGTCCGGATGCGGATTCCCGTCCCGCACAACGTGCAGCACCCGTCCGAACCTGTCGCCGTTCCCGGTGTACAGGCAGCGCACCGCCTGCTTCCCCTGCGGCCACTGGTCCAGCGCAATGTGCGGACATCCCCTGCACGTTTTCATTCCTTCGCCCTCTCTTTCTGCGTCGGGAGTCCCATCCCGTTTCGCGCCCGCCATGCGGACATCGTCGAAACGCCGAGCTCCTTCGCAATGTGCGGATCGTCCATCCCGGCCTCCCACAGCTCCTTCAGCCTTGCTCGGTCGATCTCCTGCCGGTATCTCGGCGGGAGCCCCGCGCCGTGCCGCCACTTTTGCACCGTGTCCGGGTTGCATCCGATTATGCGCGCGATCTCCCGGTCGTTCTTTCCCTCATCCCAGAGCGCCCGGAACTGCTTCCAGTCGTAGAGCCGCCCCGCTCGCTGCTTCGGTTCCCTCCTCGGAGAGCTCCCGCGCAGCACGACCGGCTGCGCCCGTACCCGCAGCGCCGTCCCCGGCTTATAAAGCCCGCATTTCCTCGTGATGTCCGCCTCGCCCCGGCTTGTCTTGGTCTCGCCGGTGATAAAGAAGTAGTTGCAGCTCCCGTCAGACCCGCTCACATTGCCGGAATGATACCTGCATTGCGTCCGATAACAGATGTATTCGTCCTTCAAAACGGCAGCACCGCCCCTTCCTCCACGAGCTGAAAGGCACTCTCATTGTCCCAGCTGTCGTCCGGGTGCTCGATCCCCCAGATCTGCGCCTCGTCGAGATAGTTCTTGCCGAAGTGGGCGATGAACTCTTCCTTGCTCCACTTCTGCTCGGTCATCGCCTTGTGCTGTCCGTACTGGTGCAGCAGCTCCGCGGTCTTGCCGGAGCGGTGCGCGCTGTCCGCGTCGATCCTGTGGCACCACGGGCAGAGCTGCACCGTGAGGCCGTATTTTGTGGAAATAGGCCGCCTGGCCCCGCCGAAAATGTGGTGCTGCTCGAGCGTTTCGGACGCGCCGCACATAAAACAAATGCCTTTCATCGTTCTTAGTCCTTTCAAAATTCTTGCCTCCCCTGACAGGGGAGGTGTCAGCCGGAGGCTGACGGAGGGGTTAAGCCTCCCTTGTGCAAAGGGAGGTGGCGGCGTCGCCGCCGGAGGGATTGTCCCCCCTATTTCGTCGCTTCCAAGATCCGCGCCGCCAGATCGTCCACGCGCCACTTCTTCTTTGTGCCGCGCTGAAAGCACGGCAGCCCGTCCAGAAACTCCGCGACGATCCTCCGGTTCTCAATTCCGAGATACCGCCCGATCTGCGTCATGTCGGCGTATCGCGCGCCGCCCGTGCAGTGCTCCGTGAGATCCGCCTCGATCTTCCTCTGCTCCGCCGGAACGGCCAGCCGTACTCTCGGCATTTACCCCGCCTCCTTCTCGTCCTTTTGCTTGCTCTGCATATACTCAACAGCCAGAGCCGCGCCGTCGATCTGCTGCACAAACTTCTCCTGCAGCTCCGGCGGCAGCGCGCACACCTTCTCGGCCAGCGCCTTTTCCTTTTCGCTCATGTCCTCACCTCCTTACATGCACACCAGCAGCACCGCTGCCACCGCCGCGGCTGCTGCCGCTATCGCCCAGACGAGAAGGACGATCTCCTTCTCCAGCGCCGCCGCGCGCTTCTCCAGCGCGTCCGTGCGCCGCTTCAGCTCCTCTATCTCCGGGTTCTGAAACAGCCGCATCGAAATTCCCAGCGCCGAATTTTCCTCGCCCATCGTTTTCCCTCCTAATACAGTTTGATTATCAGCCCGACTACCAGCGTCGCAACGACGCCGAGGGCCACATACAGAACCGTCACCGAGGTCTTGAGCTTTTCCACAGCCTTGATCGCATCGAGCGTCTTTCTCTGGTAGTAATACGCCGTCGGATCCCACCCCTTCGGGAAGTCCTTCAGCTTGTCTGCCATGCCGGTACAGCCTTCGGCAAGTTTGCCGGATGTGATGCCGTCTTTCCGTATCTTCGCGTCCGCCTGAAGGATTCGCCACGCGAGGTTTGTCAATATCTTCATTCACATTGCCTCCTATCTTGAAATCTGATATTCTGTTTCCGGTATTCCCGCCGAAAGGAGGTGATACCGTGACCGAGCAGGAAAAGAAAGGCATCGTGCTTCAATTTCTCCGCACCACTTCTTCCGCCTCTCCCACGCTCGAGGGTTTCCTCAAAAAGGTCGGCTGCTCCGTACAGCAGCTTGCCGCGTGGATCGAAGGGAAAGAGGATATCCCGGAGAAAGCGCTCGCCGACGCGCTGGAGTATCTGAAAGAAGATCGTGATACCTACGATTTTCTTGTCAAGAATCTCGAAGAGTTCACCACGCCGGGGCATCACGTTCTCCGCCCGTAGCCTTTCTTCCCGCTTGCCGCGGACGCGGGCATTTTATTGCCCGTGTCCGTTCGCTTTTTTGACTTCGCTCGCCCACTCCCGATGCAGCATCTCGCTCTCGCCAAGCAGCATCCGCATCCGGTTGACACAGAACTCAAGATCGCGTTGTGCTACCCACATGACCTCAATGCCCGCCTTTACCTTTTCCGTCACATATCCAAAGCCGGTCCCGCTCTCTTCGTTCCGCATGCTGGTCAATTTCTCTGCCGTTTCCAGCGTCGTCACCGCCTGTCGGATTCTTTCCGTGAGCTCTTCAAGACCGATGAGGGCGTGGATCAGCTTTATCTCCGCGTCAACCATCTTCCGGTGCTGCACCTGTTGTTCCGTCTTGCCCGCGTTCTCCCAGGTCTCCTCTGGCTTCTTCGGCAGCATCTCGCACAGCTCATCCAGCGTCTTTGCGTAATACTCCGCCTGTTCCTTATTCAGCGATTCCAGGAACTCCATTTCCGTCATTTCCTTACCCCCCTTCCGTTGCATTGCTTTGTGTTGCTTTCCGCCTCCGTTTTCTGATATAGTGATTGAAAAGGAGGTGATTCATTTGGATGCAAAATTCTCTTACGCGGAAGTCAAATTTCTGCACGGTCTCGTTGACAACTACATCAAATCTCTTCGTTCAGTTATCAGTGAAACAGAGGATCCGTCCGAGCTCTCGGAGCTGACCTCGGCCCTTTCCAAGTCCCGCGACCTTCGCAAAAAGCTCGGCCTCGCCCTCGGCTCTCTCGAATCGAAAGGTTAATTCCCGCTCGTCCGTCTGTGCTAGCAGCCGGGCGAGCTTTTGAATTGTTTTCACCCGCTCACCCCTCCTTTCCGTCGCACATCGTTTTGTGTTTGTGACACAACTATACGTGTTCTAAACGCATTTGTCAAGCCCTTTTTGCGTTTGTGTTGCAATTTTTCTTGACTTTTTGTGTGACGCCTGTTAAAGTGTCCTCGAAAGGAGGTGCTGCCTATGTCCGTAGCATCCAGAACAAAGGAGCTGCGTGATTCTCTCGGCCTCACGCAGCAGAAATTCGCCGACCGCCTCGGCATCACGCGTGGCGCCGTTGCCAACTGGGACTTAGACCGTTCCGACCCGTCCGACGCGGTGATCTCGCTGATCTGCCGCGAATTCAATGTGCGGGAAGCCTGGCTCCGCGATGGCACCGGAGAGATGCTCGAGGTAAAGCCCCGTGCCGAGGAGCTCGGCGAGCTTGTCCGCAAGCTCCTGGCCGATCGTCCGGAGTCCTTCCGCTCCCGCCTCATCACGTCGCTCCTGCGCTTTGAGCCCAATTCCCCCGAATGGCAGATTCTTGAGAACATCTATAATTCCATCGCAGCCGAAAAAGAGAGCAGGGAATAACTCCCCGCTCTCTTTTCCTTTTTACAGAATTTTCCCCTTGTAATTTCCGGTACCTTCTGCTATATTGAGCTTGCAGGCGGCCACGCCTGCTAACGACAACAAGAACGCCTCGTTCCTGTTGCTCCGCCAAGTGGAAAACCCGAGCCATAAGTCGGGACAGAAAAAAGCGGAGAACCCCAGCCGTAAGTGGGGACAGAAAAAAGCGGAGAACCCCAGCCGTAAGTGGGGACAGAAAAAAAGGCGAGATAGGGCATCCCCTGTCTCGCCTTTCCCGTGGGAGAGATATATATGAAGCCTCTGGTTATCTGCCGAGTCACAGATAAGTACATCCGTTTCCTGCACAGCCGCGACAGCCGTGTCCAGTATAACAAAGGCGCTTCCCGCCCTTACGTCGGTGTCGTTCTTTTTGTCGGCGAATTTCGGTACTTCGTCCCGATGGAATCTCCGAAGCCGAACCACGCAAATCTGAAAGCCGGTGCGCATCTTATGAAGATGGACGGCGGGCGTCTCGGCCTTTTGGGCTTTAACAACATGATTCCCGTCCGGGATGATGTTCTTGTCCCGCTCGACATCGATGCTCTGGAAGATACAGCGTATGCCGAGCTTCTCCGCAAGCAGGCGTATTTCTGCAACCGAAACAAGACTGCAATTCTTGATCGCGCCTCCCGCACATACTACGATACCGTGAATGGCTCAAATAAGTTCTTCCTCCGCATCTGCTGCGACTTCAAGGCATTGGAAAAAGCCTGCCGCCAGTTTAACCCGCTCCGCTGATAAAGCCAGCATTACAATGTGTGATACCATGCACTTTATCTTTCGGACTGCGCCGCGACCGGGAAGCAGCTCCATGTATCGTGCTCGCAAAGAAGGAACCCGCCGGAAATTCCGGCGGGTTCCTTCTGCTTTCTACGCCGCTTTCAGAAAGCTCCGGATAAACCGCAGCGCCTCCTCGTCCGCATTCTTCAGCAGCTCCGTGATCTCCGCTATGATTTTCGCCCGCTCTTCCATTTCTTCCCCCCTTGTCATTTTGTTACATTTCCGGTTATTCTCTTGTATATTCTTACAAATTTATATATTTTCCATGCCGTTCTGCCGCGGATGGTGGTATAGTGTAGGCGAACGCCCGGGGTAGCCGTGCCACAGACCATCCCCGGACGTCTGCCGCAGGGCGTCCCGCTCGCCCTGCTGTTACTGCATCGTAACATTCCGGTGCAAAATCCGAAACCGAACGCTTTGCGGGCGAGCCGGAGTTCAGCTTTTTCGACATGAATATATCCCGGTTCACCCCGAAAATAATGAAAGGACGGAGAACATGAACGAAATGGACGTGCTGAAAAACCGCTGGCGGGAGGCCAAGGGCACACGCACCTTCCCGGACATTGCCGAAGCCGCCGATCTGTCGCCGAGCACCGTGGAGTACGCCTTTTCCCCGAAATCCACGAACCCCAGCATTGATACGGTCGTGCGCATCTCCCGGGAGCTGCACGTCTCGCTCGATGAAACCTTCGGTATTCTCTCCCCGAGCGGCCGCGCGGAAACGGAGCTTGCCCGGCAGGACGCCTCCCACTGGAAGTCGCGGTACGAATCCGCCGTCCGGGATATCGAATATCTCCGCACCGTCATTCTGATGCTCGGCGTGTTCTTCTTTGTCGTTGTCATCTGGTGTGTTACGCTGGATCTTCGGTGCGCGGATATCGGCTTCTTCCGCGGCGAGTGGAACTTCGTCGCGGTGTTCTCGATGGTCTGTTTTGCGATCGCCGCGTTTATGGTCGTCCTCTTCATTATCCGTGTATACCGCCGCCATCGGCAGCGCAAAGGAGAAAATGAATGAAGTGCTGCAACTGCTCGCGCGATATCCCGGAAAACTCGCTGTACTGCAACTGGTGCGGAAAGAAGCAGCTCCGCGAAAAGGAAAAGAAGCTCAAGATTCCCGCTCCCCGGCAGCTCCCCTCCGGCAGCTGGACGGTGCAGCTCCGCCGCGAGGGCGTGAACGTCACCGAGCCCACGGAGGAAGCATGCCGCACCAAAGCCCTCGCCATCCGCGCCGGGTTCATTGAGCAGGAGAGCAAGCTCCCCCGCCAGACGTTGGGTGAGCTGTTAGACAAATACATCGAGCGTCGGCTCGTCCGCTCTCCCTCCACGCTTCGCGGCTACTATGGTATCCGCCGAAATGCGTTCCCAGCTTATATGGACAAAGATATCCGCTCCATCAACTGGCCGCAGGCTATCGATGCCGAATCAAAGCGCGTAGCAAAAAAGACGCTGCACAATGAGATAAGCCTCGTTGCCGCAGCGTTCAAAGAATTCAAGATTCCCTTTGATCCGGTGGACATCGGCGCGATACCGAAAACGGTTACTCCGTGGCTCGATTATGACCAGATCCTCGTCTTTGTCGATCTCATCCGCGGCACCCCTGTCGAACTTCCCGCTCTGCTCGCTCTCCATTCCCTTCGCCGCTCGGAGATCTTCGCCTTGCGCATGGAGGACATAGACCGCAAGTCCGAGACGATCCGCGTTTCCGGCTCCACGGTCTACGCCGACGATGGCTCATGGATCCACCGCGAGGAGAACAAGTCCGCCCTCTCGCAGCGCGTTGTCCCCATCGTGATTCCCCGCCTGCTGGAGCTGCTCCAAGATCATACCGGAAGTATGTGTCCATGCAACGATAACACCCGTCGTCGGATCAACCGCATCTGCGCTGCACACGATCTCCCAGAGGTCGGCTTCCAAGGGCTCCGCAGCAGCTTTGCTTCCCTCGCCTACCATCTCGGTTGGCCGGAAGAGGAGACCATGCGCGTCGGCGGGTGGAGCAACTGGAAAACCGTTCACGATCATTATCTCCGTCTTTCAGAAAAAGACCTCTCACGCTCTGCCAAGAAGATGCGCAAGTTCTACTCCGCCTCCGTTAGTAAATCCGTTAGTAAAAAAGTGTCAAAAAACGCCTAAAAACGCACATTCGCGCTCCCGCAGCGTTCTTATTTTTTTGTTCCAAAAATCCAGAAAACCATTGAAAACGCTCGTTTTTCTCGCTTCTTCAATCGTTTTCCCAAACTTCTAATCGTGGGTTCAAATCCCGTCTGGCGTACCACAAACCCCTTGATTTTACAGCGTTTTCCGTTTTCGTCAGTAAAAGCGTTAGTAAAATCGCAAAAACAGAGCCGCTACTGCGGCTCTGTTTTTTATCTCCCGTCATAGAGGTTGAGCATCACGCGGATCTTCGCGTCCCGCTCCATGATCCTGTCATGCTCATATTCCCATATGGCGCGCATGCTCTCCGGCGGCTCTTTGGCATAGTCGCGGATGAGCCGGACGGCCTGCGCGTGGAACATCTCGCAGTGCTCGAGCTCCTGCCGAGCAACGCGCTCGTAAACGTCGCCGAGCTCCTTGTCCTCGTCTTTGTTTCGCAGGGCGTGCTTGGCGTAGTGCTCGGCCGCGTCCAGCTCGTAGCACATATCTTTGATAAGGCGCTGGATCTTCTTCATCTCACAATTCTCCTTTCAGATAGCGGTACAGCTTCTCAAAGTCGCTCCGGTCCAGCCGGAAGTCCCCGACGACAGGAAGCGAGAGCGTCACCGGCTCATTGATGTACGGGCTTACAGCGGAAAAGAGCGCGTCCACGTCCACGCCCTCCGCGCTCACCGCGCCGGTCATCGCAACGAGCGGCTTGTCTTTCGCCGCTTGTAGCATCCCGGCGGCGTTTTTCGTGGCGAGCGCCGCGTATCCGCCGAGCAGGATCCGCTTCCCGCCGGTCATGTGCGGCAGCATTTCCGCGTCAACGAACCGCGCAAGGCGTGTCTGAAGCTCTGTATATGAAATCATGTTGAATCCTCCTTATAGATCAGGCAGGGGAGGGAATGTCACCTCCCCCGCCCGGCGATGGATCAGGTGGTCGCGGTCGTGGTCGCCGGTTTGACGGTCACTTCGCCCCAGCCGGGACAAACGGAGCTGTTCGGAACAACAAGCTTCGTAAGGCTCTGGAGCTGCGCGATCTGCCCCTGGATGCAGCCGACAGCGGCGGTGTTCGTGCCGTTGTAGACGGCCTGCTGCAGATTGATGCCGGTCTGCTCTTCCTTGTTCGCGCGCACCTCGCCGGCAAGGCCGAGAATGCGGCTCTCGAGCTTGGTGTAGGCGTCCGTGATCTTGCGGTTCGTCTCGTCCTGGCCGCGCCAGTAGGCGATCTCCATGTCCTTCTGCGCGATGGTCTGCGTCTGGTTGAGCTCATAGCGGGAGACGTTGGCGTCGTCGCCGCACTTATGGCTCGCCATGCCCGCGGCGAGACCGGCGACGGCGGGAGCTACCACGCCGTTGCCGCCGAGACCGCCGAAGAGATTGCCGAGACCGCCGTTGAGCAGCCAACCGGCAGTGCCTGCGATCGTGTACTCACACGTTTCCGTGTGCGCTGACTATCTCTTAACTCTTCCGAGTGAACCCGTTTCGAACGGTGACTAAATCCGCCCTACTTCCCTTCTGAGGAATAGTCGATACAGGTTTCTCCATTTGAGAGACTTCCCACGGGATTGCCATGCCTTTCGGTTTAGGTTTCCCCGTTAGCGCCGTACTCGCATTTTTCGCCGTATGCTTTATATCCGCATACCCTCTGGTTTTTGCGAATGGCCCTTGTTACCTCGTCGTTGTTTGTTCCGATGAACTCCGCCGCCTTTCTCGTGCAGTCGAATACGTATTCTTTGTCATCCTTATCTATCAACACGATTTTCCTGTAGATCGTTTTCTCGTTGATGGCTTTTACGTTTCCGATCGCTCTGTCTCGAAATCCTCCAAGATTATTGTCAAAGGCATGCAGCGTGTTTTCAGACTTCGTACACCACTCAAGGTTCTCAATTCTGTTGTCGTCTTTGAGCCCATTTTTGTGGTTTACGCAAGGATAGTTATTAGGGTTATCGATAAAATGTTCTGCAATCAATCGATGAAGTAAAACGGTTTTGGTTTTGTTGTTCTTTGTGAGAGCAACTTGCAAATATCCGAATTTGTTTTTATGCGGCGTCAGCATTCTGTACTGATTCAGAAAAAATCTCCCGTTTTGCCTCGGAAGTGAAACTACATTTCCGAGATTATCGATGATATACAACCCTTCATATCCTTTGACGCATTTAACTTCGACCATGATATAACCCCTCCGTATACAGCTCTCGGATTGATTATAACATACAGCACCCCGTTAGTCAAACGGCAAAGGTTCTATGGGCAACGCTTACTTACCCAGACCGAGGGCGGTCCCGCCCGTAGCTTTCGATGCGTATTCCATGATGATTCCTCCTTAAAAATTCCACCGTAGCGCTCCGGTGTCTAAAGAAATCATCGCATAAAAAGAGAGAGCCGCCCTGTCGGGAAGCTCCCTCTTTCGCTGCGGGAAACTTTCGCTAAACTCTCGCCATTTTGGCCTTGATGCACCGGATCTTCCGGTTCACCGCCGATTCGGACAGGCTCAACGCCATGCACACCTCGACGATGCTTTTGTCCGATACCCGGAGATCAAAGACCCTGCGCTCTGTCGGCGTGAAATTGCATTCCTGCCGGAAGTATTCCGCCTCCGGCCGCGTAAGATCGCTTAATTGCATAGCCGCTCCTTTCTTTCGGAGCGCCCGTGGTGGCACACGCTGCAAGCGTCACAAGGCGCGTTTTCTGCGCTTTGTCCGGCTCCCCTTTCGGGGAGCCTTTTTTTACTTCAAGCTCGGCAGCTTCCCATACTTGAGGAAGTAGTCGATCGGGCTGCCCTCCTCGACGTACACCGTCCGGTTCCCTGCCTTGAGCGCCTTCCTCTTTGCCTGCGTCACGGCTTTCTGAATGTCCGTCCCGCTCGCCGTCTTCGTGAAGTCCGCGATCACGTTCCCGCTCACCTTCGGCGTTTTGGACGTTCCTCCCGCCTTCGCGGAGGATGCCGTGCCGGACTTCGGGATGATGATCTCCGGCGCTTTCGGCGTCGGGGCCTTGAGTGCCGTCCTCTTTCCTCTTCCGCGCCGGCCTCCGGAGCCGCCCGAACCTCCGTTCCACTTCTGATTCCTCGCGCTCTTCGCGGTGTACCCGGCCGCAACGTAAAGAGCGTCCTTCTGCTCCGGCGGAATGTCCAGGCTGTTGATGTACTCCACGACCTTTGCCTTCTTCGATCCGGAAATGCTCTTGCCGTTCTCGTCCTTGTCGGCATGCATCTCCTTTGTGGCAAAGTAGTAGTCGTAGTAGGTGTCGTAGGAAACGCCCTTGGCATACGCGGCGCGTGCCTTGTCGTAGACGTCCGCGTTGTAGGTGCGCAGCGCGTACTCCGCGCCGAATACCTCGCGGTTTGCTTCGCGGTATACGATGGCGTCCATGCGGCTCTCCGCCTGGTCCTCGGTGATCTCATACTGCTCGGCGTACTCGGCGATGGCCGCGTCGTTGTCGGTCGAGAGCTCCGGGTGCGCCTTGAGATAGTCGCTCACCGCCTCGCGGTACGGCTCAGCCTGCGCGATGATCTCCTTCTGCCGCTCGATGAGCTGCGCCTTCAGCGCCCGGACAATCCGGTTCTTCTCGCCGTCGGAAAGATTCTTGTCGTTCTGGATCGCGCGGATCTGCGCATAGTAGTCGTTCACCTCGTCCCCGGCGTGGGAGACGTATTTCCGCGTGATGCCCGCTCCGATGTCGCCGTCGTTCGCGTCGTACTTGAGCTCGTCGAGAAGATCGTAGTACTCTCCGGTGGTCTTGTTGGTGCTCGTGGTGTCGATGGTGAACGCTGCCTGCGGCGCCGCGAGCAGCCAGTGGCTCGACTTCGTTGCCGGAGTAATCAGTGGGAGCAGAATGTCGCCGATCACGCCGGAGTACTGATCCAGCAGATAGTTGACCTTTTTCGGCGACACCTTGAACAGCTTTCCGATAGCCTTGGAGAGCTCGTCCGTTTTCTCGTCGTACCGGTCCTCCGGCCGGTAGTTTTGCAGACGGTCGCTCTCGATGTTCCCGCCGTACCACGTCGTGCCGGGGTTGTCCGGGTTCGTGAGCTTTGCCTGCGTCCACGCGGTAGCAATATTCTGGTTGAAGATGTCCGTGGGAGCAATGTTGCTCTTGATGACCTCAAACACGTCGGAGAACTTCACGTCCTCGCCCTTCTGCTTTTCCTGCGTGTACACAGCGGCAGTGCTCAGTACGGCGATAGCGCGCCCCTTTGGTATCTTGATCCAGTACCCATTGCCGAACAATTTTCCGGCGTTGATAAGATAATAGTTCGCCTTCGTGCTGGCCGGAATATCGTCCCAGTCGTCATCGTCCCACCACATGAGCTCGTTGAGTATCTGCGGCAGGATGCCCCAGATCGCCGCGCTCAGTATCAGCTTTCCGGCAGCCTGTATGCTGCGTACCCCCGTAGCGTTCCGGATGAATTTGTCGAAGCCCTGCACGGACGGGTTGAGGAACGGCACAAGATACCGGTTGAGCGCTTTGGTGACGCTGCCGCCGCGGGCGAAGTTCGTTGTGATGTCCGCTGCGCCGAGCATTGCCTCCATGAGGTCGCTCTGCGTGAATTTTCCGGTCTTTACGCCGTCCACCGTCTTGCTCCCGCCCTTGTTGGCAAGGATCGTCATAAACTCCGCAAGACGTGGTGCCGCTTCCACCTGCTGCTGCAAAAGCTCGAACCTCGCCCACAATTTCCCCAACTTATTTTTCGGCTCCTTCACCATGCCGGTCGTGTAGTCCAGCATGGAGGCGTAGGAACCTCCCAGCGCCTGGTACTGCTGCCAGATCTCGCCGTTGTTCCGGATCTGGTTCTTTGCATGATGGAACATTTTCACCCACGTTTTCATGTCCGTGGAATAGAATCCGGCGTCCTGAAAGTCCCGCACGGCGTTTTTGATGAGGAACCACGGCGACCACGCAGTATTCATCGCCTTGAAGATATCGTTCAGCTTCTTCATAGCCTTTGCCGCGCCGTAGTTTGCAAACCTGTCCGGCTCGAAGGCTTTCATCGCCGCTGTGAGCCCCTCGTCCATCGTGATGTCGTAGACCTTGCCCTTCTCCTTCACGGAGAACACATTCTCGAATACCGGCTTGTAGTCCTCGTCGCTCTCAATGGCGGCCTCCGTCGGCGTGTACTCGCTCTCCGCAACGTTCCAGATGTACTTCTCCGCCGCTTTCGTGTTCCTGTCGTACTCGCGCACCAGCGCAAGGCCGAACTGGTTTAGACCGGCGTTCCGCATCGTGGATACCGTCTTTCGGGAGAGCGCCGTGTGCAGCGGCAAGAGCACGCCGTCGCTGCCGACGGCCCGCCCGATGGCGTTCGATACGACGATTCCGCCGTTCCGCCGGGCTCTTCTGGCTCTCTTGCTGTTCGTCCCCTCTTCTCGGAATGTGGGGATGTAGTGCGGATACCGCTTTTTCAGCGCATTGGCAAACTCCGGCGTGATGAGCCCTGCCTCCACGCGGTAGCGGATGAGATCGTCCGAATACCTGTAGACCTCCTTCGCCCATTCCTTGAACTCCGGGTTCTTTGCTTCGAGAAGCTGCGCCGCCGTCTGGGAATCGTCCGCCGTCACGTCGTACCCGAATACCGGCTTCAACCCCTGCTTTTCCACAATGGCGCGCTGCCGCTCCAGCTCCAGCGCGTAGGCCGCCCCCTCCGCTACGGACGTAAGGCTCGGCGCCTCTCCGTTGTGCGCCGCAAGATAGATCTCGTGCGCCGCCTGACGTACGACCGGCGAATCGCTGTCACTGTTTGCGATCCGGCGCAGCTCTTCATTTGACAGCTCCCGGAGCTCCGGGTATTTCTCCTTCACCCAGCGGAGATTTTCCTTGATCCTCTCCAGCTCGCCGCTGTTGTCGTACTTCATGCGGTCCACGTTGTGCATGTGCAGAAGATAGAGCTGAAAATCGCGGTACTTCGTCTCATTCTTCCGCATCGGGGCGAGGGTATCCGCAAGGCTCGCGCCGATCCTGTGGCCGTCGATGTCGGTACGCGCGCCGCCCTTGGCGATCCAGTTTCCCGCGCGCTGGGAGTACGCCCCGGCGTTGAAGTAGTACCCCTCAAGGCTCTTGCTTCCCGTAGCCTTGGCGATCCGGCGCACCGTGTCCCCGGCATTCACGAACATTCGCATAGCCCCGCTCGTGATTTTCTCAAAGTCCTCGCGAAAATTCCGCTCGGCCTTTATGACCTCGGACGTGACCTTTTCCGTCGTGGCGTTGATCGTCGTCCCGGCAGCCGTGTTTTCCGTCTCCGCAGCATCGCTGCTTTTCGGTGAGGGCTCCGTGCTGTCAAGCTGTTCGGGATCTCCGAACAGCTCGGCGATCCTCGCGTCCTCGTCCGCGTTTTTCTCCGCTTCGAGCTTTTTAGCCCGCTCGAAGTTTTCCTCGGAGAAATTTCTGTTCGCATGCGTGTCCACAAACTCCGCCGCATCCCGCGCCACGTATTCTTTCGCCGCGCCCGTCTCCTTGTAGATCTGGTGCCCGTTGTGCATGACCTTCGCTGTGTGGTAGGCGTTGATCGCGTCGGATTCCAGCGTGACCTTGTACGACAGCGTTTTCGGGTTGTCCATGGAAAGCGGTACTACGACCTCGGATTCTCCGTTGCTCATCAGCTCGCGGTAGATCTGTCCGGAGCCTTTGTTCGGCATCGGCCGGCCATTCTCCCGGTTGATCTGCGATAGCGTATCATCCCGTTTTCGCCGGCGGGCGAATTCTCTCTGGTCGTCCTCGGTCATCTTGCGCAGGCCCTCCTTGCGAACGTCTCGGGCCGCTGCGGTTTCTTCCGCGTCCGCCAGAACATCTGCAACGATATCGTTGTTCCACGTCCGGTTTTCGTAGTCGCCCTCTACGGCATATGTCGTTGCGTTCGTGACATAAGCGACATTGTCATAAGCAGGAAACCATGCGCGCACAGCTCCGTTTATACCCTTCCCGACGACAAGCCCGTAGTGCCCGTTTTTCCCCTGCACCCACGTCCAGAACGGCACGGTCTGCACCTCTGTCCCGTTCTCGGTTTTGAACACAGGATACTCCCGGTTTTTTGCGCTTTTCAGATCGCTCTTATAGCTTCCGCGCAGCTCCGTGTCCGGGTTGTAGAGGACGCGCGACGCGATCTCCGCCCGCATCCGGTCTCCCGCCCACTGGATCGCTTCCATTTTGGCTTTTGACTGATGCTTGGCCACGATGTTCTTCCCGTCGCTGATATAGGCGTAGTACTCTCCGTTTTCCTCGCGGATGTTCACACGGTAGAAATTGCCTCCGCCCTCGTTCAGCGTCGCCTGGCCGCTGGTTTCCAGCCGTTTTTCCATGCCGGATATCTGCTCTTCATACTCTGCCACGTTCCGGACGGTGCGATCTTCCGCCATTTTGGGAGTCGTATTCTGGTACTTCTCAGCCTCGGAGAGCTTTTTTCTTCCCCGTTTTTTGTTGTCAGAATCCCGGTTTTCCACCGCCACACTCGCTTTGCCGGAAGAATTTTCTTGACTATTCCCCTCCGTCTGGCGTATAGTAACCGTAGAAGAGGATTTCCCCTGTTGAGCGCCGGTTTCGGTAACGGAATCGGAAGAGCCGTGCTTTATGGCGGGGGAAGTCTTCTTTTCCATTTTCCCCACATTGTACACAACTACTCCGTTTCCGCCGTCAGCGGTAGAGATCGTTACCTGATAGTATGTCCCATCGAAGTCCTGAAACCGCGCTTCCCTGTAAATCCATCCGTTCCTCGCAAACTCTCCGTGAATTGGTTGACCGTTTCTTGCGGTTTCATCTTTTCGCGGTTTTTTATTTATTCTTTCCGAAATCTGCGCCAGCTCGTCAATATGAGCCTCTGCGTTCAGCTTGGCTTCGTATTCGGCGTCCGTCATTCTTCGCATGGCGCCGTTTTCGTCGCGGACATAGTTCCGGAATCTCGCTTTCCCGGCGGTGTCCTCCGTGATCTTCAGCACGTCCCCGGAATCCGTCGTGAGGATCACGTCCTCGCCGTTGCGGATCTTCCGGTTGATGTAGCCCTCGATCTGGTCTGCCCAGCTGTCCGGGTCGTCCCCGAAGATCACCTGCCGGTCAGCCTGCACGTACTTTTTCCCGTCCGGCAGAACCACGATCGTTCCCCTGCCTTCCGGCGGTCCCGTCGTCTCCTGCTGCGCCTCTGCCCTCCGGGCCGGGGCGTTTCTTTCCGTCTCGGCGCGCACGGCCTCCTGCACCGGCGCGTCGCCGGAGAACCAGTTCAGCCCCGCGTAAGCGTCCGCCGCGATCTCCTCGGTGAGCAGCCGCTCGATCTCGTCCACGCTCATGTTCTCAAAATCGTAAATGCTCGCGTAGGCGTCGCGGTAGCTCTCATACATCGCGTCGTATTCCTCGGCTGTCATGCTCTCGCGGATCACCTCGTCCGACGCCTGCAAAACCTCCTCGGAGATGTAGTTGTGGAACAGCTCGTGCCGCACCAGTGCCTCCGGGCTGATGGCGTTGCCGCGGCTGTCCACGGCGTCCACGCGGAAGAACACCTTCCCGCTCTCGGTATAGGCGTTCGCGTAGCCGTTGTTCACCTGAATGGCTCCGCGCACCGCGACCGGCTCTATATTGTTCGCCGCGAGGAGATTATACGCTCTCGCCGCGTCCCCGCCGAGTTTCCGCGCGTCCACGACGGTCACGGCCTCCGTGCCGCCGTTTCGGATGCCGAGCTGCGCCGGAGTTACTTGCCGTAGATCCGCCTGCGCGTCCGCTCCCACGCCTCCCGGAATTTCCGCTCGGCCTCCGGCGAGAGCTTGCGTTCCTCCTTCTGCGGCAGCTTGTCCGCCGGTACGGAGATCATAAGACCCGTTTTCTCGTCCCTGATAAGCACTCTGTTCATTTCCAAATTCTCCTTTCATATTTCGGCTCCCTTGTGCAAAGGGAGCTGTCGGCGCAGCCGACTGAGGGATTGTTACCTCGTTCTGCGCCCTCTGCGCGCCCACAGGCGCGTTTTGCGTCCCGGCAATATAAGTACCTTCCTGTGCGCCGGAACGTCCGCCTGCTCCCATCTGCTGCGTCAGATACTCCGCCGCGCGCTTCATATCTTCCTTCGTGCCGATCTTCCGCCGGAGATCGTCGGCGTTCTCCGCGTCGGTCAGCTCGGCCAGCGCGTATATAACGCCGGGGTTTTCCGTCTGCGCGTCCTGCATCATCTGCACAACGTTCTTCGGCGTGGTGTCCAGCCGCTCGGCTGTCTGGTTGATGTTCGCGCGGTTCGTGCTGTACTGCACGCCGCTCGACCCCAGTGTTGCCAGCGCGCCGCCGAGGAACGAAAGCCCCTCCTGTCCGAGAACGGCAAGCACGGTCGCAAGCTCCGCGTGCTTCTTCTGCCAATCCGTGCCGCTGGTCCGGTAGTATTCGAGCATTTTCGGGATCCCGCTCTCTTCCGTGCCGAACGCCGCGTCGATCGCAAGGTTTACCACGCCGTTCGCCGCGTCCGACATGACCTCCTCCATGCCCTCGGGGATCATCGTGAGCGCCATGCTCTTCACGAAGCTCAGCGGGTTTGCCTTGATCTTTCGGATGACCCATTCGCCGCCGACCGCTTCTGAGGCGTACTCGATCGCGCCGCGCGTCAGACCGAGCGCCAGCGCTCCGGCGTTGGAGTATCCCTTTTCCTTGCTCTCGGCGATGGACAGGGAAGCCGCCTCCGAGCTCATCAGCGCCGAGCCGAGAATGTTCGTCGCCTTCATCAGCGTATCGCCGGTAAGCCCAACCGCCTCGCCGATGCCCTTGGCGACAAGCGCGTTCATTGCGCTGTCCGCGGCGCTCATCGCGGTGTTATATACGAAGCTCCCGACCTTGCCGCCCATCCCCGGATTCGTTTCCTCGATGTGCTGCGAGGTGTCGGCGCGGAGATCCTGCGTGATGTTGCTCGCCTGCCGCCACTTGGAATAGGGGTTGATCTCCTGCCCCTTCGCCGTGCGCACCGCGTCGTCCGCCATGGCGATCATGCTTGTGATCGTCCGGGCAGGCTGCGCCGCAACGGTCATGGCGCTTGCCAGCGTCCGCGTCGCCGCGTTCTTTCCGAGCGCCTCCGTCGTCGCCCGGTTCGTGCCGGTGTACCACTGCTTATCGAGCCCCGGCTCAAGATCGCTCAAAAAGGCGTTCGCCGCCTTCTTTCCCTTGGTAGCGTATAGGTAGTTGTATACGCCGATCTCATCATCGGTCATGAAGGCGTATTTCCCGTATTCCTGCCCGCGTCCCTGCGCCTGCTGCACGTCGGACTGCGCGCGGAAGTTCCCGATGTTGTTGATGTAGTCATACCGGGCGTCGCCGAAGAGCTTCCTCTTGCTCTCGCCGCTTTTGGAAAGCTCGGTATAGTCGCTCGCTTTGAGAATATCGGCATACTTCCCGGAGCCGGCCGAGCTCGCCCGGTCATCCGCCTTTCCGTACACGCTGTTGAAAACGACGCTCGTTCCCTTCGCCGCATTCCCGCTCTTCTTTGCGTTTTCCGCCGCCTGCGCATAGAGATTCTGCGTCCCGCTCTGTTTTGCCTGCGCCGCAGCGTCCGCATAGGGCGTCTGCATGGTGCTCTGTCCCTGCGAGGCTTTCAGCGCCTCGGTGTACAGATTCAGCGGGTTTGTGCGTACCGGTTTTCCCGCCTTTGCGAAGTACGCGTCCATATTGCTCGCCGGCTTCTCTCCGGATGCCGATACAGAGGAAGTCGTTTGACTTCCTCTGTTTGCCTTTGCGAAATATTCGTCGAGTCTGCTCATTTTTTCTTCCCTCCGGGCCAAGTCTTATACCCCGCGCTCGTCGGCGTTTTGTTATACGCTTTGGCGGTTGCCGCGTAGTCGGTGTAGTGGATCGCGTCCCGGAACTGTTCTTCGGTGATATCCCCGGCTTTGTACCGCGCCGCCAGATCGTTCCAGATCGCCACCCGGTCTTTCCCGTCGTTCAGATCTCCGAGGATCGCATCCTGCAATCCTTCCGTAGAAACCGTGACACTCCCGTCGCCTCCGCCTCCACCGCCGTAAGAGCTGTACACCGGCTCCGGCGTCTTGACATACCCCAGCGTCCGCGCAAGCTCCGGGTTCGCCGCGATCCACGCCTTTTGCATCTGGTCGATCTCGCTCTGCGTGTAGCCGAGCTCGAGATACCCGGAGAAGTCGCCGTACTGCGCCATGTTCTGTGCCTTCGTCGCGGCGTCCTGCTGCTGCTGAAGAATGAGATTCATCATGTTCGCGTAGAGATTCTGCTGCGCCTGCGCGTTCGCCTGATCCCGCGCGGCGTTTGCCTGATACTCGGCGTCCGCGCCCTGCTGCCGCAGCTGCATAATGGCGGCGATGCGCGCGGCCTCGTTCTCGTTCAGCCGCTCGCCGTAGGCCGTATCCAGCCCCAGCCGGGCCGATTCGCTCATGCCGCCGCTATAGCCCCGTGCGGCCATCTCCTGCGGCAGCACGCGCAGCGATTCCATGTAATCCCGGTAGAGCTGCTTGTTGAGACTTCCGTACTGGTCTCCAAGCTCGCCGACGCCCTTCTCCGCCTGCGCGAGCGCCCGCTCGGCGGCGGCCTTCGCCGCGTCGTTGTTGGCCTTCACCGCGTCGTCGTACATCTTTTGGTACTGATCGCGCAGCTCGTCCAGATACGTCCGCTGCGGCTCGCCCGGCGTTTCCTCCGGCGTTCCTTCCGTCGTGCCCTTCTGCGCGTCGCCATTGGGGTCGATGTACGTCACCTTGCCTCCGCCGGACGTGCCCGGCTGCGTCGGCGTCGTGGTCGGCTGCTGCGCTCCGTCCGGCTTCGGCAGGCGTCCCGCTCCGGCCATAGCGCCGGTTATCGCTCCGCTTGCCGCATTCGCCGCCGTCGCGTTCATGCCCGTCTGGTCATAGAGCCCTTTTCGCGGCGGCGCCGCCGCGCCCGTCCGGTCGGGATCGATGGTCCCCTGCAGAGACGAGCTGTTTGCGTTCTTGGCCACCGCCTCCGCATACAGATTCCCGCTCTGGTTGTTATTCGACCGCGGTCTCGAATAATCCGTTTTGCTGATCCCTACGCCTTTTCCGGTAGCGGCATCGGTGAAGCGATTTTCATACCGGTTGTTGGCCTGCTTGTTCACCCAATCCCAAAACTTAGCCATCCTTCTTCTTTCCTCCCTGATACCGAACGCACTTCGGGTTGCGGCACTCCCATTCCGCCGCGTTCTTCTTCGTCATCTCAATGCCGCATTTCGGACACTTCATGCCGTCGGCGCACCTCCCAGCAGCGGCAGCGTCTGCGCCCCCGGTATCGCTCCGCCGGCGGCCGCCTCGCCGAGCGCTCCCGCTCCGCCGCCTCCGGCGGCTTCCGGCATAGCCGGCACGGCAAACTTCTGCTGCCATTCGTTGATGATCTCCTGCTTGCTCGGCAGATCGATGAGCTCAAGCTGCGCGGCAAACAGCTTCCAGTTCTCCGCCGTGATCTGGCTCTGCGTGAGCGCCTGCAGCGCCTGCAGCGTCTGCGCCTTGCCGTGGGCGATGCTGTCGCCCGCCGTGATCGTCACGTCCACGCGCGGGAAGTACTGCCACTCCTCGCGCACAACGTTTCCGGCCCCGTCCAGCACCTTCGGCATGACCGCCGTGAAGCTGTCGGCGTTGAACGTCATTGCCTGCGGCGCGCGGTCCTTCATCTCGTCCGCGCCGATGAACAGCATGCGGTCGTCGTCGAAGAACTCGAGCGCCAGCCAGTCGAGCAGCTCATACAGCCGCTCGAACCCGGCGTCGCGGTCCGCGCCCTTGATGTCCGCCTGGCTCTGCGCGTCCTGCCGCATCATGGCAAGGCCGGTCGCCGTCGTGACCTTGGTCGTCTCCCTGCCTTGGTTGATGTCGTAGTTTCGGCTGGCTCGCTCGATCTGGCTTTTGAAGAACTCCACGCCCATTGCGCCGTTCGCTATGCTCTGCAGTCCGCCGAGCCGCTGCACGCCGCCCATGCGGTTCTGCTTGAGATGGATCACCGCGCCCGGCTCGTTGGTGAACTCCTCGCCGTCGGCAAGCGCGCTGTCCTCCACGAGGATGATATCGTTTGCGAGGAACGTGTCGTTCAGAATGCTCATGGCGAGCTTCCGGTCGGCGGCGTCCACAAGCTCGAGTATCGGCATGAGCTCGCTCTTGTTCCAGAAGCGGTTCTCGTCCTGAATGCGCCAGTAATGCACGAACGGGAAGAGACTGTTTTGCTTGCATGTGCGCTTCCAGTAGTTCGGTATGTACCGCAGCTCGCGCCCTCCCGCGAGGATCGAGCACGCCACCGCTCCGGCGGGCACTCTCTCGCCGTCCTCCTCCGTGTCGCACGGCTGCCGGAACCAGTGCTCGAGCACCTGCACCGTGTCGTCCAGATCGTTGATGGCCGTCGTGAGATCGAATACGCCGGTGCGGGAAACGTAGTCCTCCGTGAGAATGTCGTCCGCCGTCAGTCCCAGCTCCTCCAGCTCGCGGCGGAACACCTGACAGAATTTCACCTTGTGCATCGTGTACACATAGTCCACATACTGCCCGTCCTGCAATCCGCCGTCGCGGATGGCCGGGTCGGGGAAGATAGCCTCCGTCGGAATGTCCCGAATGCGGATGTCGCCCTCGTTCACGCCGCATCGCATATCCCGGTCCCAGTACGCCTTCCAGAACGCATCGCCGAGCTTCAGAAGCCGGCGCTCGTTGCGTGTGTTCATGTCGGAAAGCCGGTTGTTCTCGATGATGTATCGCACGGCAAACTCGCGCTGCTTCGCCTTGGCGCTGTCGAGATCGTCGTCGCGCCCGCGAAACTCCGGCTCCGGCACATTCGGGTTGATCTGCGTCTCCACGAGGATGTACGGATCCGGCATGTTCGCCGGGATCCACGGAACATCGTTCGCCCGGCAGTACTCGACCATCTCCTTCGTCGCGTCGTGGATGCCGTTGTAGTAGTCGTTACACTTCTCCCACTCGATCTCCACGGCGGTGCGGGCGTTCTTCGCCCGGCGGAACAGCGCGTCCGCCGTCTCCTCGCGCATTTCGCGGGTGGAGTAGTCGTACCCGACGATCACCCGCTCATTGCTCTGTTTCTTCTTTCGCATGTTATACCCCCAAGATACGGTTCACTTCGCCCTGCACGAGATCGTAAAACCACGCGCCGAGCTTCTGCTTTCGCTCCTCACCGTTGCCCCACTTCCCGTCAAGCACCTCCTGCGCCATCGCCGAGACGCTCACGGTCATTCCTTCCTTTTCGTAGGGGCGGGGCTCTGCTCCGCCCGCCGCGCCATCGTCGAAATACGAAAGCGGGACATGCATAATATCAAGGTCAAGCGGCTCCCCGCGGTACTGGTGAAAGACGCATTTCCCGGAAAGATCGGGATAATGCTCCCCGTCGTTCCATCCCCACGCCGCGATCCATTTGTCATACCCCGTGTCCCCGATGCGGTTTTCAAACCAGTCGAGATTTGCGTACACGCCGGTTTTGTTCCCGGCCTCTTCCATGGCCGCGCAGAACGCTTTGCACATCGCGGTGATCGTCTCGTTAGACGGAAAGCCGTTCGTCTGCTTGTACCCGTCCGCGTCCTCCATATCGAACCACACGCCGAGACGCGGCTTCCGGCCATTGAGGAAGCGCAGACACCGCTCCGCCTCCACTTTGGCTGTCTGCACATTCATCGCATAGCTGTACCAGTAGATGCCCCACGGGATACCGATCGCGTCGCATTTTGCAATGTTGCGCTCCGCCCATTTGTCGGCATTTCGGATGCCGTAGCCGCCGCGGATGATGACAAAGCCATCCTTGTACGGCGTGAAATCAAAATCGCCCTGATGCTCGGAAACGTCAATACCGTTCATTTCCATGTTCCTCCTGTTTTGAATTCTGCCAGTGCATTTTTCCATGCGCCGCCCTTGCGGTACAACGTCGTCTGCTTCCACACGCCGGAGACCTTGAAATAAACCGTTGCTCCGAGCAGCGCAGGCGCGGTAAAGGTCGCGGTTTGGACGGCGACCGCGGCGCCCACGCCGCCGACCTTGACGGTGATATTTACGCCCTCTCCGGCTTCGCCGACGAAATAGAACGTTGTCGTTCCCTTTGATACGTCGAAGGACGTGTCCTCCGTGCCGCTGACGCCGCCGATATCGCATCGTAGCGTCCACTTGCCCGGAGGGTAATAAGTCCCATAGCTGCCGTTGCCGCTCGTAAGCTCTGCTTTAATGGCGAACTGTCTGCCATTCAAACGGGCGATATAGAGCTTTCCGGTAAAGTTCCAGTGGTTTGACCATCCCGAAATGCTTTTTTCCTGCTCCCAAGCGCTGCCGCTTGGAAGCTCTGGCGCTGTCTGTGACCATGACATACCCGCACCTCACTCCGAATACATGAGATAGATATCCCCGTCTACGCCGAGATCGGCGCC
>OKTT01000448.1_pt1 | contig 23709 bp, 10 predicted proteins | sample 1606121 | NCBI WGS metagenome assembly OKTT01 (sample SAMEA3879516, study PRJEB24766) | human gut metagenome | biome: human-associated habitat; feature: feces | place: USA | collected 1985/1987
TTTTTATCTGCTTAACAAATAAGAAGATAAAAAAGGCGTATGCATTTTTAATTATTGATTATGAATAAAGAACTATTATATAACTTTTTTCAAGGAAAAACTTCCATGCAGGAAGAAATCCAAATAAGAAACTGGATGGAAGCATCACCGGAAAACCGGAAACTCTTTCTGGAAGAACGGCAATTATTTGATGCGATGATCTTATTAGCTGATGAGGATAAGATCCGCTCTTATCAAAAGAAGAATATCTTTATCGGTAACTATTGGATAAAAGAAGTAATGAAAATTACTGCTGTAATTGCAATGACTCTGATAGGAGCATATGCATACGACAGATATACCCCCAAAGAAGAACTATTAGCTATGCAAAAAATAACGGTTCCCGCCGGACAAAGAATTAATCTTGAGCTTTCAGACGGAACAGTAATTTGGCTTAATTCACGTTCAACGATCCAATATCCGGCCTCATTCTCAGGAAAAAACCGTACCGTCCAATTGAATGGAGAAGCTTATTTTGAAGTAGCTCATAACGCACAAAAACCTTTTATAGTAGAAACAGCAAAAGGAAATGTGGAAGTCTTAGGCACAAAATTCAATTTGGAAGCCTATGCTGACAATAATTCTTTTGTGACTTCTCTAATGGAAGGTTCCGTAAAGGTAACATCCGGAACCAAAGAACGCCTTATAAAACCGGATGAAATGGTCGTATTAGACCATGGCGACTTAAAGGTTACTCCTATAGAAGATTATAATGTATATCGATGGAAAGAAGGTCTTATCTGTTTCAAAGATGAAACTTTCGTAAACATCATGAGCAAATTTGAAACTTGTTATGGAGTAACTATAAAAATTGAAAACCAAAAAGTTATAAATTCCCGTTACACTGGAAAATTCCGTCAATCAGACGGCATCTCTTATGCTTTAAGGGTATTGCAAAAAGACGTCAAGTTTACATTTGAAAGAAATGAAGAAAATCAAATAATTTATATTAAATAAGATATGGCCTATGGAATAGAATGAAAAAAAATCTCCAAACAGAATTAAAAAAAGAGTGCCAATACCTTGACCCGCATCGACACTCTGAATAATATCAATTATCTAATAACTATATTAAACATAGCAAAGATATGAATAAAAAATCTTTGTGTGGTAGATTATACCCGCAAAAATTACGAACCAATCATCTTTTTAAGATCATGAGAATTACATTCTTGTTAGCCTTTATTTCTGTTTTCAGTTTGAATGCAAAAGACGTACACTCTCAAAATGCACGTGTCACTTTGTCTCAAACGAACAGTCCGTTAGAAGTTATTATCAATGAAATCGAAACTCAGACCGATTATCTTTTCATTGTTAATTCCAGTATCGATACCAATAAAAGAGTATCGATAAAAGTAAAAAACGCTCCAGTGCACAATGTATTAAACCAACTGCTTAAAGGAACTAATATAAGCTATTCCACTGAGGGTTCTTACATCATCCTTTCCCAAAATAAGTCTCAAACAGACAAAGACGAACCCATGCAGGAGGTTAAAGAAGTCATCATCACAGGTAAAATCATTGATGCACTCGGAGAACCTCTAATAGGAGTCAACGTTGTATTAAAAGGAAGCACAGCAGGAACAATTTCTGATATTGACGGAAATTACTCTTTAAAAGTACCCGAAGGAAAAGGAGAAATCCAATTCTCATACATAGGATACCGAAATGTCGTTTTACCCATTGGAAACAAAACTGTTATTAATGTAACGATGGAAGAAGATTCTAAAGTATTGGGAGAAGTGGTTGTTACTGCCTTAGGTATCGAGAAAAAAGCCGAATCTTTAACGTATGCTACTCAAAAAGTAGGAGGAGATGAATTGACAAGAGCCAAAGACGCCAACTTTATCAATGCATTGCAAGGTAAAACAGCCGGATTAGTCATTACTCCTAACTCGACAGGTGCCGGTGGTTCTTCTAAGTTACTACTTCGCGGAAACGCATCTGTCTTAGGAGAAAACTCTCCGTTAATAGTTATGGACGGTGTTCCGATGGCCAGTCCTGCTTCTACACAAATCACGGACGCTCTATTATCTGGTGGTAATACAACTGACGGCGGAGATATTTTATCGAATATCAACCCGGACGATATTGAAAACATAACCGTTTTGAAAGGTGCCAACGCCGCCGCGCTGTATGGTAGTGCTGCTGCTAATGGAGTACTTATGATCACTACTAAAAAAGGAAAAGAAGGGAAAGCAAGTATCAGCGTATCGAGCAGTACTCTTTTTGAAACTCCTTTGGTTACGCCCAAATTCCAAAATATTTTCGGTGCAGATGTTGAAAGTTACAATGATACTTCTTTAAATCCGAATCAGGTAATTGCCAAAAGACGATTAGGAAACTACTCATGGGGAAGCCGGATTGGACGCTTGTCAGGAACGACATTAGCAGAAATTCCTTATGCGAGAAATTCCGCTGTGGATAATGTTAGCAGTTTCCTTGAAACAGGTACAAACTTTAATAACTCAATATCAGCCTCTTTCGGATCGGAAAAAGTCAACAATTATATTTCTTACGGAAATACGACTTCTAAAGGTATGATTCCTAATAATAAATTTAATCGCCACAACCTGACTTTCAGACAGGGAATGAAACTTTTCAAGGATCGTGTGGAGATTAATTTGTCTGTCAGCTATGTTTATCAGGAATCTAAAAACAGACCGGGATCAGGTATTTACGGTAATCCACTGTACGACCTATACTTATTGCCCCGTAATGCCGATATCTCTTATTTTAAAGATAATTCTGAAGTATATGGACAATTGTACTATATACAAGGTATTTATGACGAAAATAACAAAATCGTATATCCTAAAGCGAGTACCAGCGGCCCTATTCAACAGTGGCCATGGATCAACGAAGAAAATCGTAACTCACCTTATTGGTACATGAACCGATTGCAAAAGAACTCAATACGCGAACGTATTTATGGTACTTTGGGATTAAAGGTCAATATCCTTGAAGGTTTGAGTGCACAAGCACGTTTCAGAGCGGATCGTATCAGAGATACAAACGAAACAAAAACCTACCAAGGTACAAAAGCGAAAACGCTCTATAATTCGATTTACGAATACTCCAGAAATAATGTTGATATGATGTATGCCGACTTTTTGATTTCATACAATAAGCGAGTGAATAATTTAGATCTATCAGCCAATTTCGGAGGTTCTACTGAAAAAGAAGATTTAAATGATGTAGGATGGAATTATTGGATGAGAGACTCTACAAGTATCCCAAACGTATTCGACCCATCCAACATAATAACCAATAAAAAAGATGGTACCAGTCTGCCCGTAACCAAATCAAAAGATCAGAACTGGACCAACTCAATATACGGTACATTCTCCTTAGGTTATAAGGAAATGATCTATCTTGATGCGTCTTTCCGCACAGACTGGTCGCGTGTGTATACTCAGTTTGAAATGTTTGATGCCCCCAGTCATTACACTTATTACAGTGTAGGTGGTAATGCGATATTAAACAGATTATTCAAGCTTGAAAGTGATGTATTAAACCACTCCAAATTACGTATCTCTTATAGTGAAGTAGGTAACTCTATTCCAAACTATGTATATGGAGCTGTAAAGCAGAACATTAGTTCGGGAACGATAGAAGCATCCCAATACCGTACATTCCGCAACCCAAAACCGGAAACGGTACGTTCGACAGAAGCGGGAATCGACCTCCGTTTATTTAGAAATATGATCGATTTCGATTTCACTTTCTATAACTCCAAGATGTTGAATCAATGGTTACCTAAACCGGCGGCAACAGGTGGAACTTTACCATTAAATTCCGGATTGATCAGAAATCGTGGTATTGAAACAACATTAGCCTACAACTTCACAACCCCGGACAACAAGTTCACCTGGCGCACTGCATTCAACTACTCTTTCAATCAAAACAAGATTTTAGAAACATATGGAGACAACAAAAATGAAATGATAGAACAAGATCCTGTGTATAACGGTGGTCTGAAATTACGCTACGAAGTAGGAAAACCTTATGGTGAATTATATGGTAAGACATTCCAATACGGTGCTGACGGTAAAATTAAAACAGACAGCCAGGGTATCCCAATGTTAACCAAAGACTATAACTGTTATTTAGGAAATGCAAACTCCCCCCACCATCTTGGATGGAGCAATACGTTTACTTATAAAAATTTCTCTCTCTTTTTCCTGATTGACGGTAAAATAGGAGGTAATGTTATATCGTATACGGAAGCATTGCTTGATGCATACGGGGTATCGGAACGAAGCGGAGAAGCACGTCTGACAGGGATAACCTATCAGCAAAGATCGGCAGTAGGCGGTGTAGAAGTTATGCTACCTGTACCGGGAATTGTTATGCCGGACGGCGAAATCACTTCTGTTCAAGGATATTACCAAAGGATAGGATTGGGACAACCGGCATTAAGTGAATATACATATTCGGCAACCAATTTCCGCTTACGTGAAGCATCCGTAGGATACACTTTCCGTAATCTTTTTGGAAGCGGAAACCATTTAAATGTTTCATTCGTTGCCCGCAACTTATTCTTCCTGCTTAAAAAGTCTCCTGTAGATCCGGATGTGTCTGTCTCTACAGCCAATAGCTATGGAGGTATTGAAGCATTCTCTTTACCGACAACCCGCAGTTTTGGTTTGAATCTTAAAGCAACATTTTAATTGTATATAGATATGAAATTTAATAATATTTTTTTAGTAAGCGCTATCGTATCTTTGTCCGTTGCCCTGAGTTCATGTTATGAATCGGCATTGGAGTATGAAGGCGATGTGAACAGTATCAATTCTGATGACGGAACAGGATCTGATGAAGGGTTCCTGGCCAGCCCTGATCTTGCAGTGGGTTTTTTACGGACGGCACAGCTTCGCGTTATTGATGCCAAAGAACATCCATACCAATACCAATATACATTTATCGGAGATGATCCGGTCGGATATATGTCTTCTCCCCACAATTTTGATGGACGTATGACATCGAGTCTGGCATTTTACAGTGATTTTGCAAGTGGTCCTGCTGCCAATCTTCAATGGGTGGCTCAACAAGCGGTCCCCGTTATGCGTTCGGCCGACACATTGAAAATAGCTCCTTTAGGTGCCTTTGCCTCCATCCTGTTCTCAGACGTTTCTCTACAATACACCAATGTACATGGTCCGATGCCCTTATCTGACTATAAGGTATTAAAAGAAGAACGCCCGTTAACATATGAAAAACAGAGCGTAGTGTATACCCAATTGTTTCAAGATCTGGTCAGAGCTGATTCCATATTGGCAGAATATGAAAAGCAACCGGTTGAAAGTATTGACGATCTTATTAAAGAGACCGATATGCTGACAGAACAAAGTACAGCCGCCAATATTGTAACAATGTGGAGAAAATATGCAAACTCATTAATTTTACGTATGGCAATGACGGCAGTTGATGTAGAAGGATATACATGTAACATCAACGGTGAGGAGAAAACGGTACGGCAATTAGGGGAAGAGGCTGTTCGTCGCGGAGTTTTACAGGCCGGTGACAAAACAATCGGATTACTCTGTGGAAACGGAACAGAGGTTGGTAATCATCCTCTCTATAAAATTGCAAATACTTGGGTGGATTCTCGTTTGAATGCTTCCTATCACAACTATTTAATCCGTACCCAACATCCTATTTTAGAATTCTGGTTTGCAAAAAATGAAGGAGCTATAACCAACCGGAATCAGTCTACAATAAAAAAAGAAGAAAAATTCTTAAGTATCCGTTCCGGTATGGAGCTATCTACTCAAGCTCTTACAACGCAGACTTATCAATACTATTCAAAGTTTAACTTAAACTTTTCCGGTGAGAAATTGGCATTTTTTAAAGTAGAGGAAGTTTTATTCTTATTGGCGGAAGCTGACTTACGCGGATGGAATGTAGGCGGAACGGCAGAAGATTTTTACAATGCCGGTATAAAAGAATTCTTCACTAAACACGCCTTTTCTGACGCTTCTTATAATGAATACATGTCTTGGAAAGGTATGGGAAATTTAGGTGTATCCCCACAAATAAAAGAAGAAGCCATCTACAAGGATTTCTTGGACAGTGATAATAATCTTCCATTATGGGGCGGATATTATATGCTTAACAATAGCTATGATAAACCTGAAAACGCAGATACCAATCCTTATATCAATGATTCAAAAGAGCAAAAACTTCAGAAAATCATTACTCAAAAATGGATTACTTTATTCCCGCTTTCCACAGTTGCCTGGACAGACTATCGCCGTACTGGTTATCCAATACTTCTGCCATACTGTCCATTTGCCTATGGAAATTCAGATGGTTCATTGGAAGAGCCGCGTTTTAACTGGGAAACCGGTGAAATGCTTACCACAGGAGTAACGATACGTCGTATACCTTATAATACCGGTAGCCTTGAAATAGCTAATGAAGTTGCTTTAACCGCTACTTCTGCCTTGAATGAAGAGACAACCGGAACGGCCAAGGGGGATACGCAAGGAACCCGTTTATGGTGGGATATCGCAGAAAAAAAGACACTTGATTAATATTTACTTAAAATTAGTATTATGAAGCTAAAACAATTTTTATTTTCAGCAGCCTTATTAGCATCCATGAATGCAATAGGACAGAGTGTACCGACACACGAGATGTACGTGGACTTTGGTATAACGGAGAGGACAGATATTGTATCTGCATTGGATAAATGGCAACCGGGAGATAATTTCAGTAATGATCCTGATTATCAAGATGAAAATTTCTTCATCTCTCGCGTACCACTAAAATCACGTTTCATCAATCAAAATACGCAGGCCAATAAGAATCTGAATGAAGAAAATAATAAGAATCTCTGCTGGTGTTCTCCTATTGGTGAAATGACAAAGAAATGGGGACCAATGCCACGTTACAATTTCGATGGTGACAATTTTAATATGTGGCAATACATTAACATCCATGCAAACTGGTCTAACACGTGGTTCCGTGTACCTGGAACATTTAACGATGTAGCTCATAAAAATGGTGTCCGTACCGGATGTCTTTATTTTATCGATTGGGCAGAACAGGTTAGTGCAACCAGTAGTGCTGGAAAAATGTTAGCTGAGCTATGCGCAAAAGACGGTTCTGGAAATTTCAAATATGCCCGTAAATTAATTCAGTTCTTGAAATATTATGGCATTGATGGTTTAGGACTAAATCCTGAAGGTTACTGGTCGACACAACTGAATGAGGACTTTTCTTCTTTCCTGGCTGAATGCCATAAGGTAGCCAAGGAAATGAATCATCCGTTCCATGTAGAATGGTATGCATTTGTTTCTAATACAGGTGGCTTAAATGATAATGGATGTAAACTGGAAATAGGTGCCAACGACAAATGGTTCCATAAAAACGGCAATCCTGTTACCGATGTATTTTTCTTAAACTATAACTGGAGTGAAAGCGGTTTACAAACATCTGCTGAAGCTGCCAAATCTTTAGGACGCAGCACATACGATGTATATGCAGGCTTCGACCAGCAAGGACGCGGATATGGTAAATATGGAAATGCAGGATGGACAGCATTAATGAGACAACCGGTATCTATCGTTGTATGGGGAGCTCATGACCGTAGCCAATTGTATGCAGGTTCAACAGAAGGTGGAAACTCCGATCTCAGCGTTCAAAATGAATACCAAAAGAAACAAGAACTCTTATTCACCGGTGGTTCAAGAAATGTCCTTCGTACCCCAGATATTACAGACGATGCAATTACCAGTTCTTATTCTGACTTGGCTAAATGGCATGGTTATTCAAAAGCTGTAATTGAAGAAAGTGCTTTGACGGAACTTCCTTTTGTCACTCGTTTTAATTTGGGTAACGGCCTTTCATTTAGCAAGGACGGAGTAGTTACATTCGAACACAAATGGTATAACCTTGGCTTACAGGATTTATTACCGACATGGCGTTGGTGGATTGACAACGGAGACGGAACTACAATACCGGCAGATCCTATCAACTGCGACTTTACATTTGATGATGCTTGGTTCGGCGGCTCATGCTTAAAATTACACGGAGCTACTTCTAAATCTAATATCCGTTTATTCAGTACTAAATTTAATGTAGCAAGTGCATCCGATGAATTCACCATTGTACTCAAAACACTCAACGGAACGGATCCGAAAATGAAACTGAACGTTTCAAAAGTTGGAACAGAGAATACTTTCACATCTTATACCTTATCTGCCGATGGTATTGTGCAAGGAAAGTGGAGTACAGTAAAAATCAAGGCATCCGAATTGGGATTAAAAGCCGGAGATGTTATCGGCTGTATCGGTTTGTCTGTTGAAGGTACGGATAAAGACTACGCTGTCCTATTGGGTGAAATGTCATTCATACCAAAACTGTATAAGAAAACTCCGGTTACTCCGGTCATTACCCACACCAATGTAATGAAGCGCGTATACAACCGTGCCGACTTTAAGGTTATTTTTGACGTTCCATTCAGTGGTACAAGAAAAGACGAATATCAGGATTGTCCGATTTATAACGAAGAAGTTAATTCTTGGTATTACGAAGTATACGTAAAACAGGGTGAAAAGGAAACACTGGTTACAGCTACTACTTCATGGGCTGCTTATGTAGTAGATGCTCCGCTAAATGGTGTAGATCAGACATTCCAAATCGGAGTCCGTTCTGTGGGATTAGATGGAAAAACTGTTTCTCCGATCGTTTGGTCTGAAGAAATCGAAAGTGAACTTTCAACAATCGAAACACTTACGATCGATAAAGAAATCATTAAACCGAAGGAAGAAGTAACCATCGGATTTGAAGATCCTAATCATGCAACAGCTACGATCGAAGTTTTGGATGCTTTAACCGGAAACGTAATTGACAGCAAAAAAGATATCTTGAAATTCACAACTTCATTACCTTCTGTTGGGACTTATGATGTGAGGGTTTCTACAAAAATGAATGTAAACGGAACATTAAAAGATACCGTAATTATAAACAGAGCCTTACTTTTAGTTACTCCCGAATCAACCGGACGTTTGCCGATAATTACTAACATCGCAGCAGATAAAACAGAAGTGACTACCGAAGAACAAGTAAATCTTACTGCAGATATTACCAAAGGTGACACTTATCTGTTAAACGGTAGAGAACGCGACTGCTCCGTATCCCAATCTTTGTATATGAAAGAACCTTATCAATTGACCATTGATGGTAAAATCATGTCAGAATATACAAACACCTCATTTGCTTTGTGGTTTAAAGTAGAAAAATTCGAGCATGCTTCTTTGGGAACATTGTTGATGACTAAGGTCAACCGCAATTATGGAGGTAGTTGGACAGAGTCTGTCTGGGGTGAAATGTGGACCGCTATCCGTCCTAAAAATTATAGTGAAAACAAATATAAGAACGGAGAAGATGAATTGTCTGTATCCGTAGATGCCCCTCCTGCAGGAACTGGTGGGTATGAACATAATGCTGATGTAGACGGTATGTCAAACGGTTATACACTATCGCCCAACACATGGTATCATGTCTGTGTTGTGAAATCCGGTAGAAATGTAAAACTTTACTTGAACGGAAAGAAAATTATCGATGCACAATCAAGAGGTGCAGGTCCTAAAGATTGGAGAGGTGCCAATTTCTATGTAGGTGGTAGTATGACTAATCTGGCAAGTTTCACTGGCTGGGTAGATGAAGTACAAATTTGGAGCAAGGCTTTGACCGAAGAAGAGGTACAAGAATCTATGGGTGGTTACCTAATTCCTCCTACCGGGCTGGAAGGCTACTTTACTTTCGAAAATACCGTAACAGATACAGACAACAACATTTATTTCCCTAATGAAGGAAATAACAGCACAGCTGTACCTGGAGCATACATGACAATCGGTACAAGCGAAAATGATAAAAATGTTGATGTGAAACAAAATCAATTAACCCCTGCTTTAGGAGTACCTTATATTACAGGTGTTCGTCCTATCAAGTTTGAATCGGCTAAATGGATACTCGACGGAGCTAACTTCTCACAAGAAGGAGATGACAAAGCTACTGCAACTTATGCACAAGACGGTCAATATCCGGTTACATTGACATTAACCAATTCTTGGGGTAGTACAACAAAAACAATCGCAGATTATATTGTTGTGAAAAAAGGTGTCGGTATGGAAGAAAACAGAGCAGATAATTTCTTAATCTATCCGAATCCGTTCAAAGAACAAGCTAATATATTATTTGCAGATGCAGGCGCATATAATGTACTTGTATTCGATATGCAAGGAAAGCAAATCTCCGCATACAATTATAACGCTGCCGCCGGAGAAGTTTGCCAATTGTCATTCGATGCTCCGCAAGGCATGTATTATGTAGTTGTAATGCAAAATGATAAATGCGTTCAATCTTTCAAGGTAATAAAAGAACGCTAATTTACAAAAAGGGGTGCGCAAGCCGACTGCGCTTTGCGCACTCTCCTTTTCTATTTACATTATTAAATGATATATATGAATTATCTAAGATTATTTATTCTGTTAAGCCCCATCGCTCTGTTCCTCACCGGCTGTGAGAATGATGATGACAATAACGGAACCTTGAATCAAGTCGAAAACATTATCAATTATAATCCGGCTGAAAATTACAAGGGCACTTATGACATCACCCTTCAAAAAAATATAGCACTCGAATTTTGCAAGGTCGAGGGAGTCATGGGAACAGATGAATTTATCGTCAGAAGTCAAGATTCAGGCGAATATACATATGTAAATTGGGGCTATAAATATGCCGGTGTCCAAGGAGACGAATATGGGTATTACGATCGTGTTTCGTATAACGATACGATTTTGATCGGACTGGGTTTCTCTGATACATGGCAAGTAGGTAAGTATGATCTTCTGTTAGTCAGAGATAACAACTATCAGGTGATAGATCAATTCAACTTTATGGTACTTAAAGATATCGAAGTTGATATAACACAAGCGAAAGGAGGAGTTCTGAAAGTAAAAGCAAACGGTTGGGACGTAGCAACTGACGCTGTTATCGATTCACTTGAATTCATAGATAAATCGACACAAACAGTCGTAGAAAAAATTGCTTCTGCATACAAAGGCGGAAATGACTATGAAAGTATTGTTTTTACAAAAGATAAGTATCAATCGGGAGATTATGAATTATGGATAGCAAGATGGAACTATGGATTCCGACAAAAAATCTGTGATTTCAGCTACTTCAGATATGAATTTGTTAATTCCGATCCGATGCAGAAAGATGCAAATGGCAACTATTATCTCCAATTCTATTTGGACGAAATCAATGAAGGAGACAGCTATATCGTAACAACCGAATCTCCATATATCGGTGCTTACATTGATAGGAATAAAAAACTCGATCCGGCCAATTGGGATCCTGAAACTAAAATTTATACTTATACATTGGACGAAGATTGCTGGATGGCAGACATGGAAGACGGAATGACTTTCGCTGTTCGTTTAACATTATCCAAGATCAGTATAAATGTAGCTGGGTCTAACAAATTGAAATTATAGAATCAATAGGTATCAAAATACAATAGTCGCCATAGATAATCAATAAAACTGACACAGAACCAAGAAGATGTGTCAAGAGCTTAATTTCTAAAAAAAGTACTATAACAGCTTGTTGTAGACAACGGTTTAATAGAAAAATAGGCTTTTGATATGTCTTCTTTATCTATTTTGCTATTCGTATTATGAGAACAAACAGTTCTATATAAAAGCTTGGCACTATATCTTAATTATAATTATACTATAAAAAATGTATTTCTTACTAGGGATGTCTATTTCTTATCTGCTTTATAAAAACAAGCGATAATTTGTTTAATTAAAATTCAATTATTATGAAAAAACATTTTCTATTACTAGTTATTCTAACTCTATTTCCGTTTATTGCAAGCAATGCAGTAGGAAATAGGGCACTCAAACTGCAAACAAACAGTCTATTGAGTGAAGACGAACTCTCTTATTGTATCCCTGATGCAAACTCACGCACCAGTTCAACAGAACGACGGTTAGAAACAATCACGATTTCAGGTGCTACATCAAAAGGGGTATCCAGTCCTTTTTCAAACACTTTAAACAACAATCCACAACCGGAAGTATATCTGGATGTGACAGATGCAACCATCACTGCGACAAAAGGAGACGAATTAACTATATCATGGACTTTCCGCAATCAAATTTCATGGATGCATTATTATGTATACATCGATTACGATCAAGATGGTATCTTCAATGAAGAAAATGAATTAGTGTCGTATACATACTATAATGCAACCGGAGAAGGTCCGTCTACCAATAGTATCGGAGAAACAGTAGAGGCAGGTGAAGGTAAAACCGGGGCACCTGTATTTACAATTCCGGAAGATGTTCTAACCGGTAAAACCCGATTGAGACTAAAAATAGACTGGAATAGTAAAAATCCTTGTGGAAATCCGAGTCCTACAAACCCAATAGGAGGAAACAATGGAACAATAATTGACTATAGTATTGATATTCAAGCTAAATCTACAGCTACCACTTCTACTATCAACTTTCCCGAATCAATAGTAAACGGAGCTTTAACAGTTAAAGCCGGTGATAAAGATATTACCAACGGAGAAGAAGTAGCTAACGGAACAGAACTGACAATCATAGCTACTCCGGCAGAAGGATACATACTGGATTACTTGGAAGTAAATAATGTAACATTAACCGGAAACACTTATACCGTGACAGAAGATGCAGTTATTACAGTTGGTTTTGCAAAGAAAGCTGTAGGAGAAGAAAACAAGGCGGTAACGATTCCCAAATCACAAATAGGTAACTACTCTGGAACAGCTTATCGCTTGGAATTTCCTGAAACACTTTTAGGAGATCGTGATGGCGGAGATACTGATCGTAAAGGTAAATCATTTACTATTTCAACATGGGTGAATTTTGCAGAATTAACAGGTAGTAAAAATGAAGGAACAGGAGATGGTACTGTAATCATGGGACACGGTGCCCAAGCACATATGAACCACAATGGAAGCGTTTTTTTGTGTGCCAAGCCAAACGGAAAATTATATCTGGGAGGTGGAGAAAACAACATAACCGGCAGAGATTTGAATGCAGACATTACAATTGATACCTGGATGTATCTGACAATCGTATATGACAACGATGCTCAATCTGTAAGCGTTTACAAAGATGGTATGATATTGGAAACAGTGGAAATGGGCCATCAGCTAAATCTTTTTAATGATGATCCTGCTATTTTCTACGTTGGTGGAGTAATGTTCTCCGGAATGTGCGATGAATTCCAGTATTTCAATAAGGCTTTAACATCTGACGACGTATTAACGGCATACAATGATCCTAAAGGAATAGACGGATTAACAGCCTTATATGATTTCAATTCTATTGCCGAAGGAACGACAGGACAGTTTGAAAACAAAATAAAATCAAGTGATAAAGCTGATATTAAAGCAACTTTCAATAAATATACTACAAGTACTGTTTGGGCTGGCAATGAATTAGTTTCCGGTAAAGTTACTGAATTCGCTCCAACCTTCGCCGACGGACGTAATATGACGGTTCTTCCAACATACTATACAGTCACACTACCTATGGAAGTTGCTAATGGTATATTAACAGTTATGAATGGAAATACTTCACTTACAGCCGGAGACAACCAAGTCGAAAAAGATGCAGAATTAACGATTACAGCCACTCCAGCAGAAGGATATATTTTAGATTATCTGAAAATAAATGATACACCACTGACAGAAAGTACTTATACCGTAACAGAAGATGTTGCCATCACAGTTGCATTTTCAAAAGAACCTGCAAAGGCTACAGCCAAAGCAATACATATTCCAACAAATAGTGGTAAAACACAATATCAATTCCGGTTTGATGATCTCGTTTTAGGAGAACATAAGAATGGAACAAATAATAACTGGAGTAATGGTATCGTAGATAAAGGCGATTATCGTGCCCGTAATTTCACGATGTCAGCATGGGTTAGACCTCTGAATAGTACAGGCGACCTCTTTGGTCATGCACAAAAATCATTCTATGGTGCCGAAGGAACATTCGCAGTCCGCATCAACGCTAACAACCAATTAGTACTAAAAGCCAGAGCTTGGGTTAACGGATCTCAATGTGACGGAATACAAGAAATTGTATCTGACGTAACTTTGGATATTAATGAATGGGCTTTCTTAACAGTAGCTGTAGATGATGATGCACGTTCAATCAAATTGTACAAAAATGGTGTGTTATTATCCACAGGAGATTTAAGTGCAACTAAAAATGGAACAGAAGCTCATGGTATCGGTTTATTAGCAGACGAATGTATTTTCTTTGCAGGTAACGGTTCATCATCTTGTGACGTGGATGAAATACAAGTATGGAGTAAAACACTGAACACAGAAGAAATCGCAACCTCTATGAACGGTTATATCAATGCACCGGAAAATTTGGTTGCGTTCTATAAGTTTGATGAAAACTCTATCGAAAATATACCGAATCAAGGTACCGGAGGTACGTGTGATGCCAATTTGGTTTCCGGAACAAGTGCATATGACCCTTCTGTATGGGGAGATGTATATACTTGCTCTCCTATCCAAGCAACTTTGGTTGATGGCCATATTCTTCCCAAATTCGCAATAAATTATGTATCAGAAACAGAACACGGTTCATTTGTTATCAAGAACGGTGATAATGTAATCACTCCGGGTAGCGAAGTTGCACAATACACCATGTTAACTGTTGAAGCAACTCCTGCTGAAGGTTATCAAGTGAAAAGTATTAAAGTAAATGATACAGAAATTGAAGGTAATACATTCATTGTAAATGGAGAATCAACTGTTAGCGTTGAATTTACTGACAAACTGACCATTAACTATACCGTTTCAGGAGTAGGAACGTTCACAGTCATAGATGAGAATGATCCGGAAAATCCATTCAACAGCGGAGATGAATTTGAAAAAAATACATCTATCACAATGGTGTTAGCTGCCGGCGAAGGTTACGAAATATCCAGTTTTATCGTTAATGGAGAAGAACAAAAAGAGTCTATAAATGCTGCCGGAGTATATACAATAGCCAATTGTCAAACAGACCTGAACATTGATGTAGTATTTGCTAAAAAACTGTTCAGTGTAACATTCAGTTCTAATGATTTCGGTACATTAACAGTAAAACAGAACAATGTAAATATTGAAAGTAGCACTCCTGTAGAATATGGTACAGAATTAACAGTTATCGCAACTCCTAATGCCAATGCAACTTTAAGTGTATTTACGATCAACGGAGCTGACAAACTTGCAGAAATCCAAAATACATTAAAAATGAATATTACTGTTTCGGAAGAACTGGATATTCAAGCAGAATTCACTACTATCAGCCGGACTGTAACTTGTAACATCATTGGCAATGGTTCTGTAAAAATTACAGATGCTAAAGACAATGTATATGAAAACGGTGTAGCTTCTATCCCTGATGGTTCTAATATCACTTTGACTTTCATTCCTGAAGATGGTTACCAATTGAATGATTTCAAATATGACGGTGATTCCATGTTCGAAGATATAATTAATGATCAATTCAACTTTATTGCTGATGAAGATTATACTTTCGACGTAGTTTTCACTAAGATCACTTCACTCCAAAACACTTCAGAAGATGCTGTAAGCGTTCGTTATGAATCGGGAATGCTATACGTTGAAGGAATGAATGCCGGTGACAAACTTGATATCTATGACATTACCGGAAAGTATATCGAGACATCAACTCTCGCAGCAACAAATGTTACAGATCTTGCAAACGGTTGTTACTTGGTAAGAATATCTCTCGGAAATACAATCAAAACCGTGAAGTTTATTAAAAGATAAGCTTGAACGCACTTTGAGAGATTAACATAAATTGAAAAGGCTGTGTCAAAGCTATAAATACTTTGCCACAGCCTTTTCTTCAAAAAGAACAGTTCCCATAATGAAAAACATCCTTTTATTTATTCTGTTGTTATGTAGCATGACCCTACATGCGCAAACATATCGTGTGTATCCCGTTCCTCAAAAAGTAACAATGAACGGAAATACCATAAAAATGACCCCAAATGTAAATATCGTCAAAGAAACCGGTATTAATGAAATTACCATAAACCGCGTCCAAGAGGTATTAACCGATGCCGGATTTAGTTTCACTGTCAGTAACACGCTTACCGATGATCAAACGAATATCCTGATCGGCATTAACGGTTCTAAAGAGATAGCCGACAATTATGCAACAAGCCACTCCCTGTCAAGAGATGTCTTTGCCGCAGCAAACAATAAATATGACCCTCACCTATTACAAATAAACAACCACCATGCCCAAGGAGATATAATCATCTTAGGTGATCATACCGGATCGGCTTATTATGGCATGGCCACTCTGGAACAAATATTAGGACAAACTGCCGGAAACAACCTGCAAACTGCCACTTTCGAGGATTATTCCCATACTCAATATCGCGGAATTGTAGAAGGATTCTATGGACATCCGTATAGCACAGAAAGCCGGCTTAACTTGTTGGACTATTGCAAACGATACAAAATGAATATGTTTGTATATGGTCCGAAAGCCGATCCTTACCATGCAGGTAAATGGCGTGAAGATTACCCGACAACCATAACCGACCAAGAACGCCACATGGGGCTGATCACCCAAGACGACCTGCGCGAACTGGCAAGCAAAGCGAAAGCCTGCAATGTTGCTTTTATATGGTCGATCCATCCGGCACTCGAAGGAGGAGGTATAAACTTCAGCAATCTGGATCCGGGAGTGGAAGCTATCATGGAGAAATTCGATCACCTGCACAAATTGGGTATACGGCATTTCGGTGTATCCATCGACGATATGAGCGGTCACCCGTACAACCAGTCTGATCTTGCAGATAAAGCTCAAGTCAAATTATATGAAAAATTCAACAAGACCGGAGTGTCAGAGGAAGACAAAGTAGGACCGCTTCTATTCGTCCCGACACAATATGCATTAAATTATGGAACCTCTACCCTCTCCTCTTTCAAAAACATTCATAAAGATGTGCTGGTAGCCTTTACCGGATATGACTGCTTTTCTAATATCCGGGGGAGTGCCTGTGACCGTATGGCCGACTTGATAGGACGCAATCCCATCATGTGGTGGAATAATCCGGTAAACGATGATTATGACGAATTTCTCTATATGCATGGGCTCACCGCACGTTGGATTATCGAAGATAAAACTCCGATCTCTTCACTACAAGGGTTGGTTTTAAATCCGATGAATCAAGGGCAGGCTTCAAAGATAGCGCTATTCAGTTCGGCAGACTATGCATGGAATCCGGCTAAATTCGATGAGTCAGCCAGTTGGGAAGCATCTCTTTCTTCTATCGTAGCCGAACCTAAGTTAACCGAAGCCCTTAAAACATTTATCGGTGTGATGAGTGCATACACTACCCATGATACAAGAACTCCGGAAGGGGAAAAATTCTCGCCGCTCTACACAGCTTTTCAATCGGCATATTCCAAAGAGAATATCCCCGATGCAACGCAACTTTTAAGTGAGATGAAAAAAGCGAATGAAGCTTGTAAGGTGCTACAAACACTAAAAGACAGTGAAAATAAAGAATATAATTTATTCTACGAAGACATTAATTGCTGGCTGGCAAAAGTAGAATCGATGACGGACATCGTAGTCAAATCGATCTCTCTGATGAAAAATCAATCCGACCTTTCTTCATGGACCGATTTTGCCATAGCCCAAGCCAATGCACAAAAGATACATACAGATCCGAAATTCCAGTTGAGTGTACTCGAGGGTAAAGGAACAAGTTCTTACGAAGAATTTAAAGAGGTACAACCCACCCCCAAATATCTGGATCCGTTCATTGATTTCCTTGCCGGTAAATTAAGTGACCATGCTCCACAGCTTCCGGAAAGATCACGGGAGATGGAAGTGATCACTAACATAAAAAATCTATCTGAAGTCAATATTCAGGCGGAAGAGAATGTAACCAAACTATCCGGACTCAATGCCGTCACACTGAAACCGGGAGAATATATCGGCATCTTCTTCAATGCCATCAAGGAAGTTACTACCGGAATTCTACCGGCATCTCTCACCGATAATCTTTCAACAGAACACTCCATCAACGGAAAAGAATGGACCGGCTTTATACCGACAGAGGAATCAACAGAGCAAATGGCTTATTTCCGTATTGTGAACAACAGTAATTCCGACCAGCTCATTCCGATAAATGAAATTTCATTCAGAATGCCGGCTTCCGAGAGTTCAGTCCCTTTAGAAGCCACCACCAACATGGGTACTTACCAAACTTATAACATAAAAAATGTAATAGACGGCAATTACTCCACCAAATTTTGGAGCAGCAGTGCACAAAAAATTGGAGATTACATTCAATTGGATTTTGGCGCGTCCGCTGCCCGTTTTGACATAACCCTGCATTTTGCCGATGGAGACATGCCTACCGGGGAAGCTCTTATCCAGTTATCCGACAATGCTCAAGATTGGACTACGGTAAAATCGTTCACCGCTTCGGCCATATCCAATAGCATATATACTTGCAATGCCGGTGGAAAATCTGCAAGATACGTGCGTTTATATCTTAAATCGATAAGCGGTAATAATTGGTTCCAATTGACGGAATTTGAAGTAACGAGTTCACATATCACTCCTGTTGCAGAAGACAATGAAGGAAACCCGATCACTCTGCTGGATGACCGCAGCTTGGCGGCTGGCTATCAGGCTCAAGATGCCGGATATGTAATCTATCGCTTCATTGAGAACATCTCTATCGATGAAATTCAGATTTTCCATAACAGTACATTTGTACCTACAGCAGACAAACCGACAATAACGGTGTGTGCCAATGGGAAATGGATCAACAAAGGCGAACTGGACGCTGCATGCACTTCTGTCCAAGTGGCTAATCTGAAAAATATTTCTCAACTAAAGATTACTTGGAATAAGGATAATATCCCTGTTCTTTACGAAATAATGCCGATCGAAAATCCTTTCATCGAAGAAAATAAAGCGATTACGATTCCGCAAGCAAGTGGAACAAGTGGTTATCGCCTGCAAGTACCGGAAACCATTCTTGGCGATCGTTCCGGAAGTGATACGGACCGTACGGGAAAATCATTCACTCTTGCATCGTGGGTAAACATGGATAAATTTACAAATGAAGGTAAGAATAAAGGTAACGTTATCATGGGGCACGGACCGCAAGTGCATATGAACTACAACGGAAGCCTCATCCTGAGTACTACAGAAAACGGAGAACTGAAAGTGATAGCAGGCGCATCCAACAAGATCGATCAAACGCTTTCTACCCGTATCAGTCTGAACACATGGACCTATCTGACTCTTATTTATGATAATGACACCCACAAAGTCAGCGTATATAAAGATGGTATATCAACCGGCGAAGAGATACAATTGAACAATAAATTGGAACTTTTCCCAGATGATCCGTGTATATTCTTCGTCGGTGGTATGGGATTCTCCGGATTTTGCGATGAGCTTCAATTTTTCAATAAAGCCTTGTCGGCTGCGGAAGTTCAACAAGCCTATCAAACGCCTCAAGATATGCCTAACCTAACAGCGTGGTACACTTTCAACAGCATTGACGGTAGCAGTGAAGGGGCATTCCTTAATAAAGCGACAGTTACCGACAAAACAGATGAAGAAGCCGTTTTCTTTGAATACACAGGAACAAAATCTTCGGACGGCGGTTTAATCAGTGGCACCGTTACAGAAGCTGTGCCGACATTAGCCGATGGCCGCGTTCCGGCAGCAGTGTTCTATACCGTCACGGTGCCGGCAGAAGTTGCCAACGGGACACTGACCGTCATGAACGGAGACATTCCGCTCGTTGCCGGAGAGAATCAAATTGAAGAAAGTACTGCACTGACCATTACAGCGATTCCCGATAAAGGATATCAATTAAAAAGCGTTAAAGTAAACGGAACCGAAATTAAAGGCAACACATTTATTCTTGAAAAAGAATCTATCATTACGGTTGAGTTTATGCAAGACGCCACTGCCAGGCGGAGTATCACCTGTAACATCACCGGCAACGGTACTGTACAAATCACGGATGACGAAAACAATGCATATGAAAACGGTGTCGCTTCCATCTTGGATGAGACAAAAATCACCTTAACTTTCATCCCGGAAACAGGCTATGAACTCAACGATTTTATATTCGACGGAGATTCAATGTTCGACGATTTAGTTGATAATCAATTCATTTTCACTATTGATGATGATTATACTTTCGATGTTATTTTCAGTAAGATCACTTCCGTACGAAACACTTCCGAAGAAGCTGTAAGTATTCGTTATGAATCAGGAGAACTATACGTGCAGGGAATGAATGCCGGTGATAAACTCGACATTTATGACATTACCGGAAAATACATCAGAACATCAACTATTTCAAAAACAGACGTTGCAGATCTGGCAGACGGTTGCTATCTGGTAAGAGTATCTCTCGGAAATGCAGTTAAAACCGCCAAGTTTATCAAAAGATAAATTTAAACGGACTGAGAGAGATTAATATAAATTGAAAAGGCTGTGGTGAAGCGATAAATACTTTGCCACAGCCTTTTCTATTAAAAGGATTCCAGTACAGAATAATATTTCAATCCTCTATCTGAATATAATATTAACGATCACCGTCGCCCCCACTTTCTGGTTCAGGCTACGGACTAACTTTTCACGCGCCATCATCAATTCCTGACGAAGGGCGGCTGAGGTCAGATGTACATACAATGTTTGATTCTTTATATATAAGTTCTGAGTGTATGAGGCAATGGTCGGTCCCAGTATTTGCGGCCAGGCATCCAGCAAACGCTGCTCATTCAAAGGCGACTCCAAACTTTCCTGACGAAGAAATTGCTGAATCAGTTTTCCTATTTGTTCTGCATTGTTCCGTTTCATACTTCAGTCTCCTTCATTTCCGCTATTTCACCTTGTTCTACCCGAAACATTTTATAATCGCTGCCTACCTTATGCAAAATCCGGTCCAGATGTTCACGATTCGTATCGGTAATGAAAATCTGTCCGAAACTATCCCCGGCCACCAATTTCACAATCTGCTCTACACGCGAAGCATCCAGTTTGTCAAAAATATCATCCAGCAACAACAGTGGAACCGTGCTGCCCGTACGTTTCAGAAAATCGAACTGTGCCAATTTAAGCGCTACAAGATACGTTTTATTCTGCCCTTGCGAACCTTCTCTTTTTATCGGAAACTCGCCCAACAGCATGTTCAACTCGTCTTTATGAATACCCCGCAAAGAATATCCCATTATTTTATCACGCACACGGCTCTCTTTCAATACTTCAAGCAAAGAAGCGTCACGCGCATGAGAATCATATGATAATCCGACTTGCTCCTTATCCTGTGATATAAAAGAATAAAAAGATTGAAAGATAGGAATAAATTCCCGGATGAACTCCTCACGTTTACGATATACCACTTCACCCGCCTGCGCCATCATCTCTTCCCATACAAGAAACAATTCTTCTTCTACCGGAAGTTCGCTTTTCAATAATGTATTGCGCTGGGTCAACGCTTTATTATAACGGATCAACGCATCCAGATACTCTTTATCATACTGAGAAATCACCACATCCATAAATCGGCGGCGCTCATCGCTCCCTCCGGCTATCAATTCAGAATCGGCAGGCGAAACCATCACCAAAGGAAGAAAACCAATATGATCGGACAAACGGCTGTATTCTTTCTTATTACGTTTAAATTGTTTTTTGGAACGGCGCTTCATGCCACAATATATCTCTTCGGGCGTGCCGTCTGCCGCCTCATAAAATCCTTGAATCACAAAAAAATCCTGTTCGTGCCGTATATTCTGCGAATCGATCGGATTTCCGGCACTCTTACAGAAAGAGAGAAAATAAACTGCATCGAGCAAGTTCGTCTTTCCCATGCCATTCTGTCCGAAAAAACAGTTCAACTTAGCAGAAAAATTCAGTTCAACCTGCTCCAGATTTTTATAATTTAATATGGATATACGTTTCAGTATCATGTTTACACATTAAGTTTGGTTACAAAAGTAGAAAGATTTTCGTGGTTTTAGGGTGTAAAACAAAAAAAGATGCCGCTAAATTTCGTTTGTAGATATAAAAAAACTACTTTTGCGAGTCGAAATACAAAAGTTGGAATAATAACAAAAAAGAATCATATAAAAATGGCAGGACAAAAGCACCACAATGAACAAATGAATGTGGAAGATGCACTGACACAGTCGGAAGCATTTCTTATTAAAAACAAAAAAGCAATTATCGGCGGAGTTGTTGCTGTGATCATTATCGTAGCGGGCGTTATCATGTACAAACACCTTTATGCCGAACCTCGTGAAGAAAAAGCACAGGCTGCTCTCTTCAAAGGACAGGAGCTATTTGAACAAGACAACTTTACCCAAGCATTAAACGGTGACAGTATCGGCTTCACCGGTTTTCTGAAAGTGGCGGAACAATTCAGCGGTACAAAAGCAGCTAATTTAGCTAAAGCATACGCAGGTCTTTGCTACGCACAATTAGGACAATATGACGAAGCCATCAAATATCTGACTGAATTTGACGGAAAAGACCAAATGGTAGGACCGGCCGTTCTTGCTGCTGCCGGTAACTGCTATGCACAAAAGAATGAATTGGATAAAGCTGTTGCTGCATTGCTGAAAGCTGCCGATAAGGCGGACAGCAATACGTTAAGTCCTATTTATCTGTTGCAAGCCGGTGAAATCCTGATTAAGCAGGGCAAAGCAGAAGAAGCGATCAAAGCATATACCCAAATTAAAGATAAATACTTCCAGTCATATCAGGCAATGGACATCGATAAATACATCGAACAGGCTAAATTGCTGAAGAAGTAAACATAACCCCAAACAGAGTGAAGAGTGAGAAGTGCCCTGTAGCCTTAAGCGCAGTAACTTTTCACTCTTTGTTTTTGCCCCTCCCCTCCACCTTGTTTTTTATTCTTAATACATCATTTTTTTAATTCTATAATTATTATGGCAACAGCTTATCACAATTTATCAGATTACGATTTTAATTCTGTTCCGAATGCAGAAGAAATGAAATTTGGTATTGTTGTTTCTGAGTGGAACGATAAAATCACCGGCGCATTATTGGACGGTGCAATAAATACATTAAAAAAACATGGGGGCATTATGAAAGAGATTTCGGTAAAAGCACTGGCAAAAGTAAATCTCGGACTTGATGTGGTACGGAAGAGACCGGACGGGTACCATGAGGTGCGGATGATCATGCAGACGATTCATCTGTTTGACCGGCTGGAGATTACCCGCAATCAGTCGGGCAGGATTACGATGTCGACCAACCTTGCGTTTCTGCCGACAAATGAGAACAATCTGGTATACAAGGCGGCAGCACTTCTCAAAGAGGAATTTGACATTGGGGACGGTATTGATGTAAAGCTGCATAAGCACATTCCGGTGGCAGCCGGCATGGCAGGCGGAAGCACGGACGCTGCGGCCGTATTATATGGAATGAACCGCATTTTTGATCTGGGGCTTTCTAAGGAGGATCTGATGACGCGCGGTGTGAAGCTCGGCGCGGATGTTCCCTACTGCATTATGCGCGGAACGGCGCTCGCGGAGGGGATCGGTGA
>OKTT01000463.1_pt1 | contig 23125 bp, 26 predicted proteins | sample 1606121 | NCBI WGS metagenome assembly OKTT01 (sample SAMEA3879516, study PRJEB24766) | human gut metagenome | biome: human-associated habitat; feature: feces | place: USA | collected 1985/1987
TGTAAAGTGGGTCGAGGTGTTCAGTTTTTGCGCCGCAATAGTCAAAGAAACATTTGCAAAAGTAGTAGCTTTGTGTGCCGGGTTGTGGTATGTGTTGTGGTTACCAAAAGGAGGTGCCGCAATGTATGACTACATGAAAGCCCTGCAAAAGCGCTTCGACCGGCAGGTACACGGCGAATTAGACGCTCAGATTGAATACGCCCAAGAGGAACTGCGGCAGGACATGGACGCCGCGGGGCGAAAGAAGTTGCTGCGGCTGATCGACGCACAGAACGCATTGCTGACGGAGTCCGCGTTGATGAGCTTCACGGCGGGCTTCAAGCTGGCGTGGGGCATGGCAAAAGAGCTGGAGGCAGACGGGCTCTACTCCTTCGAACGGGAGGAAGAAGAACACATCTGCCATCCGGCGGAACAGGAGGACTAAATGGCGAAACGAAGACCGTCCGGTGACGGCATGGTGCGCAAGCGGGAGGACGGCCGCTGGGAGGGCCGTATCGTGGTGGGCCACAAGAAAAACGGTACGCCTATCTTCCAGCATGCCTATGCTCATACACAAAAAGAACTGACGGAAAAGCTCCATCAGAATATCGAACGCTATCAGGACGTGGAGCTGACCGAGGACAGCCGGATGACCTTGGGGGAGTGGCTGGACCGTTGGCTGACGGACTATAAAGAGAACACCGTCCGCTCCGGCACCCTTGCGGGGTATCGAAGCTGTATCGAAAACTACATCAAGCCGCAGCTCGGAGGCAAACAGGTGTCGCTGGTGACATCGCAGGATGTGCAGAAGCTCTATAGGAGACTGAAAGAGAACGGCCGGATCAGGGAGCATCCGAGGTTTGGTTCCGCTCTGTCGGATACCACCATCAACCGCCTCCATGCCATCTTCCATCAGGCGATGGAGGACGCCCTCCACGCGCATATCATTGCTAAGAATCCCACCGTGGGCGCAACGGTGCCAAAGGCAAGCCATGCGCCGAAACGTGTCCTGACCGACAAAGAACTGGACACCTTTCTGGACACCGTGCGGGAAGACAAGATATGGGGTGACTTCTTCTACATGGAGCTGACCACGGGCCTGCGGCGGGGCGAAATTTGCGGACTCATGTGGCAGGACTTTGACGCACGGAACGGCGTCCTTCAAGTGCGGCGAACCCTTCATAACCGAAAGCTGGGGGTCGATATGCTGGGCAAGACCAAGACCCGCAGCGGTGAGCGCACCATCGTCCTGCCCCGCAGCACGGCGGAAATTCTGCGCCGCCGAAAAGAGAATGCGATCACGCAATGGATCTTCCCAGACTCTGTCCGGCCGGAGCTGCCGCTGTCTCCGAACTGCGCCTACACGCACATGAAAGCGATCTTACACAAGGCGGGACTGCCGGACATCCGCTTCCATGATCTGCGCCACACCTTCGCCACCCACGCCATCGCCAGCGGCGTGGATGCCAAAACCCTGTCTGGGATTCTGGGGCATACCAACGCCAGCTTCACGCTGGACACCTACACCCACGTCACACCGGATATGCAAAAAGCCGCCAGCGGTATCGTTGGCGGCTTCATGGAAGATCTGCTCGGAAAGGGGCTGAGACCTTGGCAAAGAAACGGAAAAGCGGAACCGGCACCGTAAGACAGCGCAGTGACGGCCGGTGGGAGGGCCGCGTTGTCATCGGCTATGATGACAATGGCCTTCCCAAGACGAAGAATGTTCTCGCCAAAACAAAGCGGGAATGTCAGGAGAAGCTGCGGCAGCTCACCGAAAGCATGGTGGGGCGAAATGACCGAAAAGTTAAGTCGGATATGCTGTTCGGGGACTGGCTGTGCTGCTGGTATGAAACCCACAGCAAGCCGACGCTTCGCGCCTCCACGCAGAACAACTACGAAAACGTCATCCACAACCATGTCCTGCCGGAGATCGGGAAGATCCCGCTGAACAAATTGTCACAGAATGACTTGCAGCAGTTCTACGGGCGGCTGAAAAAGAATGGCCGCAAGCGTCTGACGGAGCAATACGGTGCGGGCCTTTCCGACCGCATGGTGCGGATGTGCCACGCGGTCTGCCGCTCCGCCTTGGAACGGGCCGTGCGGGATGACCTGCTCCGGACAAACCCCGCCATCGGCTGCAAGCTGCCGCCGAAAAAGGCGAAGGAAATGCAGGTGCTGGATCGGGAGGAATTGCAGAAATTTCTCATTCAGGCGCAGGCGGACGGGTACTACGAGCTGTTTCTGCTGGATCTCTGCACCGGATTGCGCCGGGGCGAACTGATAGCACTTCAATGGGAGGATCTGAACTTTGAAACCGGTGTGCTGACCGTCAACAAGCAGGCGTACACGGTAAACGGCGAATTGCAGATCATCCCGCCCAAAACCAAGGCATCTGTCCGAAAACTGGTGCTGCCACCTGCGGTGCTGGCCGTGTTGCGGGAGTACCGCAGGAAGGTGGATTCCCGCTGGATGTTTCCGTCCCCGGTGAAGGCGGACCGACCGATCACACCCGGCGTGGCGCGCAGACGGCTTCAGACGATACTGGAGCGGGCAGACTGCAAGCGTGTCAGATTCCATGATCTGCGGCACACCTTCGCAACGCTGGCGCTGGAGAACGGCATGGATGTGAAAACCCTCTCCGCCATGCTGGGGCATGTGTCTGCGGTGACAACGCTGGACATCTACACCCACATCACCGGCGATATGCAGCGCGCTGCTGCCGCCAGCATTGACCGGAGCATCGGCAAGGCAGAACTGCGGGAAGAAGCAGAGCCGGAGCGGAAAGGCATCGTGGACTTCCAGCCTTATGTGGGGAAGAAAAGAAAACCGGGCACCGGCTGCGTTACGGAGATCAATGACCATCTGTTTGAGGGGCGCTATTCTCCCATATGGCCGGACGGGACGCAACATTCCCGCAATGTCTACGCCCACACCCGCGAGGAGTGCGAGGAAAAGCTCAAGGCGCTGATCACGGAGATGAATGAGGAACGCAAAAATCTCAAGGAGCAACTTGCGGGCATCGCCCCGCCGGAAAAGCTGACCAAGAAACAGCGCAAGCTGTGGGACTATATGCGCCTTCACCCGGAGGTCACGGAGTTCTCCACCCTCGCCAAACGAACCGGACTGGCAAGAAATACCGTGAAGAAGCACTATGGGATGGTAGCGGCAATGCTGGGGAGAACAATGACACTCTAAACAAAAGCGCAGATGGCTATAAGAGTGTAGTTAACAAATATTATATAAATATGAACAAGGTGATTTACCATATTGGATTGAGTTATCTGCTGATTGCTTTAACATCTGGAAATGGTAGTGGCCCTTCGACAAAAGGATAACCATTGATTAATGTACTGGAATTTTAGAAGGGCGGTACCAATTACCTGAGTGTGAATAATCTGTAAAATCTCCACAATTAACACATATACAGATGGAGCACCGATTGTTTCCTCAGGAAGCTTATGTTATAATAGTTTTGCTCTACATATAGGTGTAGAGGAACGGGATTGTTGTCAAGCCTTCCAGTAAGATTCCGATGAGGAATTCCTGGACTGCTGTTGACCAGATTGACGCCGATTCGGCTGTCAGAGCTGCAAGACACATTACGGTGAAGACAAACACCTCCCACTCGATTATATCATAGTCGAGAATTGCGAGAACTGGATAGCTGGTAGCTCAGACACACGCCGATTTGGTGCTACGAGAGACCACGTAAACCTGTATATCCACCGACTTAGGAACGCTATCCTCCGTGTCGGTGGATATTGCAAATTTTAGGAGATTTTATGACACCACACGATTGGCTGAATTCTGAGAATACGGTTAAAAGAAGCAAGAAGCCCTATGCGCATTTTGATTTGCGTACCGATATAGGGAAACAGAAATCCTATATCTCAAATCCACATAAAGTGGCCGCGCATGGCTTCTATCCTTTTATTCATTATCAGATTAAGACAATTAAATTCAATAAAACAAAGGGACCGCGAGTAAAAACTCGGGATATTTGTTATGCAGCTCACATTGACCGCTGTATCTACCAGTATTACAGTTTTATGTTGAATGAGCTCTATAACGAAAGGGTTCGAATCGATGGAACGTCCGATGTTGCGGTAGCCTATCGTACTGACCTTCATAAAAGTAACATCTATTTTTCGAAACGGGCCTTTGATTATATCAAGGAGCTCGGAAGATGTTATGTGATGATTGGTGATTTTACGCATTTCTTCGATAACCTTGACCATGATTATCTGAAACGGCAATGGTGTTCGTTGTTGAAATGCGACCGCTTACCCGATGATCATTACAGCGTGTTTAAAAATGTTACTGCCTACAGTAAGTGGGAACTGACAGATTTGCTCGCTCTCAATGGGCTTAGCGATGACTGGGCTGGACGAAAAAACTTAAATAGTCAAGTGCGTGTCCTTATGCCGAGGCAGTTTAAAGAGAACCGATCCCATATTGTGAAAAATGCAAATCATTATGGGATTCCTCAAGGTTCCCCCATAAGTGCTACTCTCGCCAATGTATATATGCTTGAAGTCGACAAACTTATTAATGATATGATTTTTGGCCTTGGCGGCAAGTATATGCGGTATAGCGACGACTTTATTATCATCCTTCCAGATGTTGCTGAACTCAATGCTGCTGAAGCCTTTGGAAAGATCCATACACTGCTTAAAACTGCACCAAGGCTAACCTTGGAGCAGAGCAAAACTCAATATTTTCATTATGCTGATGGCGAGTTAGAAAATTGCGGAAAACAGTTTCATGCGGAAGCAGATGGCAGCAGTAGATTCATCAATTTCCTTGGTTTTACATTTGACGGCAGACAAGTCTCAATCCGGGCGAAAACAATTTCGAAATATTATTACCGTATGTACCGGAAAGCAAATAACATTGCCAAGGCTGGTGGTTATACACCTGCGGGGAAGCATATCAGTTGTGAAAACCTGTATCGACGCTACTCAGAACGCGGGGCTGATGGAAAACCCGGAAATTTCCTGACATATGTATCACGTGCCGAAAGGGAATATGGTTCTGATGAGGCAATTACTCGTGACACAAAGCGACATATGCAAAAAATAAGGAAAGCTCTCGACAGTGAGCCCAAATAACCAAGAGGGTGAATCATAGACATGATACCTATTTTACTCTGAGCTTTGAGTAGTTAAATACTAAAACAGCCCCTGAAATCGAATGATTTCAGGGGCTGTGGTCCGAGATGGGAGACTCGAACTCCCGACATCTTGCTCCCAAAGCAAGCGCGCTACCAACTGCGCTAATCCCGGATTTTTGGTAATTCAGTTTTGCTCCAGATGTGGTCAAACATGTGGTCAGGCGTTTTTTTTGACCATCTCGGCTTGCGGGGGAAGTGCCTGTATCGCAGGCGTATCAAGGAATTGCGGACATAGCATTTTCCGGCTCGAAGTGGGAGCGACCCGCTCCCAAACCAGGCGCGATACCAACTTCGCTATACCCGGATATTCAATTTCTGCCATTATACCACGGCGGAGAGAAAAATCAAAGATTTTCCTGTCTGTGGTCATTTATGTGGTCAAAGCCGATTTTATACCGCTTTCGGCAACCGGGGGAAATCCAGCAAACGCAGGTGCTGCAAGGCTTTGCGGCGTTTCGCCTCACCCTATCCCGGATACCGCCACGGCACTCCCAAAGCAGGCGCGCTACCAACTGCGCTACACCCGGTTATTAAGTTATTTTATCCGGCTGGTCGTATTCTCCCAAATCAAGCGCGATACCAACTTCGCTATACCCGGATACTTTTTTAGTATACCACAGCTGCGGGTGGAAGGGAAGAGAAAATTTTTAGTTTACATAAATAAGGTCGTCATCGGCGGGCGCTTGCCTGCCGATGATGACCTTATTCAGATCTGTATAAAACACTTAGCTTGCTGCGCTCTCCGACAGCGGGAAGGTGATATCCGCGCGGAAAAGGTCGGCGTCGATGGCCAGGTCGAAGCGGCCGCCCTGCAGCTGCACCAGGCTTCGTGCGATGGATAGCCCCAGTCCACTGCCCTCCGTGTGCCGCGAGGCATCGCCGCGCACAAAACGCTCCATCAGCTCGTCGGGGGAGATATTCAGCTCGTCCCGCGAGACGTTCTTGAAGCTGATGTTAACGGCCTCCCGGGACAGCGTGGAAACCACGTAGACCCGTGTGCCGGGCAGGGCGTACTTGCAGATGTTGGACACCAGATTGTCCATGACGCGGCTCAGCAAACGACTGTCGGCGCGGATGACGGTACCCGGTGCGGGGGGCTGCGTTACCAGCGTCAACTGGCAGGCGGCCAACCGTTCCTGATACTCGCCCTCGATCTGTGAAAACAGCACGTTCACGTCCGTGGGCTGTAGGTCCACATTCAGCACGCCGGAGGAGGCTTTGGACGCCTCCACCAGATCCTCTGTCAGCTTTTTCAGCCGATGGCTCTGCCGGTCCAGCACGGCGATGTACTCCCGGGCCTCCGGGGAGGGGATGTCCTCCTTTTTCAACAGATCCACATAGTTGACGATAGAGGTCAGCGGCGTCTTGATGTCGTGGGACACGTTGGTGATGAGCTCTGTCTTCAGGTGCTCGGCCTTCATCTGCTCCTGCACCGCCTGCTCCAGGCCGGACTGCACGTCGTTGAGTTCCTGGCCGTAGCGCTTGAAGTCGCCGATGAGGTACTTCGTGTCGATGGGCGAGGAGAAGTCGCCCCGGGCCAGCTTTTCGCCGCCCTTCTGCAGCGCCCGCAGGTTCAGGGCGATATACAGGGCCGCCAGCAGTTCTGCGAGCTTCAGTGCCAGAAACGGCGCGGCGAGGGTGCCGTAGTAGTCCTGCATGAAGAGGACGAATTCAATAAACACCAGTATCAGCCCCGCCAAAGTTGTCTTCCAGATCAGCGGCAGGCTTCTGGCGATGCGCCACAGCCCCAGAAACAGCGAACGGACAATGCGCCAGAGGAACCGGGCTATCCGCGCGATCAGCGCGCTCCGCAGGACGGTGCCCGCCTTGCACTGGGCGGCAAAGGCGCACAGGAACAGCAGCACCAGCGGCACCAGCGCCGCGCAGAAGAAAACGCGTCCCCACCCGTAATAGAACGCTTCCCAGCCAATGAAAAACGTACACAGCAGTACGATCAGCCATACATCCGCGGGGATCTTGCCCAGCCACGTCAGATGGATGCCCTCATGCCCCGCCCAATGGCCGGCAGAGGCCATGAGGAAGCAGAAGAAGAACAGTGCCAGCGCCGCGAACAGCACGGTCAGAATCACCGTCAGGGCTGTATGCTCCACCAGCCACATGTCCAGCAGATAGGAATAAGAGGGCACCTCCTCGGTGCGCAGCAGATCGGCGGCAATGGTGACCATGGCCGTATTGCCGGTGTTCAGCGCGTAGGTGAACGTCTCCTGCGTGGCGTACAGCGGCTTGTCGCCGTCTGTCAGCTCAAAATTTTCAAAGGTACCGACGACCTCCCCATTTCCTCTGACGGTGACGGTCAGGTGACAGTCGGCGGCATCGTGGGAGAACTCCTCCGCAAAAACGCGGGGCAGGTCGCTGATCACCTGAGCCCGCTCCTCCTCGGTGACATCTCCATTTTCAACGGTACTGTAGTCATAGGTACCGTCACTGACCAGCACGCCCGCATTGGCCAGCGTGCCGCGCAGGAAGCTGTCGGCGGTGTCGATGGATCTGACGCAGTTTCCCTCGTACATCGTCTGGCGCAGGAAGTCGCCGCCGTCCAGAAACACGTCGTAGCTGATAAGGATACCCACACCCACGCCGCCCAGAACGGTCAGAACGCCGAACACCAGCGTCAGCACGAAGGCGGCAGCCTTCGCCCACGTCTTGTCTAAAAATCCCTTCATGAGATGCCGCCCTCCATCTTATAGCCCTTGCCCCAGACCACCTTGATGTAACGGGGCTCTGAGGGGTTGATCTCCAGCTTTTCCCGCAGGTGCCGGATGTGTACCGCGATGGCGCCCGCGGCGTTCAGCGGCACGTCCTCCCACACCCGGCGGTAGATCTCATTGGGGGAGAACACCGTCCCCGCGTTCCGCATGAGGAACCGCAGGATGTCGTACTCCTTGGGTGTCAGCGCCACCGGGTCGCCGTCCACGGTGGCGGTCTTGGCGTTGTCATCCAGGCAGATGCCGCCGATGATGAGCGTGCTGGCCTGCACCTGCCCGCCGCCCAGCTGCAAATACCGCCGCAGCTGTGAGCGTACCCGGGCCAGTAGCTCCACCGGGTTGAAGGGCTTGGTGATATAGTCGTCCGCGCCCACGTTCAGCCCCAGCACCTTGTCGGTGTCCTCGCCCTTGGCGGTCAGCAGGATCACGGGTACGTTGCTGGTCTGCCGCAGCTGGGCCATGGCGGACAGTCCGTCCATCACGGGCATCATGATATCCATCAGAATGAGGTGCACGTCCTCCCGCGCCGCCGCGGCCAGGGCCTCTTTCCCGTTGCAGGCGGACAGCACCCGGTAGCCCTCGGCCTTGAGATAGATCTCCAGCGCGGAGACAATATCCTTTTCATCATCAACGACCAAAATCGTGTACATAGAGGGACCTCCTGTGGGAGTAATACATCTATCATACCCCTATTCCCGCCTTTGCACAAGGTCAATTCTTCACAGCGGGGGAGGGGAGCGACGTCAGGTTCACGCTGTGGTGGATGGGCTTCCACTCCACCTTCATAAACAGCGCCGCCAGCGAGATGGGCAGATACGTCAGCATAAACAGCGGGAACGTCAGAGTGAAAGCGATCTTTTTCCACGCCGGCGCGTGGATACGCCGCCACTCGCTGGCCACGGTGATGCCGCCCAGCACCAGCAGCGTGGCCAGGATACTGCCCATGCACTCCAGCAGGGACCGCATGGCGAACCATACGCCGTCCCCCTGCATAAGGCCCAGCGCCGTCAGCGTCAGGTTGGCCAGCAGACCCAGGGCCGTCAGGATAAACGCCGGCAGGATGGACATGGACATATCGAAGCAGCTCCAGCTGCCCTTGGCCGTGCCCTTCAGCAGCTCCGCGCCGTAGCGGCGGAACACCTGTATGTAGCCCTTGGCCCAGCGCAGCCGCTGCCGGCAGGACTGCCGGAAATCGGTGGGCTGCTCGTCATAGAGCACCGCGTCCTCGCAGATGGCGATCCTCTCGCCCCGCAGAATGTGGTGGATGGAAAACTCGATATCCTCCGTCAGCAGATAGAACCGCCAGCCATGGCTCTCGTCCAGTATCCGCTGCGAGAACAGAAAGCCTGTCCCGCCCACGGCGGCGCTGCTGCCCAGCCGGTTCCGCGCGCCGTTCAGATAGCGGCTCTCCCGCAGGAACCACAGGGCGTACCCGGCGCTGATCCAGTTGTCGCCGAAGTTTTTGCTGTTGCGGTAGCTGGTCACAATCTCGTTTCCGGCGGAGAAGCTTTCGTTCATGCGCTCGAGGTAGTCCGGCGAGAGGATGTTGTCCGCGTCGAACACGAAGTAGCCGTCGAAGCCCTCCGGATAGTCTGCACCGATGTGCTGCAGCAGAAAATCCAGGGCGTAGCCCTTGCCCACGTTCACGTGATTGAAGCGCTCATACACCACCGCCCCATGTTCCCGCGCGATGGCGGCGGTGCTGTCGGTGCAGTTGTCCGCCGCCACGAACACCGTCACCAGGGACATATCGTAGGTCTGCGCGGCCAGTGAGTCCAGCAGCCCGGCAATGACGTTTTCCTCGTTCCGCGCAGCGATGAGCACCGCGTACCGGTGGGACGCGGCAGGGCGGGGAAGGGGCCGGCGCTTTTTCAGCAGCACCAGCGGGATATAGAGAAATTGATAGGTGTAGCAGATAAAAAACAGCGCCGAGATCACGGCATTGATGGTCCGCAGCGTGGGTTCCATAGGGGCACTTCCTTTCTTTCCTTTCTGGCTCCATGGTACCGAAATGCCTCTTAAGAAACAAGCAGGGGGAGGATTAAGACTTTATTAAGACGAAAAAGTAAACCTGTAAGCTGCCGCGGGCAGTTTACAGGTTTACCATAATTAAAATTATTGTCAACTTATTACAGCAGCAGCCCGGCCAGATGCCCGGACGACCAGGCCCATTGCAGGTTGAAGCCGCCGCAGTCGCCGTCCACGTCCAGCACCTCGCCGCAGGCGTACAGCCCCGGAACGACACGGCTTTCCAGCGTTTCCGGGTCAAATTCCTCCGTCCGCAGGCCGCCCGCCGTGACCTGTGCCTGGTCAAAGCCGCAGGTGCCGGTGATAGGGAGCGCAAAGCGCTTTACCTGCCGGGCGATACGCTCCAGATCGCTGTCGGTGAGGTCGGCGGCGCGCTGGCTGGTGAACCCGGCGGCCTTGCAGAGCATCTGCCCCAGCCGGGTGTGGCAGGAGCCTACCAGCAGGGTGGAGGCCTCGTGGGTGCCCATGGCCTCCCGCCGCAGGCGCAGCCAGTCCAGCACCTCCCGCGTCTCCCAGTCAGGGAAGAAGTCCAGCGCGCAGACCAGCCCCTCGCCGCCGGTGGACACCGTCCGGGAGATGTCGAAGATCGCCGGGCCGCTGACGCCGTATTCAGTGAACAGCACCTCGCCGCGGTTCTCCGCCACACGCTCGCCACCCCGCAGGATGGCGATGCCGCACTCGGCCTTGATGCCCTTCAGCGCCCGGGGATAGGTGGGATCGGTCCTCAGCTGCACCAGGGAGGGATACAGCACGGTGCGGTGGTGTCCCAGCATTTTGGCAAGGCGATAGCCGTCCATCACGCCGCCCACCTTGCTGCCGGCGGCTCCGCCGGCGGCCAGTATGACCTTCCGCGCGGCAAAGACCTCCGTCTCGGTCCTGACGGTGAAGCCCTCCGCTATTCGCTTTACGGCGGTGACCGCCTGCCCGGTGCAGACCCGGATGCCGGGGCGCTCCAGCGCGTAGCGCAGCACGTCCAGCACACTGCCGGCCATGTTGCTCATGGGGTAGACGCGGCCGCTGTCCTCGCTGACCGTCAGCAGTCCCAGTGAGGCAAAATACTGCAGCGTTGTGCCTGTGTCAAAGGCGCGAAGCGCGTGAGCGCCGAAACTGCTGTCCTCCCCATGGTAATGATCGGGAGATACATGGTAGTTGGTCAGGTTGCACCGGCCGTTGCCGGTGGCCAGAAGCTTGCGCCCCACCCGGCTCTGCCGTTCCAGCAGGACGACGCTGCGGCCGTTTTCCGCGGCGGTCAGCGCCGCCATCATGCCGCTGGCGCCGCCGCCGATAACGATAACGTCCGTCATTTCGCGCCCTCCAGCCGCCGGCGGGTCAGATAGCCCTCCAGCATCAGCGCGGCGGCCACCGCGTCCACGGTCTTCTTCCGTTTCTTGGCGTTCTGCCCGTTCTGAAACAGGATGTTGTGGGCGTCGATGGTGGTGCGGCGCTCGTCCCAGAGGATGACCTCCAGCCCGGTCGCCTGCCGCAGCGTTTCGCCGAAGGCGGCGCATTTCTCGGCCCGGGGCCCCTCGGTGCCATCCATGTTCCGGGGGTAGCCCAGCACCAGCAGCTGTACGCCGTGCTCGGCGATGAGCCGCTGTATGCCGGAGAGCACCTCCTCCTGCCGGCGGGAGTGGAGGGTGTCAGAGTAGCCCGCCAGCGTCTCGGTATAGTCGGAAATGGCGATGCCGGTGTGGGCGTCGCCGTAGTCGATGGCCATGATCTTCATGGGGATGTACCTCACTTTTCGCGGCGTGCGCTGCCGCGTTTTTTCACGTTGGCTCTATCATACACAAAATGGCGGCGGGAAGCAACAGAAAATGGGACGAAACCGTGAAAAATACGGGATTTTTCTGCAAAAAACGGTTGACCGGCGGGGGAAAGTGTGGTATAGTGGGCATTACCTGTGAGTGGGTGCTTTCTTTTTGCGCGCTTTTTCGCTTCGGGGGCGCAGGTGGAGATCATCCGGCAGGGAGGCAAAAGGGCGTTCCGGAACGGAAGCCTAATCTAATAAGGAGGTGCCGTTAATGCGCGTGAAGATCACTTTGAGATGCAACGAGTGCAAGCAGAGAAACTACAACACGATGAAGAACAAGAAGAATACCCCTGACAAGCTTGAGCTGAACAAGTATTGCCCCTTCTGCAGAAAGCACACCGTCCATACCGAGACGAAGTAACCGGAAGGAGATATTGACATGGCTGAAGAGAAGAAGGTCAGTAAGGATCGCGGCAAGTGGTTCCGCGAAATGAGAAGCGAACTGAAGAAGGTCGTTTGGCCTGATGGCAAGACTACCGCCAAGAACACCGGCACCGTCCTGCTGTGCTCCCTGATCGTGGGCGCGGCGATCTGGATCTTTGATGCCGTGGCCGTGCTGGCGGTGGATACCCTCATCGGTCTGTTCTAAGGTACAGGACATGGCTGATAACGCAAAGTGGTATGTAGCACATACCTATTCCGGCTATGAAAACGCGGTAAAGGCCGCCATCGAAAAATCCGTGGTGAACCGCGGGATGGAGGACATGGTCCTCAAGACCGAGATCCCGATGGAGACGGTCACCGAGGTCACCGAGACCGGCGTGATGAAGGAAGTGCAGCGGAAGGTATTTCCCGGCTACGTCCTCATCAAGATGGTCATGACGGACGATACCTGGCACCTGATCCGCAACATCCGCGGCGTCACCGGCTTCGTGGGCGAGGCCAACAAGGCTATCCCCCTGACCGAGGACGAGGTGGCGGCGCTGGGCATGGAGAAGCGCGAGATCGTCGTGCTCTACCATGTGGGCGACACGGTGCGTATCACCGAAGGCCCGCTGTCCAGCTTCACAGGTACCGTGGAGGAGATCGAGCCGGAGAAGAACCGGGTGCGCGTGGTCGTATCCATGTTCGGACGCGAGACCCCCGTTGATCTCGAACTGGACCAGGTCGAGGTCAGCAGCAACTGAGCGCAGAGCGTCTGCGCGGAAGTCCGGCGCAGGTGTGCCGGCAAAGTGGGAGAGACGCTGCGCGTCTCGCCAAAAGCGGCAAGTATCCCCGCCGCTACCACATTTTATTGAAGGAGGTGCCTACAAATGGCACAGAAAGTAGTTGGATACGTCAAACTGCAGATCCCCGCGGGCAAAGCAACTCCCGCACCCCCCGTTGGCCCGGCCCTGGGTCAGCACGGCATCAACATCGCTGCCTTTACCAAGGAATTCAACGAGCGCACCAAGAATGACATGGGCCTGATCATCCCCGTGGTCATCACCGTGTACGCTGACCGTTCCTTTAGCTTTATCACCAAGACCCCTCCCGCGGCTGTCCTCATCAAGAAGGAGTGCAACATTGAGTCCGGTTCCGGCGTTCCCAACAAGGAGAAGGTCGCCACCATTTCCAAGGCCTCCATTCAGAAGATCGCCGAGCTGAAGATGCGCGACCTGAACGCCGCGTCTCTGGAAGCCGCCATGAGCATGATCGCCGGTACCGCCCGTTCCATGGGCGTCGTGGTCGGCGAGTAAGGAGGGTGTAAGAAATGTTTAGAGGTAAGAAATATCAAGAGAGCGCCAAGCAGATCGACAAGGCTACGCTGTATGATCCCAAGGAGGGTCTGGAGCTGATCTGCAAGACCGCTTCCGCCAAGTTCGACGAGACCGTGGAGCTGCACGTCAAGCTGGGCGTGGACTCCCGTCACGCTGACCAGCAGGTCCGCGGCGCCATCGTGCTGCCCAACGGCACCGGCAAGTCCGTCCGCGTCCTGGTGTTCGCCAAGGGCGACAAGGCCGAGGCTGCCAAGGCCGCCGGCGCCGACTACGTGGGCGAGATGGACCTGGTGGAGAAGATCCAGAAGGAAAACTGGTTCGACTTCGACGTGGTCGTCGCCACTCCCGATATGATGGGCGTCGTTGGCCGTCTGGGTAAGGTCCTGGGCCCCAAGGGCCTGATGCCCTCTCCCAAGTCCGGCACCGTGACTCCCGACGCCGCCAAGGCTGTTCAGGAGGCGAAGGCCGGTAAGGTCGAGTATCGTCTGGACAAGACCAACATCATCCACTGCCCCATCGGCAAGGTGTCCTTCGGCGCTGACAAGCTGTTTGAGAACTATTCCGCCCTCATCGGCGCTATCATCAAGGCCAAGCCCGCCGCTGCCAAGGGTCAGTATATCAAGTCCTGTGTGGCCGCTTCCACCATGGGCCCCGGCGTGAAGATGAACGCCAACAAGCAGCTGTAATTTTGTGAGGGCACCGCGATACCGACTCCACCGCACAGCTCACCGGCAGATTTCCCGCAGGCCTGCGTTGAAGCCTCTTGAAATACACAAAGTATTCCTGCGAGACTTCGCCTTGCCCAGCGAAAAATCTGCGCGGAGATCTGAACGGCGGCTCGGTATCTTGGTACCCGGGGCGCTTTCAGGAAGTGTCCTGAAAATGCCGGAAAATTGTTATCTTTGGCTTGACAAGCTGTGAAGCCTTGGATATAATATTGGTTGCGTTCCAAAGACAGCAGGTGGCGAAAGCCGTAAGTCCTGCCGAGGATGGCAAGTCATTTTGATTGCTTTTACCGTCCTCATGTCCTTTGGCATGAGGACGGTTTCCTTTTTTGAACGTACCGACAATTCTAACGGAGGTGAAATCAAAGAATGCCCAACGCAAAGGTTCTGTCTGAAAAGCAGGCGATCGTGGCGGCGCTGACCGAAAAGCTGCAGAATTCCGCAGCCGGTGTCATCGTTGATTACAAGGGCATCACCGTGGCAGAGGATACCGAGCTGCGCGCGGAGTGCCGTAAGAACAACATTGAGTACGCTGTCATCAAGAATACCCTGCTGCGTTTCGCTTTCAACAACTGCGGTCTGAACGAACTGGACGATCAGCTCAACGGTACCACTTCTCTGGCTATCTGTGTTGACGATCCCGTCGCCCCGGCCCGTGTGATGGCGGACTACGCAAAGAAGCTGAAGGACAAGTTCGAGATCAAGGGCGGTTTTATGGAAGGCAAGGTCGTCTCCATGGAGACCGTGAACGCGCTGGCGTCCATTCCCGCCCTGCCCGTGCTGCAGGCGCAGGTCCTGGGCACCATGCTGGCCCCTATTTCTGGTCTGGCTTGCGTGCTGAAGCAGATTGCCGAGAAGAACGGCGCTGCCGCCGAGTAATTCGGCTCCCTTTCCATCGCAGGCACAGGGCCTGCACAACATCAATTTAAATCTTACAAATAGGAGGCTATCACAATGTCTGAGAAGATTACTGCTATGATCGAAGAGATCAAGGGTTTGACCGTTCTGGAGCTGTCCGAGCTGGTGCACGCTCTGGAGGAGGAGTTCGGCGTTTCCGCCGCCGCTATGGCTGCTCCCGCCGCCGGCGCTGCTGCTCCCGCCGCTGAGGAGAAGACCGAGTTCGACGTGGTCCTGGCTGGCTTCGACGCCGCTCAGAAGATCAAGGTCATCAAGGTCGTCCGCGAAATCACCGGTCTGGGCCTGGCCGAGGCCAAGGCTGCCGTTGAGGGCGTGCCCCACACCCTGAAGGAAGGCCTGTCCAAGGACGATGCCGAGGCTATGAAGAAGCAGGTCGAAGAGGCCGGCGGCAAGGTCGAGCTGAAGTAAGTTCTTTTGCAAGCAAAAAACAGCCACCCATCCGGGTGGCTGTTTTTTCGCGGCCGGAACAGCCAACTTTTCCCGCTTTACAAAGCCCCGCGGCGAATTGCCGGGTGGTCGTAAAACAGTAAAATCAAAAAATGATGAAAACCTTGTGTTTCCATAGGGTACGGCGTGACTTCGGTCACGCTGTTTCCTTTTTCATCAGTTCATCCAGAGGGATAAAGCCCAGCCCGTCGAACTTGATATGGATGTGCTGCACCCGCTTGCCGCTGGACTTGTCCGGAGCGTCCACATAGATTGCGGACACCAGCTCACGCAGCGCGTAGCCGTCCAGTTCCTCAATGCCCACATACTTGTGCGCTTTCTGAATGAACTTCTCAATGTTTTCGTTCTGTCGTTCCTGTACTTCAATCTCCTGCTGCAAGGTGATCGCTTCCACTTCCAACTGTTTCTGCTCCGCTTCATAGGTCTGGCTCAGCATATCATAGCGTTCATCCGTCAGCCGCCTGCTGGCGTTGTCCTCATAAATCTTGATGAATAGCCTTTTCAGCTCGGCAATACGCCGCTCGTTGCTTTCCAGACGCTTTCTGCGGATGCGGATTTGCTCACAGCTTTCCACGCGGAGCTGTTCCTCCATGATCGTGCGGAAATAATCCTCATGGCGCAGGATATACCCCATAACCGCCTGAATGTGCTTGAGAACCAGCCGTTCCAATACCTTGACGCGGATGAGCGGATCTCCTGCACCTTTTCAAACACATCATCGTCGATAATGCGCTCATGCGTGTTGAGGAAGATTGCTCGTTTCTCAATGGGATTTTCTCGTTGCTTCTTGTCCCAAATGGAGTTGGTGTAGGTCTTGAAGTTGACGGTGCAGCCTGTCTACTCCCGGCGTTCCAGAATCGCCACAACGGTACTGCGGCAGTCCATCCGGACGCGGGGCGCATTTGCAACACCGCTTCAGAAGCTGCGAGCGCTGCCATCCTATATCGAAATACTGACCGTGCCGATGGCTTTGCGTGTCATCCGCATCGCCGAGACGCTTTCCGCCTCCGCCGAAACACGGGGCATCGACTTAAAGCGCCGCAAGAGCAATTATCTGTCGCTTCGGTTCTCGGCGTGAGATGCTGTGTTCTGTGTCCTGCTGGCGGCATCGGTCTCCGCCGGTCTTATTATTCAACAAAGCCCGTACCAGTTAAACTGATACGGGCTTTGTTATGCTCCGCGTTTATCTGCCCCCCTAACGCTAATAACACAGCGTCTGCAAGGAGCAGAGAAGCACCTTGCCGCCTCTCTGCTCCCTCACTTTCTTGCTTATTTTCGGGGATTTTCTTCATCGTCCAGCAGATCGGTCATATTCCGCAGGCTGATGCCCAGGGTGGACCCGTTGTGCAGCAGTGCCGAGGTGGCAGGTGGCAGTACCCCCGCCACGCCCAGTGCGATCAGCGTCAGGTTGAAGCCCACGATGAAGCGGTAGCTGCCGTGGATACGCTCCATCAGTGCCTCACCGAGCCTGCGCAGCGTTACCAGCGCAAACAGATCCTCCGAGGCAACGGTGATGTCGGCGATCTCCCGGGCGATAGCCGCGCCGGTGGAGATGGCGATGCCCGCGTCTGCTTCGGAGAGGGCGGGAGAATCGTTGACGCCGTCGCCCACCATGATAACGGTGTGGCCCTTCGCCTTTTCCTGCCGGATAAACGCGGCCTTGTCCTCTGGCAACACCTCGGCATACACGGCGTCCACGCCCACCTCGGCGGCCACAGCCTCCGCCGTGCGGCGGTTGTCGCCGGTCATCATCACCACATTGGTAAAGCCGCTCTCGTGCAGTGCTCTTACCGCCTCCCGTGCCTCCCGGCGCAGGGGATCGTGGATGCAGATGACTGCCGCCAGCTCCCCGTCTATGCAGAGGTACAAGTGGGAATACGCGGCGGGCAGCGCGTCAAATTTCGGCTGCTCTCCCTCCGGGATGCGGCAGCCCTCGTCCTCAAAGACGAAGTGGGCGCTGCCGATAATGACCTTCTTGCCCTCCACCATACTGGAGATGCCGTGGGCCACCACATACTGCACCTGCGAATGGTACTCCTCGTGGGTGAGAGCGTGCCGCTTTGCCTCCGCTACCACGGCGTTTGCCATGGAATGCGGGTAATGCTCCTCCAGACAGGCGGCAAGCCGGAGCATTTCCGCCTCATCGTGGCCGCCGAAGGGGATGACCGCCGCCACGGTGGGCGTCGCATAGGTCAGCGTGCCGGTCTTGTCGAACACAATGGTGTCCGCCTTGGCCACCGCCTCCAAAAAGCGTCCGCCCTTGACGGAGATGTGATGGCCGCTGCTCTCCCGCATGGCGGACAGCACCGCGATGGGGATGGCCAGCTTCAGGGCGCAGGAGAAGTCCACCATCAGCACCGAGAGCATTTTCGTCACGTTCCGGGTCAGCAGATACGTCAGCGCCGTGCCGCCCAGTGTATAGGGCACCAGCCTGTCCGCCATCCGGGACGCCTTGTCCTCGGCGGTGGATTTCAGCTTCTCCGACTCCTCGATCATGCGAACCACCCGGTCATACCGCCCGCTGCCGGAGGATTTCTCCACGGAGATGACGCACTCGCCTTCCTCCGCCACCGTCCCGGCATAGACGGGACTGCCGGGGTGCTTGGCCACGGGCATGGACTCGCCGGTGAGGGAGGACTGGTTCACCATGGCCTCCCCCTCCACCACCCGGCCGTCCAGCGGGATCATGCCGCCGGTGCGGATCACGATACGGTCGCCCGGCTTCACGTCGGTGATCTTCGTCAGCACCTCGGCGCCGTTTACCTGCTGCCAGACGCTGTCCACCCGCAGGCTCATGGCGGAGGCAAGGTCGGCCACGGACTTTTTGTGGGTCCACTCCTCCAGAATTTCGCCCAGATGCAGCATGAACATAACGGAGCCGGCGGTGGCAAAATCGCCCCGTGCCATGGACACCGTAACAGCGGTGGCATCCAGCACGGCGACGGACAGTTTGCCGTGCCACAGTGCCGAAAGCCCCTCCCGGATGTACTTTACGGAGCGGAGCAGTGCCAGTGCCGAGGTGATGGGCGCAGGTAGAAACAGCTTGGAGACGCACCGCCGCATGACGGCGATAGCCAGCTTATCCTCAAACTCCCGGTTCAGTGCACGGGAGGTATGCTCCGGCACCAGCTCCATGGCATCCGCCTTGGCGAAGGAGAATACTGCCAGCGCACGGAGTATGCTTCCACGCTCCGCGTCATAGAGCACCACCGCGTCCTGCGTCCGGTCGTAGACCCTGACCGCCTGCACGCCGTCCTGGGCGCGCAGATAGTATTCCAGCACATCCGCTTGGGATAACGTCATCCGTCCGCAGCACAGGTGTACCCGCAGCCGCCCCGGCAAATCATGTAGGATCGTGCATTTCATGGATCACTCCGCCTTAGCGTCCTCTAAGGAAGCGTCCTCCACCACAGCGGCGGCCTCCGCCTCTGCGCGGCGCTCGTTGATGGCCTTGGCTTCTGCGTAGATGTCATCCGCGCCCTCCCGTACGGCGGTGACCGTTTTCATCACATCCTCCTTGGCACGCAGCGCGGCGGCGGTGGTGTGGGCGTAGACCTTCTTGGCATCCCTGCTGCCCAGCAGCTTGATGCCCGCCGTGCCGAACAGCACACCCGCAGCAAATAAACCGATTTTTTTCATAATGATTGTCCTCCTATTATATATGTCAAACCGATGGCCGCGATGGCGGCATCGGAATGATCTTAGTGTTTCTTCTTCCCAAAGCTACTCTCAAAACAACGGTGTAATCAACGCCCATATGTCCCAAGGCATCCCGGTGTATTTCATTACCTGCCGCCGAATTTGATCCTCACGATCTGCATTTTCATCACTCCGTCGCCGACTCTGGCGAGAAAACGGAAAAAACCGCTGACGGATGGATCGTGGAGATCGTTGTAGCCCAGCATATAGCCGCGGCTCGTGACCTGCAAGCGGCTGTCCCACAGGGAAAGCTCACTTTTTGCGTCTGAAACCGCGAAATACGCGCCCACATCCTTGATTTTCGCGCTCTTGAGCCATGTCTTGGCAATTATTTTCACCGCCGTCCGGTTCGCCGCATCAAATACCAGCACGCCACTGGGGAAAGCGTCCGCCATTTTTTGCACCAATGCTTTGACCTGTTCCGTCAGAAAGTAGTAGAACACGCCGGAGGCAAAGAACACCGCGCCGCCGGAGGCATCGATCTTTGCGAACCATTCGGTATCATTTAAGTTGCAAGGGATGTTTTCCTCCCGCTCTCCGGCGGGCAGCAGTTCATTGCGCACGGCGATCACATCCGGGAGATCCAGATTATAAATCTTGCAACTGCCGTTGTCGCAGCTTCTCCCTGTGCTGTCCAGTCCGCAACCCAGATTGACCACCGCCGCGTTGGGGTGAGATTTCAGATAATCCCGTACCTCCCATGCCAGATCGTTCTGCCGCATAGCGACCTCCAGCGAGCCGAAGCGCTGCATCAGACTGCGGGCGTTCTTATCAGCATCCGAAAAGTCATAGTCGATCTCGTTAATCAGCCGCACCGCCGTTTCATCTTGGTAGAGATTCGGATACAGCTCTGAGCAGACCTTCCGCGCATACAACGGAATGATCAGCGTCTCCTGTACGGTGTTTTTCTCGATTTTATATTTCATATAGGTATCTCCTTCAGTGAATAAATACCGACACAATCGCCGCCAGTGCTGCCGAAATGACCGCCATACCAATTGTGCCGAACAGCCACTTTTTGCCCTTATCCTTGGCTGTAATGTAGGGTTTCAGGTCTTCCGTTCCCGGAATTTCCCATGCGTTCGTATGTCCTACCCAATAGCCGTCAACCCAAAATCGGTCTATGAGATTCATAACGGACAGTATGACCAGCAGCTGCCAAAAGCCCTGAACGAAGCCCTTTGCGCCGTTGAGCGCATAGACGCAGACCAGCACATAGGCGATGTATCCGGGGACGCAGACAGCTTTGAAAATCAAAGCATTTCGCTTGATTTTCGCGTGTGTTGTAAGTCCCAGCGTTATACACCTGTTCTGAACTTCCGGGCTGTAAAGATGCACCATCCCCACCGCGCCCTTGCGGATACCGATGGCGCAAACCAAAATGAGCAGAACGCCAAGTCCTATGCCTTCCAAAATCACCTGTAAAAGCATTACCGATTCCTCCTGAAGCCCGCATCGTCTCTGTATTCGGGATGTTCCTTTAAGTATGGGTCTTTATCTCCGCAGATGGTATAATCACATCGGCAGCCGTCCACGCAGGTGGTCGTCCGCACCAGCCTTGCGTGGAGCAGCTCCATAGACGCAAAGTCCACATTACACAGGGCGGGCATAATATCCGTAAGACCGTGCTTGATAGCAAACTCCGCTGCCGGGCACGCCGTAAATTCATAATAAATAGGCTTGTCGGTTTCATAAGGCGCAACCGACATCTCGTAATCGTGCCATTTGTCGCAGCCGCTTTTCGCCCGCACAAACGCTCTGTGCATCAGCTTCTTCCAGAACGGCTTGTTGCAGTTCACAAACCGCAGCCTGCGGAAGATAGGCAGGATCAGGTTTTCCTCCATCTCCTCGATCTCGCGGAAGGATGTGACAGCTTTGCAGGCTACATAGTAGCTCATAATGGCGATGCAGTCGTAGGTGCCGCCTACGCCGTTGTGGAAGTTCTTTTTGCCGCCCAAGTCGGTGCGCCAGTCGGAGAGGAAGTCCGCATACTGCCGCTGTACCTGCTCCCAAACCGTCTCCCGCTCCTCTTCCGGGTAGTGCAGGGCGATTTTCGCCAGGATTTCTTTCTTGCAAGGCTTTGAATACAGCACATGGCTTTTGCGGTCGAATAGGAGCTTCTTGTCTTTCATCTGTTTGTTTTCATCCTTGCTTTCTGTTTTGCGTACGAAATCGTCTCTGGTTTAGTCCGCTTTCCGGCAGACAAACCTCGCCATGCTTTTCAGGTTTCCCATGTCCACATCCGTATACATTCCATCCAGCCGTGCTTTCAGGCTGGAAGCCGTCTCATAGGGCGGTGTGAAAAAACCCGCTTTTTCATAAACGTGCCGGACAAACCAATCCGTCCGCCTATGCTCGCCCTTCACATAAAAGCAGCCGCAGAATGTCCCGCCGGGTCTCAAGACCCGGAAAATCTCCCGATAAGCGGCCTCCTTGTCCGGAAAAGCATGAAAGCCGTTCAGCGACAAAACGATGTCAAAGGTGTCGTCTGCATAGGGAAGCGCACCCACATCGCCCTGCCGGAAGGTTACATTTTTCAGGTGCAGACGGTCAGCCTTTTCCCATGCCTGCCCCATCATATCCGCCGAGTAATCGAGGCAAGTGATGTCCGCTTCGGGCATCGTCTTATAAACCGGCATGGTCAGAATCCCTGTTCCCACCGGCACTTCCAGCAGCTTGCCGGAGAAATGCTCCGGAATCCCGGACAGTGCCTTTTCCAGATAATCGTCGTTTTCCGCCTTGTTCATTGCCCACACCAAACGGCACACCGCTTTTCCGCTCAGGGTGGAGCAGGTGATCATGCCGTCATAAAAGCTGCTTTCGCCTGTCAGTCGGTATGCGCTGCGAATGGCCTCTTTTCGTTCCATGGTTTTCTCTCCGTGTTTCAATCAACACACGACCGTTTCCGGTCTCATTTCTTCAAAAAATCTACAATCTTTACGAAGTCCTCCTTTGCCTCCTTGAAGATCGGCAGCATACAGTAGCAATGCACCATCTTCGGGCGGGCGGACACCGTATAGGGGACATTTGCACGTTTGCAGGCTTCCTCAAAGTCCGGCAAAGCACCGTAGAGCACCTCGTCGGCAGAATAGAAGAAGTGAATATCGCCTACGCCGGTAAAATCTCCCCGGGAGCCGGAGAGCATATAGTCCGGCACCTTCTCGCAGCCATGCCGCATGAATTTTTCCACCGTCACCATAAAGGCATAGTCGATGGAAACATCCCTTTCATTGAGCGCCTGCATCCGCGCCCTTTCCGCATCGTTCCACGGCACCTCGCCGGGGGATACGGCGACAATGTGTCTTGGCTGCGGCAGCGGCTCTGGCTGCGCGTTGTTGTGCGCCGCGATCCCCAAAGCCAGCGCACCGCCAGAGGAAAAGCCGCAGGTACTGACATTTCCGCCGCCGTATAGTGTAATCATTTTTCGATAGCATTCGTACACCATCGCGTAGGTCTCGGTAATACAATGTTCCATGCAGAGCGGGTAAAACGGAAACCACACATCACAGCCGGTCTCGCGGCAGAGCTTACGCATCACAGGCAGGTCGCCTTTGTCCGGGCCGATCACCATACCGCCGCCGAAGAAGTAGAGGATCGCGCGCTCGGACGGCTTCGGATGCTCTCGCACGATCAGGCAGGGAAAGCCATTTACCGCGATCGTTTCATAATATGCCTTGCGGTCGGTGGGCGTAAAAACGCCACGATGCCGGTTCTGCTTTTCAATTTCCTTTCGCAGTGCATCCTCCGGCAAGGCGAACGCCTTTTTCGCGCCGGAGAGCTTGTATACGCTGCGTAAGATAGATGCAAAGATACTCATGATTTAGCCCCCTCATTTCCACGCCGTAATGCAGAGCCAGCTTTTCTTTTTGTGTATCTGCACATCGTGAAAGCCCGCCTGCTCCAGATACGTCTTC
>OKTT01000541.1_pt1 | contig 20834 bp, 24 predicted proteins | sample 1606121 | NCBI WGS metagenome assembly OKTT01 (sample SAMEA3879516, study PRJEB24766) | human gut metagenome | biome: human-associated habitat; feature: feces | place: USA | collected 1985/1987
ATAACCGTCGCTTATGACCGGGCGCAATACAAGGGCACGCACGGGAACGGAGACCGCACCGCCAATCTGGAGTTCCACCCCGAACGGTTCAGGGGGAAGTGCGTCTTGCTCGTGGACGACGTGCTTACTACCGGGGCTACTTTCATAGCGCTGCGGCGCAAGCTGATAGCGCATGGGGCAAAGTTCGTCATCGGCATGTTCCTTGCCAAGACAATCGCTTTCGAGGACGAGCGGAAGGCAGAGGAAGGAGGATAGAAACGGATGCGGATAATCCGGAGAAGCGGCGTACATGTTGGTATATCCACATGCGTCCCTCTTTTCAGGTTATCGTGAATGGTCTAACTCGATGTACCAGCCTTCCTTGACGGGCTTGTACAACGTGGTGTCGTTGTATGTCCTTCGGTAGATTTCGTTCAGGTCGCCGTGTTCGGTGATACGGATGTTCCGGCGGCTTCTCAATCCGGGATCGTAAACGAAACTCTTGGATGTTCCCGCATCCACGATGCCGTGGGAATAGTACGGCATAACGAGGCTCACATATACCGAATCCGCCGTTTCCCATTCCCTGCGGTCAACAAGGACAAGACCGCATCCAATCTCTGACAACAGGGAATCGAGCTGTATTCGGTCAGGCTTCAGCAACCCATATACCGGGAGGTCTTCTTCGTCATTCGTTTCATGGGATGTATCGCTTTGCTCTGTTGAATCAAGTATAATGACCTCTTCCGGAGAAAGCGGCGGGTAGTGGAAACTGCCTTCTGAACTCTCTGACATGATTTCGTACACCTTGCGGAACGCCGCCTCGTGCGTGGCAAAGTGGCGTATCATTTCCTCGTCGCTCGGTGGCATGGGCGGCTCTCCGCAGCTTGCGGCAAACAGGCTTGCTAAAAGCAGGATTATGGCGAATGTTCTCATATTTTTATGTAGATGATGCTTGGCAGCGTTTCGCTTTAAGCGGCAGTGCTGTTTGTTATCTAAATCTTAATGTATTTATTGGCAAAATCAAGGCACTATTTCGTAAACGGTTCGCTCATTGTTCCTGAAAATGGTCTGCTCAATCTGGCTTCCGACCTTTACGATACTGTCTATGTCAGCATGGACTTTCAGGCTAAGGACGGGAGCGTATTTCAGATGCTCGTAATCGACCGGAGTATTGTTATAGGTTGTTTCGACAATAGGATAATTATGTTCCTTTGCGAACTGTTTCAAGGTATCTATGTAGGGAAGCTGCTCTTTACCCATAGCTTCAAAATCTATGTAAAACTTTCCGTTCTCCAGCACAAAGTAGATGCAGTCCACACCATTGGAACAAATACCTATAAAATCATAATCAGTATTTCCTGCCTGCACGTTTCTCAATACATCCGGCAGTTTGTCTATCGTAATCCGGGCAGCAACCGGGATATTGGAGTTTATACCGTCGTTTTGCGTCACTCGTTTATTCCCATGCCCGCAACTCAATAAACTTAAGATAGAAGTAAATATTCCCATAATTTTTAAGAATCTCATAGTTTTATGCTTATTATTAAATAGATAACATGTAATTATATACGTTTTCCGCTGTATATCTTCGCTCAATTACAAATATATATATAAGGGTGAAACTTCGGAGCGTTCGGTCTTCCTTTTTTTCTATGGTATGCTTAAAAGCAGTTTTTGCGGGTGGTTGTTTGGGCGTTCCCCTTCGGGCGGGCTTTTGTAGGTCTTAAAATTCCATATTCTCCTTTTTATAATTTTTATAGCGAATGTTTAGAACACCTTTCCATTCTTGACTTGGACAGGCGTTTATTAACTGGATATATTTGTCGCCATCATCAATACGTATGACAGATTCCACCAGTTTTAATAAGTCCCACTGCAAATCATAAAAAGAACTCTCGGGAAAGATTTGTACCAATACTTCAGCTTCATCAAATGATATGGGGAGTTGTATTCGCTTTAATAATTCATCATAAGAACGTATAACTTCAACAATGTTATCTGGGTCATTGATGCTTTCATTAGGCATACGACCTAAATCTTTCAACTGTAAAATTTCAGTTCTCATATTATTGTTTTTTTAGAGTTCATGATGTCTGGCAGCTAATCGACCTTTATGGGCAATTGAGGTGCGTGTTAGTATTTATTTTTCATTTTGACCTATGAAATCAAAGATATTGTTTGATTCCTTTTCCATTTCCAAAGAACCCAAAGCGCCTAAATCATTTGAATATATAGAATTATCAGTGGGGTTACCGACATTTATGAAGTACCCTAAATCCCCATCTTGTCCTATCATAAAATAATTTGGCTCAAAGTCTTTTATTTGATATGTTTGATTTCTTTCCTCTAAATCAGAGTATGAATACAGACATATACCCGAATCATCCACTTCATACACATCACCATCATTGATTTTAGCCAGAAAATCAATGTAAAGTTGCGGAAAAATAATGTTGAGCTTTGCTTGAAGCTCTATAATCCTCTTTTTTATTTCTTTATTGTCGGCAATCATAACTTCATATTATTTATTCCTTGTAATTTTAAGAACCTATTCAGTAGTAATATTAAGATCTTGTTTATTTCTCCATGCTATCCTAAGATAATTACCTCTTATTAAACCTTTATCACGGTAATGTCTAACTATTTCAGAGGGCGACCAATCCTTGGCATCGGAAAATAATGTTCCGATTTCTATTAACTTTTGAAAAAGAACTGCACGCTTTTCTACATCGCCAATAGGCATTGAAATAGAATAGTATGGTTCTACTTTTTCAAATCCAATACTGATAAGTTCATTCTTAAAATTGTCATTATCATTGGCTATAAATATATTATTTCCAGCCAATTCAATAGCAACGACTTTATCTTGTAATTTTTCATTCATCATGTTAAACACTAATGTTTGGTGGCTAACTAACCTTTATAGGAATGTTCAGCCGCTTGTTATAATAAGTTTCCAATATCAAAGCCTAATTCTTTTAATACATTTGTTTGTTCTTTTTGGTATTCCAAAGTTCCACTATGGATAAAATCTTTATTTACAATATAGCTATTGGGGAAATCCTTGTAATACCTCATTAGAAAGTCTGGTATAATTTCATAAGTATTAAAACAAAATAAAATCTTACCGGATTTTACTAATCTAATAAACTCCTCTTTACTTTCACATTGATAAAGGTTCCCATCTTCATGAAAAACTCTACATTGATCAAGAAATAATTTCATGTTGAAATTAGCAAAATTAGCTAAATATTGAGGGCGTTGCCACCGTGCAATATCTGTACAGTTTGGAGATGATACGACTTTTTCCCATATACCTCGTTTTATAGGAAAAGAGTTACAGCTAAAATAGAGACGATAATGGGTTTGGGCAAATGTCTCTTCATTCAGTTCGCCTTCTAATGATGAAAAAACGCCATAACATTCGTTTGTCAAAAGTCTTACATAATATAATTCACCATTTCGACCATTAATTTTATAAATTGCCCCCAACTCATATTTTGCCATAATGCTTTGATTTTTATTTATTATAATGTTCGGTGTCTAACTTATTATTTAGATGTTAAGCCATTTGTTATCAATCTTCTTTCTATGTAATTTAGTTCTATCTATATCTTTATAGAATAGTATTTCATTTTCATTAATACTATCAAGATATACTAAATCATAAATGTCTTTTACCCGTATTAATCGCATGGAATTAAGTTCTATTACAGATAGCATAAATCCTGAAATACAAAATTTACGAATATACATTGGAATAAATACTAAATTTTCGTGATACAATAATGGACCTCCAAAGCGTTTGTCACAAAAGACTTTCTGCCCATTTACGATAAGATTGCCAACCAGAGGACCACCTTGGCATATTTCATTCAAATTTGTGTATTGAATATGCCAGTTATCTTGTTGTATATCTTTTGTAAATCCCCAAGGAGTATCTAATTTATTTACAATTCCAATGCTCATAAATTTCTATTGATTGATAATGTCCGGCGAATAATCGACCTTTTTATGGGCGATTTACCCGTCTGTTACTGACTTTTCTCTGAATTATTAAGTTCAATAAAAGATTGTGCCATTCTATTGTATAATCTATCACGTAGTTGGTCTAATTTATTGTTTTCATCAATACAAAAGATACCATTTCTCATTAAAACCAAATCTGTAAATGACCCCATTCCGCCAAATAGACTTTTAATTTTTCTTAGCCAATCCTTTTGAGGAGAAACATTGTCTGCATACAATCTTTTGAGAGTAGTTCTCCAATCGTATTCACCCACAATTTCTAATAATTCTATTATTTCTAAAAGGATTTTTCTTATTTCTTTTTCCATAATTCATTTTCCTTAGTCAGTAATGTCCGGTGGCTAACCGACCATTAAGGGAGGTTTAGCCGATTGTTATCGTTCTGTTATCTTGTTTCTATTAATTGCCCTATTTCTCCTGTTTTTACATTAATTGAAAAGCGAAAATCGCAATTTGATATATTGATGAAAAAGTATAAAATTCCATTTTCAACTCTCACATCAACGAAATGTAGTGCTCTACCATAATATAGATTCCCGTAAGTAGCAATAAACAAATCAGACACATTCCAAACTACCTGATTTGCTCCGTTCAATACATAAGCTAAATTGAATCCACCTGTATATGGATTCTCAACAACACCGACTACATTATCATGTTCTAATAAAATAGCGCACAAACCACCTTTTTCTTGTTTCCGATTATACACCTTTCCATTACATTCCCATAAAATTTCAATAGGAAGAATATCTCCAACAGAGTAACATGATGTTGTACCCGGAGAAATTGGGCGAATATATTTAAATGACTCTATTTTATTCATTCCATTTATTTTTTATGAACGGTAATGTGATGCAGATAATCACTGTTTAAGTGATTGATGTGCGTGTTATCAATACTTTAACTACAAACTTTAAAACAATCATTCATTTTATAATAATAGTTTCGAATCTATCAAAATGTATTCCTTGAAGATGATGTTTCAATACAAGGTTCTTAAATTCATCCCCATAAAAAGTATAGCGACAATTTACATTTGGAAGTCTGAAAATAGTTTGCTCTTGGATTTTATTTTTATCCAACACAAATTTATTTATACAACTCACCCATCCTCTTTCTTTATCTAACCACACTATATCTGATTCTTTTTCAATCAAAGCATCTATTATATTGGTACAATGAAAACCTTTTGGCGACTTTATATCAAGAATTTCTCCATTTTTGATAAGAATATTTTCTAAAATACTTAATGCTTTGTCGCTAATAGTTAATAGAGGATTACAAAATTGTGATAAATCAAAATGTTTATGTCTATTACTTTTTTTCCATATATATTCCATCTCTGGAGGATTCCACTGCTTTAGTAAACCTTCAGCATGTCCCATACAATTTTGCCAATCTTCCACATTTGGAAAACGTAAATCGTTAAATCCTTCTAAACTACCTATTAAGTAAAAGTTCATATTGTTACTTTGTAATTGATAATGTTCGGTGAATAATCGACCTTTAAGGAGATTGATCCGCTTGTTATCTGCCACTATTCACTTTGATAAGTTTCAACTACATACAAATCAACGTTAGGATAATCGTTTGAAACTTTGTTCAAAACAGCTTTTACATCATCCCATTTTAATCCTCCTAATCCAGCACCGATTGCAGGTAAGGCTATTGCCGTTACATTATCACCACTGGCTAACTCAAGCATCTGTATCAGTGCCTTTTCGATATACTCTATTTTAGCTCGTGTTCGCCACGTTGCTTGAGTGCCAAGATTATATATATGCCCGTTGCCATAATCATAATCAAATACATCTCCGGGGCAAAACTTGTTTTCTTTGCACAATAGCTTATATTCAAGATACATATCTGGATATTTGTCTTTGAACTGCACGGCAATGCCTTTACCCATTGCACCGGCGCAATTACATCCGTGCGCATAACTACTTACACCCTCAATGCGGAATATGTCGCCTTTCTCAATATACCTAATCATTGTTTTTTCTTTTTTATTGTTATTTTATTCTGGCAGATAATATGTAATTATCCACGTTTTCCGCTATTATCTTCGCTCAATTACAAATATATATCATAAGGGCGAAACTTCGGAATATTCGGTCTTCCTTTTTTTCTATGGTATGCTTAAAAGCAGTTTTTGCGGGTGGTTGTTTGGGCGTTCCCCTTCGGGTCGGGCTTTCCGTTGCAAGTCCTCGCTATGCTGTGGGCTTTCCCCTGCAATCCCTAACGTGGGTGAAAGGGATTCCACTGTCTTGCGCTTAAACCTTGGCGCACGGGCTGTCCCGTCCCGGCGTCCGTTTCCGACCACTTCGGCAGGCTGCATGGCCGAAGCCGGACATCGGGCGGAAGGACAAACGGAACACGTCCGTCCGTACCGTCACACGGGGCTTCGGCTGTTCGCCGAAACTTCCCGTGCCCCGTGCCGTCCGAAAGAGTTCCCCGGCGTTTGTCCGGCAGCCGGAAGCTGACCGTCCTCCCATTGTATTCTCCCGCCCGTATCTCCTTGCCTTGGGAAACGGGCGTTCCCGGCTCTCCGGATGGCTTCTTTTTCCCGCATCCGGCAAGTAACTTACCATTGACTGGAATAGACTGACAGGGCATTTTTTCCCTAAGCTGATTGGAAAAACATTGACGAAGGTAGGCGGAGGTGAAAGCAAATCCGCAAAAAATGCCAAATCTCCACCCTGCGGGTAGTATTTACCATTTTTTCAGATGGTTGCCATTCACCTTTTCCGCTATCAATGATGGTCAATGTTCTTCCCAATCAGCCAAGGGAAAAAAATTGGTTGGGGCGACAAGCGATGAAAACAGAGTAATAACGATTAAAATTTGTGAGTTATGGCAACAACGAACAGCACCATCGAAAAGATTGCACCGATGTTCACCGATTTGTTAATCAAGAAAATCGAGTGCTTGAAAACGGATTGGCAAAAACCGTGGATAGCGAGCCTTGAACAAGGTTTGCCCCGCAACATCAGAGGGACGCTCTATAACGGCGGAAATGTCTTGATGTTATTGTTCTACACCGAGTTCATGAAATTCACTTTGCCCGTGTTCCTCACGTTCAACCAAGCGAAGGAAGAGGATTTAAGTGTTTGCAAGGGCGCACGCTCGTTTCCCGTCTATTATTGGTTTAAGTTCGTGGTACACAAGGAAACGAAAAAGACAATCAAGTACGAGGAATACCGCAAGCTGCCCGCAACCGAGCAGGAAAATTACAAGGTCATCCCGCAGATGAAGTATTACAATGTCTTCAACATCGACCAGACCGATTTTGCCGAAAAGCAGCCCGAACGCTACGAGCGTATGAAGAAGGGGGAGCAACCCGAAGACTATTCGGACGGGATGATTTACGAGGCGTTGGACGAGCTTGTCTATCTGCAAAATTGGTATTGCCCCATCAAGGTGCAGTATTCGGACAGTGCCTACTATTCGCCCTCTTCCGACCATATCATTTGCCCGCAGCGTGAGCAGTTCCCGCAGGGAGCGGAATATTACGGCACGCTTCTGCACGAGATGGCGCACAGCACGGGAAGCCCCCAACGGCTGAACCGCACGTTCGGCAGCTTCTTCGGGGATGCGCTCTACGCCCGTGAAGAACTTGTCGCCGAACTTACCGCAGCCCTTTGCGGTGCGTTCTTCGGCTACGCAGCCGCACCGCAGGAGAACAACGCCGCCTATCTGAAACACTGGCTCACCAAACTAAAGGAAGAACCCGCCTTTTTGGTGGAGATATTGGGGGACGTGAACAAGGCGGCGAAGATGATTGCCGACAAGGTAACCGAACCGATAAACGAACCCGCAGCAGCCTAAGCGGGACAGCAAAGAAACAAGAGTATCAACCAACGGGCGGAGCAGTCCGCCCCACTAAAGACATAAGACGATGAAAACATTATCGGAAAAGGAATTTAACGGGTTAAACATAAAAGCTATGTTTACCGAGAAGGTGGAACAGGCAAAAAAAGAACTGTCTCCACTCATGCAGGAGGTAAGGAAGTACATACCCCAAGCGGAATACGGCTACCACGTGGTAAGCGGTGAATACCCCGCATTTTACGGCGTGCGCATAGAGTTCACGTACAACGGCATCCGTTTCCATGTGTACAAGATAAACAAAGAGAACAAATACAGGATAGCCACCGACATGGAGCATTTTGAGTATGTCAACCGCTACGACATCGAAAGGGCGGGCAGCCAATACGAAAAGCCGTGCAATATCGGCGTGTTCACCGCCAAGAAAATAAACGATTGGATAAACTACTGCACGCAGATATACAGGCAGGTGGAGCAGGAAAATACGGAGAACGCCCGAAAGGTAGCCGACTTCTTGAAAAGTATCGAGAACGAACCCGTAAGATGGGAAGGGAGAAACCGTGCGGAAGGGACGATAACCCGCAACGGCTTGCGCTTCACTTTCTACATAGAGAAAGGACACCTCTCCTTTGAACTGTCCCTAAGTTATCGGGGAACGGCTGATTACGACACTTTCCGGCTGTTGGCTGATAACCGCTATATCCCGAAAGGAAACTATTAAACAACCACGGGCGGAGCAATCCGCCCGACAAGACCCAAGAACATGAAAACGGCATTTGTTTACAAACGGATATACCGCCTAATCCTTTGGGCTTCGGTGGTTTATTTCCTCACCATCACCGCAGGGCGGTTTTTCGCCTTGTCGCTTGTCGTGGCTCTGTTTTACTTCGTGGCACGGCTTGTTCTCGCCCTTGCGTGGCGTCTGTTTGTCGGCTTCGTGTTCGTACTGATAATCATTCTTTTAATACTCTAAAATTTACCGATATGGAAACAAGGACATGGACGGAAAACGGAACACCCGTTACCAAGGAAAAGACGGTAGCCTTTTCGGGACACCGCACCAACCGTATAGCCAAGTTCACGGCAGACCGTGAGAAACTCTTCAGGGAGGTGGCGTTCGATACATTTGTAGCCATCGAGAGTTATTGCATCAAAAAAGGCTACGACACCTTTTTGTCGGGAATGTGCGAGGGCTTCGACCTTATCGCAGCAGAGGAAGTCTTGAACCTCAAAAAGGAATACCCGCATATCCGGCTGAAATGCGTTGTCCCCTTCAAAGGACAAGCCGAGCGGTACACCCAAGCCGACAAGCAGCGTTACGACACCATTTTGGCGCAAGCCGATGAAGTGGTAACCTTGCAGGACGGATATACCGAGGGCTGTTTCCTGCGCCGTAACGACTACCTTTTGGAAAACTCCGCTTTTCTGATGGTCTATTACGATACGGTAGCCATAGGCGGCACGTTCTACACCCTCAAACGGGCAGTAGAGCAGAAAAAGAAGTTCGCGAACGTATGCTATAACCGCAGGTAGCCCCGTAAGGGCGGATTTTCCGCCCGCTACTTTCTTTCGTGAGCCGTAGCGAAAAAGAAAGATAGCAAAGAAACCGATTTTTCAACTTTCAAATTTTGATAACAATGAAGCAGGAAATCAGACAGAACGGGAAAACCGTCCTTTACAGCGAGGACGGTTGCAGCATCCCCATGATATTCAACAACCTTGTCGGGAAGAACCTCAAAGGCAGGGAGTATTCGGACTATATCGCTCTCGTAGCCATTCCCGACATGGGATTTACCTACGGGAAGATAGCGTATTATTCGGACGGGAATTTAATCGCAACGGGGGAAATCAAGCCATAACCTTCCCCCCTCTATGTTTCATCGCCGCAGGTCCGGGACGGGTAGCGATCCGCCCGGACTTCTATTTTTACCCGCCCGTGGGAAAGGATTGACCCGACATTTCGGACGCACTTCTTTTTCTTTCGGTGAGCCGGATGCGGACAAAGACAAAGAAGCAAAAAGAAACCCCTTGACCTACCGGATTTTTAGCCAAGCTCCACACTCATTTTTTAGCAAATCTACGGGGAAAAACGGACAAGTAGCAAGGCTGAACCTGACGGTTTTGCGCACAATCTCCACACCTTCGGGTCGTATTCCACGCAAAAGCCTTGCATGAAGTCCGTTCTTTCCCCGTGCCCCAAAGCAAAAAATAAATGTTTCACTTTTAATTTTTTGCATTATGAATACACTGTCTTTTCCTCAAATCACCGTAAGTTACAAGGATGCTGACGCATCCAAGAGAATTAAAATCCACTCTTCCAAGGAGTCTTACGACATCCTCAAGACCTTCTACGAGGACTGTATGCAGCACCACGAGGAGTGCTGGGCGATGTACCTGAACCGGGCAGGCAAGCTGCTGGGCGTTTCGTGCATCTCACGCAGCGGGATAGACTGTACGGTGGTGGACATACGCATCGTTCTTCAGACGGCTCTCGTTTCCCATGCTTCGGGAATCATCCTCTCGCACAACCACCCTTCCGGCTCGACCGTGGCGAGCACGCCGGACAACAACCTGACCAGCCAGTTGAAGAAAGGCTGCGAGGCAATCGGCATACAGCTTTTGGACCACATCATACTGACCGAGGACACCTACCTCAGCTACATGGACGAGGGGATGCTTTAAGCGTCCCCTTTTTTGCTCGCTATCCTTTTTGCACTTCTTTTCTTTCGTGAGCGGGGCGGAAAAAGAACAAGAAGCAAAAGAAACCGGAAGACGATAGGGCGGATATGAAAAAAGCATCCCGAAGGATGCTTTCCATTTCGTCCGGCTCACGCTACATCTTCAATCCCCGTTTCCGCTCCTGCCGGATGTCGGAGAAGGAGAACTTCCCCGTCTCCTTGTCGAACTTCACCGACTTGTCCTTCTGCACGCCGTCCGGCGTCTCCATCCGTTTCACATTCAGCAGCTTCCCGTTGTAGAAGTCCGTCATTTGCCGGTAGCTGAACTTTTCCCCCGTCAGGCTTTCCATCAGGCTGTTCAGCGTGTAGATGCTGTCTTGGTTACGCACGCTCTCCGGCACGAACTCCGGGTGATTCCTCACCCAGTCCGGGTACAGTGTCTTCGCCATCAGGCAGACCTCCGGCGAGCGTTCTGCCCACGGGATCATCATCAGCGACTCCCGGCTGTGGGCGGCGCACCTGACATACACATCGGGCGTGAGCAGGCTTTTCGGCACTCCGCCACGCCCGACGGCGGACATCCCCGACGTTTCCACCGCCACCCGCACCCGCTCCGGCGTTTGCAGGTGCACGGGCAGGATGCTGATGCACCTGCCGTCCAGCGGCAGCAGGAAGTCCGCCATTTCGCCGTTCATCACCTCCGGGCGGATAGCCACCGCCACCCCGTAGAGTTCTTCCGGGTTGTTCTCCCGGCACTCCTTCAGCACCTCCATGCACACCTCCGGGGACGGGATATGCTGGACCAGCCCCCGGTGGAAGTCGTTCCCGAATCCCGCTTCCGTTTCCAGCGCCTTCCGGCACAGTTCCGGAGTCTTCATCTCCTCGGGCACGTTCTCCAACTGCCAGCCGTCCTCTTCAACGGCGGCACGGCAGACCTCCGCCGTGCGGTCGTGCCTACATATCATCTCTAAAGGCACCTGATACATTCTTTCTTCTCGTTCCATGTTTTTACATTTTTTCTTGTTATAAACCCCTTTAAACATCCACCGACAACACGCACATCCATCCGCCGCTCTCCTCGTCCGGCGTCCAGCATCTCGCCCGGACATGGCAATAGCCTTCATTCTCTATCCACTCCAGCAGGCTTTCCGCTTCATCGCATTCCGTTTCCGCCAGCAGTTTTCTATCCGCCTCCGAGAGCAGCGACTTTATGTTCACGAACTCACGCACCTCCGGGTATTGCGGCAGCGTGTCCGGCACGTCGATATGCACAAAGTATTTCCGGAAATAAAACCGGATTTTCCCGCTTTTCCGTTCCACGCCCCGGGCTGGACAAGGTGGCGGCACTTCTGTTTTCATCCGCCTTCCGGCATCGTGCACACGGTATCTTTGCAGCGTCAGCGTGCAGCACGGTGTCCCGTCCCTGCGCAGGTGAAATCCCCGTTCCGTCACCCGGAACAGCTCGTGCTCCACGACCCGGCGCATGGTCCGGCAGTCGTCCTTCATGTCTTCCCAGACCTCCCCGGCGGAAACCGTCTCCAGCATGGCGAGCGTTTTCTCCGACAACAGGTTTTCCGGACATATATTGTCCCCCGCTTGTGGAAGGACAATGTCCGTCCGCCACTTCGAGGCATGCAGGGCTTCGAAAAATTCCGGTATGTCGAGGTATAGAACCAGTTCATTCCGTTCCATACCCGTCCTCCTTGTCGTTGTCCGCATTGAAGTCGAACTCCAGCTCGACCGCCTGACCGTCCGAGTCCTCCACCCAGACGGTGAAGCCGCTCTGTTCGTCCGACAGCGGGGTGTAATAGAGCCGGAACGTCTCTTTCTCCAGCGGGTAGCGGTCATTGGGCAGCAACGCCGTGCCGTCGTCCAGTTTGAGCGTCCCTTCCCCGTCGAAGAGGAACCAGCGGATCGTGTACCGGGTGTCCTCCCAGCGTCCTTCCCGTTTCAGCTCGCACCGTATCTCCGCCGTCTCGTTCACTTTCAGCTCCTTCGGGACGGGCATCGTCTCCACCGTGAACGGGTATTTCGTCTGAATGTCCAGCCCGTCATTACAGGCTGCGACCAGCACGAGGGCGGCCACGATGTAGCAGCCCGTGAGTATTTTATAAATCATTGTCCTCATATATACATTATTATAATATAGCAGTTATCGAATCATAAAACGTATTCCCACGCCGACCTGCGTGTGGAACTTCCCGCAGTCGCCGCCGAACAGCACCCGTTGGCGACCGTTTACCAGCAAGACAATCTTGTCCGTCATGTAGGCGGACAGCTCCAGCGTCAGCGCACCCCCGTAGATGAAATTGTCCTCATCCGTGAGCCGGGAGCCGTCCGGCAGCAGGCTCTCGCCCCAGTTCACCGTCTCGTACCCGGCAAGGGCGGACAGCCCCAGTGCGGCGAAGAACGTCTTTTTCCGGTCTGACAGGAAGTTCAGGTAATAGCCGCCCTCACCCGTGAGCTGGCTCGCCGGATAGAGGCAGTCCCGGTAGCCGTACCGCTTCTCCAAGTATTCCGCACCGACCACCCAATGGTGGGCGTTCTTCGTGTAGGTGCTCACCGCTATCCCGGCGTGGTAGCCGAAGCCGTCGCCGTTTTTCCAGCGCATGTTGTCCGACAGCCCGCCCGTGAGCTGTATGCCCCTCATTCCGGGCAGGCACCGTTGGGCGTGTGCCTGGTTCACATGCAGGCACACCCCGAAAAGCAGGATAATGAACAGTAACCTTTTCATCGCTTATTTGATTTTCAGTTCGTTAATCTGTCTTGCCGCCACGAGGTCGGCGTTCTCCACCCGGATGGTCTGGTGCCTGCCGCCGTCCTTCTCGAACAGCTCGATGACCAGCAGCTTGTCGTCCGGTATGGTGAACTGCGGGACGGCATACACCGTGCGCACGTCGCTTTTCCCCTCCGTCACCAGCACCTCGTTGTAGCTGCGCACCGGGTCTATCACCCGTTCCTGAATGGCGGTGCGCTTCGGCACTTTCTTGTCCACGATCTTGAACCGGATAAAGTCCGTCCGGAAAGCCACGTTCGACCTGTTCCTCGTTTCCGTGTGGAAATAGAACAGCCCGTTGTGCGAGTGGACGGATTTCAGGAGGAACTGCACCCCGAAGCGTTTGCAGCCCAAGTGCCGGATCTCCCGCCTGTCCTCCTTGTAGATGCTCTGCATGATCAGCTTCACCAAGAGCGGGCTTTCGCCCGCCAGCTCACGGAAATGGAGGTTCATGCGGGTATGCGAAAAGTCCGTCGTGTCCCCGTTCTCCAAAAAATCCTTCATCTCGATGTTCAGCATCTCCGGCTCATGCGCATACCGGGCATTGAACGAGTAGAAGCTCCCGTCCTCGCAGATGACGGAAAAGTTCGTTTCCCCCGGAAACCCCTCGGTCGTCGCCTTCACCCGGATCACGTTCTCCGCACCGTCCGCTTTCCCGGCGATAATCCGGTCGCTTCCCAAGTCCACGTACCGCACCGCCGAGGGGAAGATGATATGCACCGTCTTGGCGAACGTCACCTGCACCCCGTGGGGCGTAACCATCTGCCGGTAGGGTAGCTTCCGTGTAATCCCCTGATACAGGTCGTTGCCCGTGGTCCGCTGTATCGTGTCGTTCACCTGTGCGTTCGCACCCGTCACCATGCCCACAAGCAGGGCGACCCATCCAAAAATCTTTTTCATTGTCTTTACTTTTTAATGGTTTTATAATCTGTTGATTTATTGTTGTTTGGCGTAGAGCATCAGCGGATCACCCGCTTTCAGGTGCACCTTTACCGTGCGGAATTTCTTGGCGAGGTACTGGCTGCCGCCCTGCATCAGCCCACGGGTGATGTCCATCGCCACCTGTTGCCCTGCGCTCCGTGCGAACGAGATGCTCGTTCCCAGCCCGCCGCCGATGTTCGCCATCGCCTCCTTTGCCGCTTCCCGCTCCAGTGAGGTTTCTATGCACAGCCCTTTCATTCCCTCGTTGTCATAGACCGCCAACTCCACCGGCAATATGTTACCTTGGTACTGGACGGACGATACCGTGATGTCGAGCCGTTCCCCCTGCACCTTACCTGTACCGGATACCACCGTATTGCGTGGGATAATCAGGTTTCCCGCCTGCAACGGTTCGAGCAGCCGGAGCTTCACCTGCTGACCGTCCATAACCGTCTGGTCTTGGTGGATGCAGGCGGCTATCGTGTTCTTCCCGAGGGCGTACCCGCTACCCACCGCCGTGTTGAAGCCGTAGTTCCTCGGCTGGCTGTACCGCCGCATGAACTCCGCATCGCTTAGGGGCTGTCGCAGCCCCGATACCGTCCGCTCCCGTGCCGCCTGCACCGCCACGGCTGGCTGTCCCAAGCCGTTGCCGCCCTGTCCGGTGGCGGGTGCCTGCACGGTTGCGCCGTCCTGCCCGTTCTGCCCCATGTACTTGGCGGCAAGCTCGTAGCTCTTCTCCATCAGTGCCACCTGATCGTCGATTCCGCCCGCCTGCCGTTCCCTTTCTTCCAGTTTGGCGGTCAGCTCCTCCACCTGCCTTTTCAGCTCCTCCTTTTCCCCGTCCACCTTCGGCTCTTCGTAGAACGAGCCGAGTTTCCGGTTGATGTCCCGGTAGGCGGCGACGGAGGAGCGGCCGCCGCCGTTGCCCGAGTAGTCCCTGAACGGTTCCCGTTCCGGCTCGCTGTCCGGCAGTTCCATTTCCACCCCGTCCGCATCGCTCTCTTCGGAGAAGGCGAAGTCCTCCAGCGAGCGCACCTTCTCCGTCTGCCGCCTTTCCGCCTGCGCCTGCTCGTAGGCTTTCCGCTTGTCGCCGATGATCCCGTCGTTCTCCGGCAGGGGAATGTCGGCGTTGAACGCCCCCACGGTGTCCCGGTTCACGTCCCGCTCCTCCGAAGGTGCGAATATCAGCCACATCGAGCCGAGGAACAGCAAGCCCATCAGCGGATATACCATCAGCTTCTTCCGTTGCTGCAACTGTTTCGGCGTGAGCGGCTTGGCTGTCTTCTTCTCCTTTTTCCCGCCGCCCTTGTCCTCCTTCTTTCCGTTCCCCGTCTCCGGGGCTGCGGCATCCGCCACCGTCACGTGCTGCGTTGCCGTTGCTTTTTCTTGGTTCTGTTCTTCCATCATGTCAAAAATTTATGGTTGTCCTACATTCTGATTCTTCTCCCCGGAGGCTTCCGCCTATCTGTCTCCCCGGCTTGCCGCTTGCCGGGCGGCTCCTTTTGTTCCCGCCCGACCGACACCGTGGGGCTTGCCCGGTTGTCCGCCCGCAGGTGCGCAGCCTTCCGTTCCCGGCTTGCCGCCTTTTCGGGGAACAGCCTCGCTTCCAGACCTGCCAGTTCTTTCGCCGCCCGCTCCCGGATGGCACGGTTGTGGCGTCCGATGGCGGCTTCCGGGTAGTCACGGGAGAGGTCGCCGTTGTCCTCGCTCAGGTGGTAGTCCCACCTCAGCCGGGCGATGCCGGCAAAATCCTCCGTCAGCCCGTACTTCTCCACCGTCTCCTTCGGTACTTCCCGCTGACCGTCCCAGCCGTGGCGGGCGAGCCCGTGGAGCAGCGCCCGTTCCGCCTTCACCGCTTCCAGATAGTCGCCGGGCAGTCTGCCGCCCGTCTTCCTCTCGTAAAGGGCGGCGGCTTGCCGCATCAGCTTTCCCCGCTCGTCCGCCTCCCGCAACTCGATCTGTTCCATGACGGTGTGGTTGTCGCCCCGCATCTCCTCGCTCCATTCCCGGCTCAGTTCTTCGAGCCTGCGGTAGCCTTCCGCCAGCCCGTGGCGGATGGCCACCGAGTCGTCCGGTTTCTCGCCTTTCAGGGCAAGCCTTTTCAGTGCGTCGAGGTCGCCCTCCCTCATGCAGCAGTTCAGCAGCCGGTGCGCCGCATCCCGTTCCGCCTGCGCTTCGGGGGATAGCGGCTGCGGGGCGTTGCGCCTCGTGTACTCGTGCTCCAGCACCTTGTATTGCGCCGCCAGACGCAGCATCGGGCTTTCCGCCGCCTCCTTCACGCTCCGGGGGATTGCCGCCCCCTCACGCATCCCGTAACGGGTCTCTTTCAGGGCGTCCATGACCGCCCGCCATTCGGGATAGCCCGTCTGGTACACGTACCGGAAGAACCTGTGTTCCAGCAGCAGCTCCGCCTGTTTCCTTGTCACCTCCGGGCAGTCCCGGTAGTCCCTGACGGACTGGAGGATTGCGCCGGCATCCGCACGCCTCTTTTTCAGCAGGCTCCCGAAATACGCCGTTACCTGCCTCATGTTCCGCTCCTCCTGCCGCTCCCGGCGGCGGAGCAGCCACTCACTCAACCTCTCCGCCAGTCCCATGCCGTCCGCTTTCAAAAGGGTTGACAATACTGTCATTGGGCAATTGCAGGCGCCTGACATGCTCTATCCCCAGTTCCTTCCCGTCGTTCCTGCCGATGCGGTAGATGGAGGCGACGGTCATATAGACCGACAGTGCGCCGAACGCCGCCAGCATCACGAGGATGATTGCCACACGCATGTCGGGCGAGATACGCCCGGCGAGACGGCGGAGCTTCCCGTCCGCCCAATCCTGCGCCTTTGTGATGAATTTCCTTATCATAGCCGTCAGCGTTTGAGGGTCTGCAAATCCTTGTTCTCCGTGACCTCGAAGCCCTCGATGATGAAGCCCTGCGGGTTGTTGTCGCTCCTGACCGCATCCAGCAGGCGGCAGCGGGTCACAAGGCTGCGCTCCGTAACAGAGCTTTCCCTAAGGATGATCTGCCGGGCGAATGTCCGCACGCTGTACGGGTACTTGTCGAAGTCGCACCGCAGGCTGTCTATCTCTATCATCTGGTTGATGTTCCCCGAGATTATCCGGTTGTAATACCCCTTTTCCGAGAGGTCCTTGTAGTAGTTGAAGGCGCTCTTGTCCGCCAGCAGCAGCGAACGCCTGATGTTGCCCTCGATAGCCGACTTGTCGGGCGAGAGCGTGAAGAACAGCTCGTGGAAGCGGCGCACGTGCTCCCGTGCCTCCACCGGGCGGTTCTGCCGCACGTCCTGCGAGAGCGCCAGCATCAGGCTCTTGCCGTTGTCCAGCACGTAGATCTTCTGCCGCTGCGCCTCGGCGAAGCTGTACGACTTCCACAGGGCGAAGCCCGTCACCACGGCGCACAGGCTGGCGAATACCAGCGTGAAGAGCCGTATCTGCCTGAAGCTCGTTTCGATATTTTTCAAACTTTTAAATTCCATGTTTCCGGTTTTTATTCGTTATGATTCATGTTCTTGGGACATCCGCCGCTACTTGATGATTTTTCCGGCGATGTTCCCCACGGCTGCGCCCGCACCCGCTGCGGCGACGTTGCCTACCTTCGTGGCGGTCTGGTTCATCGCACGGTTGGCGTGGCTCACCCCGCCCGCCATGATGATCCAGTTGGCGACGGTCGGTATGGTGAAGTACCCGAATATCCCGATGATTAAAAAGATGATGTACACCGTGTTCGAGCTGTCCGGGATGAAGGTCGGGTCGCTCATCGCCTCGATGTCACGGGTGAGCATCAGCACTTGGATGCGTGCCAGCACCGAGCTGAACAGGTCGCTCACGGGCAGCCACATGTAGATGGAGATGTACCTCGTTATCCACTGCGTGAGCGTGCTCTGGAACCCGTCATAGACCGAGAGGGCGAACGCTATCGGACCGAGGATGGAGAGGGCGATCAGGAAGAACGTCCGTATCGTGTCGATGACCAGCGCAGCCGACTGGAACAGCAGTTCGAGCAGTTCTTGGAACCACAGCCGGATGCTCCGCTTCATGTTGTACTCCGTCCGGTCAATGTACATCACCGCCATCGTCTTCAAGTCCTTGGGCGACCAGCCCAGCTCGTCGAGCTTCTTGTCGAAGTCCTCCTTGCTCGCCAGATATGCCTTCTCCGGATCACGCCGGAACGCCTCCCTCTCCAGCGTCTCCTTCTGTTCCCGGTATCGGTTCATGTCGAAGGTCTGTGATTCAAGCATCCCGTGGCAGCCCTTCACCACGGGCGAGAGCACCGTGTTGATCGTGCCGATGACGAAGGTGGGAAAGAAGAGGATGCACAGCCCGATGGCGAACGGGCGCAGCAGCGGGTACACGTCGATGGGCTCGGCACGGGCGAGCGCCTGCCACACCTTGGCGGCAACGTAGAACAGCGCACCCAGCCCGGCGATTCCCTTGGCTACACCCGTCAGCTTCTCGCAGAGCGGCATCATGTCCTGATACAATGCCTGCAATATCTCGTGCAGGTTCGTGAAGTCTATCGCTAACAACATAGTCCTGTATTTTTATTATATGTACGCATACGTTATTATATATTTGCCCGCCTCACCAGTAACGGTCTTCCGCATCCCCGTAGAGAGCCACCACCCGGTCGGCGTCCTTTTTCTTTTTCGCCCGCAGGTAGCTCACCGAGATGTTCTTGTCCGTGTAATACTGCACGAGGTTGCGGTACTCCAGCAGCCGCTTGTAGCTCTGGTCGATGATCGCCAGCCGCTCGGCGTCCGAGAGCGACATCCCCGTCACGTTCACCACGTTCTTCAGATCTTGCAGGATGTCCGCGCTCTCGGAGAGCAGCTTGGCGTACCCGAACGAGATGGTTGACAGCTCGTCCGGCGTGTAGTTCGGGTCGCCGAGCATCTTCTGGTAGTTGCGCACGTAGATTTCCGAGATGTCCGCCACCATCTCGATGGACTTCTTCACCTTCACGCCGCCTTTCACCACGTCATGCACCGCCTTGAGCGCATCGTAATACTTCCGTCCCTGCTCGAATATCTTCGCCGTCTCCTTGAACCCGTCCAGCGTGTGCTGTGCGGTGGCGGAGGTCTCCACGATCTCCTTGGTCGTGTTGATGATGCCCTGCGCCAGATTGCCGGGATCGTGTACGACCCACTGGGCGTTGGCCGCACCTGCCGTCAGGCACACCACGCCCACGATGATTGCCTTTATCGTTCTCATGTCCTTACTGTTTTAGGGTTCCGTCACTCTTTCTCCTGTACTCTCCGCCCGGCGACAGCCGGATGCGGTCTTTCTCCCGGTCATAGTCAATCATCACGGCGAAGCCCGTCTCGATGAACAGCACCCCTTCCGTTTCCCGGACGAGGTAGGTTTCCGCTTCACTGCCGCCCGTGTGGTTCCTGTGCATGACCGTCACACGGTACCTGCCGTCCTCTTCCCAGAGGGTGAAGGGCGGCTTTCCGCCCGTGCTGACCCATTCGCCGCACATCTTTTCCAACCGTTCCGCATTTGTCTCCTTGCAGGAAATGACAAACGCCAGCGCCGCCGTCACCGCCGACAGCAGCAGGATTAAATTCAATCGTCTCATCTTGATTCCGTTTTTTTAAGTTTTACAAAATTTTATTCTCTCCATATCGTTTAGCCGTTTGTACATCCAGCCGTTTAACTGTTTAACCGTTTGACCGTTTAGCCGTTTGGTCAATCATCCGACCCTTCAGCCGTTCGTCCGGTCAATCAACCACCCGTCCGGCAACCTGTCCGCCGCTCCCCGCCAGCGCATCGGCACATTATTTATACTTCGTCTCCGCCAGCCGCTTGATGGCAAGCTCCAAGTCGCCGCCCAGCTCTTCCGCCAGTGCGAACACCTCTGTCTTCTCGCTCTCCTCGGTGGTATAGGTCAGGTACTCGGCAGCCGACACCTCCGTGGCGTACACCGCCGACTGCACCCCGTTCAGACCGATCCAGACCTCCTTGTACTTCCGTCCGGGATGGTTGGCGAGGTTGATGGAGAGTATCTGCGACTTCTCCTTGTCCGTCAGACCGAGCATCGACTGGATGCCGTCGAACTTGTTCATGTACTTCTTCTGGTCCAAAAGGATCTTGCAGTCCGAGTTGGTGATGATAGCCTCCTTCACGATGGGGGACGAGATGATATCATCGACTTCCTGCGTGACGACAATCGCCTCGCCGAAATATTTCCTGACGGTCTTGTAGAGATATTTCAGGTACTCGCTCATGCTCGGCGAGGAAAGGGCTTTCCAAGCCTCCTCGCAGATCAGCATCTTCCGCACCCCTTTCAGGCGGCGCAGCTTGTTGATGAAGGCTTCCATGATGATGATCGTAACCACGGGGAACAGCTCGGCGTTGTCCTTCACGGCGTCGATCTCGAAGACGATGAACCGCTTGTGCAGCAGGTCGATGTTCTCGTTCGAGTTCAGCAGGAAGTCGTAGCGCCCGCCCTTGTAATACTGCCGCAGCGTGGTCAGGAAGTTGTCGATGTTGAAGTCCTCCCGGCTCACCTTGATGTCCCTTGCAGCCAGCTCCTTCCGGTAATCGTTCAGCATGTACTCGTAGAAGGTGTCGAACGAGGGGGCGATGTCCCGGTTCTGTTGTATCCGGCGAAT
>OKTT01000614.1_pt1 | contig 19373 bp, 10 predicted proteins | sample 1606121 | NCBI WGS metagenome assembly OKTT01 (sample SAMEA3879516, study PRJEB24766) | human gut metagenome | biome: human-associated habitat; feature: feces | place: USA | collected 1985/1987
CCGCCTGCTTTTTGATCTTCTTACGGATTTCAGCTTTTACAGAAAGTCCTAATTCTCCATTCCCCATTGGCATCAAATGGTGCTTTTTAATTTCGACACCATCAATACTTCCTTTTACTTTCACCCAGCCGAAAGGTGCCTTTTTATCTTGCGGCACTTCGGGAATGGGTGCATAAGTCCATCCTCCATTGCCGGGAGTTCTCTCAAGCAAGTAATCTTTATCCACTAAGGGTACTTCCATTTGTCAATGACTGTTTATTTCTATTCTATCTTTTCTATTTCCCCATACTTTCCGCCCCGCATCACTTCTCTTCACCCGGCAGAACGAAAGACCAATGGGTATGGTATGGGTTGATAAAAGCCTTCTGATCTTCATGCCAACGCTCCATTGCTCACTGATCCATATGGCTTCCAAATTTAATAAATATCCGGAGACGAACCCCAATTACCACCAATTTTCACTCTTATTCTGTGATTATTTCCTTTTCTTTGCGACTAACCAAATAAAAGTAATCCTAAAAGAAGATCAATGAACCTGAATCCGGCGCATATCAACGAGCCTGTACAAAAAGAGTTCCTCTCGGTAATCAAGGAATACGAGCGGGTTATCTACAAAGTATGCTATCTGTATACCACCCGGAACGCTACGCTCGGCGATCTTTACCAGGAAGTGATTCTCAATCTGTGGAAAGCTTATCCCAAATTCCGGAAAGAATGCAAAATATCGACCTGGATTTACCGGATAGCCCTCAACACTTGCATCAGCTTCATCCGCAAGGAAAAGAATGTGCCGGAAATCGTCGCACTGACCCGCGAAGCCGACTGGATGACAGAAGAGAAAGACGAACTGACGGAAATGCTGCGGCAACTGTACCGGATGATCAATCAATTGGGACAACTGGACAAATCGATCGTACTGCTTTACCTGGAAGAAAAAAGCTACGAGGAAATAGCCGAAATCACCGGACTGACTGTGACCAATGTAGCCACTAAGCTGAGCCGGATCAAGGACAAACTTAAAAAGATGAAAAAGGAGGAATAAGATATGGAACTGGATGACTTGAAGAAATCGTGGAATGCTCTGGATGAACACCTGAAAAGCAAGGAGTTCATAGAAGAAAAAGAGATAGCACAACTGCTGGGACGTGCCCGTAACAAGATGAACAGCATCGACCGGTTCAACAGGAAACTGCGTTTTGCCTCGATCGGCATACTGACATTAGCGGTGCTCTTCTGGATATGCGCCGACACACTTACAGACCTTTTTTATTGGATAACCCTCTCACTGTGCATCCCGGCTCTTTGCTGGGATTTGTACTCCGCCCATTACCTGAGCCGGACCCGGATCGATGAGATGCCTTTGGTCACAGTCATCTCCCGCATCAATCGGTACCATAGATGGATGGTTCGCGAATGGATCATAGGTATCCTCTATCTGCTTGCGATGGCTACTTTTTTCTTTTTCCACAGGCAAGTCTGGCAATATGGTGCTGCGGGAATTATCGTCAGCCTGATCGTCTGGGCCATCGGGCTCGGAATCTGCCTATGGGTGTATCGCCGGAACATAAGACATATAAAAGAAATAAAGAAGAACCTCAACGAGTTAAAAGAATTAAATCATACAGCTTAACTTAAACCGTACTTTACAAATTCTCTCTAACTTTGAAGAGGCGTTCGGAAGTCCCCCCAAAAAAACTTACCTGCGCCTCTTTTTATGTATTCAACTCCATAGTTAAGAAAATATGCTGCAACGAGTTTTAGGCTTTCTGATAGTAATCCTTGTACTGCCGGACATTTATATTTACCGGACATTTATCAAACAACTGACTCTAAGTCTTTTCTGGCGGATTCTGTACTTCTTCCCCACTCTTTTCCTGATGGCAGGAGTCGTGTCACTGGCTTTCTTTGCCAACTATGAATACGCCGAGCAACATACGTTATGGATAGGGCGTTTTGCCGTTGTCTTTTTCCTATTTGCTTCACCGAAACTGATTTTCACGATCTGTTCCATCATCGGACGCCCGTTTAACCGATGGTTGCACTGGTCCCGGAAGCCCTTTGTGGCAACCGGACTGGTACTTGCCACACTCAATGCGGCGCTGATTCTTTACGGATCGATGGTCGGCAAAGACCGTTTCGAAGTAAAGGAGGTCACTTTCCGGTCTCCCCGTCTACCCGAAGCCTTCAACGGATACCGCATTGTCCAGTTGTCCGATATCCACATCGGGAGTTGGCAGGGAAACGCCAAGAGCCTGCAACGGATGGTGGACCTGGTGAATGCACAAAAACCGGACTTAATCGTATTCACGGGTGACCTGGTGAACAACCGGGCTGCGGAATTGGACGGATTTGAAGAGATACTGTCTCAACTGCATGCTACAGACGGCGTCTACTCCATATTAGGGAACCATGACTACGGACCTTACTATCGCTGGAAAAGCAAGCGTGACCAAGTAAACAACCTGAACGACCTGAAGAAAAGACAGACCGACATGGGCTGGATACTGCTGAACAACGAGCACACCCTGCTACACCGGGGAAATGACAGCATTGCCCTGATCGGGGTAGAAAACGAAGGAGAACCTCCTTTCTCCCAGCACGGCGACCTGCCCAAGGCACAGGCAGGAACAAACGGGCTGTTCAAGCTGTTACTAAGTCATAACCCTACCCACTGGAGGCGTGAAGTGTTACCTCAATCGGACATCGATCTGATGTTGGCGGGACATACTCATGCCATGCAACTGGCCATCGGACATCACTCGCCTGCCTCCTGGATTTATCCGGAATGGGGAGGTATGTACATGGAGGACAACCGGGGGCTGTACGTAAACGTCGGCATGGGATTCGTAGGTCTGCCTTTCCGCTTCGGAGCATGGCCGGAGATTACCGTGATAACACTGGATAAATGAAAAAATACTGGCAAATACTGAAGAAGTACAAAATAAGCCTGCTGGCATGCCCGTTGCTGGTGCTCGTGTCGGTGATGTGCGAAACCGTTCAGCCGATGTACATGGCGGATATTATAGACAACGGAGTGATGCAAAGAGACCTCTCCGTCATCACTGCCGTGGGCGGAAAGATGATACTGATCTCCATTGTCGGACTGATTTTCAGCATTGCCAATGTCTACGTATCTTCCCATGCATCCATTGGTTTCGGAACCGATCTGCGCACCGGCCTTTTCGGCAAGATACAGCAACTCTCTTTCTTCGACATCGACCGGTTCAGTACGGCTTCGCTTATTACCCGCCTGACCAGTGACATCAGCCGCATCCAGCAAGTCATCATGATGTCGATGCGCCTGATGCTGCGCTCTCCGCTGATGCTTGTCATGGCGGTGTTTTTCGTTGTACGCATCAATCTCGAACTGGCGGGTGTCCTGCTGGCTGCCATCCCTATATTGGGTTTCAGCGTATTCTTTATTCTCCGGAAAGGTTTCCCCTTCTTCCTGAAGGTTCAGCAGAAGGTGGATCAACTGAATGAGGTAGTACGCGAAAACCTGATTAACATCCGGGTGGTAAAGTCATTTGTACGAGAGGACTTCGAAGCACATAAGTTCAAAGACAAGAGCGAGAGCCTGCGTGATACGGTGATTCATGCTTCCAACATCATTGTCTCCATCTTTCCGGTAATGCAACTGGTGATGAACCTGTCTATCATCGCTATCCTCTGGATGGGAGGCCACAAGGTGATGACCGGAGAGCTGAAGGTAGGCGAACTGATATCGTTTGTCAACTACCTGGGACAGGTGTTGATGTCATTAATGATGCTTTCCATGATCATCATGTCTTATGCCCGTGCTTCTGCCTCGTCGAAACGTATTTTAGAGGTACTGGACACACAACCTTCGCTGACCGACACACCCGAAGGCATGCGGAGCACCCGAGAGATTGAAAAAGGAGAGATCGCCTTCGAGAAGGTCAGCTTCCGTTATGGCGGCGGAGAGACGGACGTATTACGAAACATCAGTTTCCACATCCGCCCGGGCGAGACAGTGGCCATAGCAGGTGCTACCGGATCGGCAAAAAGTTCACTCGTGCAACTGATCCCCCGCCTCTATGATGTCAGCGCCGGAGAAATACGCATTGACGGCATCCCTGTACAAGACTATAACCTGCGCGAACTCCATGCCCGCATCGGAATGGTGCTGCAAAAGAACGAACTCTTTACGGGAACCATCGCCGAAAACCTTCGCTGGGGAAAACCGGATGCCACGCAAGAAGAACTCGAAGTGGCAGCCCGTGCCGCCGAAGCCCATGAGTTCATCTGCTCGTTGCCTGCCGGATACGACACACTGCTGGGACGGGGTGGAATCAACCTTTCCGGCGGACAGAAGCAACGCATCTGCATCGCCAGGGCCTTGCTGCGTAAACCCAAGATATTGATACTGGACGACAGTACCAGTGCCGTAGACTCTGAAACGGAACTCCGTATCCGGAACAACCTGAATGCCTGGCTGCGGGATACCACGGTGCTTATCATCACCCAACGCATATACACCATGCAATCAGCCAACCGGGTCATTCTGCTGGACGACGGGGAGATAGAATCCATCGGCACCCCGGAAGAGTTGTTGGAACGGTCGGAAATGTATCGGGAAATATATTACTCACAGCAAATCGTTATCTGACCATGGCACACGGAGATCATCTGAAATACAGCGGAAAGCCTAAGGCGGGAAAGAAAACATTTCTACGCCTGATATCGTACGTGGCCTGTGACCGGCGGTTACTGATTGTGATCGGTGTGCTGATCGTGATCAGCATTGCGGCCAACCTCACCGGATCGTACATGCTTCGCCCGATTATCAACGACTACATCCTGCCGGGCGACTTTCAGGGACTGGTGCGCATCCTGCTGTTCCTGGCAGCTATCTACCTGACAGGAGTGGCGGCTACTTACATCGAATATATCCTGCTGAACAAGATAGGACAACGCACCGTGACCCGGATGCGTGAGGAACTGTTCGGCAAGATGGAATGTCTGCCTGTCAGATACTTCGACACCCATCAGCACGGTGATGTCATGAGCCGGTACACCAACGATATCGACCGCATCAGTGACGCATTGACCGACAGCCTGTCCGATATGCTGTCCAGTGCACTGACGGTTATCGGTATTTTCTGCCTGATGATCTTTATCAGCCCGATACTGACAGCGGTAACGCTGATTACTGTCCCCCTGATGTTCCTCAGTGCCAAAGGCATTGTGAAACGGAGCCGGAAATACTTCAAAGCGCAGCAGGAAGCACTGGGAATGATGAACGGCTATGCGGAAGAAATGATCAGCGGACAGAAAGTGGTGAAAGTATTCGGACACGAACAGAAGGTGGAAACAGACTTCGGGATACTGAACCAAAGCCTGAAGGACAAATCGTTGAAAGCACAATTCTACTCGGGGCTAATGATGCCTGTCATGCAAAACCTCAATACGCTGAACTATGTGATCATCACCATTGTGGGGGCTTTACTGGCCATCTTCCGCGGATTCGACGTAGGCGGACTGGCAGCTTTCCTGCAATATTCACGGCAGTTCGGCCGCCCGATCAATGAACTGGCAAGCCTTTACAACAGCATACAGGCTGCCATAGCCGGAGCCGAACGTATCTTCGAAATCATAGATGAAGCGCCCGAGAAAGCGGATGTTCCGGAAGCCGTCACACTGAAAAATATAAAAGGAGACGTAGCCCTGAAGAATGTGTATTTCGGCTACCGTCCGGAGAAAACCATCTTGAAAGGAGTGTCCCTGCATGCACCGGCAGGAAAGAAAATAGCCCTGGTAGGCGCCACCGGAGCCGGAAAGACAACGATATTAAACCTGCTTCCCCGCTTTTTCGATATTCAGTCGGGAGAGATCACCATCGACAATCACCCGATCGACCGGATCGAGCGCAACAGCCTTCGCCGTTCAATGGCTATCGTGTTACAGGACACCCATCTCTTCACAGGTACGGTACGGGAGAACATCCGCTTCGGACGCCTCAGTGCGACGGATGACGAGGTAGTGGCAGCCGCCCGCCTGACCGCTGCCCATTCGTTCATCAAACGCTTGCCGCAAGGGTACGATACTTTGCTCGAAAACGACGGAGCCAACCTGAGCCAAGGGCAACGGCAGCTATTGAACATTGCCCGTGCCGCAGTGGCCGATCCGGCCATCCTGTTGCTGGACGAAGCAACGAGCAACATAGATACACGCAGTGAAATCTTGATCCAGCGGGGATTGGACCAGTTGATGCAGGGACGCACCAGCCTGATCATCGCCCACCGCCTGTCTACGATCCGCAATGCAGATACCATCCTGGTACTGGAGCACGGAGAAATCATCGAGCAAGGCAGTCATCAGGAATTACTTGCATTGAAGGGAAAATATTATTCGCTGAATGAAGAGCAATTCAAATAAACGGACTACCACAGAAACCGCGCCGGGGATGGAGCAATCGTAATCCCGATTCGGAAGAGGTATCAGATAGAAAGTGATTGATGCAAACAGCGATACATTAAGAAAGCAAATACCCGGTTTCACAAACAGCACCTTTCGATAAAAGCAGTAAACCGGAGAGGGAAAGTCCCCAAAGGTGGGGTTACGGAGGTGAAGAACCGGGATTGAACAGGTGAAGAACCGGGATTTTTCACAAAAGAAGCAAGCATTTCAGGAAAAAGAAGTAAGCATTTGGTCCGAAAGAAGTAAGCATTTCCCCAATATGCTTACTTCTTTTTCAAATATCTCCTATTGTTTTTGTCCATCAGGTCTATTGTCCTGTTTTTCTCCCCTGATTCTTGCGTTTTCCGTTCCGGTTGTGAAGTGTCCGAAGCACTTAAAGGAACAACAGAAAGACACGGCTTTCCTTCAAGGAAATACTTCAGCGAAGCAATCGCACCTATCTTGTGACATTCTATCAGAAAGCGAGCGGAATCACCGTCCATAAGACAAACCCATAACTCCCTACAGAACGATTTTTCCATTCGGACCGCACTCCGCCCCGAAAAAACGCAGCCTGACGATTTCCAATTATCAATTTGTCAAAGTGATAGCACTCTTCCCATTCGCCGCACGATGGAGTTGCACTTGCACGGCGATGCGCTCACTCATCTCCTGTACATGGGAAATGACTCCGATCTTCCGTCCCTGCATCTGCAATTGCTCGAGAGCTTCCATCACCGTGCGCAAACTGTCGGCATCGAGCGAACCGAAACCTTCGTCGATGAAAAGTGACTCCACTTTCAGGTTATTGCTCGAAAGAGACGACAAGCCGAGAGCCAACGCCAGGGAAATCAGAAAAGATTCTCCGCCGGAAAGAGAATAAACGGTACGCACCTCGTCACACATATCGCAGTCGATCACTTGCAGGGCGAGCGTTCCCGGCACCTGCTGCAACCGGTAACGTTTCGATAGATAAGACAGGTGCTTGTTGGCATGCATCAGCAACAGATTCAACGTATAGCTTTGGGCAATCACCTTGAACTTTGTCCCGTCCGCACTGCCAATCAGTTTATTGAGTTTTCCCCATCGGTTGGCTGTCTCCTGTTTTTCGGTCAGTTCCTGCTCCAGTTGCTTCAGCTTCTTCCGGTTTTGCTCCTGTTGCAAAAGACGTGCTTCGACGGTCGACAGACGCCGTTCGGTCTCCTGATTGGTGGCTTGCTGGCGGGCGATCGTCTCCGGCAAATGTTCCGGATCGGCTATCTGTTCTTTCCGGAGCATCAATTCGTCGATGATCTCTCCCTGCATACCGGAAATACGCGACTGGACTTCTTCTCCCTCCTTGCGCACCTGTTCCACGGAATCGTTTAATTGTTTCTCTTTTTTCCGAATAGCGGCTTCCGCATCCTCAACAGATTTGCCTTTCAACAAAAGAGCCCGTTCCTGACGGAGAGTTATCAACTGTTCACTGACCACTCGGAACTGCTCCCGAGCAGTCGTTTCCGCCGTTTTCAGTAGTTCAAATTGCTCTTTAGCAGCCAGAACTTGCTGCATCAACAGATGGCAACGGGCCACCCCTTCGCGCAAAGCCTCACAAGCCGAGCGAACCGTCCTGATCTGCCCCTCATGCTGTTGCCATTCCTTGTAGAGCTGATGGTATTGGTGCATTTTCTCCGCGAGCAGATTTAGCTTCCCTTGCACGGTATGCAATTGTTTCTCAAAATAGTCCGGATTTTGCTCCTCTTCAGACGAAGGACGTTTCTGCTCAGCCTCTTGGAAGAACGCCTGCAACTGTACGGTTATCTCTCCGGACAATTCCGACAGATGAAGCAAATCCTGTTTCAAGGCAATATTCCGGTTATTTAGTTGCTGATACTCAGCAGATGCGGTTTGATATTCCTGTTCGATGTTCTGATACAGGCTATGGACTACCTGTTCCTCATTCCTATAAGGATGGTCAGTGCCCCCACATACCGGACACGGTTCATTCTCACGCAAATTCTGCCGCAAGGTCCGAACGTCTTTCCCCATCGCGATACGGGCATTCTCAAAAAGGCGTTGCAGCACTTTCAGTTCAGCCTCCTTCTCTGACAACCGGGTGGTCAGAAAGGTTATCTCTTTCCGCATCTGTTCTTGTTTGTGCCCCATCTCTTCCTGTTGTGCTTTCAGACGTTCGGCCTCTGTCCCCGCTTTTCTCCATTCCAACATCTGCTGGCGGGCATTCTGCAAACGGGTTTGTTCCTGCATCCATCGGGCTTGCTCGTCAGTCACCGCTTCAATCCCAAAAGCATTCAGACGGTTCACACGCGCTTCGTTCTTTTCCTGAAGAATGGCAAGTTGGTCTTCCTGCTCTTTCAGCCTGTTCCGGATAGATTCAAGAAATAGCCCGGTCTCTTCCGTAACCGGTAGCTCGATCTCTCCCGTCAGATTCTTCAACGAAAGGCAGGAAGTATGCAGGGCTCCCTGCACAGATTGCAATTTATTGGCTTGTGCATTCGCTGCCTTTTCAGCACCTTGCAGTATCTCCTCTACCTGCTTAGATTGGCTGACCAGTGATTGAATCTGAACATCCAGTTCACGTGCCCGGCTAAGATCGGGTTGCACAGCTTCACACTGTCCCCTGAAGCGAATGAGAGAGTCGGACTGGCGTGTATATTCTTCCCGGAGCTTCTTACTTTTTTCTTCATCCAGCCGCATATCCTGCACTTTCTTATCACGCTGCTCCTGCTGCAACTTCAGAGTATGCAGCACCGATAGCTGTGCATTCAGGTCTATCAATGCTTTGCTTCCCTGTTCACGAAGGTTGGTCAGACTCTCTTTTTCGGTCCGTAGAAAAGTGATTTCCTCTTCGGAAAGCAGTTCGATCAGAGTGGCATTGCTCTTCAGCTGATTCAGTTCTGCATCGGCTGTTTTGCTACGCAGATAGATTTCACTGGAAATACGGGAGTATATCTCCGTTCCGGTCAGCTTCTCGAGCAACTCGGCTTTGGCAGACTCACGGGATTTCAAGAAAGTAGCGAAGTCATTCTGGGCAAGCAGCACCGTACGGGTAAACTGTTCGTAAGTCAAACCGACCAAAGTCACCAATTGTGCCAACAACTCTTTCCTCGTTCCCTGTAGTTCCTGATTGGCAGTCAGATCGGTCACTTGTATCGTCTGCGACCGCAAAGCACCGTTAGCCCGGCTTCCTGTCCGGCGTACCGACCAACGAGAACGATAACAGTGTCCGGACGCTCCTAAAAAATCAACTTCGGCAAATCCCTCTCCCGTCCCTCTGCGAAGGATATTCTTCACATCGGCCTGATTCACCCGACTCTCACCGATATCTGACATATAAAGACTCTCGACCGAAGCGGAGAAGCGGGGTGTCTTATCATACAGCGCCAGACAGAGCGCATCCAGTATCGTAGATTTTCCGGCTCCTGTAGGTCCGGATATTGCAAAAATCCCGGCAGAGCGTAAAGGCTCGGCTTGGAAATCAATTTCAAAAGTTCCTTCAATGGAAGCCAGATTTTTTAATCGTATGGTTAGTATCTTCATGGTTATTCGGTTTGCTTTCACCACAGATTACACGGATTAACACAGATCACTACAGGATTCACACAGATCTTTTAATCTTTACTATCAACGAGATCATCTATTAATCTGTGTGAATCTGTGTAATCTGTGGTGAATTCCTATTTGATTCATTCTAAATTGATGGTCCGGCAAGCCTCCTGGAACAAATTTACCAGTTCTTCCGGCATCTCCGTCTGGTAACTGTTCTCAAAGGTTGCTTTCACAATCTGTAAGGGATTCATCTCCTGCAATCCGGCGGTCAGGACTTCTTCTTCCACGCTCCCCTCTGCCGCCTGCCGATAGAAAGAAACGATACGGGCCAGCCGGACCGGCTTGCCTTCCAGTATTTCTTCCACTTGCTGCCGCAACATCGGCTCCGGTTCGCTTAGTTTCACCTTGACTTCCAGATAGGGCATCGGTTCATCTTCCGGTAGTTCCAGCCCGCGCAATTCATCCAGCACCTCGTCCGGAGCCGCAGCTTCTGTGGCAGGGATACTTAGCAAACGCACCAACGGAGTATATTCAAGTTTCTCTATCTCAACCGCCCAACCTTCATCCAGAGTCACTTTTACCACTCCGTGGTGATAATGCTTCTCGGCAAACGACATAGGTAAGGGACTGCCGGCATAACGGATATTCTCCCTGCCCGATACGCGCTGAGCCTTGTGGATATGCCCTAAAGCCGTATAAACAATCTGTTCGGGAAAAGACTCGGGCGATACACTCTCCAGACCACCGATGATGATGCGCTCACTATGATCTTTCTCGGCAATCTCCGAACCGGTTGCCAGCAGGTGTCCGACAGCCACCAATGCCTGTCCGTCAGTCCGCTTCTTCAACGCATATTTCAACAAACGGGCATACAGTTCCTTCACCCCTTCCGCATACGGATTGCCTTCAGTCTCTACCACCGGATAGTCTCCCTGTCGCAAGAAAGGTACCGCCAGGCATAGGGCTTCTACCTCCCCCGCCGCATTCTTCAATTCTACCAGTAAATGCTCATAATCTATTTTGCCATTCTGTTTACGGACAATTCCTTTAATCTCCGTACGCATCTCCTGCAACAAAGGCAGAGGAGATTCCAGCCGGGCGGCCGAATCGTGATTGCCGGCCACAACAACCAACTGCAATCGCGGATTCTCAGTCGTCACCCTGTGAATGAAACGATAGAACATCCGCTGGGAAGCAGCAGACGGATTGGAAACATCAAAGACATCTCCGGCAACAATCAGTACATCAATCTTGTTCTTAGTGAGGACACCGGCCAGCCAGTCCAGAAAATGTTCGTGTTCCTGCGTGCGGTCATACCCGAAAAAGGTTTGTCCCAAATGCCAATCGGCTGTATGTAGTATACGTATCATGCTATTGAAATTTGAAACAAAGTTAGCAATTATTCAGGACAGCAATATTATTTTGTTTATTTTTGCACAAGCTAAAACCAAAATCATTATGAAGATACTATACTATATTTATCAAATCTGCATTGCATTGCCCATTTTGTTAGTATTGACTATCCTCACGGCGGTTGTCACAATCGTTGGTTCATTGCTGGGAGGAGCCCACATCTGGGGGTATTATCCGGGGAAAATATGGTCACAACTGATCTGCCTTTTTCTGTTGATCCCGGTCAAAGTGCATGGGCGCGAAAAGCTACATGAAAGAACTTCTTACATCTTTGTCCCCAATCATCAGGGCTCATTCGATATCTTTCTGATTTATGGTTTTCTGGGACGTAACTTTAAATGGATGATGAAAAAAAGCCTTCGCAAAATTCCTTTCGTCGGAAAAGCATGCGAAAGCGCAGGACATATCTTTGTAGATCGCTCGGGACCGAAAAAGGTACTTGAAACCATTCGTCAGGCTAAAGACTCCCTGAAGGACGGAGTATCATTAGTGGTCTTCCCGGAAGGAGCCCGTTCTTTCACCGGACACATGGGATATTTTAAAAAAGGAGCTTTTCAATTGGCAGATGACTTACAGCTTGCCGTAGTTCCCGTAACCATAGACGGCTCTTTCGAAATCCTGCCACGCACCGGCAAATGGATTCACCGTCATCGCATGATTCTGACCATTCATGATCCCATCCCTCCCAAAGGACAAGGAGCAGATAATATGAAAGCTACTATGGCCGAGGCTTACACAGCTGTAGAAAGTGCACTTCCCGATAAATTCAAAGGAATGGTGAAGAACGAAGATCAGGATCGATAGACGTTCTTAAATAGAAAAAACACTGGTAACAAATGAACGATGAACAAGCTGCATTGACTATCGCACAGCTTGTTCATCGTTCATCTTTTAAGAGCCCATTGCTCAAAGCATTCACTATTTAAAAGGTATTCAACGCTTACCAACCCTCTTCTTCAACACGAATACCGGGAGGAAGAAAAAGATTCCGATGATAGACATCACCAATCCTCCGATAGTTCCTGCCGCTAATGGGAACCAGAATGCCTCCTTATCCGTACCGACCATAAAGGGAATAAAACCAAGGATGGTGGAAACCACCGTCAGGAAGATAGGAAGGATTTTTGCATTCCAGGCTTTGGTATAAGCTCTCAAAGCCGACATTCGGGGATGACGCCTCCGGATGGCATTGTATTCGTTGAGGATATAGATACTGGCGTTCACCGTAATACCACATAGCAAAACGAACGAAGCAAAGCCACCTTGGTCAAAGTTCAGCTTAAACCAATAGAACGTCAGGAATACCCCGATATACGACACGGGAATAATAAATATGATGGCCAAAGGCTGCTTCAAAGAGTTGAACAGAATACTGGTAGTAAAGAAGATAATGGCAATCACTACCAGCAAAAGCAAGTATTGCTTGTTATCCTTTTTTCCCCAACCCCAGCTCTCTCTCTCCGACTGAGCCGTATACCCCATCGGCAACTCTTTATTGAATTCTTCCAGATCCCGCTTCAGGATTTTGTTTCCCTGCTCGCCCGAACCGATATATTCGTATTGCAGGCATAACCTGTACTGCTGGTTCTCCTTGGCAACCTGTTGGGGCATCTGTCCTTTTTCCATAGTGGCCAGTTCAGACAGCTTATACTGTTTATCGTCTGTTCCATACGGAAAATATTGCATGGCCCAGATATCATATTCCTGAGACTGCTTGGAAGAAAGCTTTATCTTTTCCGAACCATTTTCCGCCACTACCGAGCCGATCTCCATATTCTTACCATATATCGGCCGGATGGTGGAGAACAGAATATTGGCATTGATATTCTCCTGCGCCATACGTTCACGGTTCAGATTAAAATAGAACTCCTGATAATCGTCTTTCCAATAAGAGAAATACGAATTGATGATGACTTCCTTGATCCGTCGGTGGGTCAGTAACTTGGCTTTCAACTTTTCAGCCCACTCGTACAGTTCATCATAATTGTATCCGTACATCTTCACCTGAAACGAACCGGCTCCCTCACGAACATCATTACTGAACCCCTGATCCTGCAAGCCGTATACACCCCAGCTACCTCCACCCAGTTGCAGGGCCTTACTGATAATGTTGGCTTTCAGTGTATAGGGGAAACCGCTATTCTGATGCTCTTTGGTAAAATAGATATTGATATTACCCCGACGGGCATTGTATACCGAGGTCTGGAACTGCTTAATTTCTTTAAACTGGCTCAGATAGATTTCCATCTTCTTGATCAGTTCGTTCATCTGCTCCAACGTACTGCCGTTCGGAAGATTGGCATATACATACAACACGACTTCTTCGTTCCGGGTAAAATAGCTGCCGTTGTATACCTTCTGGATAAACAGGCGCAAACTACCTCCCAATGCTTTGTCGACTATCGGCTTGATCTTCTCTTTGTAAGTGGACGATCCCAAGGTTTTGTTGTACCACTCCGTGGCACGTCCTTCACCCTCCACTTTATCCGGAAGCATAAACACCGGAAGTCCGAACAATAGTATCAACAAGATGCAGACAGCCACACGCCAACGACACAATTTACGTATCATCCAGCCATAGAAGCGGGTAAAGTAAACCGTTATTCTTCGCGGAAGAGAGGCCCGGAGAAGGAAGAAGCGGGATTGGGTCCGACGACGTTTCCTCTTTTTCAACCCGATCTTTTCGATCAGGGCAGGTACGAAGAACAGAGCGACAAACAAGGATACGGCGAGGTTGATAATCACCACGGCTGCAAAGTCCTGCAAGTTCAACCGTATCTTCTCGTCAAGGAAGAAGATGATCACCAAAGCTCCCATTGTAGTCAGAGTAGCGGCCAGGATAGACATAAAGGCTTTCAGGTTACGCCGGTGCAGTATATGGTCGGTCATCACAATCGTATTGTCTATCACCAGATTGAGCGAAACCGTAATACCGGCCAGCGAATAGAGCTGCATCTCCAACCCAAAAAGATAATAGAAAATGACTGCTACCGCAATATTGATGCTCAGGCTGACTACAATCAAGAATAGGTAACGCGGATTCAGAGTGATAATCAGCACAAAGAACAGCAAGATCAGAACCGTAAGGCCGGTACGCAGATAAATCTTGTTCAATTCTTCGTGAATAAATTCCGTCGCATCATAACTGGTGTGAATTTCATATCCGGCAGGCAACACCTTTTGTATGGCCTCCATCTCTTCTTTCACTTGTTTGCTCAATTGCAATTGATTGGCAGTTTCTTCTGCTGTTATCGACAGATAAATGGAGTTAAGTCCGTTGATGCGATAATAGCTTTGGGGGGCCTCTTCCATGTGGGACACAGTTACAAGCTCGTCCAGACTGATCAATTTACCTTCGGCACTCTTCACCCGGATACGGGATGCATCGAAACCCTCATCTTTTGTTTCAGGCATCAGCGCCAACCGGATCCACTCTTTACCCCCTGTAGATGATTCGACATTATAGGTACCGAGGAACTCTTTCAGATAATAGCGGCTGACAGCCTGCTGGATATCACTCAAAGTAATTCCCAATCGTCTCAGTTGTTCGCTATCATACTCCAAGACCCACTCCATGGGAGTAGCTCCGCTCAGGTCTATCTTATAGATGCCCTGAATCTGTGCCAGTCTTGTTTTGATATGCTCATCGGCATATTGCTGAATCAAGATAGGAGTAGAAGGAGCGTTGAGTGTAAACGACATAAAAGGGCGGGAAGCATTCTCGTCCGGGCGCTTCATCCTGATATAAGGATAGCTCACTCCATCGGGAAGCTGCGGCCAGGTCTGTCGGATAATGGTAGAAGCCTCAAAACGTACCGCATCTATATCCGCATACTTATCCAATTCAATGGTGATGCTTCCCGAACCATTATCGGAGGTAGAATAGATATTCTTTATGCCCTTGATACGTGCCAACATAGCCTCCAGTTTACTGGTAGCCTCTATTTCCACCACCCTCGACGAAGTACCGGGCATACTGAACTGCACCGTAAAACCGGGCAGGGTTCTCGAAGGGTTCAGCTTTACGGGAAGCAGGGGGATTAAGGCCAGACCGATCAACGCCACGCATATAAAGGCGACAATCAGCGTAAAAGAAGAGGCTTTCGTCTGCGTTTTTATTTTAGAAGGATTATCCATCGTTTCAATGTTAGTTAGCACTATCGCACCAATTGTCCTCCCGCATAGTCAAACTTGTCAGTCAGCGAGATTCCGGTAGCAAAGTCATGTAACGTCAGTTTACGTATCTTATAATAGTTCAGCCAATAGTTTTGCAAGGCTGAAATGTAATTCTGTTGTGCCTCTTGCTGACGATTCAGAGACAGGGTCAGGCTGTTGATATCTGCTTTCCCGATGATAAACCGCTGACGAGTCTCGTTATAGGCCAGGATAGAGAGGTCTAGTGCTTCTTCGGCACTGGTGATCATATTCTGTTGAATATTGAAATCGTTCACAGTCATGATCACTTCTTCGTCCAGGCTGATTTCATCCTGGCGGGCAGAAGTTTTCACCACATTCAGGTTATTGCGGGCCATGTTATATTTACCTTTCCTTACCCCCCAGTCAACCAACGGAATACTGACACTGACCGATACCAAGTCCTGCTGCATGGGTTTGTGGTACACATCTCCAAAATTATCAGCCACCTGGTTGAAACCGATACTGGCATTCACGCTCGCATTGAAACGCGACTCTTTTTTCGTCTTGTCCACATTGCGTTCGGCTTCCAGTACGTTCTGCTTTAACCCCAGTAACTGAGGATTGTTTTCATGTGCCATCTGCAATGCCTTGTCCACCGGTATCACCAATTCCTGAGGCCGGACAGGCAAGTCGATATCGATAACCGTATTCTTATCCAGGTTCAGGAACGAAACCAGCGAAAACATGGCGCGTTTCAGAGCACTAGCCTTGTTCTGCAACGTATTGCGTGCATTCACCACATCCAACTTCAGTGTCAATAAGTCGGCTTTCGAGATGGCTGCTATCTTCTGGCGTTGCACTCCGATGCTATAAAGCGTATCCGAAGAAACCATATTCTCCTTGGCCAGGTTATACTCGGCCTGCGCCATAGCCAGGTTAAAGAAATACGTAGTGGCCTGCACGGATACGGCTTCCACATTATACACAAACTCTTTCTTTACTTTTTCATATTTCAAGGGTTCAATCTTTCTCTCCCACTTAAACGAATTATATCCGACCAGGCTCTGTGAATATCCCAACCGGATAGGTACACTGGTAAACTGCGTTGTCTTGTTCCCACCAAAACTACGCATATATCCCAATTGCGATTGCAGGTAGAAAGTACCGCCGGTCAAATCGAAGTTCTGCTGGATAGCCAGATTACCCGATGCATAGAACGACTGTTGGCTACGATAAACATCCAAGTCCTTTTCCGAATCGTATCGCTTGGTGATATCCCGGTTATACTCGGCAGGAGTCATATTCAAAGTAAGGCTCGGCAGGCGATTGGCCTTGTAAGTCCGATACTCCCAGTAACCGGAAAGATACATATTCTGCGTACGGAATGCCTCCAGTGAACTGTCATTGGCCAATTGTATCGTCTTCTGCAAATCGAGTTTTATATGATCCTGAGCCTTCGCTACAGAAGCCCCAAACAGCAAGGCTGCTATTACTATATAATATCTTTTCTTCATATCTATCGTTTTTCTTTATTTCTATAAATAAACCAATACAACAAAGGGATGATGAACAAACTCACCAGGGTACCGATTGTCATAGTACCTATCATGGCTATGGACAGCGGTTTCTGAAGTTCGGAACCAAGGTCGAACGAAAACAGCAACGGTACCATTGCAAAAATAGTGGTCAACGATGTCATGATAATCGGTCGTAATCTTCTTCGTCCAGCTTCATGAATGGCCTCCAGTAATGGTACTCCCTCCTTACGCAATTCGTTGATGGCATCCAGCTTCAGGATGGAGTCATTGATCACAATACCGCAAGTCACAATCAATCCGATGGCCGACATCAGGTTCAATGTATGTCCGCACACCCAAAGCAATACCAATGCAAACGCCACGTCAATCGGTATTTCCATCAACACCAGCAAAGGCTGCATGAAACTCTCGAACTGAGCCGCCAAAATGAAATACATCAGCAAAAGGGAGATGAACAGAATGACCACCAGTTCGTCCAGCATCTTCTGATTGGAAAAGAAGCTTCCCGAAAAGGCGATGTCCCAATCTCCTGTCTCGCTAGATGTTTCTTTAACCTGGGTCATCAACTTCTCCGCATTCTCCACTCCATAGAATTTATAAGGAATATACTCCCCATTTCTTCCGGCTGTAATACTCTTCAAATCTTCTGCGGGAGTCACTTTTATCAGCTCCCGTAAGGGAATAAAGTTCACCTCTCCCGTCTTGCTGTCCGGTTGTGTCTGAATCAAGGTTTCCTGTAGAACCTGGTTAACCGTCTTTTCGTCTCCTGCAATGCTGATAGGCAGATATTGCTGATAAGAGTGCAACATAGCTACACTGTTTTCCTTGAAAGCAGTTCTCAGCACACGATACAACTCGTTATAAGAGATTTGATACAACAATAGCTTTTCCTGATTAATACTGAGGTTCAATTGGTTTTCGAAAGCAATACCTGTAGGAGGTATTCCTGTCTTCTGACCGAATGTTTGCTCCAATCCACGCAAAGTACCGGGGCCGGGTGCCCTGTCCTTATTGCGGGCATATAATTCGGCCACAATATCAGCCTCACCGGTCACAAACAGTTTCTCAAAAACTGTTTCAGGAGGAGAGAATGAAATCACAGCCAAAGGATAACGTTCTTTCAGCTTCTGATAAATTTGTTCCTGCAACGGAACAATCTCTTTCGAGGTTTCGGTCTTAAAATAAAGTTCCGCCTCCGATGACGACAACTCTTGTTCCCGGTTCAAAATGTAATCCTGCAATCCGATGGACGCTGTCTGCTCCACAGATGCTCCCTGCAACTCACGGAACAATTCGTCGACCCGGCGTTGATTCTCGTCCACATGAATGTTTTCGTTCCATTCAATACGGGTAATCAATTCATTTTCGTCGATATCCGGCATTCTTTCTTTATCGATAAAGTAGAAAAAGAAGATACATAACGGAAAAGAGATGGCACAGAACAATACACTCAACGTCTTATGACTGAATACCCAGTCGATACCCTTATCGTAGAAGCGGTCCAGAGTATGTTCTTTCAAAGGATTATTAATTTTCAGCCTCAACCACTTCGGACCACCTTTGATCCCGGTACGATAGACCAACATATACAGAACAGGAAGCAACATGATACCGGTGAAATAAGAGACCATCAATCCTACCGTAACGGCAAAAGCCTGATCGTAGAAGATAGCACCCGCGATACCACTCATAAATACCAAAGGTACAAATACGGCGATTGTCGTAAACGAAGAACTCAGCATAGGAGTCACCACCTCACTTGTTCCCGCCACGCAGGCTCTCCGCAACGAATAACCCTTTTCCCTGTATTGCGATATATTTTCCGTTACGATAATCGAACTGTCGATCATCATACCCAGTGCCAGGATCAGTCCGGACAGGGAGATGATATTGAGAGACATTTTACACAGGTAGAAAAACAAGAAACTGATGACAATAGACACCACCATACTCAGCCCAATAATGAATGGAGATTTGACATCTCCCAAGAAGAGTACGGCAACGATACAAATGAAAACAAAACCGAGTGAGAGATTCTGCTGAAGATTGGATATTGTATAGTCCAGCAGTTCGGTTTGATTACGACTCACGCTAAACTCGATATCCGGATAGATCTTTTTGAAATAATCCATTGTTTCCGACAGAGCATCTTTCATATTGTCCATGTTTTCGTCGGCCTGCTTAATGATGGCAAGCGTCACGGCCCTTTTACCGTTCGACACAGATACTCCTTTTTCTTTGACCGGTACTATCGCTATCCGGCAAAATTCTTTCAACTGTATGATGCGATCTCCTTTACGGATATATATCTTCTCCACA
>OKTT01000638.1_pt1 | contig 18893 bp, 7 predicted proteins | sample 1606121 | NCBI WGS metagenome assembly OKTT01 (sample SAMEA3879516, study PRJEB24766) | human gut metagenome | biome: human-associated habitat; feature: feces | place: USA | collected 1985/1987
TTTGGCTATTTCTACGGAAAAGCATCCTGATGGCATTGTTTCCGGACAGATTACAACTTCTGTTTATGAACAGTTGAATTCACATAAGATAAAGAAAATCAAACTACAGGATGATGCTACGGAATTTCGGGTGAAGATGGGTACTACAGCTAAATTGCCGCTTTTAGTTATACCTTATTATGCTGCGAATCCGGCGGTGAAGTATGAATCATTGAATACAGATGTGTTTACAGTAGACAGTGAAGGTATGATTAGTGGCTTGAAACCGGGAGTTGGAAAAGTAAAAGTAACTTCTACGGACGGGACAAATATTGTAGCCACTTTTGATATTAAGATAACTAGTCCGGAAACGGTTAGTGATATAATCTTTGCCGACTCGGATAATTTGTTTATTATTAAGGGTGAGGAACCACTGCAACTGGTATGGTCGGTATTACCTGAAACAGCAGTAAATAAATCTGTTAAATTCATTTCGTCTGATGAATCCATAGCTACGGTTGATGCGGAAGGACGTGTTACGGCACTTTCGTCAGGTACGGTAACTATCACGGCAATGGCGGCTGATGGTGCTGGAACTTCGTCTACCTGTGTGGTGAAAGTTTATGGCACTTTCCGAATGCTTGATCGTGCAAAATGGACGGCAACAGCTACTTCCTGGCAAGTGAACAATGAGCCTTGGAAGGCTATTGACGGAGATGGTACCTCTTCTTCCTTGTGGCACAACATATGGAACAATGGTACAGGAAATGGTAATTTACCGCAGGCGTTGGTGATTGATATGGGTGATGAGGAACGAGTTTCACAATTAGAATTGGATAGGCGGAATGACAACAATACAGCGGACGTTCACACGGTGGAAATATACGTTGGCATGGATGCCGACACAGCTCCATTGGTCGGAACGATCGTTTTTGGTGATTCAAGCAACAAAGAGATTACAGGACGTGTATCTTTTGAACCTATGCAAGCTCGTTATTTGAAACTGGTGTTTACTAAGAGTAATCGAGGAAAATCTGTCAGTGCGGCTGAGGTCAGAGCTTATTTGCTGGAATAAAAGGAATTGTTTTTCAGGATGTAGAGAGGAGTGTCATCATTCAACATTAGGGTTTGAACTTGTAATTTGAAACTTGACTATCCTTTTTGACAAGACAAGAGCCATATCGCAACTTAAATAGAGTTCGGTATGGCTCTTTAATGTTATTTATCGTGTCACAGTCCGGGATATTTTCCGTTTTAAAGAAATAATACGCCCATCCTCAGAAACTCCTTGCACGAGAATTGTATAGGGTGTATCGCTATCTGAGGTATAAAAATCAAAAGAAGCTTCTCCATTATCAGTTATAGGTACACAGGGATTCCAATAGAGAGTCGACCGGTTATCTTCCGATACAGAACTTTGCTTCTCTTCGGTATCATAACAGACCGGATAAAAACGTTTTAACCGCTGATACCCCAAAGGGGATACACGTACTACGTTCCTTACAAGTTCGGGGCGTGTTATTTCTCCCCGTTTTGTCATGATCAGAATGGCCCCGTTTGCTCCTTTCATTCCAAAAACTGCTGCTGACGCATCTTTTATGACTTCTATTTCATCTATTTCATCAATGTTTATATTCCTCACATCTTCAAATGTAGTAGGGATGTCATCCAGGAAAAACAGTTCATTTTTAATCCCACTCAGCATTACACTATCCCCGCTTATATATACTCCGGGAAATCTTTCCAACATGTCCGTCAACGATCTCGGATGGGGAGTCATTAATTCTTCCGCTGTTTTTACCCTTCCCATAAAAGAATGATATACTGATTTACCTATCTTCTTTACTGAATCTGCTTTTACAATGACTTCGTCCAACTGATAACTGTTCATTGCCTGGGCCAAGGAATCAAACCGTTCCTGGTTTTCATTCCGATAAGCATAAGATTTAGCTGAGTTAGCGTTATGGTTGACAACAGAATGTTTGAATGGATAGAATACTTCCGGTTCCACTATCGGCTGGATTGATTTATTACCTCTCTTGCCTGTTGCTCTTATGAGAAAAGTAGAGCCTTCGGGAAAATCAAACCCGGTAAAACAGAATCTACCCAAAGAGTCTGTATGTTGTTTGGCGCTAAAAAGAGATTCTATGCCAAAAATCGAAACTTCAGCATCTGTTTTTGCTTTGCGGCTATAAAAATCATAAGCGATTCCTTTTATTTCAGGAGATACATCAAAACGACCGCCCGGATGTTGATAATTACCGTTTAATAAATTCTTGAGATTGTAGCGTGGCCACTGCTGCCGGTCAGCAGACAAATCGGATTCCCATAGTAAATATGGAGCGATCATGCAGAGACTATTCAAACATACACTGGCATCATCCGTCACCGATACGGAAAAATTCCCTTTCAAAGGTTTTCCTGTCTCATCAAGCAGCTTCATGACAACGTTAACCTGTTCTCTGCGATTATAAGTTGGTTTATCTGTCGTAAACTTTATATCCGGACCTTTTCTTTCATTCGTACACAATAAATGTTGATCTAGAAGATGTAGCCGGTCATCCAGTAATAATGTCTGGACTACACCTACCGGAAAGGTACTGATATCAAATAAATAGCGTTCACGTTCTTTTTCGAGGGCTTCAGCATAAAATACGATTCCACGGCAATGCATGGTCAAATATAACTTTTCTCCTCGTGATAATTTAGCTAAAACAGCCGGAGATAAAGCTACTGACAGAATATCATTTTGGTGATTTAAGTCGAACAATGATGCTGTAGCATCCTGCTGTTCATCTTTTATCTTCAATGTTTCATATATATTTCCTGTAATGACCGGATTTATCACTGGCAATTCGACATCAAACAGGCAATCCTGATTCAGATTCTCCATAAAACGAGTATAAGCACATAAATGGTAGCTACTCTGCGGGACAGATATAGGAATTGGCATATAGCCGCAATAAATAGAGTCACTCAAACAAACTCTAACCCGATGAATAACCGAATCCGACTGATTGATAAGTTCTACATAGACACATCGACTCACAGTTGCAGGAATGTGTGTAGCTGCATCGACCACATGCGCACGAAACCAAATTGTATCTCCTGCAATATAAGCAGATTTATCTGTATGGAGATAAAGTTTCTCTTGCGGAAATAACATCAATTGATCTTTAAAGCGATCTTGAATGGAATCAACCAGTGAGGATTGTGCCATACAGGGCAGCAACATTCCGGCATATAGAATGGTAGGAACGATTATTTTTATTGTTTTCATATTATTCTAGCAAACGGAAAATCTCTCACGACACCATTACAGATACAGACCAGCTAATAAATATAGAAAAATAGCAGTACAGGAAATTACCCTTTATTCTTTTCCCTGTATTGGCTGGGTGTCATTTGGAATTCCTCTTTAAAGTGTGAATTAAAATATTTTAAGGTGTTGAAACCTACCATGTAAGAGATTTCATTTATGTTATATTGACTGTTGGTTAGTAATTGCGCCGCCCTTTTTAAACGGATGGACCGGATAAATTGGAGTGGCGTTAAATCGACAATAGATTGCAACTTCCGGTTCAAATGAGTCTTACTCAGTCCCAGGTCCTTACTTAAATCTTCAATCGAATATTCCGGATTGTCGATGTTCTCTTCTACGAAGTGTAGAGCTTTTCTTACCAATTCCTCATCAAGAGATGTGGTAGTTATGCTGCTAGGAGTTATTTCGATAGTTTTATGGAATAACATTTTCCTGTTTTCCTGTTGTTCAATTAGTTTTTTTATTCGTATACACAATAGCTCGAAACTGAATGGCTTGGAAATATAAGAATCAGCACCGGCCTCATAACCTTCCATTTTTGATTCGTCCGAAGTACGGGCCGTTAGTAGGATGAAAGGAGTGTGAGAAGTTTGTATATTGGATTTAACGCGTTGACACAATTCGATCCCGTCCATTTTGGGCATCATCAAATCGGAGATGATTAAATCCGGATATTCCGATAGTATCAATTTTTCAGCTTCTTCTCCATTCGAAGCATCAATGACACGATAGCATTCACTAAGTTGCTCGGTTAAGTAATTGCGGAACTCGTCGTTGTCTTCAACAACAAGGAGTTTTTTTCTATCGTCTTTTTCTTTTGTGTCGGGTATGATGTCGTTTATTTCATTCTTTTCTTCTTTTTCTTCCTGATGATTTTTATCATTGCTTTTAGGCAAATCAACCGGTATATACACTGTAAAAGTACTGCCGATGTTAATTTGGCTGCTCACTGTTATATCTCCGTTATGTAATCTGGCGTATTCTTTAACCAGATGCAGGCCAATACCGCTTCCAGCTGGTGCATTATCGTCTTTTATCTGGTAGAAGCGTTCAAATATATGAGGCAAGTCTTTTTCGTCGATGCCACATCCGGTATCGCTTACTTCTATCATGATGTATTCTTTATCGTTTCTGTCTGCTTTATTCACAGTAAGTTGTATATGCCCATTTTGTGGAGTGAATTTAAAGGCGTTAGACAACAAGTTATTAATGATTTTATACATCATATCATGATCGTAATTGATCAGGAGATAATCAACCGATGTTTCTAGGGTGAAATCGATATTTTTAGTAGTGGATAACTCTTTGAATTGTAGATATATATCTTTTATGAATTGTATTATGTTTCCTGTCTTGAATAAAACTTTCTCCCCTTTTATTTCCAGTTTTCTGAAGTCCAGAAGCTGATTAACCAGACTAAGCAGCAGGTGTGCATTTTGATAGATGGAATCCAGCTTCTTCTTCAATACCATATCGCTCTGCTGTTTTATTAACGTTTCGAGAGGAGTTAATATTAATGTTAAAGGAGTGCGGAATTCATGACTGATATTGGTGAAGAATTGAAATTTCATTAGGTCCAGTTTTATTTTCTGTTCCTGTTCATATATCTCTTTTTCCTTGAGTATTTTTTTCTGCGTCCGTCTTTGATATCGTTTTAAAATGTAAATAAAGATAGCTATGCTCAATATGATATAAATGATTATAGCATAAGAAGTAGCCCAAAACGGAGGAGTAATTATAATGGTTAATTCGTAGGGTATTTCTCCCCATACTTTATCATTATTGGCTGTATATACAATAAAATTATATTTTCCCGGGCGGAGGCCGGTGTAAGTAGCCTTGCCCAGTTCATTGCCTGAAATTTCATTCCAATCTTCATCAAAATTCTTGAGCATGTATTTATAGTATGTCTGTGATGGATTAACATAATTCATACCTGCGAACTCAAATGTAATGAAATTCTGATTGTATTTAAGGGTTATTTGCTTGGTTTTATTTATGGGTTCTTTTAATATGATTTTTCCATTATACTTTTCTTCTTCTTTTATGAGGGAATTGAAGATTCTGAATGCTGTTAATACAGGTTTGTTTTTACTATTATTGTAGATGATTTTGTTGGGATCAAAATAATTAAATCCATGTGCTCCTCCAAAATATAATGTGCCGTCTTTGGTTTTAAGAGCTGAATGATCATAGAATTTTCCCCATTGTAATCCATCTGAAATTCCGAAATTTACTATCGAAAAGTTATAAGTATCATTAGATTGAATGGGGGCGATTTTGCAAATGCCGTTCAGTGTTGAAGCCCATATTACTCCATTGTCGTCTTCAAGCAGGGAGGATATTTCATTATTAGGTAGTCCTTCAGTGACGGTGAGCTTATATAATTTGGTTTTGTCCCAAACTCTGATGCCATCTTCGGTAGCAAACCATTCAAGTCCCCTGGTGTCTTTTAATATCCCGAAATATTTAATGTTCTGTTCAAAATCGGGATTGTCAGTTCCGGGAATATACAAGCTGTCTTGTTTGGTATTGTAATAGTAGATACCTTTATCTCCTAGTGCAGCGAATGTTTCATCGTTAATTGGATAGAGGTGATAGATTAGGGTATAGTCTTTTATTTCCGGATATTTATCGGCTAACATATATAGCATTTTTCCACTAACCGGATCGATTTGTCCTACACCGCCTGTCACACTGGCCCAGAATCGGCCGTCTGTATCTTCATAGATGCATCTTGAAATATTTTGGTTCGGATCTTTCTCCAGATTGATTGATGACCTGAGATATTGTCTTATTTGTTTTCCTTCTATACAAAAGAAGCCACCCAGATAAGTTCCTACCCATATTCTGCCGCTATGGTCTTTCCTGATAGAGAGACACAGGTCGTTGATTTGTTCTTTAAACAATCGTTCCACTTTCTTTGATTCCGGGTAGAAACGATATAAACCGTCTCCAGAGCCAATTAAGACAGTACCGTCTTCTTCTTCCAGGAAACAGCGTATGGTTTCGTTAGTAATTTGTGTTCCGGTATTAATGGTCTGAATTAGCTGAAACTTTTGCATGCTGGGGTGATAGTAACATAATCCCTGAAAAAGTGTACCTATCCATATGCCATTATTAGGATCTATAAAGAGTGTGTAGATGTCATTGTCCTGTATTCCCCCGTTTATGAGACGCATGCCTGGCAGGTGAGTAGCTTCGAATGTTTTGCCGTCAATATATCTTAATCCGGATTTGGAAGTTCCTACCCATACATTTCCGTCGTTATCCATGTCCATGCAGGTGAAAAAATTGGATATGCCTTTAATCGTGGCAACTTCTTTCCAGTCTCTGTTTATCCTGTGGTGAAAGTAAACAGCATTGTTATACATCAGCCAGATATTCCCCACAGAGTCAGGATGAATATATATTCTATCGGTAAAGTCGCCTATGATATTCAAAAAACGGGTTTCCTGAAAAATAAATTCGTGAGAGGTATAGTCCCAACAGCGTATTAATCCGCTGCTATATACAATCCAACAGAGATTTTTGTACTGGGTCAGTTCCATCGGGATTCCGTATAGCTTGGTGAAATCACTCTGACCGTCTTCTATCGTAATAAGTTTGCTTTGGGTTGTATCGTAAAAGGTAAATGTATTATCTTCTGTCAGAAACCAGTAGTTCTTGGAATCGTCAATAAAGAGATTCTTCAGATGTTTGGTAATACCCAATGTGGCTAATTCTTCCGATATATTGTAGTTGAATTTGTTGGTATTCAGGTCAAGAAGCAACAGATATCCGAGTTCTTTCATCCATATTCTCCCTTGATTGTCATAATATTCTTTGGTGGGGCGATTATAATTCCATACGTATTTCTGCTTTTTATCATAATGGAAGTATTCAAAGGTCGTTCCATTATAGATGTTCATTATGGAAGCGGTTCTGACAGCAATACGTCCGTCGGGGGTGATGCTCAATCCACGTATCTGATTATCGGACAGGCCATCAACGATATCAATTAGACGGAATTTATATTGATTGATAGCAAAACTGCTTATGCTTAAAAGCAATACTAGGATGGATGACAGATATCTCATTATTAATAGGAATTGGTTTTTCTACTACAAAGAAAACAAAAAAAACGGTATATTCATAGTACTCATTGCCTCATGAGGTAGTACAATTTGAACCATTTCCTTAGCCGGGAACATTACTGTTTATCGAATCGATCAGTTTATGATTCTATATGACATAGGGTTAATTTTATTTATCCGTATCTTTGTAAGTGCTAAAATGCTGTAATCGTTGCTTTAATCATTAAACTCAGGGATGTATTTATGACATTAAAAACAAGAATTTATTTATTATGCTCTTTTCTTTTGGTCGGCTGTAATCAGCCCAAAGAGAAAGTTGAGACTCAAATGACGGAAATTAACAACCCTATCCTTCCGGGATATTTTGCAGATCCTTCGCTGGTGCAGTATGAAGGTAAGTTTTATCTCTATGCGACGGTCGATCCGTGGGGAGCGGATTTTCTGCCGTGCTGGGTTTCCGAGGATTTCCGGAACTGGACGTTTCATCGGTTGAACTGGCCTACGAAAGCGGCTTGTACATCTGCTCTCTCCCATAAAAACATGGTATGGGCGCCTTCTGTTATTCAAAAAGGAGATATGTTTTATATGTATGTATCTGTGGGGTCAGAGGTCTGGTGTGGTAAAGCTGCCCATCCGCTTGGTCCATGGGAAAACGTGTTGGGAGATAAACCCATGATATCGTTTGATACCACTCGCTATTATCATGTAATAGATGCTGAAGCCTTTATTGATGATGATGGAAAAGCCTATCTTTATTGGGGATCCGGTTGGGGATGGACTAACGGTCATTGTTTCGGAGCCCGGCTGAATGACGATATGGCTTCTTTTGCGACAGAACCGGTGGAAGTAACGCCTGCGCACTATTTTGAAGCTCCGTATATGCTGAAACATAACGGTAAATACTATCTGACTTATTCGGAGGGAAAAACAATTGATGATACTTACAAGGTATGTTATGCTGTAGGCGATCATCCACTTGGTGCGTTTGAAGAAGCTGGGAATAGTCCAATCCTGACTACAAATAAAGAATTGAAAGTTTATGGTCCTGGTCACCACACCCTGTTTACTTACGATAACAAAACCTATATGTTGTACCATCGGCATCGTTGGCCGTTTTTAAATGATGGGTCGGCCTTCCGTCAGACTTGTTTGAGTGAACTCACTTTCAATGATCCGGAAAATGAAATTAATAATATTGTGCCGCATCATACCCAGTTATTCCCCGATCTAAACAAGGATGACAGGCAATTCATAAAAGTGGATGAAATCTTATCAAGTTCGGAGCAGAATAAAGACTTTATGACGAAAAATGTATTGGATGGCAGCTATGCTACACGTTGGGAAGCAACAGATGGCGAAGAAGATTCCTATTTATCAGCCATTTTTGAGGATAGTGCATATATTGATACCATGGAGATTCGTTTTGAATATCCTTGGAAGAGGTATTTCATAAAGGTTGAAACTGCTGATGATAAAAACAACTGGGTGGCAGTTGCAGATCATACGGCCGAGGGGATTGAGGGATCACCCGTTCATATTCCGATTTCCAAGGTATGCAAATCGGTAAAAATTTCCTTTTTAAATAAACCCGGAGCGGCAAAACCCTCAGTGTGGGAGTTGCTCTTTTACTAAACTTTTCATTGCTATGAGATTAAGAAAAATATGGTTACTTTGTAATTTGGTATGCATTATTCCCAGTGCTTTCGCCCAACAGTTTATTCATCCTGGAGTACTCCACTCCGAAAAATCATTGGAGCGGATAAAGCGTTTAGTTGATCAGAAAGCCCAACCGGCTTATGGTTCGTATGAAATTCTCGCAAAGCTACCGGAAGCCAGGGCCGACTATCAGATGAAAGGACCTTTCGAAATAATAAGCCGGGATGGAAAGTATGGATACACCAAAGGACCTAGTGAACGTGATTTTAATTCCGCCTATTACAATGCCCTTCTTTGGAAGATAACCGGAAAGAAAGCCCATGCGGACAAATCCATGGAAATTATCAGAGCTTATGCTCGTACCGTTCGGCAGATACCGCCTACTAATGATGCTCCGCTTTGTGCGGGATTGCAGGGATTTATACTGGTTAATGCGGCTGAGATTATGCGCTACACTTATATGGAGACTCATTATCCGAATGGTTGGAGTGAGCAGGATACAGAGTGTGTAGAGGCTATGTTCCGAAAGGTGTTTCAGCCGGTTTTAAGCAAATTCTTTCAAACGGCCCCCTATACTAATGGTAATTGGGGAATTGCGGTAGCTAAAGCGCAGCTTTCTTTCGGGGTATTTTTGAATGACCGTAAGCTCTATGATGATGCAATTGACTTCTTTTATCATGGAAAAGATAACGGAAGTCTGCCTAATTATATTGCCGAAAGCGGGCAATCGCAGGAAGCCGGTCGGGACCAACAGCATGTAATGCTTGGTGTCAGTTGCTTTGCTGATATGGCGGAAGTGGCCTGGACACAAGGTGATGATTTGTATGGTGCTTTGGATAACCGCATTATGAAAGGATATGAATACATTGCCAAATCAAATCTGGGGTACGATGTTCCCTTTGTTAAATGGAAAGATATAACCGGAAAATATTCACATCTTTCTACTTTTGGAAAAGAGGGCATGGGGCGTTTCCGTTCGGTTTTTGAGATAGCCTATAATCATTATGTGCTGCGAAAAGGGCTGGAAATGCCCTATACGAAAATCGTTTTAGGTCTTGTACGTCCAGAGGGACCGGGTTTTACTTGCGACAATACCGGTTTTGGCAGTCTGCTTTATTATTTGGGTGATGATTTGAATACCGGAAAAGACAGAGGAAGGATAGAAGAAGATCTTACCCAGTTGAAAGCATGGAACTTCTCTACAGCTTCATATCGGGCAGTCAACGGAGTGATGTCATTGGTCTCTTCGGGGGTTAAACTACAGAAACGTGTTCAGTACGATTCTTCTGCCTATCCCAATATAGTGGTAAAAGCTCCTGGTATTCCGGCATCGGCAAATAAGAAATGGTTAACTTTATCTTATAGTATAAGTGCGGCGCCGGAGTCTTGGGAATTTGATTCGGACAAAGCAATGAAAGTGGGTGAGGATATATATGTATTTAAAATAACAGATGTCCGGTCAAAAAATGGATACTCATTCTCTAAGGCTTTAACGAATGCAACCATGACTCTGGATTTTGGCGATACTTGTGGTGAACCTGTGGTAATTGAATGGGTACGTTCACTTACCAATGCGGAGTTGCAGTCTGTTCAGTAAAACAATCACAAAATATATATATATGAAAAGTCGGTTTAGAATAAGAAAATTCACTTTAGCACGGTTAATACTCCTTTCGCTAGGTTTAATGAATACATTTGCCGCTTTTTCAAAAAGTAAGGATGTTACTTTTTTAGTGAATGGTGTGTCTTGTCAATTGGAGCAAGGTGTTTTGAAGGTTGAATTTGTCACTTCGGATATTGTGAGAGTACAATATACGGGGGAAAATGTATTTAAGGGGAATAGCACAGGTATTTGTATGCCTCATGTTACCCGATCTGTCCGTTTTACCTCTGGTAAGGAGATTGATAGTTGTGTCTTAAAATCGGACAGCCTGATTGTTAAGATTGATTTAAATACTGGTTTTATCTCTTATTTAAATACGGATGGTTCCTTATTGCTTAGGGAAGACGGCAAGCTGCCGAGAGTTGGAGAAAAGAAGGTGATGGAGCATGTCGTATACGACGAACAATCCAAACGTATTGAGAAGACAGCGGATGGAGATAAGGAAGTGAAAAATATTCTTCGTCGTGATACCATAGGTTATACTTGGAAGTACAGGATAAATTTCGACTGGCAGCCTTTAGAGGCTTTATATGGATTTGGCTCACATATGGAGGATTATATGAACCTTCGGGGAAAGGAACTCTATTTGTGCCAGCATAATCTGAAGGCAATGGTTCCGGTGCTGGTATCGACCAACGGGTACGGTTTGTTGTTCGATGCGGGTTGCGGGATGGTATTCAAAGACAATTCGGAAGGCAGTTATGTGGAACTGGAAGCAGCCAAGGAGATTGACTATTACTTTATGAAAGGCCGGACGTTGGATGGGGTAGTGGCTAATTACCGTTTGCTGACAGGTGCATCACCCATGATGCCTCTTCATCTTTTCGGATATATTCAGTCGAAAGAACGGTACGTCAGTTCCGATGATCTGATCAATACTTTAAAAGAATATCGCCAAAGGCAGATTCCTATTGATATGATTGTGCAGGACTGGAACTACTGGCCCAGAGGTCAATGGGGACGAATGAGTATGGACCCGAAACATTATCCTGATAAAAAGAAACTGGCAGATGAAATTCATTCTTTGCACGCCAGATTAATGGTTTCAATATGGCCTAATGCCATGAATTGTCCTCAGCACGCTGATTTTAAACAGAAGAATCTACTTCTGCATTCTTCGGCTATTTACGATGCTTTTAATCCGTTGGCAAGGAAGTTGTATTGGAGCTATGCGAAGAATGAGTTTTTTGATAATGGTTTCGATGCTTGGTGGTGTGATGCTTCTGAACCATTGGATGCTGACTGGACTCATATGGGTGATCATTATGGAGATGATAGTCACAAGCGTCGCTGGGAGTTAAATACCAAACTACTGAGCGATGTATTGGGAGCGGAACGAAGTCAGCTGTATTCTTTATATCATGCAATGGGGATTTATGAGAATCAGCGTGCTACAAGTTCAGACAAGCGTGTGGTTAATTTGACTCGCTCCAGTTATGCCGGGCAGCAGCGTTACTCTACTATTACATGGAATGGCGATACCTATGCTTCCTGGAACTCTTTTGCCCGGATGATTCCGGCGGGACTGAACTTTATGGCTACGGGATGTCCTTATTGGACAGTCGATATTGGTGCTTTCTTTACTAAAAAAGGTGGTCAATGGTTCAGGAAGGGGGATTATAATAAAGGAGTGGCTGATATGGGATATCGTGAGTTGTATACCCGTATGTTTCAATATGGCGCATTCTTGCCTGTATTTCGTAGCCATGGTACCGATACTCCCCGTGAGGTGTGGCGTTTTGGCAAACCCGGTGAGCCCTTTTACGACAGTTTGATTCAAATGATTCATTTGCGGTATCGCTTATTACCTTATATTTATTCTTTGGCGGGAAAAGTTCATACCGATAATTATACGATAACCAGAGCGCTTGCTTTTGATTTTGCTTCGGACACGCAGATTGCTGATTTGAAGGATGAATTTATGTTTGGTCCTGCTTTCCTGGTTGCTCCTGTCACAACTCCGATGTATTATTCGGTTGACTCCCAGCCATTGGAGAATGTAGCCAAAACACGCCAAGTATATTTGCCCGATGGTGCGAACTGGATTGATTTTTGGACAGGCAAGAAATATAAAGGCGGACAAAGGGTTACTATGGAAGCGACAATCGACCGTATTCCTTTGCTGGTTCGTCAGGGGGCCATCGTTCCAATGGGGCCGGTTGTGCAATATACATCGGAAAAGAAAGATGCAGCTTGGGAAATACGGATTTATCCGGGAGCGGATTCTTCGTTTACGGTGTATGAAGATGAAGGCGATAATTATAATTATGAGAAGGGAGCTTGTTCGAATTTTGAAATAAAATGGGATGACAAAAAGAAATTGTTGACCATTTCCGACCGTAAAGGTAATTATCCGGGAATGACCCAATGCCGGAATTTGAGATTGGTGAAGGTTGACAAGAATGCCGGAATAGGAGTGGAGGAAAGTACTGGCGGAAAGATTGTTAAATATGAAGGTAAACAGTTGAAAATAAGAATGAAATAGTAATTGAGAAGCATAAATAACTAAGTTGCTAAGAAGGGGACACTTCAATTTGTGTGTGAAGTGTACCCTTCATGCATATTAACCAAGATGTTTTCCGATCATTTTTTAATATCCCGGATTTTGATACTCGCTGCCGTTGATAATGGTAGCGGTAAAGGTCGTAGAAATGGGACGTAAAGCATAATTCCCTATATCTCTATAAGAGTATTACGCAAAATCCGTTTGGTGGGTCATTCCTGACATCCAAATGGATTTTTTTATTTATGGTTTCTGTATATAAGAGTCTATAAAGGCAATTGGGGTAACTGTCGGAATTTGACATAAGGATTCTTTAGAATTCCCTCTCCAATGATTTGATAGTGGTTTTGCTCTCATGCTCCAACAATTCGTCTGTATCCCTTTATTCATCGAAGTTTCAGCGATTAGAGATCCGATGATAGCAGTGTGAGAGCAAGTGTTTGCTCTCACACTGCTTGTCTAAGTCACAAGCAAACTCCTACTTTTTCACAAGCAACTTTTACCTCGTCGTTTCCTCTATTGGAAATGCGCGTTTCCTGCCTTGGAACTGTCGTTCCCTTATAAGGAAACGGGCGTTCCCCCGGCAGGAAACTGACACTTGACTTATATGATTGGATTAACTTGACCGTATGATTGGATTGACTCGACCGTATCAGTTGTTCCAATTCATCCATTCTTTCAAAAAGCATTAAATCATTTATTGGTCAATAATGGATGAATTGTCAGCCATTAATAGCTGATTTTTCAGTTATTAATGGCTGAGAAATCAAACGTTAATAGTTGACACATCAGGCATTAACATCCTGTAAATCAAAAGATAACATTACAAAAACGATACTAATCAGGACGAGACACAGTGAGAGCAACCGTTTGCTCTCATACTTGCTACCACACTTGCTACCACACCGAAAACCACGATGAATAAAGGGATACAGACAGTTTGTGAGAGCATGAGAGCAAACGGCTATCTTTTTCACCGGGAGAGATAAAAAGAAAAGAAGGAACTCTTTTTATGCTTTAAAGGGAAGAATCACCTGTTATGTGAAGTGTATGTCTTCGCTGATATTCGTTTATCTGTTCACAACAAATACGTTCTATAAGGTCGAACAGTAGAGTAACCTTTTTCCTAAGTGTATCAATATCCTCTTTTGTTACCTCGAACTCCGAATTGTAGCGGGCTTCCACATAGGCAGATTTTAATAATTTAAATAAGCGCTTTTCCTCCTTCGTTTCGTTAGGAAATATTTTGGAGAATTCCGGGGAGTATTTCCGCACAGAACTTAGCAGTTTAGCCAAGTTATGTTGTTTGCTATTTCTTAGTGTATAAGTCAGACGAGCTGCATAGAATAAGTTTTCGCACGTCTGATGAAGGTCAAAAGCCGAAAGTTTATACCATTCTTGATCATAATGAAACTTCGTCGTTTCAAAAAAACGTTTCGCATTTTTAAGTTTCTCATTGTAATATTCCTCCGCCTGCTGTTTTATCTCGTCATAATGCAACTTGCGGCGCCTTGCCAATTTATGCTTTCCGGAATCATACAGTAAGATTCCTTCTCGCTTTATTTCCGTATAGAAATATCGCCCTTCAGATAAATCACTATTCAGCTTGCTAATATCATCGTTGATAAACTCTACGGGAGTCTGACTTTCCGGATATTTATAATAAAGATTATCCACAGTATCCAACTTCATACCAGCCTCTTTATCCGAAATGCCATCCGTAACGACCAAAATGTCATAATCACTCATATAGGATGTCGGGATACCGAATTCTATCCTTTCGTCATACTCCACATACCCTCCTTTGGCATAGCTGCCATAAAGAATAATCATCGTAGTTTGAGGAAGTCTCTCCACTACCTTCTTAACCAGAAAGTACAAGTCATCCTGTTTCCGTTTCGGTAAATGGGCAATAGATCGTTTCATATCTGTTTCTGCTTTATATTGCTTCCAACGCAAAGGTAATAAAAAGAAAGAATAAACATTTATTTAGCTTCGACACATTTACTGAAAAGAACTATTTTTTCAACAATGAGCTAAGTTCGTATTTTACTCAAATATTTTTCGGTAAGTACATCCATTTCTCCATTCCGAACATCCGTAAGCTGTCTTCCCTTTAATGATAGTTCCCTTACCACAAACCGGACACGGTTGTCCGACAAAAGTATCTGCATTACCTGTAGCCGGAGCAGAGGCAGGAGCAGAAGGAATCGAAGCAGGAGACGGAGAAGATGCAGGAACTTTCGATTCTGCTTTCGCCTTCTTTTCTTTGGGAGCACTTGCTTTACGCTCACGCTTCTTAGGTTCTTTCTTTGCCTTTTCTTCCGTTTGGGCAACTGCCTCCTGAATAGTGATACGTCGGTTCGTATTATCTGAAAGTACGCTCATCACGATTTCAGATACCATTTGCTTCAGTTCTTCGAGGAATTGACGGGCATCGTAAGTCTTCTTTTCAATCTCACGTAGTTTTTTTTCCCATATACCGGTCAGTTCCGCAGATTTCAGCAATTCTTCGTGGATGATCTGTACCAGTTCCACTCCCGTAGGGGTGGCTATCAGGTTCTTTCTTTCCTTGCGGATATAGTTTCGCTTGAACAACGTCTCGATAATGGCGGCACGGGTAGACGGCCGGCCGATACCATTCTCCTTCAGAGCATCACGGAGTTCGTCATTATCCACCAACTTTCCGGCTGTTTCCATCGCACGAAGCAATGTTGCTTCCGTATAAGGTCTGGGCGGTTGCGTCCACTTCTCATTCAAGTCCGGAACATGAGGACCACTTTCCCCCTTGACAAAAGCAGGAAGTACATTTTCATCCTCTTCCTCTTTTTCTTCGGAAGTATCTTTCACATCTTTGGCAAAAACAACGCGCCATCCCGGCTCCAGAATCTGTTTGCCGGTTACTTTAAATTCTATCTTGTCCACTTCGCCCATCACGGTAGTGGTAGAAATCTTACAATCGGGATAGAACACCGCTATAAAACGACGGGCTATCAGGTCATAGACACGACGTTCCATATCCGTCAGATTCTGTGCATAAACGCCTGTAGGGATAATGGCATGGTGATCTGTTACCTTCGAATTATCAAATACCTTTTTCGATTTAGGCAATGAAGCACCTGCCAAAGGAGCAGTCAGCACCTCATAGTCCCGAAGGCCTTTCAATATTCCTGGACACTTCGGATAAATATCGTCACTCAGGAAAGTGGTATCGACACGCGGATAAGTAGCCACTTTCTTTTCATAAAGCGACTGAATCAGCTTCAGCGTTTCATCAGCGGAATAGGCAAACTTCTTATTACACTCTACCTGAAGGGAAGTCAGGTCGAACAGACGCGGAGCATATTCCTTTCCATCCTTCTTGCCGACATTGGTGACAATGAACGGAAGGTCTTTTATGCGTTCCACCAGCGCTTCTCCCTCCTCCCGGTTGGCGATAGGGTCGATGCCGGGATTGTCTATCTTCTTCTTTCCGCCACTCTTTTCTTCTTCCGCAGCAATTTCTTCATCGCTTTTACGGATCAGAGCAGAAAAGGTGGTATCACGATAATTTGTTTTCAGTTCCCAGTATTGTTTCGGCTGGAAGTTGGCGATCTCCAGTTGGCGGTTGACAATCAATGCCAGCGTAGGAGTCTGCACACGACCGATGGAAAGCACTTGTTTGTTCTGACCGTATTTGATAGTATAAAGACGGGTAGCATTCATTCCCAGCAACCAGTCCCCCATTGCACGGGAAAGTCCCGCTTCATACAGTGATTGAAAGTCGGACTGATCCTTTAGTTTGGCAAATCCTTCGCGGATCGCCTCTTCTGTCAGCGAAGAAATCCACAGACGTTTCACCGGACAGCGGGCACCTGCCTTCTGCATCACCCAACGCTGGATCAATTCTCCTTCTTGGCCGGCATCACCGCAGTTGATGATTTCATCTGCATTCTGCATCAGTCCCTCGATAATGTGAAACTGTTTTTCGTAAGTAGGGTTCTCTATCAGCTTGATGCCGAACCGTGGTGGAATCATCGGTAAGCTACCCAAGTTCCATGATTTCCAGTTAGGGGTGTATTCATGCGGCTCTTTCAAGGTACAAAGATGACCGAATGTCCAGGTTACCTGGTATCCGTTTCCTTCTATATACCCTTCTTTTCTTGTATGAGCGCCGAGTACTTCGGCTATATCACGTGCTACAGACGGCTTTTCGGCTATGCAAACTATCATTTTTTCTCTTCTTGTTTTTATACTAACAGTCTACAAAGTTACATGATTATTTCTCACTGACCGCATAAAGATGAAAAAAACATCCCGCCTTCAGCCCGAATGGAGCTATAAGGCGGGATAAAAAAAATAGAAAAAATGATTAAATTCCGTACTTATTCTTCATCCATCAGGATTTCCAGAATCTGGCAAGCAGCCTTCGCTACCGGAGTACCGGGACCGAAAATAGCAGCTACACCTGCCTTATACAGGAAGTCATAATCCTGTGCAGGGATAACACCGCCGGCAATTACCACGATATCTTCACGACCCAGCTTTTTCAGTTCTTCCATAATCTGCGGAATCAACGTCTTGTGTCCGGCAGCCAATGAAGAAACACCTACTACGTGAACGTCATTTTCTACAGCTTCGCGGGCAGCTTCCGCCGGAGTCTGGAACAATGGTCCCATGTCTACGTCGAAGCCACAGTCTGCATAACCGGTTGCTACCACTTTGGCACCACGGTCGTGACCGTCCTGTCCCATCTTCGCAACCATAATACGAGGTTGACGTCCCTCTTTCTTAGCAAACTTCTCAGCCAGTTCACATGCACGCTTGAAGTCGCCATCGTTTTTACTTTCTGATGAATACACGCCTGATATCGTTCTAATTATTGCTTTATAACGTCCTACAACCTTTTCGCAAGCATAGGAGATTTCACCCAGCGTTGCACGAACACGAGCAGCTTCTACAGCCAGTTCCAGCAAGTTACCCTTACCGGTCTCCACGCATTCGGTGATGGCTGCCAGTGCTTTGTCCACTTCTGCCTGATTACGTCCTTCTTTCAAACGTTTCAGGTTCTCGATCTGTTCAAGACGAACTGCCGTGTTATCAATCTCAAGGATATCAATCGGAGCTTCTTTTTCCAGACGATATTTGTTCACACCAACAATAGTCTGAGAACCGCTGTCGATACGGGCCTGCGTACGAGCAGCAGCCTCTTCGATACGCATCTTAGGAATACCGGTCTCGATAGCTTTCGCCATACCACCCAGTTTTTCTACTTCCTCGATACGTTCCCAAGCCTTGTGAGCCAGTTCGTTGGTCAGAGCTTCTACGTAGTAAGAACCGCCCCATGGGTCAACGTTCTTACAGATATAGGTTTCTTCCTGAATATAAATCTGAGTATTACGGGCAATACGTGCGGAGAAGTCTGTCGGTAGGGCAATAGCCTCATCCAGCGCATTGGTATGCAAAGACTGTGTATGTCCCAAAGCGGCAGCCATAGCTTCGATACAAGTACGTCCTACGTTATTGAACGGGTCTTGTTCTGTCAGCGACCAGCCGGAAGTCTGAGAGTGTGTACGCAATGCCAGTGATTTCGGATTCTTCGGATTGAATTGTTTTACAATCTTAGCCCACAACATACGGGCAGCACGCATCTTCGCGATTTCCATGAAGTGATTGGTACCAATCGCCCAGAAGAAAGACAGACGGGGAGCGAAC
>OKTT01000648.1_pt1 | contig 18730 bp, 19 predicted proteins | sample 1606121 | NCBI WGS metagenome assembly OKTT01 (sample SAMEA3879516, study PRJEB24766) | human gut metagenome | biome: human-associated habitat; feature: feces | place: USA | collected 1985/1987
CCTGTTTTTCCTGCTAAAAGAATGTCATCCCGATGGGCTGCATATCCAGTTCCATTAGAATCATTCACAACCTTTTTTGTTCCTTCCAATACACGGCTTGCTGTCTCATTAGAAAAGGCTCCCGGAATCCAATACTCAGCTACTGCGTCTTTCTGATATACTAAATACGGCTTTATAACATTTCCCTCGTTACAGAAAGCAGAATAGATACATGCCATATGTAATGGATTCACCAAAACCTGCCCTTGACCGTAACCGCTGTCTGCTAACTGTATTTCTGTTTCAATTCCCTCTGAATTAGAATACTGCGACTCTGCCATCTTAATCTCAAATGGCAGTTCCTCATTAAAACCAAGTCCAGTCAAAGAACTCTCCATCTCTTCTGAGCCAATCTTTAATGCTGCCTTTGCGAAATAAATATTGTCGGAATATATTAGGGCATTCTCTAAAATGACTGGTTCATATGCATGGAGTGTTGTTACATGATAGGAACCCCACGATGCATCCTTTTGCCAACTTAAGCCTACGTTGCCGTAATCTTCCATTGGATCGATTGCTCCTGATTCCAAGCCGACCGCTGCGGTAATTGGCTTGAATGTAGACCCCGGACACCACACTTGCCGGAAGCGATTATACATTGGCTTATTCTCATCCTCGTTAAGTACAGTCCACTGCTCACTCGACAATCCCATAATAAAATCGTTATTGTCATAGGCCGGTGTGCTGACCAAAGCCAATACTTCTCCGATATAAGGATTCATGGCTACCGAGCAGCTTTTATCTTCCTTAAACTGCTCATGCAAGGAAACCTGTAAATCAGTATCTATCGTAAGCTGGATGTCCTGCCCATGCTGTACCAGGATACAAGCAAGTTCCTCCTTCTCTTTGCCTTCCGAGTTTTCAATGTAAATCCTGCAACCGTTCTGGCCTTTCAGTTCACTCTCGAACAAGCTCTCCATTCCGCTTCTGCCGATTACACTATTGGCTGTATAGCCTTCTCCTGCATGCTCCTCTAAATCTTCCGCAGTAACACTTTGAACATATCCGACCAAATGTGCCGCTGCTTCTCCTAATGGGTATTCACGCACTTCAACATCAGATATCATCACTCCGGGAATCTCCAGCAACTTTTCATGCCTTTCTTTCTCCTTTAGGACTTCTTCATCTGGACTGATAGACATTAACTCAATTTCTTCCACTCTTGGAATTGTTTTAATGGGAACAAAAGAATCATCCTTTACCCACTTTGCAGACAGTTTCTTTTCTATCGCTTCCGGTGTGATTTCCACTAGTTCTGCAATCTGTGCGATTGCTTCCTCTCTGTTTTCCAACTTGCCCGGAACGATTCCAACCGAAGATGCTGTACCTTTTCCTGCAAGGACACGTCCGTTCCTATCCAGAATTTCTCCTCGTTCTGCCTGTGTAGTGGAAACTCTTACTTTATCTGTAGATGCCAGATTCGGAAAAATCAGGGAATCATCCCAAACTAACTGATATCCTTCTTCGTCCTTTAGGAAAAGTGCTTTATTCTCAAAGCTGATAGTTCCTGCAACTGTATCGAAAGAAGTCTGGTAGGTTACCGTCATTTGCTCCTCGTCATATGCAATAATCTGGACAGCTATATTCTGGACTTCTATACCTTCATAAATAGCTGAATTTCGAGTTACAAAATCCTCCTGACTGACATTTCCCGATGCCTCAATATGTAGCATTGCATACATTTCTTCATACTCCTGTTTTGGAATATGATCCATGTACTCCACCAGAAGTTCTTCCGGTGTCTTCCAGGCATTTTCCTTTGTTGCCAACATTCCTGCCACACATACTGCAGAAATTACCGCAGCTATTCCTATAACAGCAATCGCAATCCATAGGAGCCTGCTTCTTGTTTTCTTTCGCTTGTTTCTGCTTTTTCCTTTCTTCATATTGACCTCCATTCATTTTGCTTTGCTGATATGGTCATATTCTATTTTCAATGTACACTATATCTTTAAAATATTACACTCGTAAGATTTTGAAGTAAAAAAATTTCTCTTTGCTGGGTATATCGTACTATGCATTCCTCCTTTCTTTTATTACATGCGTAAGATTTCGCAACAAAAAAATTTCGTCCGCAATCCTACTGCACTTGTGTAAATATTACATCAGTAAGATTTAGAAGTCAAGTTATCTTTATATAAAAAGGCTTCTGCCAGGAAGTATCATACATTTTCACAAAAGTGATACCTTTTAGCAAAAGCCTATTATTCAGCAGAGTCTCCCCCCCTCTGCTACGATATTCAAATGATTCATTCATAAAGCTACAAAACACACATCCATTTTCGCTCCTTAATATCCCACAAACCGCAGAAAATCAAGTTTTCCTTGAAAGCAGACAAACGTTTTCAATATTCCCCTGAACTTTGATTTTATACTGAATAGCGAAAGTATGCAATGTATATTCAGGATTGGGGTAGTGTTTTACTTTTTTGATATTTCTTCACATATTTTTTAACTCAAAAATATACTTGTTCTGCCGGGTATTCTGTTCTCATAATATTTCGTAACGTATCGAAATTAGTATTTCTTAAACGCCTTCCAGTTACATTTGTTTGCAAATAAAGTATATAGTCCTGCAAGTTTTGAAGATTTTCATTTTGAACATTAATATCTTTCCGTAAAAAACTTCCTATCGCAGTATTTACAGCTTTGACCTCATAACTTCGCTTCTTTGGTACTGGTTTATTCCAACTCTTAAGCATTTTCCTTCCAACTGTCTCTGAAAAAACCGGGAAATATTGGATATCCTTGATTACGTCACAAACTCTAAACATTATGAAAGAATTTTCAATATCACGATTACCCGTTGCATAACTGCTGACAATTTTCCCAGGCAATAATCCTTCAAAAGACTCTACATCAACTTCAAAATCTTTTCCTATACTGATTCTAGCCTCTCCATTTTTACAATATTCTTTCTTAAAAATTGCTATCTCATATTCATTCGCTGTTCTCAATCTTTACCCTCCAATCTTATACTATTTTTGAAATAATTTCTTTAAATCTATCCCGAACCCATTAAAATTAGGCTCTAATAATATTGATTCTTTCAAATTTTTCCAAAATGACTTCTTTATACCATCATCAAAAAAGAATTCTCGAATATCCTCATCTAAGTATATGTTTTGCTCTTTACAGTCTATAAATTTGTTCTTACCATCATCAATACATGCTTCTCCTGTAAGAATAAAAGAAAAATTTCCTCTTGCCGAACGTAACTGCATTTGTACAACTTGAATATGGCTTTCGCAATCATAAAAAACATCATATTTAAAGTGCTTTTTCTTTTTTAAATTTTTATTATTATCAAAAGGATCTACAATATGTAATTCTGTCAATCTATAGTCTACAGGTAAAATAAAATTATAAATACCACAGCTTCCATATCTAGAACTCTCAACAGGTATAAACATATGCTCAAAACAGAAAAAAATCTTACCATAACTGTCTGTAAAATCTTTGATTTTACAAGTAGTAGAAAGCAACTGACATTTGTCAGAATTATATACTCTTAGCAATCCCACATCCTTATCTGTATTTCCCTTTACATCTGTACAAATATCAGATAATCTATCAACCACTATTCTATTATATTGATTAATGGGTATAAACCTATATGTTTTGAGCATTCCTTTTGTATCAATAAAGTCAGTTAATAAAATACTTAAATTCATATGTATCCTCCCTACACTTTGCCTTTTGCCAAAATGTATATCAACAATTCCGAAAATCTTACCCCTGGGGTAAATCAGTTTCCGCATGTGTTTTCTGCGGAAACTGAAACACACAACCATTTTTGCCACAAATCGGCGCACCCCTTTGATTTACCGGGCTTTTCTCGTCAGAAGAGTGACTGTCTCAACATGGCACGATACGTCCTGATTGATGTCAGTTTTCGGTAACCGATCCAGACTAATGCCCCAACTCCCATACACTCGATCTTGGCAAGCTGAAAATTTTAATGGCGATGCTACTACTTCTTCGCATTCTCTTCCAGTTCCAGCATGTACTTATCAAAGTCAGACATGAACAGCCTATCCTGAATAACACGATATTTTTCAAATTCAGTTTCAGCTTTTGCCTTGGCAATCTCTGCTGTGATCTTACCTGCATCCTGAAGAACCTCTCTGTCATCAGCCATCAGAAATAAGTCCAGACGCTTTGCCCAGTCATCCATCGTCATCGGAATGTGACGTTCCGCACGATCCTCTGCCAGATCCAGGTATGCCGAAACGATACGCTCTAATGAACGCATTTCCTGCTCTGAAAGATAATTCTTCGCAACACTCACATCACTTTTTACAATCTTTCCTTCCGGTGCTGCTGCCCACGTGGTCAGCCCCATATGTGGCTTATCAGCATCTGCTCGCTCATAAATCAGCTCTGCTGCTGTATGTCCGTGAACTGCATAATGCATCTTGTTTTGAACCTTTGCAAAGAACTGCTTTGTTGTTTTGGCTGTTCGGTCATAATCAAGAGCTGTAGCATAGATATCGGTTATTTTCTGATAAAATCTACGCTCCGAAAGACGGATTTCACGAATCTGCTCAAGCAAGCGGTCAAAGTACTCTACTGTAAGTACGGATCCACCATTTTTCAGGCGTTCATCATCCATGACCCAACCTTTAATGGTGTAGTCCTTCACGATGCCATTGGCCCACTTGCGAAACTGCACTGCTCGTTCATTGTTCACCTTGAATCCAACCGCAATAATCATTTGAAGATTATAATGCTTTGTATCACGAGTCACCTGACGTGAACCTTCGGTTTGAACTATTCGGAAATTCCGAATAGTTGAAGACTCTTCTAATTCACTATCTGCATAAATCTTTTTAATATGTTCATTTATCGTTGGCAAACCAACGTCATACAATGTGGCCATCATCTTCTGTGTCAGCCATATATTCTCATCCTCATAGCGCATCTCAATGCTGTCATGCTGATCACCGATAGATGCAACATAAGTCAGGTATTCCGCTGCGCTGGAACGGATGGTTACTTCGCCTTTTTTCTTTTTCAAATAAGAGGCCTCCTTTATAAACTGAAATGCAATTTTGCTATTGTATCTAGCTGCTCTGCTATTTCTGTAAATGGTAAATTCAAATCCAGAGTCCTGACTGTAATCTGGTTACCACTCATCTGATATACATTATTCGGATATATTTCTTCATCAGTCTTCGCATACAAAAGCATTCCTGAAACTGTATGCTCCTTCTCTCTCAATTCGTATTCCTTATTCTTCACATAAGTAAAAATCTGATAAAGATTAGCCGAGTGAAGTGTATGCTTGTTAAACTGTACCTGCATACTATGCTCATAGTACTTAGCATCAATGATAAGAACTCTATCCCCACGCTGGAGCATAATGTCGCTCTGCATCACAGGAAGCATAGCGTTTTCTTCGTTATCCAGCTGCCATGGAATCTGTGATGCATTCGCAGCTATCTGGTTTTTGAATTCTTTCCTGTAATATTCCAAGATAAACTTCTCATATAATCTACACATTCTCTGCTCATCTAGAAAGTCCATCAACTTTTTGCTTCCATCTGATTGTGTTTGCAACAGTCCCTTTACTACCAGATAGCATATCGAGATTAGCATACGATAAGTCTGATTGTTCCGATTGTACTGAACATTCCAATTTACCGTATGCAAGTCAATGCAATCCACTTCACCGAAATATATCATTAACTTTCTTAGATTCTTCTTACGCTTCTTTGATATATTTGAACACAGGAGAAGTTCAACTGTAGATTTTATAATCTGGTTCATTGTGCTGTTAACAGAGAACTCATCGTATGTACAGATTAGCTGTTTACGCAGCATTGACTGTGTCTTGATTGACTCTGCAATATCAATCTTTCCTCGCAGAGAAGAAAGTGCTTCCGTCTGCGGAATATATTCTTTACATAGTCCTCGCTTTAGCTGATTCGCGATACCTTTTTCTAAGATAGCTGCCATCAACTCAGCAGTATTATTAAATTGTTCTGTGGCTATATTCCTATAGCCCTGCTCATTCAATATCTGAAAAGCATAGGACAGCATATAATAAATGTTTTGTATCGGTATCACTTAATCGCGCTCCTTAGATTTTCACTCCAATCTTTCACCTTCATAGGTTCATCAAACCAGTATTCTTTCAGCAGCGGTATCAGTTCATATTCCAAAACACCATAAAGCCAATCATCGTTGATTATGTCTGGCTGTAAATTACAGAAATAACTGTGTCCTATACAGAATCCTTCACCTAAAGATTCATCAGAAGCAATCACTCCGTTCAAATTCTCTACACAGCTAATCAGCTTGTTGAACTTCTCATTGTCTAATGCCATGCGATACTCTCGGAACCCCGGCGTCTCGAACCCTGGCTTGATATCAAAGAAAGCAAATCTTCTACGAAGTGCATAATCCAACATAGCAAGGCTTCTGTCTGCGGTATTCATCATACCAATGATATAGACATTCTCCGGAACCGCAAATTTCTCATCGGAATACAGAAGCTGCAACGCATTTCCGCGTTTATCGTTTTCAATCAGCATAAACAGCTCACCGAAGATCTTACTCAAATTACCGCGATTGATTTCATCAATGATAAAGAAATACTCATTATCACTATCTATCTCGGCCTTTTTACAGAAGTTATAGAATGCTCCCTTCTTCAGTTCAAATCCTGTAGAAGATGGGCGAAAACCCATAATGAAGTCTTCATATGAATAACTCTGGTGAAACTGCACCATCATCACACGCTCTATATCTTTTACACCCATCATGGAATAAGCCAGACGCTTGGCCGCATATGTTTTTCCCACCCCTGGAGCTCCCTGCAAAATAATGTTTTTCTTGTTTCTAAGCAAGCCAACTAATCTGGAATAGTCTTCTTCAGACATATAGACATCATCCAAGAAATTTTCTGCTGTGTACTCTGGATAGGTAAGTTCCTGCTCGTCGTCAACCATATCATCGTCTTCAAATAAGTCTTTGATTTCCTGCACAAAATCACTATATGGAGTAATATCAGTCAATGTTTTCTGCGGTGCCTGATGGTTAATTGTCCAATTTCCCCTATTGATCCAGTTAACTTTTCTGACATTTGAATACTCGTCTGTACGATCAGCATCATATTCGTAGTCAGACTCAACTATTCCTTTACCAAGAATGCCATTGTTTCCTTTCTTCGCAAATACAATGTCGCCAACCTTGATATCATGGACAAACTGCCATGTGGCATGAGCTGAATTCTTATAAGAGCTGCTATCGCCATATTCCTGCTTCATCTGCTGTTTCATTTCATCTTTAGAACTGAATATTCCAAGATCTCCAATCTCGCCCCAGCCCAGCAACATATAACCGTTCTTATAACACTCTTCCCATTTATCAGCGTTTTGTCCCGGAGCATAAATCCAGTAATGAATAGTATCGACATCACTATCTGCAAGAGCATCACTATCATTCGTTTTCTTACTCTTTACATCAGAGACCCCTTTTTTGAAAATATCCGATGCCATCTCAGCTGTTAACTCCACTGACTTGCCTGCTTCCGTAAGTGTCCACACACCTCTTACGCTCTTATCGATGTATCCTGCTCCAACAAGATAATTTCTTGCAAAAGCAACTTCATTTTCAAATTTGTTAACTTTCGTTTTGCCTCTTGTTTCGTTTATCACATCATCCGACAGATGCTCGTTTTCAATGATTTTCTTTCTTGCCTCTACCGGTGTCGCAGATCCTCCCAAATCACGTAGTGCCTGTAATAATGGCATAAACCATTGGAGAAATTCTGCTTTAGAAGTCTTTTTTCCTTTTTCAATAGACTTCTCTTGATTTACTTTCTCAGAGATAACCCATGCCGTATAAGATAAATCTGGGAAGCTCTTGTATTCATATTGTCCCGCTTCCAAAACTTTTTTACACAGATCCTTTATTTCAAGATATTCTGCTGCATATGGAACTTTCTTCAATTTCTTCTCAGCGGCTACAACAAATTCGCCCGGCATATTCTGAGCATTAGATATAAACCATCGATTTCTGGAATCCAAGTTGATAAATGTATAAGGGCGAATCCAATAAAGGGCCATCGTAATATTCCAGCGAATACAAAGCTGATCATGTACCTTGTCATAAGCATTGGAGAATTTCTGGCGATTATCTTCTGTGTCATTATCAGCCAATGCAAGAGCTACCTCAAACAAGCTCCACAGGTTATCAATATCATTTGCTTTTCTATCATCCTTAAATCCATAAAATGTCGCTTTCAGATTATTGAGAACCGGAATTCCATCAAAATTGCTCGGCACCGTTGCAGAAATTTCGAATTCTGACGCAATCCCATTAAGAATAGCGATTCTATTAGCATTTGTGATTCCTTTGTTAAATGTACCAAAGATGGTAAACGGATCAATATCAATAATCTCATCGCCACTTTCAAGTTTCGGAACACTAATTCCAGTTGCGTCATACACCGCATATATTTTCTGAATAAGAGTCTTTCTATCGGTCTTGAAATGAAGAAGTTTAGTAGCAAACTCTGTGTAAAAATCTATCCAATCATATTGCATTTAAAGAAGTACCTCCTTATGCATTATTTCATCTAACGTTTCTGCATCATGCCTGAAAGTTGCAATCCGTAACACAATCTCAAAATCGTTTGAACTGTTGTAAGCCTTCATCTCAAATGAGTATTCTTGTGCAACCTCCTGACTCGATGCTTTGTACATCATTTGAGTATAAAAAAATGAGCTTTTCCAAAAGATTTCCATTACCTGAAAAAGTCCGGAAATACACCACTTTCAGTTCATTATTTATCTTTTCATGACATTGAGACCACTGTCTCATTCTGTGTATCATTGTCCAAACTTAGTATAAACTTTTTTTCTATAATCGACAACTTAAATTCTATGGATTTCATCCACTGACCATTATGTTATACTGATTGTATAAGAAATTCAAGCATAATTATGTACACAGCCAAAGATGGCTTAACCAAGATAGAAACTACCTTTTATGAAGAAACTGTATGGCTGTCCATAGACCAGATAGCAGAGCTGTTTCAATGTGAACGCAGTGTCATAGTAAAACATGTACGTAACATTTTCAAAGAGGGGGGATTTAGATAAAAATTCAGTGTTGGCAAAATTTGCCTACACTGCCACAGATGGCAAAAAATATAATGTAGATTGCTATAACCTTGATGTCATTATCTCCGTAGGCTACCGTGTAAAATCCCACCGAGGTACACAGTTCCGTATCGTTGCTATTTCACTTCAAAAATTATTTTTCCTCCGCAAAAGGTAAAGCAAATGAACAATGTAAAAGTAATAAGACAATCCTGAGCAATAACTGTACATCTCATTTGTATGATCTAAATACATTTTTCCTATACAAATCAGTGCCGGAATACCTGAAATAAAGGAAATATAATTACAAATCTCATTCATTATCTCATAATTTCCTATATACACATACAAAACAACATTCATGGCTGAAGCGATAATAAAAACCGTAATAGTAAAGCCTTTGTATTTCATTAACTTCTCTCAGAAAAAGTATTCTGGAGAAAGGTTCTGGAAATCTATGCAAGTATCGCCTCTTGCAGTTTAGCAAGTGCGATACTTTTGTATTATTGATATTTCCCTTCAAACAATTCCCATACAGAAAAAGCCTCTTGTGCTATTTCATCATGAGGAGGTACTGTAATGCCTAAAGTTGTATTTCCCATGTCAGAAAGTCTTAAATTGCACAAATTTACACCTCTCATTTGTTGCCTAATATCTTCTTCCTTGCTAAGAAACCATTCTGCCTCCGTTACAAATAATTTGAAACTCATTTTTTCTATTCCCTGAATTATATAGAAGTATATGTAATTAAGCTCTATCCACGCTCTCCGAAGCGGATTTCCATATAAAGTATTTACTATTTGCTTAGAGTAATCTTCAAGCCCCATTCTCTCCCACTTCTTCTTTAGCCAATCATACAGCATCCACTTTTCTACACTACACCTTCCTTCGACATTATCAAATTCTAAATCCCAATTGCCGTTATAATCAGGATCCATAAATGAAGGTAGAATTGACCGTCCATGAGCTGCGGCATTTCTTATGGCACACAAATCATTGATAAATCCTATACATTCCTTCATTTTATGTAAAATATCCGGAATGCTGTCTTTTCTAGAATAAACATCATAAAAAATAGTTATAAGTTCTGACAACTCGTTTAACTCTAATTGTTCCATCAAATCTAACAATGGCACAGCATTCTCATCCGTTAAGTAGTCAAATTCATCTGAGGTACTCCTGTATCTTCTTTTATCTCTTGCCCGCTTAATCAACTTCGCAATTTTAGGTTTCTTAGCTCCCCATTCTGATATTACTTCTGTTCCAACGTCATGCCCATCATCAGCAATCCTTATTCTATTGAAATATGTTTTATAGGCATTTTCTATGCCAGTAATCCATGCCAAAATGTTTTTCCTAAACTCAATATCTATTCTATCTATTACAAAAAGTAAACCTATTTTAAACTTAGAATCAATACAATCAAAGTCAATATACTTTCCTGCTTGCATTTTTATGATTTCTTTGCAGGTAAATATTCCCGGCGATAAGTATTCCAACATTCTGGGTTGAAAGTTATTACCTTCAAGCCAATCGACAAATTCTTTATCATCCAATACCGGATAATAGAAATTGTATTCACTTAACCTTTTTCTAATATTTTGAATGGCATTATTCTCAATAATTCGTTCTTGATATTTCCATTCATCTCCTATAAACCTAATATCTGTGGCTTCTTTGATATCTCGGTCTCTTACTCCCTGACTTTGGCTTAAGGAAAACTCAACCTCATCTGTGTATTTAATATATTGTTTTCCTTCTTTTTCTTCCAACATAGATTTTTCTATTCTAAACGGTATCCATTCATGTTCAACTTTATATGCGTCTGTATCAATTATTCCATAATTATTTTTTAGCTCCAGTATACTTCCTCTAGGCATACTATTTTCACTCCTTTTTACATAGTATTTGGCTTTTAAACACCACCTATTATAAATCGTAACATACTGTGTGGTATTTTCAACTGCACATACATTATAACAGTACCCTTTCAAAGACAATTTTTCAATCGGATTGTATACATACAATCGAGTAGGAGCTTAATCGTCGCGTCATTCGTTATCAATGAAATTTCCGTTTCTTCATGACCTGATAATTCAACCGCCTCGTTTGATACATCTTTTCCCATATTCTTTCTGGTCCAATAACCCGAAGAGGGAAATGGTACATTCTCAGCTTTACATGTAGCGATTAATTTTCCGTAATTCAGATTGTATTTTCTAGCTACTCCTGCAACTGAAAGAGCCCATATTTCATCATAGAGCTGCTTACGAGTCAATTTAACTATTCCTTTTTCATTCTCCATCCTTGCAGCTCCTTTACATAACCACAGCTCGCCACTGTCTCAACCCGGAATCTGAACCTTATTTCTTTGCGTTTTCCTCCAATTCCAGCATATACCTATCAAAGTCATACATGAACAATCTGTCCTGGATGACACGATATTTTTCAAATTCTGTTTCGGCATGAAGCTTTGCAATTTCTGCGGACACCTTGTCTGCGTCCTGTAAAATGCCATAATCAAACATTTCGATGAAGCTGTTGAGTCTCTTTTCCCAGTCCTGCATCGTAAGCGGAATATGCCGCAATGTCATGTTTTCTGCAAAATCCAAGTATGCCGTAACCATACGATTTAGCTGCTTCATTTCATCCTGGCTCAGATAATTCTTTGCAACTGTAACATCACTTTTCTTAATCTTTCCGTCAGGAGCATCTGCCCAGGTAGTTAATCCCATATGTTCCTTTGTGTGATTAGCTCTTTCTACAATCAGCTCCGCTGCCGTATGCCCATGAACTGCATAATGCATTTTATTCTGGACAGTTGCGTAGAATCTTCTTGTCGTTGCTGCATTTTTATCATAATCAATTGCTGTCGCATACAGGTCTGTAATCTTCTGATAAAACATTCTCTCACTGGCACGAATCTCACGGATACGCTCTAACTGCTCATCGAAATACTTCTCTGTCAGATACGTTCCTCGTTTCAGCCGTTCATCATCCATCACCCAGCCTTTGATGGTGTAGTCCTTGGCGATCTGGTTCACCCATTTACGAAACTGTACGGCACGCTCGGAATTGACCTTGAAGCTTACGGCAATAATCATTTGAAGGCTATAGTGTTTGGTATCGCGTGTGACCTGACGAGTCCCTTCCGTTTGAACTATTCGGAAATTCCGAATAGTTGCCGTCTCTTCTAATTCACTATCTGCATAAATTTTTTTAATATGTTCATTTATTGTCGGTAAACCAACATCATACAATGTGGCCATCATTCTCTGTGTCAGCCATATATTTTCATCCTCATAGCGCATCTCAACACTGTCCTGCTGATCACCAACAGAGGCAACATATGTTAAGTATTCCGCCGCGCTAGAGCGGATAGTTATCTCATCTTTTTCAACTTAATCTCCTCTTATTGCTTTCTTTTTTTATAGTAATACCTGCTCATCCTTTGCCACTGGAATATACTCATTATATTATCCTACAAATTCTCTGTCAATTCTCGAAAACCCTTTATAGCTCATATGATTCATTTGCCTACACTGCCACAGATGGCAAAAAATATAATGTAGATTACTATAACCTTGATGTCATTATCTCCGTAGGCTACCGTGTGAAATTCCACCGAGGTACACAGTTCCGTATCTGGGCTATGGGAATCATAAAAGAATACATGAAAAAAGGATTTGCCTTAGATGATGACCGATTGAAGAGACTTTGCGGAGGCAATTACTTTGACGAATTGCTTGCCCGTATCAGAGACATCCGCTCTTCAGAAAAAGTATTTTGGAGAAAAGTTCTGGAAATCTATGCAACCAGCATTGATTATGATTCCCATGCTGAAAGCTCTGTTCTGTTCTTCAAACAGGTTCAAAACAAAATGCACTGGGCTGCCCACAAGCATGCCGCCGAAGTAATCTATGAGCGTGCCGATGCAGAAAAAGAAAATATGGGGCTTACCTTGATATTGCTGAAGTACACGCCCTTAACAAAGAACCAATGCCTTTGTTTGTCAGCTCTGCTGTAACTCCTGCAGTACAGTTCGCCGATATATTTGCTGGTATCGTGAGACATCGTCAAAAGGCGGGCAACTTGCCCGCCTTAAATCTTTAAATTATGCTTTGATTTTTCCAGAAAATATTTTACTTACTTTGTTTTTCATAAGTATGAATACAATTTTTACTTCTTTCCGTATCTGCGAAAACTCTTATAAATAAAAGGCAGTAAGGCTATTGCCATCACTGTATACATTACCATTACAAGCGGAATTTGTCGAAATACACAATTCCCAATCTGATAAATAAGTGGGACTTTTACACTTGCCTGTACATTTGTCAAAATTGTTGGTATCAAATTGAAAAGCGTTGTATACCCAGAAAGTGCCCGTCCTATAAATGGCAATAAGCAATATAAAAAGAACGGAATGCAAACAGCGACACTAATTGTATGCATTTTAGCCGCTACTAACATAGACACTGAAGCCGCCAGCATACTGGCTATAAATCCACATACAACTGTCAATAAATAGTATTGTCCATATGACATAATGTAAATACTATATGCCTGATACATTTGATATGGTGTATTCATACCACTGGTTCCCATAATTCCAAAACAAATCACACTAAGTAATATAATTCCCATACAATAAATCATAACTGTCGTAACTACTCCTGCCAGTATTTTTGTTTTAACAGCTTTTGTACGTCCATATTTTGTAGAGAAAAATACTGCATCTGCTTTTGTCTGAAAATCATCTGCAAATATTCCAGCACAAATAAAACCAACTATGATTGCCAGAATAATAGAATACGTTTCTACATACATAATCATAGTATCCCACGAACTATAAGATTCGTATTCTACTGGTAATTTTATTTCATTGTATTTCTTTTCCAAGTATTTTTTCTGAACAGAAGTCTTTCCATATTCTTCTGCCATCTTTCCCATATTTTTATGATAAGTGTCATAGAACTCTTGTATATTTTCTTCTGTAATTTGATTCAGAACACTTTCATCATATTCTGAATCTGGTGTTAATACCGATATTATAAAACTCCTAATATCATCTATCGGTTGCAATGTCGTTCCGTAAATTGCATTTTCTTCTGAGGATTGTGTCACCGCATTTTTATTTTGTTCTATAACTTTTCCAAGTTCATCTTCTGTCAATGTACCTTTCCATACTCGTCTGTTATCTGTAAGTTTTCTTGTTGCCATAATTCCAGTACTAGCATTTCCATTCTCATCCACATAGCGATTACTTGTAACTGCAAATCCGCTAAAAATAACAGCAAGTATCAATGCCAATCCGATTGCAAATACATTAATTTTCTTTGAAAAAATTCGTTTTAATTCTAATTTAAGCATCTTGTTTTTCCTCCGATTTTTCTCCAAAATAAAATAGAAATGCATCTTCCAGATTTTTTTCTGCAGCCACAGCATCTTCTGTTGGCTTTTCTATTGAAATAATTCTAAGCTCTGCTCCGGTTTTTGTTGTTTTTATATTTCCAACCAAATATTCACTCATATATTTGTCTATCATACTTCTCGAAACATTACATTGCCATACCTTTTCTTTCATAGAAGATACTAATTCTTCCGCGGTACCTGCATAAAAAAGTTCTCCATCTTTCATTAACATAATATTATTCGCAATGTACTCAATATCCGATACAATATGTGTAGACAAGAGCACCAAACGTTCTTCCGACAATTCACTAATTAAATTACGAAAACGTATTCTTTCATTCGGGTCTAATCCAGCGGTAGGTTCGTCCAGGACAAGAATTTGCGGATCGTTTAACATCGCCTGTGCTATTCCTACACGTCTAACCATTCCTCCAGACAAATTCTTCATTTTTCTTTTACTGAATTTTTCCATTCCTACTTGATTTAATAATTGCTTCACTTTTTTTCTGGCAAACGGTATTTTTAACCCTTTTATAGAAGAAATGTACATCATGTAATCATATACGGTCAAATCTGGATAATATCCAAAATCCTGTGGTAAATATCCCAGAACTTCTCGGTATTCACCTCCTAGTTTCCATATATCTTTACCATTCCATAATATTTGTCCTTCTGATGGTTGAACAATCGTACAAAGCATACGCATTAATGTGGTCTTTCCTGCTCCATTTACTCCAAGCAGTCCATAAATTCCTTTTTCCATAACACAATTCACTTTATTAACAGCATTTACTTCTCCGTATTGTTTTGTTACATTTTTAAATTCTAATTTCATACGTGTAATCCTCCAAAATTTTTTCATCAAATAGCAATGACTTCTGAACACAAAAAATAAAATATACAAAAGTCAATATCAGCATAACCACCCATACCGGAGTTACAATTTTCTGATAAATAACATCATTTGCAACAATCATCATCCATAAACCAACCCATACCAGACAAGAAAGCACTGCTATATATTCTGATTTTTCCCATCTGCTGTACAATACACGAAAACATATACAACATGAAACATTTACCGGAAGCAAAAAATTAACCACCAAATCACTTAACGAGAGTATTGTTGTTTGATATGTAATTGCCAAAAACACCATAACGATCACCAGATCCACTACTCCAAACATTAACATTCTTGCTGTACAAATCTGACGCAGTGTGTAATAAGACGCCTGCTCAATCTCAATCGCACCATTTCTTCTGTTTTTCCAAATTTCCGGGATAATCAGAACCACAAATATTGTGGCAGATATTCCCATAATCCTCATCATATCTTTTATGTCTGACGTATAATTACTCAACCATATCCATAGACACATAAGAACACAACCTTGTAAAATCCACCATCTTTTTTTTATGAATTTTGTCTGCTCATACAAAAATTCAAAATAAGATGTTCTATGCGATTGTTTCGATAAAACCGACTCTGACAAAATATTCTGACATGCTTTTACTGTTTTGTTCTCTGCTTCAGCCCTTACATACTTTTCTTCAATCTCCTCTTTATATTCCTTTATTTGTTGCTTATAATTCTTCATCTTTTTTCACCTCCAACTCTTTCATTAAAAGTTCTTTTGCTCTTCCGATTCGATATTTTACAAGAGAAAGTTTGATATGAAGTAATTCTGCAATTTCTCTTTGCTTCAATTCCTGAAAAAAATATAAAACTGCCGTTTCTCTAATTTCTTCCGGTAACTTTCTCACTGCCTGTTCAATAGTTAATCGGACTCCTAGCTCTTCTACATGATTTTTACTACAGTCCTCTGATTTTAGCAGTTCCTCTGATGGAATATCTTTTTTCTTTTTGTAATAATTTTTAACGGTATTTCCGGCAATTGTATAAAGATAATTCTTAACTTTTCCATATTCTTTATATCTATATAAATTGGAAAAGAAACGTGTAAATACTTCTTGTGTTAAATCCTCAGCCTCATAGGGATCATAGATATGTAGCAAACAATATTGATATATACTTGAGTAATATTTTTTGACTAGTTTTTCACAAGCATCTTCATCTCCTGCTCTTGCTAGATGTACTAACAAAGAATCAGTTTTGTATTCCATTCGCAAATTTGCCTCCCTCTGTTTTCTAAATAATATAACAATCCTACTATAAAAAAAGTTAGGATTTTCTTTTGTTTTTATTTATATTTTTCTAAATATTCTTCCAAACATAAATTTTCTTCTTTCATTATTTTAGCGACAGTCGTTCCAACATAACGGTAATGCCATGGTTCATTACTAATTCCTGTTATATCCGTTTTATCTTCCGGGTAACGTTTTACAAACCCATATTTATATGCATTTTCGTCTAACCATTGATATACTTTTTCAGAAGAACATTTGTCGGTATCCGCATTAATATCAACACTCAGTCCTAATTTGTGTTCGCTTGTATCGGGAATTGCAACATATTTCTCGGCTCTTTTTTTTTGCTTCTTTCGCAGAATATCCTTGTTTTTCATATTCATTGATTTTCTCGTCCATAATTTTTTGTTGTTCTTCTGTTGTTCGATATCCTTCTCTAACAAACAGTGCCAGCCCCTCAGCTCTTGCATCATTAAACATTTGTTGTAATTCTGGATAAATCCGTGAATCTACTTTTTTACCATTCGATAATTCTGTCAATTCTACTTGATAATTATTGGGAATATAATGTTTTCGGTCGACAAAAATAAGATTCCATTCACCCGAAGTGTCTGCAAAGGACTTTTCTGACTGCAAAGGACTTTTCTGACTGCAAAATTTTCGGTAATGTTAATTCTCCAACCTGCACATCGATTTTTATTGTTCTCCACATTACAACGGTTATTATGATAGTCATTAAAAGAATGAATACTCGTAAAATATTCTTTCTTCTACGATTGCTGTATCTTCTTTTGTTCATTTTCTCTCCCACACTTTCATTATCAAAATATTTCTACTTTTAATATAATTAACAACCAAAACGACAAAAGAGTTAGTATCTAAACTTATTTATCAATAAAAAGTTTATTTTTTCTCAATTCCAGCTCAATTTTCCCTCAATGCCTTTTTCCTCTGATTTTCGTATGCTTATCCCACAGCAAAACAGTACCACACCGGTACGACCTGCCGAATCAATCAATACGATAAAAGGAGGGGATAAACCATGCAGAACAATATCCGCAACACAAACCTGCGCTTTAATCTGGACAAAGAACAACAGCGGAGAGCCTGGGAATATTTACAGACAATGAACAGACAGGATTTTAAATCTTACAGTCAGGTAATCTCTCTTGCACTGGTAGATTATTTTGACCGCTATCTTCGTACATATAAAACCCATGAAACAGAATAGCAGTCAGTATTATCAATCCCAAGATTACATCAAATAAATTTATTTTCTTATACTTCATCTTTAGAAAGTTGGTATTTGAATGAAGATTTACTGGAATAAAGAAAACAATTCCAAAAACCTTATTGGACAACGTGGAAAAGAATTACGAACCGAAAAGCATATATCACAAAAAGCATTAGCTGAACAACTCCAACTTGCCGGATATGAATTTAGTGATTTGACTGTATTACGCATCGAACAAGAAACACGCTTTGTTCCGGATTATGAAGTGGTTTCCCTTGCTGAATTTTTTCATGTATCTTGTGAATATCTCTTGGGTGTTAAAAAGGAAAAATAAGCAGTGATCTGAATTATAACTCACAGACCACTGCTTAAATTTTTATTAAAGCGATACCCTACTCCCCATACAGTCTGTATGTAAATCGGTTTACTCGGATTATCTTCTATTTTCTCACGCAGGTTACTGATATGGCTCATGACAATATTATAATCACCAAAATATGGCTCTTTCCAAACAATATTATATATTTTCTCCTTGCTAAATACCATTCCAGCATTTTGCGCTAACCGTAAAAAAATCTCAAATTCTGTAAAAGTAAATTCTATTTCTTTGTTTCCTTTTACCGCCAACCGTTCTTCAGCATTTATTGTTAATCCCTGAAATTCTAAGCATTTTTTTATGTTTCTATTTTCATTTGCTTATTTTCTAATATGCTTAATATCTCGCTAATAACATCATCTTCACTATTTTCAAATGACAACAGCAACATTTTCCCCATAACTTTCC
>OKTT01000650.1_pt1 | contig 18720 bp, 16 predicted proteins | sample 1606121 | NCBI WGS metagenome assembly OKTT01 (sample SAMEA3879516, study PRJEB24766) | human gut metagenome | biome: human-associated habitat; feature: feces | place: USA | collected 1985/1987
ACACACTGCCCCAGAACAGGTTGGCGGCAAACAGCACCGCCAGCAGCAGGGCAAGGATGCCGTAAGAAAGGATCAGGCGCTTTTTGCTGGTCATAGGTTACTCTACTTTCCTCAGAAATTGCAGGTCGGCGGGGTCGTTCTCCGTAAAGACACGGTGCAGGTCGAGCACAAAATCGACCAGCGCCGTACTCTGCTGGAAAAAGCTTTGGGTGGTGCACCAGACACTGCCGCTCTGCACGGCCTTGAACTCGGCCAGCAGGGGGCATTTTGCCACCAGTTCCTCCGTGGTATGCACCACGCCCTCAATGGTGCTGTTGTAAAGGAGCACATCCGCATCCTTTGCACCGGCGTAAAAATCCTCCAGCGGCAGGTTCATGGTGGAAAGGTTGTTGCCGTTGTCGGCCAGGTCCGCAAAAACATAATCACCGCCCGCCATCTCGATCATCTGGGCCACATAGTCGCCGCCCTTGCGCACATTGGCAAGGTTGTTGGCTGTGATGGAGAAAAAGGCACAGCGCTTGCCGGTGGGAGCCTGCCCGGTCAGCGGTGCAAGGCGCTCCACCTGCCGGGCGAATTCCTGTTCCGCCAGCTCCTCTTTCCCCAGCAGGATGCCCCAGAACTTGAGCCATTCCAGCCGGGCCAGCGGGCCGCTCTCATAGCTGGAGCGCTCCACCAGCACCGGGATGCCGAACCGTTCCAGCTGCTCCTTGACCTCCGGGGTGTGGTAGATCATGGTGTTCTCGATGGCAAGGCCGCAGTTGGCCGCAAGGATCTTTTCGTAGTCCGGGGCGCTGTACTTGCCCGCGTAGGCGATGCGTCCCTCCTGCATGGCCTGTCTGGCCTCTTCCACATACCAGCCATCGGCCTTCGTGCCGGAGAGGGCGATGCTGTCCAATGCGTCCAGATGGACGAAGAGGTCCATCACCGAGGTGGAGACAAGGTAGATGTTCCGGATGGGCTGACGCAGCACCGTCACGCTCTCGGGCAGGCCTTCCACCGCAGCGGCATCCTCCGGGGTCACAAGGAACTGCTCCCCCGATTCGGTCAGGGTCAGCATGGTATAGCCGCCCTCATAGCAGTCGGCAGTAAACTGTGTGGCGTAATCCAGCGGACAGGCATGGTCAAAGACCAGTTCTTCTGTGCTGGCGGGAGCCGTTTCGGAGGCGGCGCAACCCGACAGGGCCAGTACTGTAACAGGCAGAACGCGCAGAAATTGTTGTCTCGTCAGTTTCATCAGTTCAGCGCAAAGGTCAGCGTATACTCGATCTCATGGGGGGTGCTCATGGCTACGGTATCGGCAGTGACAGCCAGCGGGGTGCCCAGTGCAGAAACAGGGATCTCAAAGGTGGAGTTGCCCTCGGTGTTGGTGGGCAGATACTTCTCGCCGTCCACGATCATGTAATCATAATTGGGGCTGCTCCACAGGATGACAGCGGTCATTTTGCCGTCCGCCACGGTCAGGGCGGCAGGGCTTTCCACGGTGGCACGGCCAGAGCCGCCCTCCAGGGTCACATTCACGCTGTATTCACCGTCCGCAGGGGTCTCGGCAGCTTCCTCAGCCTTGGGCTGTGCATTGCGGATGCTCACGGTGTGGTCATACCACTTGCCCTTGGTCCCGAGGAGTGCCAGCCGGAAGTCCTGGTCCACAGCGGTCACAGGGATATCATAGCCGTAGACCTCCTCCGAGGTGCCATCAGAGTAGGTGACGGTGTCGGTGGTAGGCAGCAGCCAGTCTGCCTTGTTGGCCTCGGCATCGGCAGCCATGCCAACATACAGGTTGACGACCTTCTTGGAGGCCAGGCTGACGTGGATGGTCATCTGGCCGTCCTTCACGGTCAGCACGCCCTTGCCGTCACAGGTCTCGTTGGCGTGGAACATACTGCTGTCGGTGTTGAAGTCGGCGGTATACACGCCGTCCGCCAGAGCGGGCTGGTCAGGCTCATCGTTGCCGGGGGCATCGGTTTGCTGCTGTCCGCAGCCTACCAGCAGCGCCGCCATCATCAGAACGGCCAGCAGATAGGAAAAAATTTTCTTCATGGTCAAGGTCCTCCTTACTTTGAAAAAGGCTCCGGGGCGATAATATACCGCCCCGGAGCCCGTTCAGTCCTTGTTACGCGATAGCGTCGATGGCAGCCTTGGCGTGTGCCACGTAGAGAGCCTGCACGTCCGCGATACGGCCCAGACCGGAGATCTGGCAGTTCACGGTGAAACCGGCGGCCTCAAACATGGTCTTCCAGGAATCCTCGTCCGCACCGGCCATGTCGTTGTTGGCATGGTCGCCCGCCACGACCATCAGGGGACGCAGCACCACTGTGGTGTAACCGGCTTCCTTGACGGCCGCGATCACGGCCTCGCAGGAGGTATCCTCGGGCTCGCCCTCCACGGTGCCGATGAACACGTTCTCATAGCCCAGCTTGTCCATCTGGGCGGCCATCTGGCTGTAAGTGACCTTCGCCACGTGGGCCGTACCGTGACCCATCAGCACGTAAGCCACACCGGCCTCCTTGGCGGCGGCGGTGGACTCGTAGCCGCTCTCGCTCAGAGCAGCGGCGACAACGGCCTTGGCAACGGCTTCCTTGTCGGCGTTGATGACGGTGGCGTCGCTGCCCACCTCACCCAGCATGGGCTCGGCGATCTCAACGGACTCGAACTTGTCGCGGACCTTGTCGATGGCGGCGCACATCTCGTCGTACTCAGCACCGTGCATCAGATGGGTGGGCTGCACCACCAGCTGCTTCACACCGTTGGCGACAGCGCGCTCCAGAGCCTGCTCCATGTTGTCGATCTTCTCGCCGTCACGGGCCTGGATGTGGTTGATGATGATCTGAGCGGTGAAGGCGCGGCGCACGGACCAATCGGGGTTGGCCTCCTGCAGGGCATCCTCAATGCTCTTGATGTCGGCTACGCGGCTGTCGTTGAAGGAGGTACCGAAGGATACCACCAGCAGCTCCTTCTCGCCGATCTCGTCCTGGTTGCGGGGATCGTCCTTGGAGGCGTCGCCGGTGTCCAGACCGAAATAGTCGGGGCTGGCCTCCTCGCCCTCCACCAGCGCCTTCTGGGCGTCGGTCAGCGCGTCCCAAGCGGCCTTGGCGGCCTCGCACTGGGCGTCGGTCTCCTCGGTGCGCTCCTGCACGTAGATGGCGTCGATCAGGGCGGCGACCTTGTCGGCGGCGGCCTTGTCGGTCTCCTCGGTGTTTACGTCGTTGTCGTTGTTGTCGGCAGCATTGTCCTTGTTGCCGCAGGCGGTCAGCATGCTCATCAGCATCACAGCCGCCATCAGAAAGGCAAGTGCTTTCTTCATGGTTGATCTACCTCTTTCCAAATATTTGTTCTGAAAGAAATATAAAAGCGGCTGTGTCTCATACAGCCGCCCTCGGTGCTTCTTACTACATATACACCCGTGCGGCGCTCCGCGACGGATCATAAGTTCGTAGGAAAACCAACCTGTTGGCAGCAGGCTTGAGATTCCACACAGAGGCAGGTCTCCTGACTTCGTTCATCACGGCGTTGCCCTTCCCGGTTTCCCAGTGGTTTGCAAGACCGCTCCCGTACACAGTGACTGCATCGCTCCGGATTCGCACCGGATTCCCTTTTCATCTGCTTTTTGGCAGACACCTCTGTGCTACAACTTTATATTTTTCCAGACAGTGGGATTATATCACATTTTGTCGAATTGTCAATCCATTCTGATGGCGGGCTACCTAAAATCTGATGTGAGATTTTTTATTTTAAGCGTTTTAAGACCTGCGGTTGCTTTAAAACCTTTTTATCCATGATAAAAGCTTCTTGTTCTTTGTTTTGCCCGCTCTATTCTCTAATACATAAACCCGGCTTCAAGTCAAGTTATTTTTTCATGATCGGAAAAGCGAAATGCCGCGTGCCCCATGGGCACACGGCATTCCACTTTTCAGGAGAGAAAGTACCCCGTTTGCAAGGGTACGGAACCACAGGGCCTGGCGGAGCCCGGTGGGATCGGAAGCAAAGTTACTCCACGCCAAACAGCAGATCGCCGTAGGTGGGGAACGGCCAGCAGCCCTCGGCCGTGCGCTGCTCGGCCTCGTCACAGGGGGCGCGCAGCGCCGCCATCTTGGGCAGCAGCACGTCGCGAACCATGTTGGCGCTCTCGGTCACATCATCGATCTTATGGAAAGTGGCCAGCGCGGCAGCCAGGTCCTCCACGGCAGCGTCGATGTCCTCTACCAGATCGGACAGGCGCGTGACCAGCGTCGTCTCATAGATGCCGGACACCACCGGCGCGATGGACTTCTTTACGGCGATATCCTGCGCCAGCTTAGAGGAGAACTTCTCCACGGCGGGCAGAATCTGACGGCGGGCCATATCCACCATCGTTTCGGCCTCGATATTGACGATCTTGCGATAGTTGTCCAGTGTGATCTCATAGCGGGAGCGTATCTCCGCCTCGGACATGACCTTCAGGGACGTGAGCATTTTTACGTTCTTCTCGTGCAGCAGATAGGGCATAGCGTCCGGTGTGGTACGCAGGTTCAACAGGCCGCGGACCTCGGTAGCCTCCTTGATCCAGGCATCGTCATAGCCGTTGCCGTTGAAAATGATACGTTTGTGGTCCTTGATGGTCTGCCGGATCAGACTATGCAGTGCTGCGTCAAAGTCCTTGGCCTTCTCCAGCTTGTCCGCATACTGACGCAGAGACTCCGCCACGGCGGCGTTGAGCATGATGTTGCAGCAGGCAATGGAGTTGGCGGAGCCAAGCATACGGAACTCGAACTTATTGCCGGTGAACGCAAAGGGCGACGTCCGGTTCCGGTCGGTAGTATCACGCAGGAACTTGGGCAGCACATGGGCTCCCAGCTTCATCACGGTCTTTTCTGTGCCGCTGTACGGCTCATCCTTCTCGATGGCATCCAGAATGGCCGTCAGCTCGTCGCCCAGGAAGATGGACACCACAGCGGGCGGTGCCTCGTTGGCGCCCAGACGGTGATCATTGCCGGCGGTGGCCACAGAGATGCGCAGCAGGTCCTGATAGTCATCCACTGCCTGAATAACGGCACACAGGAACAGCAGGAACTGGGCGTTTTCGTGGGGTGTCTCACCGGGAGTCAGCAGGTTCACGCCGGTATCCGTGGCCATAGACCAGTTGTTGTGCTTGCCGGAGCCGTTGACGCCGTCAAAGGGCTTTTCATGCAGCAGACAGACCAGCCCGTGGCGGGCAGCCACCTTCTGCATGATCTCCATGGTCAGCTGGTTGTGATCGGTGGCGATATTTGTGGTGGTGTAGATGGGCGCCAGCTCATGCTGGGCCGGGGCCACCTCATTGTGCTCCGTCTTGGCCAGAATACCCAGCTTCCAGAGCTCCTCATTCAAATCGGCCATATACTCGGCCACACGAGGCTTGATAGCGCCGAAGTAATGGTCATCCATCTCCTGACCCTTGGGGGGTCTGGCACCGAACAGCGTGCGGCCGCAGAAAATCAGGTCCTTGCGCTTGCGGTACATGGCGCGGTCCACCAGGAAATACTCCTGCTCGGGGCCGACAGAGGTGCGAACACATTTGACATCCGTGTTGCCAAACAGCTTCAGGACACGCATGGCCTGCTTGTTCAGGGCCTGCATGGAGCGCAGCAGCGGGGTTTTTTTATCCAGCGCCTCACCGCCGTAGGAGCAGAATGCCGTGGGGATACACAGTGCCTTGTCCTTGATAAAGGCGTAAGAGGTAGGATCCCAGGCAGTGTAGCCCCGGGCCTCGAAGGTAGCACGCAGGCCGCCGGAGGGAAAGCTGGAGGCATCCGGCTCACCCTGGATCAACTCCTTACCAGAGAACTCCATGATGACGCCGCCATCCGGCGATGGGGTAATAAAGCTGTCGTGCTTCTCGGCGGTAATGCCGGTCAGCGGCTGGAACCAATGGGTAAAGTGGGTCGCGCCGTGCTCGATGGCCCAATCCTTCATGGCATCCGCCACCACATTCGCTACCTGGTTGTCCAGGCTTCCGCCCTCGTCAATGGTCTTCTTCAGGGAAATATAGACGTCATGGGGAAGGCGTGCTTTCATCTGTCGGTCGTCAAATACCAGTGTGCCGAAAATGTCCGATACGGTTTTCATTTGTTCCACCCCGATCTTTTGTAGATTTGGAAAATAGAAAAAGGCGTCAGGAAGCCCGCAGCTTCAAGACGCCTTTGCCTTTGATGTGCGAAATTATAGGCGGTTGTGACGGATTTGTCAATCAGCTTTTTACACAATTTTTGGCGTTTTATTCATTGACTTTATGCGCATCTGATGCTATAATGCCGAACCATGATGAGCAAAGGCGTTCATCCGAGCAGGACATTTGTCCCTGCCGGATGGGCGTTTTTTGCTTTCCGGGGCGGCTTTTCAGCGGATCACGCCGTGGAACGGCTGGAACCTACGGAAGCACATAAAGAAAGGGTGAGAAACTATGAAGCTGGAGGGACAGGTACGTATCCCATCCGGGTGCGCCATTTCGGCGGTCATTTCCCGGGAGGGGCGGCGCATGACCGGTGAGGACATCATCAGGAGCATGGTCCCCATGCATAATCGGTCCAACGGTCTGGGAGGCGGCTTCGCCGCCTACGGCATCTACCCGGAGCACCGGGAGGAATACGCCTTCCACATCTTTTTTGACGATAACACCACCCGGCGGGAGTGCGAGGCTATGCTGAAGGAGGGATTTGAGCTCGTAGACGCGGAGCTGATCCCCATCCGCATCATCCCGGAGATCACGGACATTCCCCACATCTGGCGGTACTTTGTGCGGCCCCTTAATTCGGTGCTGGCACGCCTGCAGCTGGATGAAAAGGAGTTCGTGGCACGGACCGTGATGGATATCAACACCAAGCTGAAAGGTGCATACGTATTCTCCAGTGGAAAGAACATGGGGACCTTCAAAGCCGTAGGATATCCCGAGGATGTGGGACGCTTCTACCGGCTGGAGGAATATGAGGGATACAGCTGGACGGCCCATGGGCGCTATCCCACCAATACCCCCGGCTGGTGGGGCGGCGCGCACCCCTTTTCCCTGCTGGACTGGTCCATCGTCCACAACGGAGAGATATCCTCCTATGACGCCAATCGGCGCTGTATTGAGATGTATGGCTACAAATGCAATCTGCAGACGGATACGGAGGTCATCACCTATATTGCCGACTATCTGCTGCGGCGTCAGGGGCTGACACTGGAGGAAATGGCGTCGGTGATCGCGGCGCCCTTCTGGAGTACCATACGCACCAGAGAGCCGGCCGCGGCACGGCAGCTGACCTATCTGCGGACCATATACCCCAGCCTGCTCATCACCGGACCATTCTCCATCATTCTTGGGTTCAACGGCGGACTGATGGCGCTGAACGACCGACTGAAGCTGCGCTCCATGGTAACGGCTGAGAAGGACGACAAGGTATTTATCGCCAGCGAGGAGGCCGCCATACGGGTCATGGCCCCGGATGCGGAGAACCTGTATGCGCCCATGGGCGGCGAGCCGTTTATCGTGAAAGTGAAAGAAGGTGCCTATTGATGGCTCTTGACTACATCATACCGGAATTTGAAGTGGTACGAAACGACGCACGGTGCACCCGCTGCCGCATCTGCGAATCCCAGTGCGCCAACGGCGTGCACACCTATAACGCGGATGGGAAGGTCATGGTCAGCGACGAGAGCAAGTGTGTCAACTGTCAGCGCTGTGTGTCCTTCTGTCCCACTCACGCTATTAAGATCGTAAAAAGCGACAACTGCCTGCGTGAAAACGCAAACTGGTCCTGCGCCACCATCAAGGAGATATACAAGCAGGCGTCCACCGGCGGCGTGCTGCTGAGCTCCATGGGCAACCCCCAGCCCCTGCCGGTATACTGGGACCGTATCCTCATCAACGCCTCACAGGTGACGAACCCACCCATCGACCCCCTGCGGGAGCCCATGGAGACGCGGGTATTCCTGGGCAAGAAGCCGGAGACCGTCCGGCGGAACGGTGACGGCAGCCTATGCACCGAAATACCGCCGCAGCTGGAGTTGTCGGTGCCCATTCTGTTTTCGGCCATGAGCTATGGCTCCATCAGCTACAACGCCCATGCGGCACTGGCCAAGGCTGCCCGGGAGTTGGGCATCTGCTACAACACCGGCGAGGGCGGACTGCACCGGGATTTCTATCCCTACGGCGCCAACACTATCGTACAGGTGGCCTCCGGCCGTTTCGGCGTCGATGAGACATACCTGAACACCGGCGCGGCCATCGAGATCAAAATGGGCCAGGGCGCCAAGCCCGGTATCGGCGGACATCTGCCTGGCGCAAAGATCGTGGGCGACGTGTCCAAAACACGGATGATACCAGAGGGCGCGGATGCCATCTCCCCTGCTCCGCACCACGACATTTACTCCATTGAGGACCTACGGCAGCTGGTGTACTCTCTAAAGGAAGCCACGGCGTACAAAAAACCGATCATCGTCAAGGTGGCGGCGGTACACAACATCGCCGCCATCGCCAGCGGCATCGCCCGCAGCGGTGCGGATATCATCGCCATCGACGGCTTTCGGGGCGGCACCGGCGCGGCGCCCACCCGAATACGGGACAATGTGGGTATTCCCATTGAGCTGGCGCTGGCAGCGGTGGACCAGCGGCTGCGGGACGAGGGCATACGCAGCAGCGTATCCCTGATCGCCGGAGGCAGCATACGCTCCGCTGCCGACGTAGTCAAGGCCATTGCTCTGGGCGCGGATGCCTGTTACATTGCCACCGCGGCACTGCTGGCCATGGGGTGCCACTTATGCCGTTCCTGTCAGACAGGCCGGTGCTGCTGGGGTATCGCCACACAGCGGCCAGAGCTGGTGAAGCGTCTGGACCCCGAGGAGGCTGCGGCGCGGCTGGTAAACCTGGTAACCGCCTGGAAGCATGAGATCAAGGAAATGATGGGCGGTATGGGCATCAACTCCATCGAGGCGCTGCGGGGCAACCGGGTCATGCTGCGGGGTATTCACCTGAACGAAAAAGAACTGGAAATTCTGGGAATTGCCCACGCCGGTGAATAATGTCTGTCGAAAAAGCGATATTTATAGGAAAAATAATGGAAAACCCTCGAAAGGAGTGGTACAATATGGATTTCATAGAGGCGAGTGGTCTGTCCTTCTCTCAACTGAACGAAACGATACGCCACGCCGGGAAGGAATGCCGTATCTGTGCCTGCCAGGGCCAGCGGTTCATCGCCGCCGGTATGAGCAGCAAACGGCTGGAGATCGACGGCATTCCCGGCAATGCGCTGGGCGCCTATCTGGGCGGCGGTTCTATTACCGTAAACGGCAATGCACAGGACGCGGTGGGCGACACCATGAGTGCCGGACGCATCGTGATCCACGGCAGCACCGGCGACGCTGCGGGGTACGCCATGCGGGGCGGTGAGATATTTATCCGGGACAATGCGGGCTACCGCGCCGGGATACACATGAAAGCCTATAAGCAGCATAAGCCGGTGATCGTCATCGGCGGGCGGGCCGGCAGCTTTCTGGGCGAATACCAGGCCGGCGGGCTGATTTTGGTGCTGGGCCTGCACACCGACGGCCGGCCGATAGTACACTTCTTCCCCTGCACAGGAATGCACGGCGGAAAAATGGTTTTCCGCGGCGATGTGAGCAGCATACGGTTTCCGGATCAGGTCACGCTGCACAACGCCACGGCGGAAGATATGGCGGAGATCACACCCTATGTGCGGGAGTACTGCCGTCTGTTTGACCGTGACGCGGAGGCGATGCTCCGCGACAACTATACCGTTATCACACCGGACAGCAAAAACCCCTATCAGCAGATGTATGTAGCCAACTGAGAAAGGCAGGAGCACGATGGAGTACACAGTGGATGAGATCAGGCAGTTTACGGCGGAGGAGGATGTAAAATTCCTGCGTCTGGCCTTCTGCGATATTTTCGGCAGCCAGAAAAATATATCTATTCTGCCGGATGAGCTGGACCGGGCCTTCAGCTACGGCATCGCTTTCGATGCCTCCGCTGTGCCCGGCTTCGGCGACGAGGTCCACTCGGACCTGTTCCTGCATCCGGACAGCAGCACCCTCTGTATGCTGCCCTGGCGGCCGGATCACGGCCGGGTGGCGCGGATGTTCTGCCACGTGCTGCGGCCCGATGGCGCCGCCTTCGAGGCCGACTGCCGCGCGCTGCTGCGTCAGGCTGTGGCGGACGCGGAAGCACTGGGCATCCGTTTCTCCTTCGGCACGGAGATGGAGTTCTATCTCTTCCGCCGGGACGAAAACGGTGAAGCGACCCACATTCCCTACGACAACGCAGGATACATGGACATCGCGCCGGAGGACAAGGGCGAGAATGTGCGGCGGGAGATCTGCCTGACGCTGGAGCAGATGGGGATACGGCCGGAGTGCTCTCACCATGAGCAGGGCCCCGGGCAAAACGAGATCGACTTTCGCTATTCCGATCCCTTGACGGCGGCGGATAACGCCGTGACCTTTAAGGCTGTCGTCAATTCCGTGGCGGTGCGAAACGGCCTGGCAGCCGACTTCTCTCCCAAGCCGCTGATGGGACAGCCGGGCAACGGGATGCACATCAACATCTCCGCCAAAAGCCGCGACGGCGCAGAGGTAATGCCGCAGATCATCGCCGGTATTCTGGCCCATATTGCTGAGATGACGGTGTTCCTGAACACGCGGGAGGAGTCGTATCACCGCTTTGGCAGCAGCAAAGCACCGCGATATATCTCCTGGTCCAGCGAAAACCGCAGTCAGCTGATACGCATCCCTGCCGCGCAGGGCGAGTACCGCCGCGCGGAGCTGCGCTCTCCCGATCCGCTGTGCAGCCCGTATCTGGCCTTTACGCTGCTGATCCGCGCCGGCCTGGACGGCGTAATGCGGCAGCTGGTGCTGCCGGAAGCCGCGGATGTGAATTTCTACACGGCGGCTAACGACGTAAAGGCACGCTTCCACACGCTGCCGGAGACTCTGGAGGACGCCAGATCACTGGCTGCATCCAGCGCATTTATCGCAGAGCACTTACCCAAGACCATTATACAGCAGTACACCCACTGAGCCGGTCTGCTTTGGAGAGGAGGGACGCATATGGAGGACAGCCGCCGGACGTACAGCGTGCTGGTAGTCGCTGCCGCGGCCAAGTTCCATATGTCCCTGCGTGAAATGCTGCCGGAGGATCGGTACGACCCGGTGTGTGCCGCAGGCAGCGTGTCTGAGGCACGGCGTGCCCTGCTGGAGAGGCCTTTCGACATCGTGGTCATCAGTACGCCGCTGCCGGATGAATTCGGCACGAAGCTGGCGCTGCATATCATCGACAAATCCAGCGCCGGTGTGCTGCTGCTGGTGAAGGTGGAACACTATCCGGATCTGGCGGCGCGGCTGGCGCCTCAAGGCATCCTGCTGCTGCAAAAGCCCACCACGCCGCCGCTGCTGCTGCAATCCATGCAGCTGCTGTGCGGCACACGGGAGCGTCTGCGGCGTATGGAGGAAAAGACTGCCACCATCGAGGAACGCATGGCGGAGATACGGCTGGTGAACCGGGCCAAATGGGCACTGATCGACAAGCAAGGCATGACGGAGCAGGAGGCCCACCGCTACATTGAAAAACAGGCCATGGACCGGTGCGTTACGCGCCGGTCAGTGGCGGAGGAGATATTGGCAGAGTGAAATAAGCGCGCTCCTTTGACAAACAGTGTAAGGTCTGCTATGATGGCGTAAACCGTTTGAAAGGAGCACACTATGGAAAAGTTTATCCCTTATGAAAAACTCTCGAAAAAAGAGAAGCACCGGCGTGACGCTATGCAGCGGGGCACCTGGGGCGTGCTGAACCCCGTTACACGCAAAAGTCCAAACCCCAAAGCTTACAACAGGAAAAAGACACGGAAATGGATGGAGGATCCATATACCGTGTCTTTTTTTATATGCAGAAAAGATATCCCCCGGCCGCTGGCCGGGGGATATCAAAGGAATGACAGCTTACTTCATGAAGGTGCCGTCCATCATCTGCTGCAGATAGGCGTTATACTTCTCCACCTTCTCAGCGGGAACCAGCTCGGTATTGATGGCACCGGCGGACAGGGCGCCGTTCTCCAGCGTGCCGAAGATGGTGTTGCCGCCGAAGGTACCGGCCACAACAGCCTCCATGCAGACACCGATCATAGCGGCGTTATCGGTGACCTGGGAGCAAATGATGCAGGGGTTCTGACCCAGGATATCGGCAGGCTGGCCGATGTCGTAGATCTTGATGGCGCCGGCCTTCTCATTGGCGGCGTCGATGGCCTCACGGGCACCGGAGTCAACGGCGGAAGCATCGCCGAAGAACACGTCAGCGCCCTGGGAGATCAGCTCAGTGGCGAACTCCTTGCCCTTAGGGGCATCGGAGAAGGAGTTGGCATAGGGGACAGCCAGCAGCTCAACGGTCTTGCCCTCCTGCTCGCCAACATACTTGGCAGCAGCCTCGAAGCCCGCGATCTTGCCCTTGGTGGTATCCAGCTCCATACCGCCGATGAAGCCCAGTTTGCCGGACTCGGTCATCAGACCGGCCAGAGCGCCGGCGATCCAGCCGATCTGCTCAGCGTTGGGCAGCAGAGACGCGACATTGCCGTTAGCGGCCTTTTCGGGGGTGGACTCAGCGCCGTTCAGCAGAGCGAAGGCGATGTCGGGATACTCCTCAGCAGCCTGCAGGACCGCATCGGTGTACTGGTTGCCGGGGGCATAGATCATGTCGTAGCCCAGGTTGCAGAAGGCAACGATGGTCTCGTAATACTGATCCTGGGAGATGGAGTCGGTGACGTCGTAGGTCCAGCCCTTGTCCTCAGCAGCCTTGACCATGGCGTTGTAGCAAGCAGCGCCCCAACCGCCGTCGTTGATGCTGGAGTCGCAGATCATGGCGACCTTGTAGGTCTTCTCGCCATCACCGGCGCCGTCCGTCTTGGTGTCGTCCTTCTTCTCGCCGCAGGCGACGAGGGCCAGCGTCATAGCGAGCGCCAGCAGCAGTGCAAGAAACTTTTTCATGGTTTTCCTCCTTGTTTTTTGTGACTTGCTCTTTGTTCTATAACAACGTCCTTGCGGACATCATTACCGTCATGTCACCGCTGTTCGCGGCGATAGGGCTGTCCATTGGCCTTGGGTCCCGCCTGCTTCGTACCGATGACGGAGAGGACGACCACGGTGGCCACATAGGGGATCATCTGGAAGAACTGGTACGGGATGGCGATGCCGGAGACCTGAAGCCGGATCTGCAGCGCATCGCAGAAGCCGAAGAACAGGCAGGCCAGCAGGATGCCGCCGGCACTCCAGCGGCCAAAGATCACGGCAGCCAGGGCGATGAAGCCGCGGCCGGCCACGATACCGTCGGTGTAGGTGCTGGAATAGCAGGTGGTCAGGTACGCGCCGCCCAGTCCGGCCAGCGCACCGCAGATCATGCAGGCCAGATACTTCACGCCGATGACATTGATGCCCAGCGTAGCGGCCGCCTGCGGATGCTCGCCCACGGATTTATAGCTCAATCCCGCACGGGTACGGTTGAAGAAAATGGAGGTGAACACCACCAACAGCAGCGTCAGATAGACCATGGGACTCTGATCAAACAGCAGTGGCCCGATGACCGGGATGTCCTTCAGGCCGGGAATAGCAATGCTGGGCATGGTAATGATCTGCTTCAGGTCTGAACCGGTACCGAACACGATGCGGTAGATAAATGACGCCAGCGCCGGAGCGAATATGTTGATGGCCATGCCATAGACCGTATGGTCCGCGCAGAGGGTGACGGTTGAAAAGGCGTAGATCATATTGACCAGCAGGCCCGCCAACGCACCGCACAACAGACCGATCCAGTTGGAGCCGGTAATGTAGCACATCAGAAAGCCCACCAGCGCGCCGATGGCAGCCAGGCCCTCCAGGCCGATATTCACCATGCCGGCCCGCTGGCCGTACAGCTCGGCCAGTGAGATAAGCAGCAGAGGGATGGCAAGCCGAACCGTTGCCAACAGTAAGCTGGAGATCCAATCCATTACTTGTCACCCGCCTTTCTCTTGGAGAACACGCGATCCTTCCACGCCTGGAATTCAGGCAGCTTGGTCAGCGCCATACCGGCCACGGAGAACACGATGACCAACGCCTGGATGATATCGGAAACGCTGGTGGGAACGCCGGTAGCCGCCTGCATAGTGGTGGAGCCCACACGCAGCACAGCGAAGAACAGAGCCACCACCATCGTCGCGATGGGGTGCAGCTGGCCGATCAGGGCCATGGCCACGCCGTCAAAGCCGTAGCCCGCCCCGAAGCCGTTGATCAGCCGGAACTGGGTACCCAGTAGCTCTGCGCCGCCGCCCAGGCCGGCAATGGCACCGGAGATAATGAAGCTGGTCAGCATGCAGCGCTTCACATGGATACCATTAAAGCGGCTGGCGGTCATGTTATAGCCCACCGCCCGCAGCTTGAAGCCGCCGCTGGTCCAGAACAGTACGTAATACAGCACCAGGCCCACCACCACGGCGATGACAAAGCCCCAGGTAAAGCGCATTCCGGTGATTACACGGGGCAGCTTCACCAGGTCATCCACCGCGGGGGTCTGTGGTACGCTGGCGTCGCGGATCCAGCTGGTGTACAGCACGCCCATAAACAAGGTAGCTACATAGTTGAGCATGATGGAGATGATCATCTCGTTCTGGCCGCGGCCGATCTTCAGCAGGCCGGGAATCATGCCCCAGATACCGCCGGCCAGCGTACCGGCCAGCAGCGCCAGCAGCACACCGACAAAGCCGGTAACACCGGAGAAATACGCCGTAACGAATGCGGCGATGGAACCCATGAGAAACTGGCCTTCACCGCCCAGGTTGAACACACCGCACTTGTACGCGAAACAGGCACACAGAGAGGTAAACATCAGAGGTGTGGCCTTGGTAAGTGTAGTGCCAATATTGGCCTTGGAGCCGAAAGCTCCCTGGAAGAGGTATTTCACCGCGTCAAAGGGATTGGCACCCAGGGCCGCCATAATGATACCGCCGATCACAAAAGCCAGGATAATGGACAGCAGCGGGACAATAAAGCTGCCCAGAGAACGTTTTAACTTTTCCATATCGCAGCTCCTCCCCTCACTTGCCCGTCATGGCGAGGCTGATCTCCTCGATGGGCGGGTTCTTCCCGGAGAATTCGCCCATGATCTGCCCCTCAAAGCAGACCAGGATGCGGTCGGACATCTCCAATATCTCATCGAAGTCTGCGCTGATCAGCAGGATCCCTACACCGCGCTCACGGGCAGCGATCATCTGCTCGTGAACAAAGCTGGCCGCGCCGATATCCAGGCCGCGGGTGGGATGCGCCATCACCAGCAGGGACGGCTGGGACTCCAGCTCACGGGCCAGGATGACCTTCTGCTGGTTGCCGCCGGACAGGCTGCGGACCGTCTGCCCCACAGAGGTGCAGCGCACGTCGTACTTCTGCACCATCTCCTCGGCATAGTCGTGAATGGCACGTTTGTTCAGCCGCAGCCCCTTACCCCGGCTGAACTTGGGAGAATCGGTCTCCTTGAGCACCAAATTCTCCGCAATGGACATATCTCCCACCAGGCCCTGCGCGTTGCGGTCCTCAGGAACGTGGGAAACGCCGTCTGTAATGAAAGAATGGGGGTCGAAGACCGCTACGCTCCTATCCTTCAGGTATATCTTACCGCCTTGAGGCACGATAACGCCGGTGATCAGCTGCGCCAGCTGGGTCTGACCATTGCCGTCCACGCCGGCGATTCCTACGATCTCACCGCTGCGGATCTGCAGGGTCATATCGTTGACACCGCTGTGCTTATGTTCCTTGTCATAGTCCACATGGTCCAGAGACGCCACGACCTCAGCGCCGGAGGCATCCACCTTCTCGTACTGTGACTCGGTCAGTTCCTTACCGATCATCATATTGGCCAGTTTCTGACCATCGGTATCAGCGCGGGCCACGGTGCCCACCACCTCGCCCAGACGCAGGACGGTGATGCGGTCAGAGATATGCAGGACCTCGCGCATTTTGTGGCTGATGAAGATAATACTTTTCCCTTCGCCGATGAGCTTCTGCATAATGGCAAACAAACCCTCGACCTCGATATCAGTCAGTGCGGCAGAGGGTTCGTCCAGGATCAGCAGCTCCGCACCGTGGTACAGCGCCTTCAGTATCTCGGTGCGTTGCTGTTCGCCCACGGATATCTCGGTGATAAGCTTGTCCAGCTGCACGTCCAGACCGTACTTGGCAGACAGCTCCTCGATCTCCTTGCGGCGAGCCGCCCGGTCGATAAACAGGCCCTTGGCGTGCTTGTCGCCCAGGATGATATTTTCAAAGACAGTCATTGCCTCCACCAGCATAAAGTGCTGGTGCACCATGCCGATTCCCAGCTTGACTGCCTGGCTGGGGGACTCGATCCGCACCTCTTTGCCATTGAGGAATATCTTTCCCTCCGTGGGCTGATAAAGGCCGATGAGAATGTTCATCAACGTGGACTTACCGGCACCGTTCTCACCCAGCAGGGTCAGTACCTCGCCGCGGTTGACGGTCAGGCTGATGTCCTTGTTGGCGTAAAAATCACCAAACCGCTTGCTGATATGCTCCATACGCAGCAGCTCGCTCAAGTTCCCTCACTTCCCTTCGTTCATGTGTTTACAGAAGTTGTCATTTTCTAAGTGGAAAATGACAACAGACCACGGTCTGTTCTCAAATATTAAATCGAGAGTAGTATACCATATCTGTCGGATTTTGGGAAGAATTTTTTTGTAAAACTCCTACATTTTTTTAGCGTTTTTTATCTATTGCACCGGTACCGTTCCCATAGTATAATCAAACGCAACAAAGCGAAAGAAGGTGTTGCATATGATACATATCCGCCCCGCAGTCTCTGATGACGCCCCGGCGCTGCTGGATATCTATGCGCCCTATGTCATCGAAACCGCCATCACATTTGAGTATGAAGTGCCCACGCTGGATGACTTCCGCCAGCGTATTAAAAACACACTGCACACGCATCCTTACCTGATCATGGAACGCGATGGCGAGATCGTGGGCTATGCCTACACCGGACAGTTGGGCAGCCGCGCAGCCTACGCCTGGGCGGCGGAAACCAGCATCTATCTGCGGCAGGACTGCCGTCGCGGTGGTTTGGGCACCCGGCTGTACCACGCGCTGGAGGACGCCTCCCGCGCTCAGAATGTACAGGTGCTGTACGCCTGCATCGCCGCACCTGTTTCGGACGGCGACCCCCACCTGACTCGCGCCAGCATTGATTTCCATACCCGGCGCGGCTACGAAATCGTGGGCACCTTCCACCGCTGCGGATACAAGTTTGACACCTGGTACGACGTGGTCTGGATGGAAAAACGCCTGTCCGATGCCGCCATTCCGCCCGCCGTGGTACCCTTTTCTTCTTTTGTGAAGTAAAGTCATTCTGTAATGCATTTATACTTTACAGAATATCTAAATACAGTTTATTCCCCACGCAATAGATAATTGCTTGTCAACAATCCACCTTCCTGTTATACTGGCGGCAGTACATACGGGAGGTATAGCAATGGAAGCAAAGGATGTCTTGAAGGAATTACGGCAAAGGCACAATATGACACAGGATCAGCTGTCTGAAAAGCTGGCCGTCACACGACAGGCTGTCTCCCGCTGGGAAAACGGCGAGTCCGTCCCCAACCCGGAAACATTAAAGCAGTTGTCCGCACTGTTTGATACCTCCATCAATCATCTGCTGGGTGACCCTCGCAAGCTGATCTGTCAGTGCTGTGGTATGCCCTTGGACAGTGATGAGATCATCAGCCGGGATCTGGACGGCAGCTTCAACGAGGACTACTGTAAGTGGTGCTATACCGACAGCAAGTTCACCTATGACAGCATGGAGCAGCTCCTGGAGTTTCTCGTCACCCATATGTCCAATGAGCAATTCCCTCCGGAGCAGGCCAGAACCTACTTCAGCCAGACGCTGCCGAAGCTGAAGCACTGGAGCAAATAAAAAGCACCCTTGCGGGTGCTTTTTATCGGTGTAGATAACTTATTATTGATGCCGCAGCATGGTACATCAGCAACGTGCCCATAAGCATTTCATATGCTGTCTTATTCCCCCACTCCCATGGCGTATTCGTTACGGTCACTACAATGAGGCATATCACTGGCAGCAATAGCCAAATTGCAAAAAGCTCCACATGATACTTTGCTGTGTTCCGCATCCGTCTTTCAACGGTTTTGCTTATTACGTCATCCGGTACATCCTGCCGTAATTCCGCCACAAAGGAGTAACTGTCGCTGCATTCGAAGATCTCTGCACAATAGGGGCTGATCTCCTCCTCGGCGATTTCTTTCGGAGATCTTCCGTGTGCGCCCCACTTTCCGATATCGTCCTGTCGGAATACATAGAACCGCCGCGGCAATGGCGGCGCACTCTCAAAGGAGAATGTATAGAAGCTTCCAAAATTTTCTACAGCTATAAGCAGATAACCCATCTCTGCTTGTTTCTGCAATACACGCTCGGCCCGCCAAGTCAAAAATGAGGGCAGCCACATTTTTAGCTGTTTCTGCTCCATATGTATTTCCTCCGTATAAGTTCACCACCAATATACCATTTACTGCAGCAGACGTCAATCAGGCAAATACTCTATGTCACGGAAAGATGCCGCAGGCATACCGAACCGTACTCCCATATATGCCAAAAGCCTGTGACAAATGTCACAGGCTTTTGTGTTGGCGCTACCTATCTTTCCGGGCCGTCTCCAGCCAAGTATTGTC
>OKTT01000662.1_pt1 | contig 18435 bp, 10 predicted proteins | sample 1606121 | NCBI WGS metagenome assembly OKTT01 (sample SAMEA3879516, study PRJEB24766) | human gut metagenome | biome: human-associated habitat; feature: feces | place: USA | collected 1985/1987
GGGAATGATGCTGGCAGCTCCCGCCGGAAACGATATTCTTTTCGACGACGCACTCTGCGAACAGGGACGTAACTTCTGCAGCAAGATATGGAACGCTTTCCGTTTGATCAAGGGCTGGACGGTTGACGATAATATTCAGGCTCCAGATGCTGCTAAACTGGCTGTCCACTGGTTTGAATCCAAACAGAATGAAGTAGCTGCCGAAGTAGCGGACTTGTTCAGTAAATACCGTCTGAGCGAAGCATTGATGGCTGTTTATAAATTATTCTGGGATGAATTCTCTTCCTGGTATCTGGAAATGATTAAACCGGCTTACGGACAGGGAATTGACCGTACCACTTATGACGCTACTCTCTGCTTCCTCGATAACCTGTTGCATCTGCTTCATCCGTTTATGCCGTTCATCACAGAAGAATTGTGGCAACAGATGTACGAACGTAATGCGGAAGAAGGAGAAAGTCTGATGGTAAGTGCATTGAGCATGGATACTTATGTAGACACCGCATTCGTTGCACAGTTTGAAGTTGTCAAGGGAGTTATCAGTAATATCCGCAGCATCCGTCTGCAAAAGAACATAGCTCAGAAAGAACCGCTTGACTTGCAGGTGCTGGGCGAAAATCCGGTTGCAGAGTTCAATGCGGTGATTCAGAAGATGTGTAACCTTTCTTCCATTACAGTGGTAGAGAGCAAGGCGGAAGGTGCTTCTTCCTTCATGGTAGGAACTACCGAATACGCTGTGCCACTGGGCAATATGATTGATGTAGAAGCCGAAATCGCCCGTATGGAAGCTGAACTGAAACATAAGGAAGGATTCCTGCAAGGTGTATTGAAGAAACTCAGCAATGAGAAATTTGTCAATAACGCCCCCGCAGCCGTTCTCGAAATGGAACGTAAGAAGCAGGCCGATGCGGAAAGTATCATCAGCTCTTTGAAAGAAAGCATCGCAGCTTTAAAAAAGGCATAATGAACTGATACATAAAAATATGTAATGGAGAGGCATCCCGATAGATTTGGGATGCCTTTCTTTTTAAAAGATAAAAATAATACTATCTTTGCTTCCACTTTTAATCACACAGCAAAATGAAACAATTACTGCGAATATGCTTAACAGGTGCGTTCTTTCTTCTTTTCGAAGGACTCCTTTCCCCTATGTTGGCAGATAATGGGAAATCAGATAAAGAAATATTAGTTTTGAATTCTATTAACTTCAACCTTCCCTGGGCCAGAAACTTCTATTGGTATGTGCACGATGTTCTTCAGGAACAGGGAATAACTGCCAGAGCGGAATCATTGTCTGTCCCGGCCTTGCAGGATACGATGGAGGTAAATGCAGTCATCGAGCATCTGCGTCAGAAATATCCGCTTCCTCCTGCCGCTATTGTGATAATTGGTGATCCGGGCTGGATTGTCTGTCGTCCTTTATTTGATGACCTATGGAAAGATGTTCCAGTGATCATAACGAACTCCCGTGACCGCCTGCCTGCTACCTTGGATATTCTGCTCTCTCATGCCTCGTTGAATGAGACCAACAGCGTCCCCGCCCAAGAGTGGAGAAAAGGCTACAACCTGACTACCCTGAAACAGCATTACTATGTGAAGGAAACCGTTGAACTGATCTATAGCCTGATACCTGATATGGATCGCCTGGCATTTATCTCGGACGATCGCTACATCAGTGAAGAAACCCGCGGAGACGTGAAAGAAGCTGTTGAAAAGCATTTTCCAAACCTGCCTTTAGAATTGCTTTCTACCACTCACTTGTCAACAGAAATGCTTCTGGACACCTTGCGCAGCTATAAAGCAAACACCGGAATTATTTATTATTCCTGGTTTGAGTCGCATAATAAAGAAGATAATAATTATCTTTTTGATCATATTCAGGAGATTATCACCAATTTTACGTCCTCTCCCTTGTTCCTGCTTTCTTCCGAAGACCTGTCCAATAATACTTTTGCAGGAGGCTATTACGTTTCTGCAGAATCATTCGGCGATTCCTTACTTGAAATTATTGACCGTGTGTTGCATGGAGAACAGGCGGAGGACATTCCCGAAAGTATAGGAGGGAAGGCGAGTGCCTACCTCTGTTATCCAGTGCTGGAATCCTACAATATTCCCTATCACCTTTATCCTGAACGAGCTGTTTATGTCAACGAACCTAAAAGTATATTTCATCAATACTGTGTTGAAATCCTTTCCTGTTCCATTTTCCTTCTTATTTTGATAGCAGCGATCGCCTATTATATACGTATTCTTTGCAAGGCATACACTCGTCTGAGTGAGGCAATGGAAAAGGCGGAGCAGGCGAATCAGTTGAAATCCGCCTTTCTGGCTAATATGAGTCATGAAATCCGCACTCCGTTGAATGCGATTGTCGGCTTCTCGAATATGTTGCCGGATATAGAAGATCGTAAGGAGATGCGCGAATATGCAGACATCATCGAAACAAATACCGACTTGCTTCTTCAACTGATCAATGATATTCTGGACATGTCCAAAATCGAAGCCGGCACTTTTGACTTCTGCCCGTCATTGATAGATGTCAACCAGACGATGGAAGAAATCGAACAGAGCATGAGGCTTCGCTTGAAAAAAGAAACTGTTACTCTTACTTTTACCGAACGTCTGCCGGAATGTACCCTTTATACAGATAAGAATCGTTTGATACAACTGATTTCCAATTTTGTCATCAATGCTATTAAATTTACTCAGACAGGTTCTATCAGAATGGGATATCGTCTGAAGGATGCCGATACAATTTGCTTTTATGTTTCGGATACAGGCTGCGGCATGTCGGAAGAGCAATGTAGGCATGTATTCGAAAGGTTTGTGAAATACAATCCTTTTGTTCAGGGAACAGGTTTGGGACTTTCCATTTGTCAGATGATTATCGACCGGTTAGGAGGGACGATTGGGGTTGAATCGGAAGAAGGCAAAGGCTCTACTTTCTGGTTTACGCTGCCCTATCAGCAGGAATAGCATCGTATTTGTCTTCTTATCCTTTATGATTGTTAGTTTTATGTATTGCAGACTTCCAAGACTTTGGTCAGCTTATTACGATGAGACAATATTCTCACCACAATGAGAAAAAATTCTCAATGCAATGAGAAAAGATTCTCACTGTGATGAGAAAAAGTTCTCACTGTGGTGAGAAATAATTCTCATCATGATGAGAATGGTTGAGAATTTATGATCTGTATCAGCTTGTACTATAGATAAATACAGATTTACTATTTTCTGTTTTATAGCTTTAATTGATAGAGCAAAAAAGAACTTTACCTAAAAAGAGACCGTTTTTCTTTATTTAGTTGAAGGATGGTATAGATTTAATAGGTACGAATCCAATTTATTGGAAGGAGTCACTTATATTAAGGAAACAGTAAAGGAAGCAGCAATGGCAGATAATCTTTTAAATCGATGCGTAATTGTTTGAGTGCTTGCTGAATACGATAATCTACAGTCTTTGGAGACACTTCCAATGTTTCTGCAATTTCTTTGTAGCTCATATCCCGGAAACGATGCATAACAAATGCTTGCCGATAACTTTCCGGTAATGCAGCAACCGCTTCTTCAATACGTTTGGTTAGCTCTTTAATTTGATAGAAGTCCATATCCTGTATCATCTCTTGCATTTCTTCATAGAAACGCGTATCAGCACGTTTGATGGCATCAATGTGTGCAAGCTTATTTAAAGCCTTGTGATGTACCATTTTAAAGAGATAAGAACTTAATGATGATTCAATAATTAGGTTTTCCCGGTTTTCCCATATCCATAGAAGGGAGTCTTGCACAATTTCTTCTGCATCGTGAAAGTCAACATATTTATGACCATAGGCACATAGCACTGCATAGTATTGCCTGAATAGCATTTCAAAGGCTTTTAGGCCTCCACGCTGTATTTCAGATAATTGAGGGTCATTCCTCTTTATGCGTAGTTCCTTCATTTATTAAATTCTAATTTGCTGCAAATATAGCTTTTTTATAATAAAATAAAGATTTTCTGAAAAAAATAAGGTTTTCGTTTAGGAATGTCATGGTTTGGTCTTGTCATATAATAAAAGGTAGAATAAAGGATGAAAGAATTAGATAATAATAGAATAGAAGAATTGCTTCCTCGTTATTGTGAGGGGAGATTGAGCGAGGGGGAACGTCTGGAAGTGGAAGCGTGGATAGATGAGTCGGAGGAGAATAAACGAGTTGCTACTCAGACTTTTGCCCTTTATTTGGCTGTGGACACGGTTCAGGTAATGAAGAAAGTTGATACGGAGAAAGCTTTACTGAAAGTAAAGGGAAAAATGTCGGACCGTGAAGTGAGAAGGATAGTGTGGTGGGAGTGGGCACAACGTGCTGCTGCAATTCTATTTATTCCGCTTCTTACCTTATTTATATGGCAGAATTGGAAAGGGGATACTGGTGAGGTAGCGGAGATGATGGAAGTTAAGACTAGTCCTGGAATGACCACTTCGTTGACATTACCCGATGGTACAATTGTTTATTTGAATTCGGAATCTTCTTTGTCTTATCCTTCTCGCTTTAATGGAGATTTCCGTAGAGTGACGTTAAGTGGTGAAGCATACTTTGAAGTGGCCAAAGATCCGGAAAAGAAATTTATCCTTTCTACTACACATCAATCACAGATAGAAGTATTGGGTACATGTTTCAATGTGGAAGCATATGAACAGAATACAGAGGTTATTACAACTTTGATTGAAGGAAAAGTAGATTTTATGTTCGAGAAAGACGCTGGGGTGAAACATGTGTTCTTATCTCCAAGAGAGAAGCTGGTGTATGATTCGGAGACTGATAAAGTCCACCTTAATAAAACTTCGGGAAAATCAGAATTGGCTTGGAAAGATGGAGAAGTTGTTCTTGATAATACACCTTTGGAAGAAGCATTATGGATGCTGGAAAAAAGATATAGTGTGAAATTTGTTATTAAGAACGAAAAACTGAAGAATAGTTCGTTTACGGGAACCTTTACAAATCAACGTTTGGAGAAGATTCTGGAATATTTTAAAGTATCCTCCAAAATACGTTGGCAACATATCAATGATGATAAGAATGGAAGTGACAGAAAAAAAGAGATAATAGAAATTTATTGATTAACCTTTAACAATTTAGTAGTATGAAAGCAAAACCCACTTAGAAAAAAGTATGGGAAGATTTTGGCAGATCTCCCCATACTAAAATGAATCAATTGAAAATGCTTGTTGGCAGACAAGCATAGTTAACTCATTTTCAACTTAAATCAATACAAAATTATGCAAAACAATTTTAGCATCCAAGTTTTAAGGGTGGTAAAGTCTTTTTGGCTAACCTCGAAAAAAATCCCACGTACTATGAGACTGGTTATTTTATTCTTATTTTGTTTTGTCGGATTAACTAATGCGACAGATAGTTATGCCCAATCTGCAAAGGTTACGATGAATGTACGTAATCAGACAGTTGAGGATGTATTAAGAGCGATAGAGAAGCAAACAGAATTTAGTTTCTTCTACAACAATGCTCATATAAATTTGAAACGGTTGGTGACAATCTCCGCTAACCGTAATGATATCTTTAAAGTTCTTGACGAAGTATTTAAAAATACGAATGTAGAATATAAGGTAATAGATAAAAAGATCATTCTGTCCACGGAGTTGGCATCTGTCGAACAGGCGCATCAGGAAAAGGTAAAAGTAAGCGGACGAGTTGTGGATGCGGCAGGTGAACCGGTAATCGGTGCCAGTGTGATAGAAAAAGGCTCCTCCAATGGCACGATCACTGATATGGACGGTAATTTTATCCTGAATGTTGGTTCAAAAGAAGCCATTCTTGAAATCTCTTATATTGGTTATCAAGGACAGTCCCTGAAAGTAACTCCGGGAAAGACGCTGTCGGTAGTATTGAAAGAAGACACACAGAGTCTGGACGAAGTGGTAGTAGTTGGTTTTGGTGTACAGAAGAAAGCGAACCTGACCGGCGCGGTATCTCAGGTAAAGATGGATGATGTACTGGGGAGTCGTCCTGTTGTAAATGCCATGAGTGCTTTGCAGGGTGCGATGCCGGGACTTCAGATTACTCCTAATAATGATGCTGCCGGTCCGGGACAGAGCAAATCATTCAATATTCGTGGTACGACTTCCATCAATGGCGGTGGTCCGTTGGTGTTGATAGATAATGTTCCGGGGGATATCGATATGTTGAATCCCGAAGATATCGAAAGTGTTTCTGTGTTGAAAGATGCTGCTTCGGCCGCTATCTATGGTGCGCGTGCCGCTTTCGGTGTAATACTTGTGACTACAAAGAAGGCGAAGAAAGGCGACGGGTTTCATGTCAATTATAATAATAATTTTGGTTTCCAGAGTTCTATCAATCGTCCGGAACAGGCTGACGGGCTGGAGTGGATGCAGGCTTACCTGGACGGCGAGTTCAATGCCGGTAAATACTACACCGGGCAAGATATCAAAACATGGATGAACTACCTGACCGAATATCGTAAGAATCCGGGTAAATTCCAGACTACCGGAGACGGGGTATATGTAGACCCGGAAACAGGATTGAATTATTATCTGAATGAGAAAGACCTGTATGCCAATATGCTTGATGATTACGGTTTTCTGCAAGCACATAATGTGTCATTGAGTGGTGGTACTGATAAGCTGGCTTATCGTCTGTCCCTTGGTTATAATAGCGAGCAAGGTATTTTGATCACCGATAAAGACCGCTACAAACGTTTGTCGGGTAGTGCCTATATTTCTGCCGAAATCACCTCGTGGCTGACTCAGTCTGTAGATATACGCTATGCTCAGAGTGACAAGAATATGCCTGTGACTTCGGATAAGACCGGATTGTATGATATGCGTTTGCCGGTTGTATATCCCGAAGGCTCCCTGACTTTGCCTGACGGCACCAGCCTGATGACGAATACGCCTTCCAACGTTTTGAGAATGGCAACGGATAACAATACAATCAGAGACAATGCCCGTATCCTGTCAAAAACGGTATTGAAACCATTGAAAGGGCTTGAAGTGGCATTTGAATATACATTTGACAAGACATGGAGTAATCAGAATGTGAATAAGGCTTCCATTGATTATACAACGGTTGAGCTGGCAAAAATACAGACTGCCACTACTTCTTCTCTGGAGACGACTCACCAAAGTACTGATTATAATGCCATCAACCTGTATGCTAATTATAGATATTCATGGAATGACACGCATAACTTGTCATTAATGGGCGGCTTCAACCAGGAATCCAGTGACTGGAAGAAATTGTATACTTATTCTTATGATATGATTAACGAGAAGTATCCGTCACATAGTACGGCTACCGGTGAGAATAAGGTTATTACAGATGATCATCGCGTGTATACCGTGCGTGGTGCTTTCTATCGTGTTAATTATGATTATAAAGGCAAATATCTGTTTGAGACCAATGGTCGTTATGACGGCTCGTCTAAATTCCCGAAGAAAAATCGTTTCGGTTTCTTCCCTTCTGTATCTGTGGGTTGGAACATTGCCCGCGAGAACTTTATGAAACCGGTTGCAGGTGACTGGCTAAGCGATCTGAAACTTCGCGGAACCTGGGGGCAAATAGGTAATCAGGGTATTGATCCTTATAAATTTGTTCCGACTATGTCGCAAGTGGAAAAGAAGGATGTGGCATGGTTGGTGAATGGAGCGAAGCCGCTGACTTTGAATGCTCCGGGACTGGTCAGTGATAGTTTTACTTGGGAAACGGTAGAAACATTGGACTTTGGTTTTGATATAACTGCCTTGAACGGACGTCTGCAAAGTACTTTCGACTGGTATCGCCGTGATACGAAAGATATGCTTGCTCCGGGAGCTGAGTTGCCGTCAGTGGTAGGTGCTTCCGCACCTTTGCAGAATACCGCCGACTTGCGTACGAAAGGCTGGGAATTATCATTGACCTGGAGAGATAGAATCGGTGCATGGGGCTATAATGTAGGCTTCAATCTTTATGACTCTAAAACAGTCGTTACCAAATACCATAATGAATCCAAGATTATCCTGAAAAGTGATGGCACGAATAATTATTATGAAGGATATGAAATCGGTTCTATCTGGGGGTATGTAACGGATGGTTACTATACAGCCGATGACTTTGAAGATACAAATACCTGGAAATTGAAAGAAGGAGTGGTGACAGTGGATGGAGTAAGTCCGCGTCCCGGTGACATCAAGTACCAGAATTTGCGTGATGATGGATCGAGTACGAATCGCATTGATACGGGAGACGGAACCTTTGACAATCCGGGAGACCGCAAGATAATCGGTAATAACTCTTTGCGTTTGCAGTATGGTATAAACCTGGGAGTCAATTACAAAGGATTTGATCTGAGTGTTTTGCTGCAAGGAGTAGGTAAACGTGATGTATGGATCAGTGATGCACGCCGCTGGCCGTTTAATTCCGGACAGTTTGGTTCACTCTTTAAAGACCAGCTGGATTATTGGAAACCGGTAGATTCTGCCAATGGTGATTGGACGGCAGCCAATCCGAATGCGGAATATTTCCGTATTTACGGGCAAGGAAACAACTCCGGTTACAATACACGTGCGCAAACGAAGTATTTGATGAATGGCTCTTATCTGCGTGTCAAGAATGTGACTTTGAGTTATAATTTCCCGAAGAGCTGGTTGGCACCTATTACATTAACGAGTTTGAAAGCGTTCGTAAGTTGTGAGAACCTTCACACATTTACTAAGCTGATAAAGGGTTATGACCCGGAACGCCTGTCTTGGGGATATCCTTTCTATCGTACGATTTCTTTTGGTTTTAATGTTACTCTTTAATTTAGAATTGGTTATGAAAAAAATAATATATACTATGCTTGCGGCAGCAGCTATCGGGTTTACTTCATGCAACGATAGTTTTATGGAACGCTATCCGGATACTTCGTTAACGGAGCAGACAGTGTTCAGTAATTATAATACTTTCAAGACCTATGCCTGGGGATTATATGGAGTATTTACAAATACTAATATCCTGCGTATTCCCGGAACAAACGGAGCCTATGCCAGTGCCACATCCTATACAAGCGATATTTATGCAGGTTATCTGATGCGTCGTCAGGGTGACGGTAATCCGTATGCTTTTCAAAATGTATCCAGTTCGTCATCGGGCAATGGATGGGCATTCAGTTTCGTCTATCGGGTCAATGTCATGTTGGCAAATATCGATAACTCAGGGATGACGGATGCGGACAAGGAACATTGGCGTTCGGTGGGATATTTTTTCCGTGCCTATTATTATTCGGAACTGATAGCTCGTTTTGGTGATGTGCCTTGGGTAGATCGTGTACTGGGTGATTCGGATAAGGAAATAGCATATGGTCCCCGTACACCTCGCAAAGAAGTTGCCGATCATGTATTGAACGATTTGATATACGCTGAAGAGCATATAAAAGAAGAAGGTGACGGTGAAAATACGATCAATGTGCATGTTGTTCGTGCTCTTCTTTCCCGTTTCTGCCTTTTTGAAGGTACATGGCGTAAATATCATGCTTTGGGGGACGAAGATAAGTACTTTGATGCTTGTATCACTTATTCCAAGAAGCTGATGGATTCTTATCCCGAACTGAACAGTGATTGGGGAGAGATGCTGACATCTGACCTGAAAGGAATGAAAGGCATCATTCTGTATAAGGAATATGTAGAAAAAGAACTGACTAATTATGTACTGACTCATGTTGAACGGACATCCACCCATAATGTGGAAATGCCGCAACACATCATCGATATGTATCTTTGTAAAGATGGTAAAACGATTCATAACAGCTCGGAATATGAATGGTCGCAGGATGGGGATAATAGTATGAATGCTACCTTCCGCAATCGTGACCTTCGTCTGCTGGAGACTGTAGCTCCCCCTTATAAGGTGATCCCAAGTGCCGATAATACCAGTTGGGAGTATACTTCTGATCCCAAGGACCGTGAGTTTATGGATATCATGGGCATTACCCGTTACACAGGTTTCGGGGGCGGAAATGGGGAAGCCGGTAAACATAAAGTGTTCCCATTGATGAACTGGTCTGCTGCTATATTGAAAGGAATGCCTCACTTCTTCACCAACAATGGCGGACAAGGTTTCCTCGTAGCCCGTAGCGGTAACTATGTGTACAGATACTATAATGTATGGGACAATTCGAAAGAGAACGAAGGAACTTCGGATGTACCTTTGTTCAAGATTGATGAAGTGATGTTGAATTATGCTGAGGCTAAATTTGAAAAAGGTGGTACAGGTGTCGAGGGCTTCAATCAGACTGTTGCTGATCTTACTATCAATAAGTTACGCGATCGGGTGGGAGTTGCGCATATGAAAGTGGCCGAGATAAATGCCGGATTTGATCCGAAGCGCGACCAGACCGTAGACCCTGTATTGTGGGAGATTCGTCGCGAGCGCATAGTAGAATTGATGGGCGAAGGATTTGGATTCTACGATGTGCGCCGCTGGAAAAAGGCACCTTGGTTTATCAATAAGATACAGTATGGTCAATGGGCTACTAAAGAGCAGATTGGCGACTCCGGACAGTTTGTTGATCTTGAAAAAGGATACGCCGATACGACAGGAAAGAAAGAAGGTTTTATCTATATGTATAATGATCCTTTGGTAGCAGGTAAAGGTTGGTTAGATAAGTATTATCTGTATCAGGTGCCTACTAATGAAATCGCATTAAACCCAGAACTGGCCCCCAATAATCCGGGATGGGAGTAATAATTAACTGAAACACAAATTGAAAGAAGATGTGCAAATAACTGTTTGACACATCTTCTTTCTTTATTAGAGCCAATGCTATATCTTTCCGACTTTTCATATATTGGAGGTTATTTAATGTGTATCAGTATAAAAGAACTACATTTTATTTTCAGTAATCGGAAATTTGAAATATATTTAGGGGTTCAAACGCTCAAACACATTTGATGACCCTTAAAAAAATAATGACTATGAACATGCGTCTTCTATTACTTTTATTATTTGGTTCTGTTGTTATGTATACAAGTTGCCAATCTACGTCTGCTCCAATCGATTCATTGGCAGCACGTGTGACGGAGAATACGTCGAAAGATCAAATCCTTTTCCGGTTGGTTACTGATGAAGCCGATCCGGCAAAGGACTACTTTGAGATAGACTCCAAGGATGGCAAAGTACTGATAACCGGAAACTCCGATCTTTCACTGGCTACGGGCTTGAATTGGTACCTGAAATACGTGGCAGGTATTCATCTTTCGTGGAATAATCCCTCGCAGAAATTGCCGGAAGTACTGCCTCTGCCTCAAAAGAAAATCCGACAGGCGACGGCTATGAAGAATCGATATTACCTGAATTACTGTACCTATTCCTACTCCATGGCTTTCTGGGACTGGGAGCGCTGGGAGAAAGAAATAGACTGGATGGCGATGCACGGCATCAATATGCCTTTGAGTATAACAGGGATGGAGGTTGTCTGGTATAATCTGCTGAAGCGTATCGGATATACGACGGAGGAGATCAATGAGTTTATTTCCGGTCCTGCCTTTATGGCATGGTGGCAGATGAATAATCTGGAAGGATGGGGCGGACCGAATCCCGACAGTTGGTATCGGCAACAGGAAGCACTGCAAAAGAAGATCATTACCCGAATGAGGGAGCTGGGCATTGAACCGGTATTCCCCGGATATGCAGGAATGGTCCCCCGTAATATCGGCGAGAAACTGGGGTATCAGATTGCCGATCCCGGTAAATGGTGCGGTTTCCCTCGTCCGGCCTTTCTTTCTACGGAAGATGAACATTTCGATTCATTTGCTGCCATGTATTATGAGGAGTTGGAGAAACTGTACGGAAAAGCAAAGTATTACAGTATGGACCCCTTTCATGAAGGAGGAAATACGGAAGGAGTAGACTTGGCAAAGGCGGGAACTTCTATTATGAGTGCTATGAAGAAAGCGAATCCGGAGGCTGTGTGGGTGATGCAGGCATGGCAGGCGAATCCGCGGGAAGCGATGGTCAGTACGCTCGATTCCGGTGATTTGCTGGTACTGGATTTGTATAGTGAGAAACTTCCGCAATGGGGTGATCCGGAGTCGATGTGGTATCGGGAGAAAGGTTTCGGCAAGCATGACTGGCTCTATTGTATGTTGCTTAACTTTGGCGGTAATGTCGGTCTGCATGGACGGATGGAGCAGTTGGTGAATGGATATTATAACGCCTGTGCACATGTCAACGGGAAAACCTTGCGGGGGGTAGGAGCTACTCCGGAAGGAATCGAGAATAATCCGGTGATGTTTGAATTGCTGTATGAGCTTCCTTGGCGGGAAGAACGGTTCTCACCGGATGAATGGCTGCAAGCGTATCTGAAAGCGCGGTATGGAAATGATTTGTCACCGGAAGTAGCGGAAGCATGGCGTGCGCTGGAACATACAGTTTACAATGCTCCGAAGAATTATCAGGGAGAAGGGACAGTCGAATCCTTGTTGTGCGCCCGTCCGGGATTTCATCTGGACAGAACGTCGACATGGGGATATGCCAAGTTATTCTATTCACCTGATTCAACGGCAAAGGCAGCCCGCTTGTTACTTTCTGTTGCAGATCAGTACAAGGGAAATAATAACTTTGAATATGATTTGGTGGACGTGGTGCGTCAGAGCCTGGCAGATAAGGGGAATGTGCTGCTTGAAGAAATTTCTCAGAGTTATGATCGGAAAGATAAGGATAGCTTCGGGAAACAGTCACAACAGTTTTTGGAGTTAATATTAGCTCAGGACAGTTTGCTATCCACCCAAAAGGAGTTCTCGGCGTCTTCATGGCTGAATGCCGCACGTTCTTTGGGAACCACGGAAGAAGAAAAGAAACTTTACGAATGGAATGCTTCTGCGCTGATCACGGTTTGGGGAGACAGTATAGCTGCTAATCAGGGAGGTCTGCATGATTATTCCCATCGGGAGTGGAGCGGGATTTTGAAAGACTTGTATTATCAACGTTGGAAAACTTTCTTTGAGCAGAAACAACGGGAGTTGGACGGCAAACTTGGTGAATCAGCGGAAGAACCGATTAATTTCTATGGCATGGAGAAAGCATGGGCGGAGAAAAACAAAACAGCTGATTCATCAGATCATAAGTTACAAAATGTAATTGAAACGGCAAAATTTGTTTATCGGACAGCGATTGAAGCAAAGTAATTTATCTACCTACACTGCTCCGGCTTTCAGCTAGAGGGCTGACTAAAAAGTCGGTAGTGCTGCCTTAAACGGGAGTGACTAAAAGTCGATAGGGAAACTTGGGTTTGTACGAATCATATAAAACGAAAAAAGAATAATCGGAAGTAAACAGGGGAATACCTTTTACTTCCGATTATTCTTTTTATAAATGATAATTGCTTCAGCAAGGGCATGCCGGGCAATCGAACATATTTATTTCTCCAACAAATTTTTCAGAAACTCGTCCAGTTCTTTATCCAGTCCTTTCAGCAGTTCGTCATCCACAAGCAATGTATCGTCATCTATCAGCAACAATTCTGCAACTGTTTCCTTATCTTCATCTACCAGTACGAATGAATAAGGCTTTAATATTGTTACTTTATCGAAGTCTCCTGCATCTTTCATTCTGCAAAGGATACTTTTCAGGTTGGGCTCTACATTTTCCATGAAATCATCTCCATCGTAAGTTGCCCACTCTTCAATCATTACATTAGCCAATTCCTCGTCATCGTCGTTATAAATAGTGAGTTGTCCCGATGTTTGGTCCGGTTGTAAATGAATATCTGTTACGGCTGTCTGGTCGCAGCCACATACATATTTGCCGGCTGCCTTTTGGATAGCCGATTCGATGGTAGACAGAGATTGTTGGCTCAGTTTCATAAGTTCTTCCTTTTTGTTACCTCAAAGGTATAAAAAAAATAATAATCAATGCATGATTTCCTTAAAAATCATCATTAAATCGCTCCATTTGCATTTTTAGCTTGGGCAATTGACTGTTACGTTCCTTTAATTCATTTGCATAAAGGGTTGTAAGGTAGTAATTCGGTATATCGTCAATGGTGGCGTACGCCGCATTTTCGGGAATGTTTTTCTTATCTACTTTTTGGGCGAGTTGCTGTGCTTTGACTGCCCATTCTTCTGCTTTTGCCAAGCTGTCCTTCATCTCATAATAAACAGCGATATTGAGGGCAGCTTTCATCTTTTTCTTTTCCTTCTTGGTTCCGTTGTACACTTGTTCCCAAAGTTCGAAAGCTCTGTCCCATGAATTTTCACGGACAAAGATTGCCGCGTCACGCATCTGTACGGAGCCACCGGTGTACAAGTATCGTTTGCCTGTTTTCCAGAAAGGGAGTAACTGTTTGACAGGGATAGTCCCTGCAAATTCAGAAGCTTCCCGTAACATCTGTGCATCAGGTATCATGTGTGCAAATGTTTCTGTTACCGATCCTCCGTATTCTTCCCAAAAGATACTGTCGGTGGGGTGTAGCGTAGTCATCGGTTTGCTGCGCGAGGGCAGGTATACCTTCACCGTCGGGTAGGCTTTTACATCCACTGTCCCCAGGTAGCAGTTAAAATCACGGATATAACGAACCGTTTTGGTCGCTTTGAATTGCAGGTTTTCCATTGCGATGATACAGTCCACTCCCAAGTCTGATGTCAGCTGTTGGACTTCCTCCTGACTCAATGTACTTTCACGAGGAAACTTGTCATTGGCCCGTAAAGCGGAATCACAGATCACCACTACATCAAAATAGTTCTGATGCGCGATTTCTTCCGCCAGCGATTCAGCTGCAATCTTAACATTACCATTGGCATACGCTGTGGCGTGGCTTATTTCGGGTACGTTTTCTTTCGGCTTTTCGGTCTGTGTGATCAGCTTGTTATCCGGTTCGGTGCTGGTGTTATTCACGATAGCCACTTTACGGAGTTGAGAAGGGAAAGTCATATCTCCGGGCTGCATATAGTCAATAGAAATCTGCTCCAGGCTCTGACAGCTGCCGAGTGCCAACAGTAGCAGAGAAACAAATGCCAGTGAATAGAATTTTGCCATAGTCTTGATATCTTTAGTAGTTTAAGCAAAAGTACTATTTTGGATGAATAAAAGAAAGCCTCAAACAGTTTTTAACCGTTTGAGGCTTTCTTTTAGATTATAATCTTACATCGGACTGCTGTTAAGCATTCTGTCCGTGGCAGTTTTTATATTTCTTACCGCTTCCGCATGGGCAAGGATCATTGCGTCCTACCGTCTTTTCCGCACGGATCGGTTCGCGTTTTTGTTGCTCGCGAGTATCCTGACTGGCAGCAGCCTGCTGGTTCGGATCACTGAGGTCTTGTTTCTGTTCACGATACTTGCTCATATCCTGACGTTGCTCGGGAGCAGCCTGGCGTACTTCTACGCGGCGTGGCTGTTGTTCGTCTGCCGGAGCTTCCTGTACAGGGATCTGTCCGCGCATCAGGATGGAGATAGTTTGGTTATTGATCTTGTTCACCATAGCGTCAAACAGTGTTACGGATTCCAGTTTGTAGATCAACAGCGGGTCTTTCTGTTCGTAGCTTGCGTTCTGAACAGAGTGTTTCAACTCATCCAGCTCACGCAGGTTTTCTTTCCATGCTTCGTCGATAACGTGCAGCAGGATAGACTTTTCGAAAGCTTTCACCACCTCCTTTGATTCGGACTCGTAAGCCGCTTTCAGATTACAGGAGATGTTATACATCCGTTTTCCGTCTGTGATAGGAATCAGAATGTTTTCGTACATATGTCCCTGGTTTTCGTATACTTGTTTGATGACCGGATTAGCGATTTGTGCCAGGCGTTCCGTTTTGCGTTTGAAGTTTTCCATGGCAATGTTGAATGTCTTTTCTGCCAATGTGTCCTTCTTTTCATTACGGAATTCTTCTTCGGTGAACGGAGTTTCCATAGCCAATGTCTGGAGCAGTTCCATCTGACAGCCTTCGTAGTCATTGTTCTCGATCGCATTCGCGCAACGGTCCCAGATCATATTAACGATATCCATACCGATACGTTCACCCATCAGGGCGTGGCGGCGTTTGGTGTAAACAACGGTACGTTGCTTGTTCATCACGTCGTCATATTCCAACAGACGTTTACGGATACCGAAGTTGTTTTCTTCCACCTTCTTCTGTGCACGCTCGATAGAGTTGGAGATCATCTTGTGCTCGATCATTTCGCCTTCCTGGAAACCAAGTTTGTCCATTACGCTGGCAATACGGTCAGAAGAGAACAGACGCATCAAATCGTCTTCCAGTGATACGAAGAATACAGAAGAACCCGGGTCACCCTGACGTCCTGCACGACCACGCAACTGGCGGTCTACACGACGGGATTCGTGACGTTCCGTACCGATAATTGCCAAACCGCCCGCAGCCTTCACTTCCGGACTTAACTTGATGTCGGTACCACGACCAGCCATATTGGTAGCAATGGTTACTGTTCCGCTTAAACCGGCGGTAGCAACGATGTCCGCTTCTTTCTGGTGCAGTTTGGCGTTCAATACCTTGTGCTCAATCTTACGCATGGTAAGCATCTTGCTCAACATTTCGGAGATTTCTACCGAAGTAGTACCCACCAATACCGGACGTCCTGCTTGAACCAATTTTTCGATTTCCTCGATAACAGCTTTATACTTTTCGCGTTTCGTCTTGTAAACGCGGTCGTTCATATCCTTTCTTGCAATCGGACGGTTGGTCGGGATCACGACTACGTCCAATTTGTAGATATCCCAAAGTTCGCCTGCTTCCGTTTCAGCAGTACCGGTCATACCGGACAGTTTGTGATACATACGGAAGTAGTTCTGCAAAGTAATGGTAGCGAAGGTCTGTGTAGCAGCTTCCACTTTCACACGTTCCTTAGCTTCGATAGCCTGGTGCAATCCGTCAGAGTAACGACGACCTTCCATAATACGACCGGTCTGTTCGTCTACAATCTTCACCTGACCGTCGATTACTACGTATTCATCGTCTTTTTCGAACATCGTGTAGGCCTTCAACAGCTGATTGATGGTGTGTACACGTTCCGATTTGATGGCATAGTTAGTCAATAACTCATCCTTCTTTTCAAGCAGTTGCTCGTTGGTCAGATTCAGGTTTTCCAATTCTGAAAGTTGTCCGGCGATATCCGGAAGCACGAACAATGTCGGGTCTTCAGAGTTACCGGTAATCAGGTCTACACCCTTATCAGTCAGGTCTACGCTATTTAGTTTTTCGTCAATTACGAAGTACAGCGGATCAGTCACTTCATGCATACGCTTGTTGTTCTGTTCCATGTAGATCTCTTCCGTCTTGAGCATACCTGCCTTGATCCCCTGTTCACTAAGGAACTTAATCAACGGTTTGTTTTTCGGCAATGCTTTATGACTGCGGTATAGAGCGAGGAATCCTTCTTCCACCTCTTTCTTATCGTTGGATGCGATCAGTTTTTTTGCTTCGGAAAGATATTTGGTAGCCAGTACCTTTTGTGCTTCTACCAGACGTTCCACTAGCGGACGGAGTTGCTCGAACAACTGGTCATCGCCTTTAGGTACAGGACCGGAGATAATCAACGGAGTACGTGCGTCGTCAATCAATACCGAGTCGACCTCATCGACGATGGCATAATTGTGCTGACGTTGTACAAGGTCTTTCGGGCTGATAGCCATGTTGTCACGCAGATAGTCGAAACCGAATTCGTTGTTTGTACCGAAAGTAATATCCGCCAGATACGCCTGACGACGTGCGTCGGAGTTCGGCTGATGACGGTCGATACAATCTACGCTTAAACCGTGGAACATGTAAAGAGGACCCATCCATTCGGAGTCACGTTTGGCGAGGTAATCATTCACGGTAACTACGTGTACGCCGTTTCCGGTCAATGCGTTGAGGAATACCGGGAGTGTAGCCACCAATGTTTTACCTTCACCGGTTGCCATTTCCGCAATCTTACCTTTATGCAGAACGACACCACCAAAGAGCTGTACATCGTAGTGAACCATGTTCCACAATGTATCGTTACCACCGGCTACCCAGTGATTCTGATAGATGGCCTTGTCGCCTTCGATGCGTACGAAATCTTTTGTAGCAGCTAGTTGACGGTCGAAGTCGGTAGCCGTTACAACGATTTCTTCATTTTCTGTAAAACGTTTGGCAGTAGCCTTTACGATAGAAAAAGCAACAGGCAGTACTTCGTCCAGTGCTTTTTCATATTTTTCCAGAATTTCTTTTTCTGTCTTATCGATTTGTGCGAAGACTTCTTCGCGGTCTTCCAGTTCGAGAGTTTCAATGCTTGCCTTCAACTCTTCCACCTTCGCACGTTCAGCAGTAGCCGATTCATGGATATATTTTTTGAGTTCTTCCGTTTTGGCACGGAGGGCGTCGTTGTCTAGTTTTTCAATCTCCGGGTAAGCAGCTTTGATCTTTTCCACCCAGGGCTTGATTTCTTTCATGTCTCGTGTGGATTTGTTTCCGAAAATCGAGCTTAAAAATT
>OKTT01000666.1_pt1 | contig 18377 bp, 11 predicted proteins | sample 1606121 | NCBI WGS metagenome assembly OKTT01 (sample SAMEA3879516, study PRJEB24766) | human gut metagenome | biome: human-associated habitat; feature: feces | place: USA | collected 1985/1987
ATGATGTCTTACTGTGAGGGGATGCTCAAGACGGACAATCCTGTCGAGCTCAAGAGGCTCTACAACAAGTGCGAGCAGGAAGAGGACATATCTGATGCCGTAGAGGTCGAGATAGCCGACTACCTCAACAAGATCTCCCACACGGAGCTAGGTAAGGAGTCACAGAGCGATATACTCGTCTACTACCGTGTAGCAACCGAGATAGAGAGTGTTGCTGATGCTGCGGTGGGCATAGCGCGTGAGATCAATCGCTACCACCAGCTCGGCAAGAGCTACACAGAGATGGTTCGCAACAACCTCCTTCAGATACATATGATCGCCACAGAGACGGCTCTCAAAATGGCCGAACTCTTGCGGCGCAACAAGCTCTCGGAGTCGGACGCCCGTGAGAGCTACACGCTAGAGAAGCAACTCAACGACCTGCGCACCTTGCTGAAAGCGCAGAACATGGACAACGTTCGTACGCAGAAGTACGACTACCCCGAGTCCGTGAGCTATATGGATCTCGTTGGCTACTACGAGCAGCTGGGCGACTATGTGCTCAATGTCGTACAGGCTGCCACCAAGGGGTAGGCACAAGCTTTGACTCTCTAGTAAAGACGCACTCCGAGTAGTCTTTCTAGTCAAATACCAAACCATAGAAAAAAGCGGATCGCTGACTTAGCGACCCGCCTTTTTTTGTGTCCTATACTCTCTAAACTACTTCATTTGGTAGAAGGAAACGGGATTGCCCTCTACCTCAAAGACGGGCCTGTCAGATACGGCACCTGTCTTAGGATCGTAGGAGTAAAAACCGCTACGCTCCTTGCCTGCCGAGCCAATCATGATCTGATCGTTGTACCGCCCGAGAGCGACTGCGTGAGGATTAGATGCTGGGATCCCCTCAATCTGCTGGATCGTACGCTGCTCTAGGTCGATGACCGTAGGGATACAGTAGAGGGCCGTGTAGGGGTTCTTGCTCGTGGGGTCGAGCGCATAGATGCCCATGATGGCGACCGCCTTAGAGCCAGAGACGTAGCGCATCGATCCGATGTAGTTGGCGGGGAGCTTGGTCGTCTGGGGTAGGACGCCCTTGACCTCGATGTTGATCTCCGAGAGATTCATAGACCATGAGGGGTCGATCTCGGTCTCACCCTTTTTGATGCGAACGATACCTCCGGGGAACTCAGGGTTGAAGCCAAAGCTCCCCATGCAGAGTATGTACAGATCGCCCTTGTCATCGAGGAAGATCGAGTTAGCCACGATCGGACGGGTAGCGACAGAGAGCCCCGAGGTGGAGGAGGAAATCTTCTTCTCCACCTTGTCCGTAGCGATGTCTATGAGCGCCAGCTCGACCTCCTTGTGTAGTGGCATCCACTTGGAGTCCAACTGGCAGAGCCCTACGTAGAGCTTGCCGTCGCGTACTGCCATAGCACCAGGCATCACATTGGTATCAGCGTGCTTGTACTGGTTGAGGTCTATCACGGCCGTCTTGGTCATCGTCTTGGGGTTAAACGCCCAGACCTGTCCGATGTTTTGGAAGCTGATGTAAGCCTTCTCAGGCGAGACCTCGACCACATTGCAGGCACCAGCTCCTCCTGGGAGCTCCATAGCGCCACGCTTGGTGAACTGCAACTCCTTGCTTACGGTGTAGTAGACGAGCTCAGCCTTGCCCATCCCCATATAGTCGGGCAGGACGTAGAGATGATCTCCGCAGTAGATAGGCTCCGTGCCGAAGCCGACTGGCACGCCACGGCTGTTGTCGTACTTCTTCGCCTCGATAGAGCCGATAGCCTGCAGGTAACCATTGCCTGAGGCACCGTCCGCATTCATTATTGAGGTAGAGAAGAGAATCCGCTCACTACCCGTCTGGGGTGTCGGCTTAGGCTCCTTGTCACAGCTGGTGAGCGCTAGCCCTAGTAGGAGGGCAGCGATAAGGGTGAGCCTGTTGGTTAGTTTGTTGAATCTGTTCATAGTGAAATCTGTTATTTGAATTGGTGAATATATAGTTGTCATCTGATTGTCATCTGAAGAGGTAGCGCAACTTTACCGAGAAGTTAATGCCTGGTAACGGACGGTTTAGCTCCGACATCTGACGCTGGTTGGTCAGGTTCTTGACCTTGAAGGTAATCGTCCACTGATTATTGCGCAGGCTCTGCTCTAGTCCTAAGTCTAGGCGCAGTGCAGTCGGTATCTTGCGCTCTTGGTACTGGCTCACCTCGAAGTCGTAGTAGTACTGATGCACATAGGAGGCGTCGAGCATCAGACGGCTGTTGTAGCCCTCCCCGCCGAAGAGGTTCTCCTTGTGTAGCTCCAAGCCCGCATTGGCTAGGAAGTAGGGGATGTTGGGCATACGCTTGAGGTAAGTCGGGTTAGCGACATTCGTCGAGGGTATCAGTCGGCGCGTGTCTCTGAGGTCTTGGTAAGTCGCATTGCCATAGAGGTAGAGCCAGGGGAGGGCATCCCACTTCACCTCGCCCTCTACGCCCCACGTGCGGATGCTCCCGAAGTTCTGATAGCAGCTCATCGAGGGGATAATCCCCGGCATGAAGCGGATCATATCGGTGATGTAAGAGCCGAAAGCATTGATCTCAGCCTCGATCAACCGCATTGATGTGGGCGAGAGGTTGCGATAGACTAAGCCAATGTTACCTCCACGGCTATGCTCGGGGCGCAGGTCCGTCGAGGCACTGATCGAGTAGCCATTGCCTAGTAGCTCCTCACTCGTAGGTATGCGCACCTCGTCTGCATAGGAAGCCTTGATCAGGAAGTCCGGCGTGAAGCGGTAGCGGATAGCTTCGCTCCAGCCGAAAAAGTGCCGATTGGTCATTACATCCTTGAGGTCGCCTATACTGATCGTCCCGATGATCTTAGAGCGAGAGCGGTAGTTGTAGTACTTTGCGGTGAAGGCATTCTGGAGCTTATCCTCAAAGAGCGTGAGGTCATAGGAGGCACCCGCCGTGAGGCTGTTCATACGGCTCTTGAAGTTCGCCTTATAGCCCAAAGCTCGATCCATAAGCGTGTCCGTAGGATTGCGATAAGCGTAAGTGTGGCACAGGTTGAGATTGAAAGCTTGATGGCGGTCTAGCGTATAGTTTAGGTTGACCTTGTCCACCAGGTTGATCGTTCGATTGACCCCATCGGTAGGTATGCTCGATAGCTCGCCCCCATAAGAGGAGCCCGCGGGGTACTCCTTGCCATCCCAATCGTAGCGATGCGCAGCCTTGTCGGTCAGTCCATTTTGCCCGAAGACCACCCCGACCGATGCGTCTAGATCTAGCCCTGGGAGGAAGAAGTCTGCACGCTTGAAGGTACTCTCCATAGCCAATCCCTTGGAGAGGGTAAAAGCTTCTCGTACGTCCCACTCGAAGCCCTGTATCTCTCTGCGAATGTAGGTCCCAGCGCACTCTAGCTTGATCTCGTCAAACCACCACTTCGTCGCCTTGAGGCTACCGCCTAGGATCGCTTTCCGAAACTGATCGTGGTCGCGCCTCACGATCCGATCCTTGTAGTGTGGCAGCTCCATTTTGTAGTTGTTGTCTGAGTAGGCGAGCGTACCGCCTACGCCTAGCTGCACGCCCGCTTCCTCTAGTGTACGCTTGAAGACTGTCGAGAGCATGTGCGAATTGTACGATCCCACCTCATACGAAGCGTCAAAGTACTTCGGCGGGTACTCCTTGAGTACCACATTCACCGCTCCGCCCATAGCTGAGCCGCCAAACTTGTAGGGTACGATCCCCTTGTAGACCTCCACCCGCTCGATCATATCGGTCGGGATGTCATTGATCGAGATGAAGTCGCTCATCTCGCCAAAGGGCGTCTCGTCAATGTAGATGCCCATTCGCTTGCCCTCTAGTCCACGTAGCGATATGCGCGAGGCACTCCCTAGTCCGCCCGTACTGCGTAGCGTCACGCCAGTAGTGCGAGACAGCACCTCGTCTATCGAGGAGGCGGTGCCTTGTAGCTGTCGCATTGAGATGACCGAGATAGGCATAGCGGACTCACGCAGAGCGCGCTCCTGACGCTTGGCAACGACGACGACACTGCTTAGCGTCGTCTCATCGACCTCTAGTCTCACGCTGATCGGCTTGCCATCTTGCCGTGGTGATGTGATGCGCTTGCTCTTGTAGCCCACATAGCTCACGACGAGTCTCTTGACCCGCTGCTTGGAGGTGAGCTCCCAGTGCCCCTCGGCATCGGTGACGGCACCTGCACCTTTTGGCTCGGCATAGACATTGGCACCGATGAGGGGTTCGCCCGTAGCGTCATCTAGTACGTTGCCACGGTAGTGGTACTCCTGAGCTACTGCTGCGCTGAGGGAGAGTAGTGTGATTAGTAATAGTAGTCTGTATCGTCTCATTGATTAGTTGGTTTATTTGCTTATTGGGAAAGAGGGGAAACTGAACGTCTTTCGCTAAGTGTTCAAAAAAAGGGTCTAGTGAACTGTTTCACTAGCCCCCTAAGAGCTCTCGCCAACCTCCGAAGCTAAACTTCTCGTGGCACCGACAGAACCGTGCCAGCTCCTCTGGACTGGTGTCGGACCGCTGTAGTATAGTTTTGATGGTTGCCGTGATAAAGGCTGAGTAAATATCGATGAAGGAAGGATCGACCTCGGCTTTCCATTCGGGATGCAGCTCTCGATACCGCTCGAAGTAGCGGATGGTCGCCTCGTTGCTCAGCTGATTGAGCCGAGCCTCGTACTGATCCAGATAGGAGCCCGCACTGGCGAAGAAGACCAGTCGCAGAGCCTCAGCATGGTCAATGATGTACTGGTAGAAGGGCGACTTCGAGTAGCCCCTCCGCTTACGCTCCACAGGGTCCAGCATATCCATCTCCATATCTTGATCCTCTGGCGGTAAGGCGTAAAATGCCTCTAGCCCCTTGATCGCAGGCTCTACGAGCGAGCGAAAGAGTGCCTCCTTGTCCTCATAATAGTAGTATATACTGCCCAGCGAGGCGTAAGCCTCCTTGGCCACCATACGCATCGAGGTGCCTATGTAGCCATGTCGAGAGAAGAGCCGTAAGGCCGTCTCCTTGATGCGCTGCTGTATATCTGGTGTCGGACTATTCATAGTTCGTTTGCTTACCTATCTTTGATTACTGAGCAGATGAGCATAGCGTGGTACTGACGGACGGAGATACGCTCCCCAAATAGCTCCCGAAGAAGTGCCACCGCCTCCGCCGCTGTGTAGTGTGGCGGGCAGTAGTACCCCTTGCGCTCCAATATATGGCGAGCTATCCAGTCGCCCACGCGGTGCTCCCCACGTACGTAAAAGCATCCACACAGTCTCCCTCCAGGCTTTAGCACACGGTGCATCTCACGGAGGGCTCGCTCCTTGTCGGGAAAGGCCTGCAAACCACTCATCGTGAGCAGATAGTCAAACTCCCCATCGGCAAAGGGCATCGCCCCCACATCGCCCTGCACGAGCGATACATTGGTCACCCCCTCCACCTCAAAGCGGTGGGCGGCCATCTCGAGCATCTTCTCGGAGTAGTCCAGCGCAGTGATCTGAGCCTTGGCAAGCTGCTTGTACTTGTCGCAGGTGAAGACCGCAGTCCCTACGGGCACATCTAGTAGTCGCCCCGCAAAATCATCGGGGATCATAGCCAAGACCTCTGCCGCCATCTGTAGCTGATCCACCTGCCAGAGCCCATTCATAAAGAGATGCCCCCACCAGGAGCGTCCCGTCATGAGTGCATCGTAGCGGTGCATCTGCTTGATATATGCGTTATGCTGAGCCTTGGTCATCAGTTTCTGCGGGAAATACAGCTTGTATGGATCTATTACACCGCAAAGTTATACCTCTTTGCTAAGGGATCATCCCCGCAAACCTACCCAGTAGTAGGTACTGCTCACGAAACTACGGGGAGACGATGCCACTCTCCACAGAGGAATTTGGAATTTCCTCGGTGGAGATTTTTTATTTTCCACGGAGATACGGGAAAATTCTTCGGACTTATGATTTGAAACTTCGGAAGAATCAAACGAAACTTCGGAGGAATTTTTTCTTCCCCACCTGAAGAATAAAAAATAGCCACGTAGGGATTTGGGATTTTCCACGTGGCTATCGAATTAGAGATTAGAAGTTAGAGATGTGTAGCCCCATGTAGGGACGCACGGTCAGACGCAGACCATCGGAGCGTCCGTCGTAGTACAGCAATACGTGTAACGATTTGTAGGGACGCACGGTCGTGCGTCCGTTGTATCAAATGTTACAGCATCTTGATTTAACGGGGACGGACGCACAGACCGTGCGTCCCTACAAGTCGTTACTCGTCACTAGAGTCACTAGACAGATCAGTCTCATGATACAGCAATCGGGGTAGCTCTCACTAGGAGGACTACCCCGATTACGTTATTTATATGCGACGAGCGCGTGTTCTTATCGCTGGAGCTTCTTGATCCAGCGGAGACCGTCGGCGGACTGTACGTCGAGCAGTACGACGTCCGTCTCGGGCATCTCGATATCTACCTGCGTCTGACCATCGGTCGTAGCACGCTCTAGTAGATAGCCGTGTACGCTGTACAGCTGATAGCCTGCGATACCCTGATCGTAGGAGATGCGATAGCCCGTAGCGGTGCGCTCGATGGCTAGCTCAGCCTCCTGATCCTGCTGCTCCTCGTAGCGGATATTGCCGTACGACATACGTAGCTCGAAGCGGCGTCCGTCACGCTCGCTATAGCCGTAGCTGTAGGTCGGGTTGGCGAGCAAGTCCTGCTCGGTGCCTCGCAGACGGTCGTAGAGCGCCAGCTTGTCAAAAGGCTTCTCCGCCAACGTCGTGAAGTCTAGCGTGAGCATACCATCGGTAGGTGCAAAGACCCCTAGCTCGACCACGGCACTAGGCACATTGGTCTGTACGAAGTTGCAGGTGCTATCGATCGGGCTGATGAAGTAGACAAGCGGTGCTGTCTGCATACCCTCCGGCGCCATCAGTGCTGGTGTCGACTCTTCCGTATCTTCGGGCAGCAGTACTGCAGAGGTATAGCCTCCCTCGGCATCGGTGACCTTCACCGCAACATACCGCTCAGTGATCTCATCAGACTCCTCGTCCGTGCTACGCAGCTCCGCACCCCGTCCGTCTGTACTGTTAGGATCCACAAGGACTGAGTGTCCTGGCGCAGTAGGGAAGTAAAGCGTTAGGGGTTCGCTCGAACGTATATTGACTACAAACGCTTGTAGAGGAGGAATTACATTTACGGTTAGATCCTTAATTCCATTCTTTGGTCTCCGACCAGCAATATTGCCAGAATAGCGCCAAGCTCCGTCAGCATAGACATAGATTCCTCCCAGTAAAGATTCTGTTCCGTTCGCCTCCAACAACTTGCTATAGTCAATAGGACACATAAAAGGATTGCCCACAAGCGTGTAGTTTCCCCTTTTAGGCATCCAGTTGCACTTTAAGGAGTAACCCTCGACCTCTTTCTTTCCTCCTTGACGATCAGTTACAACAAATGTAGTTCCAATCCTTCCCGTCTTGTCATCCTCAAAGAGGAAGCGGTAGTCCCGTGCGAGGAATCTCGGTACAGAGTCGACCTTGCTAACTGGCTTTAAGTCTTTGGTATCAAAGTAGCCAAAGAATGAAGTACTAGCGGCAATTGAATCCGTTTTCTTTCCACTTCCATTAAGGTTGTAGTCATTGTCATACCAGTAGTAGGTCGTGATATATTTATGCCGTGGGTAGTGTTTTGCACGCTCCTTGTCCTCATAGTAGGGCAAGCGGATGATACCATCTAGCCCGTTGAGGTTCTTATGATCTATTGCTCCTGTCTTGTCTTTGTGGTAGCCCTCTACCTTGAGTGCTAATGCATAATTGTAGTCAGCAATGAGACTACCTTGCTTGCTGATGGGAATTTCGAAGGAAGCCTCCGATAGATTTTGTCTTAGCTTGACTTTGAGATAGCACTGATAGGTAAGCGGGTAGCCACCTAGGGAGAAGTCCCCAGCGTAGACATTCTTGAGCGGCGTAGAGACCATATACCAGCGATCCCGCTCTAGGAGCCGATCGTACGCCTCCGGATGTTTGGGGTCTTTGAGCGGCTGGATGGTTCCGTCAGACTGTACAATACCAAAGTTGTAGTCGATGAAGGCGCGCGAGTAGTGCGTCAGTCGCTGTGGCTCGCCTAGGGCAGAGCCAAAGTGGAAGTAGATATCGTTGCACTCGGGTACTCCCCAGCGAAGCGTATCAGTCTTCGTTGGGTCTAAGTTAGGATAGTAGTCATCGACTTCCCCTGGGAGGTGTACATCGGTACACCTAGCAGGAACTGCCTTAATAGAGTTGCCCAGACTGTCTGCCCAGTTATCGAGCGAGTTCCAGTCTGCAGAGGTAGCCTCCTTACGCCACCATAGCTCGGGTGGAGCGACAGATAGTATGAAGGGTACTGGTTCACCAACGCATGGTACGTTGGTAATCTCGAGCTTCCACTTGCCTGTGATTGCTCTAGTAGCATTAGGGATAATAATCTGGCGCCCCTTATGCGTCGTCTTTCCATCAGGTTCTGTCCAAATATACTCAGACTCAGGTCTGATGGGCGGACACGCTAGCTTAACAGTCTCTCCCTCACAATACTTGGTGTCATTAGTATCTGTGATGAAAGAAGAGCTTCCCAAGTCATTCATCTTGATGACCTCGCCACCGTTGTCTAGGAGACAGTCGCCAGATCCAGTCCTAATATAGAGTTTATACTCAGGCTGGATATTCTCTCCTGTAAGCTCAAAGACAACAGGCTCGCCCTGATCCTTCGAGGGAAGCCTCTTGCTGTCATAGAGTTTGTTTATATCCTTGACATCTCGTAGCTCTACGAAGACCTGACCTGCCGTATGAATGGGTCGTACCGATACATAGGCAGTCTGACCTCCTGGACAGATATAGGTATAGAGCTGATCCCGATCATAGGTGGGCGTTATAGCCTCTATCGTGAGTTCTGTACCTAGCTGGAGACAAGATAAAGGCTCGGTGAATTTGCCTATCGCCTCATAGTTGTATTGAATCTTTATGGTAGAGGTCTTCCAAGGTAGCTCTATGTAGCAATCTTCGGGTTTCTCAGTGCTGGCTGGATCAAAGTATATCGTACCAGAGTCGATGAACTCCTCACTATCCACGGTAGTCTGGACAGCTTTTGCGTATATTGGCGCTGGTTCATTATTACGCAAAAGGATGCCACGAGACTTCGCTCCACGGAAAGGATAGACACGAATCCTATCACAGCCAAACTTTTCGATCTCAGGCTTTAAGTCTTGACCTTGATTCGCAAGTTCATACTTCACAGCTCCATACCAAAACGAAAAATATTTACCCGCATCAGCCCACTCAGATTCCTCACCACAATAGTTGAAGTACTTGATCTTGAACTGATAATTCCCCTCTGGGATCTTGATGTCATAGCACGGAGCTATATAAGGTGTCTTCTCTGGAGCTGACTCATTAGGGAAGGGGAAAATAAAACTACTCTCATGGTCTGGTAAGATTTGAATAGGCTCTCCAATCTTAGGGAAGTATTTGTTTTGAGGTTTGTAATCATCTGGAGCGGAAACAAGTGTTAGCTCAGCACGAGCAAATGAGACCTTGTAAAATCGAGAATAACGCTCCTCACTAAGCGCCATAAAGAATACGGCATCTCTTTTTCCTTCGCAATAATGCCAACCTACTTGACCATCGTAAGGTCTAGGCGACCATCCTCTAAATTCATCCCACTGAATTTCTGTATCCCGATAATGTATTCCATACAGACAGTGTGGGCTATACGTTTCGCCACCATATTTTTTCCCTTGGGGGTTGTATCCCAGTGACGAGTCTTTACCCCCACTATCCTTCATATAAATTCTATTATACTCCCCAGGACTCAATTCACCATCCTCAAATACTTTCGGGATCTTAGCCTCCTCCTTCGTGTTAAAGGTTAGGTACATCCATTCATACGATCTGTATTTCTTAACACTAATCGTCACAGGGAATGTGAGCTTATCAAGCCACTCATCCTTGATCTTAAAAGCGGGTGAAAAGCCCTCACATGGATTTGGGTTACCTCCTACGATGTCTAGCCAATGGTTAGGGTCAAAAGACTGCTCTCCAAAGTAACCTCCATAAGCATTGTTATCAAAGAAGCTACACTCAGGGTCTCTCACGCCTTTGACTCGGATGGCTAATGATGTCATGGCTGAATTATAGATTGACCCCACATATAGTTCATTAGGAGAGGGTCCATCATTAGGTAGCTTTATGAAGAGATAAGGCTTCTCAACTATTACCGTATCACCCCAATCGTTTCTCACTCGAGTCTTAACGCGCCATACACCATAATCCCCAACGAAGGTAGGAGTCGTACCAGAGTCTTCTAGCGACATCCAGTTGAGTTCGCCTTTATTCTCTCTATATTTATTATACTCTGCTTGAGTACAGATAGCAAACTCGATATACTCTTTTAGGGAGTCTAGAGAGTAGTAGTAGCCATCTCCTCCCTTTCCACTCTTAATGGGGGTAGCGACCCAGCGTGGACGGTCAGGAGAGGTAAACTCTTGAGTAAAAGGCTCTGTGTATAAAGATCTCCACACATCTTCTTCCTTAATGACACCTGTAATAGTTTGCGTACAGCCTGTGGCATCAGATACGTTTACCACATATTTTCCACCAGGAATGTTATAGATTATATTAGAGGTAGAAGTACTTGTAAAGACCTTCCGTCCAGTAGCATAGCTATCTGGGTACTCAACTATCTCAAACTTATATGGAGGGGTACCTGCTTTGAGTGGTTGGAAGTCTATATATATCATTCCTGTAGGCACTTTTGCACCTTTGATAGCAGGGCGACCGCTTAGTTTTTTCCCTCCAACGATTTCAAAATTACTACAGTTCTTTGGTGTCGTCTGCGCCTCTGCCGTGGTGGGTAGCAGGCAGAGTGCTGAGATGACCAGGAGGAGACTCCATATAGTGTGCACTAGTGTCGTGCTGTTGTATTGCTTCATAGCCTATATCGGTTTATAGGATGGGGTTACTTGATAATGTGTCTGCGTAGATAAAGTACTCGGGTGTGTACCTCTCTATTACTTATACTTAGGAGCAGCCAGCTGATATGGGATGATGTCGATCTTGTAGAGGCTGTTGCGATAGACGCTCTTGCTAGATGGATCAAACGTAGGAGGATTACGCTGGAGGTAATCATCTGCTTTCTCATTTTGGCTTTCAAACTTGAAGACCTTCTCCTTAATAATTGGCTTATGATCGCCCGCCATATCCTTCCAGGGGTCGTGTGCTCCGTAGTATCCCCACTCAAACAAGAGGTATAGAGCCTTCTCATCGCCCACTGCGCCTTGAGGGACAAGCTTCTCCGGGAGGTAAAAGTAGTGCCTGTAGTCAAATAGATAACCACCTCCGATGGGGAACCCATCCTTTTCAAACTCTTTTATCTTATCCTCGTATCCGACGATAAAGCGCGTCTGTATTGGAGCCACTCGATCATCTAGGAGCCTACCAATACGCTCCACTGTAAACTCTGGAACATCACGATATTCGTTTAGCGGAAAGAGAGATGTAGTCTCAGGGACCTTCCTAACCTCTGTATCGACACTATGAAAGCCCCAAGGGCCACGCCACTGCAAGTGTTCCTTGCCATTCTCATCAAAAGTGAGCAAGACGCACTCTTTGATGGTTATCTCGACCTTGGCAAAGGTGCGTAGGAGCTCGATGCCTTGCGTAGGTGTGGGTAGCTTGATCTGCTGTGGACTCTCCTTGCTACCACCACGTGAGAAGGTTACACCATTGTACTCAGCAGTCATAGGAGAGAGAGGTTCAATGTATGGATTGTTGAAGTCTAGGAGCGGTCCCTGATGGGAGTCACAAAATCGTCTCGTGATGGGAATACGTATCTTCTTGAGATCCTCCAGTGTCTTAGCCTCTGTGAGCGCTTTCTTGAGTGCTGCTTCAGCCTCCTCCTCTCGCTTTTTCTCTCTATTGTATTCCTCATAGCCTGGAGGTAGTTTTCCTGGATCTAGAGACTTAGGATTCGTATAGGCACCCTCGTTGGCAACGACAACGAGATCATACTCGCCCAGCTCCGACTCTTCGAGCTTGAAGGAGATGCGAGCCTTGCCACCTTTATAGCTATAGTCGAAATTGCTATTGTTGGGATCGCTAGCGGTAGGTACACCCTGATCGTTAGAAATCAGGTTGGTAAAGAAGACATTCTTCTTTATTACTCCGTTTTTGATTAGGAAAATGCGCAGATCGTTCACGTAGTCCTCACGATGCTCCTTATCGGTATTGATGCTGTAAACAGAGTCCTGCATACGTAGTCCATCGTTGCCATTAGGAGCGAGGGAGAGCGTCAGCGAGAGGTAGGTCTTACCGTCATACTCCCCCTCGAGGCTATTGCGATCCCGCACACAACTGGTGCTGGTGAGGACCGCCCCCAAGATGAGGAGGAACGTATATATATGGGTATGTCGTAGTCTATTCATAGTGATGTGACAACGTTAGTGTGGTCTATAAGAATGGGCTTAGAGGATGATCTCATAGGAGTGTACCATCCAGCCATCGACAAAGATATCGACAGCATAGTGCGTATTATCGGGAAGCTCATGGAGACGTATCTCGATGTTGTATTCAAACTGACACTCGGGTCTGTAGTCAGGCGTCTTAGCTAGTAGCGTCTTAAGATCGTATGTAAAGATCTTAGCGCCCGTATCGGAGCGTACGAGACTAAGCTGGGGAGCTGTCTTAGCGTCATCTAGTCGTAGCGTGCTGAGACGTGTGCTTCGCGTCGCACCCTTGCTGGGTAGTGCAGCCTCGTAGATGACATGCTTCGTAGGATTGGTCAGCTGACCCATGAAGTCGTAGGCAGCGTTGCTATCCTCGATCTCCATATGAAGCGGATAGATCACGTTGCTTGGCAACTCAGTAAGGGATATATTGAAATCGTTGCTGTAGCGCGTGAGGTTCGGCGCTACGGGGACTCTAATGCTCGAACCTTCGGGTGGTACGGGACAGTCTACGGTACCTGTAGTGAAGTAGAGTGGCTCGGGGAGTAGTCCCATGTGTCGGTCTTGCTCGTTGAGTCGAAGTGCCAAGCGAGAATCAGCAAGCTTGGGACGAGCGGGGGAGACGAGATCACTCACCATATAGTGCTGGGGAGTGGCTCCGACCCAAAGGGAGTAGCGATAGGTATCACCGTGCTTGTTCGGTACGGGCACCTCTATCGCGGAGGTGGCAGTCAGATCGACTGACTCTAGATGCTTATAGGCGATGATCTCTCCAGATGTGGGGTCACTAACGACTAAGTGTAGCGCTGCAGCCTTGCCTATGTAAGCGCTGTCAGACATACAGGGGGTCTGCATATAGGGTGTGAAGACCAGTATCGTGGGGCACTCGCCTCGATCATATATGTACTTATCACAGCTAACGAGTGATAAGACGAGGAGAGGCAGCAGGAGTATGCTATATATAGTGTGTCGCTTCATAAAATGCAACTGTGATTGAGAGATCGGGTATCGTTAGAATGGGGGGAACAGATACAGATAGTAAGGCCAACAAAAGGGGGGGGGAAAAGGAAGATAGGGACGCTCGGTTCGTACGTGTAACGATTGTTACATCGTTAAGGTTTCGCTTTAATACGACGGACGCCCTCTTACTAAATACAGACCGTGCGTCCCTACAAAGGGTTACTCGTCTGTCAAGCATGGACGCACACGCTCGTGCGTCCATGCAAGCAGATCAAGTCTATTAGATTAGAGCGATAGCTCGATCTTGTAGGTGTGTACGTTCCAAGGAACAACCGTAACGTCTACAGCCATATAGGTCTCCTCAGGAGTATTGTTGTCACCAGGGTTGAAAGGAGGTGTATTGGGATCATCCTTTGGCTTTGGATCGGGGTTATCCTTAGGATCATTTGGATCCTCTGGGAAGAGTGGGTTCCAGTTCGCACCGAGACCCTTGAAGCCCGTTACGCTGATGTGGTAGATGTTGTTACGGTAAGCAGGTGCGTTGAGCGTCTTCTTGACATCGTCAGGATTGACGAATGCGTAGTAAAGCACCTTACCCTTTAGATAGGTGCGGAACTTCTGATCCTTAACACCATTCTTTGTCTCGTCTGTGACATTCTCCTTCTTTATATAGAAGAGACCGTTCTCACCCCTATAGAAGTCGTTACCCTCAGTGTAGGTGTTGCCCTCAGCTTCATCTGCAAACTTAGCGGGGACAAACTTCGTACGAACGAGTACGTAAGGCGTGTTAGCACGACGGAACTTACCCGTATAGTTAGTAGCAGTCTCACCAGCCTTACCAAACAGGTGACTAGCCTCAAAGATGAATGCACTGCTCTCGAGAGACTTCTCACCGATCTTTAGCGCTGAAGCTAGATCTGTAGCTACAAGAGCGCTACGATCCAGCTTGCTTAGGTCGCTGTAGTCATAAGCAGCAGCCTGTGCAGCATAGTTTGGAGTTGCTATACCGATCGTAGGCATAAAGTTATAAGCAGGAGTGAGGATCACACCATCAGCGTCCTTCTTCTGAGAGAGGTAGAATGCCTTCTCACCCTGAGCTACAGCGTAGGTGATGTTGCTGATCGTACCCATATCGGTACCATCCTCGTACTTAATCGTGTAGGTATCCTTAGTGGCGGTCAGTAGCACGCGAGCTACAGCACGCTTCACCTGGACAGATGCACGGTTCTTAGTTCCTGCAAGAGCCACATCCTCGGTAACGCCATCCTCTACAGCGATCTCACACTTTGCAGCGTTGGTCATCATGATGATATCACCCTTGGTAGCGTCAGTCTTAGCGACCTGACCCGTAGTCATATCCTCGATAGCCTTGTTGTAAGCAGCCATAAAGTTGTTAGGGATAGACTGCTTGAGGCGATTTGTCACCTCCGCAGGAGCGTTAAGTAGGACGAAGACCTCCTTCTGACCAGCAGTCGTGGCGATAGCCTTCTTAGGCTTGATGGTAATCTGATTGTCTTTACCAGTGGGATTAGACTCGTTGGAGATCGTAAAGTCATCCGTGGTGTATCTACCAAGAGCAACCTCACCCTTGCTGACGATGTAGACGTCTACCGACTCGATAACGTCTTTACCGTTCCACTTGCCTACGGAGTTGAAGTCATCCTCATTGTCGCCGGCACGCATGTCAGACTGCAGACCGATAGCTACGCTTACGTAGGTCGTGCCTTCGTTCTTCTTGGGCTCTTGATTGTCCTTTTTGCAGGAGGTCAGAGCGACTAGACCGATCGTTAGAAGGCCTAGCAGAATTCTTACTGTTCTGTTCATTCTGTGTTTGTTATTTGATTGATATAAAGATTCTTCGATGTCTCACCGAAATGAAAATGTCTACGGGGATACTCGATGCAAAGATAGGCATAATAATCGGAACCATCTCCTGATCGACTTGACATATTCGGTATTTTTCTTGACATATTCGGTATTTCCTAGCGGGGATAGAGTTTATAGATTAGAGCATAGAGATACGCGTCCCTGCTGGCAGATTACGTGTGAGCGTTGCGAGGAGCTAGAGCTCGCGGAGGAGATGCTTGATGGCAGCGAGGGGGTGGTGGAAGAGCATACGAGGACCGGCCCAGCGCATCACCGCCTGAATGCGGGCGCGCATGTCGGAACGGTAGCAGTGTATGGGACATTTGCGGCAGGTGGGCTTCTCTGCTCCGTAGCGGCAGTGCTCTAGTCGCTGTGTGGCGTATTCGAGTAGCTCGCGACAGCTATCGCAGAGCATCGCATGTCCCTCTTTCTGCCTGCAGTAGAGCTGAATCATCTGCCTGATGACCTGCTGCTCCTCTTCGATACGTCCCTTGCTCATACGACTGCTTGTCAATACCATTACATTACTGTCCGATAAAAGTCTGAAAGAGCATACCGAAGGGGCTCAACCGCTTCCTCTGCGACCGAGCCCCTCGCTTGTTGTTCCAAGTACTGACTTTTATCGGATAGTCATGGGCTCTACATCACACGAACGGTGTGATGCGATGTAGCCATCATTAGCGGAGTGCTCTCAACGGCGGAGAGTGCGATCGTGCAAGAGCCCTCAGAGTCACTAAGCGTGCGAACGAGAAGCTCTCCCGTAGCGAGGTATAGCGAGACCTCCTCGAGAGGCTCTAGACCTGTGACATAGAGCATCTGAGTAGTACGATCTCTATAGACCTTCACCTTTTGACTGGTTATGACGGTATTGCTAGTGATCCCCTCGTAAGGTATACCAGCACCATCGTTATCCCCATCAGAGTAGTCGAGCGTCTGCCAATGCTTGGCGAGTGCATCCTGAACATTCTTCTTGAGGATCACATTTTGCTCGCTTTCATTTTTCGTGTCTATGGCAAAAAGGTGGCACACGTCTGTCCGATCATTGCGATCTGGTAGCGAGGCTACTAATCGCTCCATTGCTTGCCCCTTGATCGCATTGCCATTGCAATAGATCGTTTCGAGCTTTGTGTTGTTACTGACCGAGAGCTCTGTAAGCTTATTCTCAGACAGATCTACACCGATGAGCAGCGGGTTGTGGCTCAAGTCTACCTCCGCTATCTGGTTGTGATAAGCGAGGAAGTGTGTGAGCGCCCCACACTGAGCTAGATCTATTTTGGTCAACTTGTTTTGACTGAAGTTTAGCTCAGTAAGCTTTGTATTGGCAGTGACATCAAGCGCTGAGAGCTGATTCTCTATACAATATAGTATGCTAAGGTTTGACAGCGCACGTGTATCTAGTTCTGTCAAAGCATTGTTACTACACCACAAAGATATAAGCGAAGAAGCTTTGGTGAGATCCAATCGGGTCAGTTGAGCCTCGGAGCAATCTAGGCTAGTCACCCGGCCTTTGATTGTGATCTGAGGAGCCTTGACCTTAGCTATACCTCCGTACTCCAACTCAGCACCCTCTACATCGATATCACCCTCTCCCTCTACGGAAAGCATGATATAGGACCCCACACTTGCCGTCGTGGTCATCGTGATGGTAGGAGTAGCAGGCGTCGAGTCATCCGACCCTTTGTAAATAAGGGCATCTAGTGCACCAGTCTGCGCAAATTGGCTCAACGGCAGCAAGCCTATGAGCAGAAGAGTAAGTAGAATTCGCTTCATACCTTATAGGATAAGAGTTAATAGTGCTAGATAGGAGTAAGTTCCAGTCGTTTTCGACCGCTAATTTAGGCATATTCTCCGAATCAGCCTACACTGGCATAGGGCTTAACAGCAATCCTTGCTACACGGCAGAGGGAGATCCATCTCGTAGGGAGCAGAGGTGGAGGAGCTTGTAGAGGGCGAAGAGGCGTAGCGAGGGGTGGCGTGAGGTGAGCTGTCGCCGTAGCAAGGGCTTGAGCGTCGGAGCCAGGGCGCCGAGGAGCGGGACGAGCCTAGCGCGCTCTAGTCTTAGGTAGAGCTGGAGGAGACGTATGGGATAGGGTGCAAGCAAGGCACGGTGTCGGTAGAGATTCTCCACGTAGCGCTCGGTGGTGTCGAGAAACTGATCGCTGGTCTCCTTGAGCGCATGAATGACGGGGTTGTCGATATGCGTGATAGCGATGCCTCGCTCAGCTAGTCGATAGCCGAAATAGGCGTCTTCGTAGCCCATACCCATCTCCGTGGGGAAGCCCTCCTCTAGAAAGATGTGACGAGGTATCAGGAAGCTCATACTAACGAATGCTTCTGCGGGTGCTTGCTGCCGCTCAGCGAGGCTACGTGTCTCGACCTTGTGACCATACTTATAGCGCAACAACTTGTCTCTGGAGGGTCGTTCGGTGGGATAGCAAAAGCCTCCTACCACTACCCTATCGCTATGCGCTGCTTGCAGGTAGTCCACAACGAAGCGGGCAGAGGCTGGCATCGTGTCGGAGTCGATGATGAGGAGCTGATCGCCCTCAGCTTGCTGCGCTAGGTAGTTGCGCATACGTCCCGCACCAAGATGCGTCGTAGGACGGACAAGCCGTATGAGTTCCTCCTGCTGTAAAGCGTCGTAGAACTGAGCATAGTAAGGGTCGGAGGAGTCATCTCCGAGGATGATCTCGCCCGCTATGTGCGCCTGTAGTAGCTGACGGTGCAGAGTCTCTACGAGCGGACGGCAGTCGTAGTTGCGTGTGGGGATCAGTATGGAGATTTGCTTGGCTGGCATGGGCGAGCTAGTGAGAGACAGTTTCGTTGCGTAAGCGGAAGGCGCTCCACAAAAGTACTCATTTCGGGCTGTATAGACACAACAAGAAGCGAAGGCACTACCAACCTATTGAGTTGATAGTGCCTTCGCTATGTGTGTGTAGCCTGTGATGACTAGTAAGACTCCTCCTCGTTGGGGAAGTCTTGGCTCTTGACGTCGGCTATGTAGTGCTGCACCGCCTCGGTCATGAGAGAGCCGAGATCAGCGTAGCGACGCAAGAAGCGAGGGCTAAAGCCTTGCGTGATGCCGAGCATGTCGTGCAT
>OKTT01000682.1_pt1 | contig 18117 bp, 10 predicted proteins | sample 1606121 | NCBI WGS metagenome assembly OKTT01 (sample SAMEA3879516, study PRJEB24766) | human gut metagenome | biome: human-associated habitat; feature: feces | place: USA | collected 1985/1987
CGGCGGTGTTGGCCATCAGGCCGCGCATACCGGTCAGCTGACGGATCTGCTTCATGGAACCACGGGCGCCGGAGTCCGCCATCATGAAGATGGGGTTGTACTTGTTCATGTTGGCGGTCAGGGCGTCAGTAACGTCGGCGGTGGTCTTTTCCCACTCGCGGACCACCAGCTTGTAGCGCTCCTCGTCGGTGATGAAGCCCATGTTGTACTGATCCTCGATCTCCACCACGCGCTTTTCGGTCTCGTCGATCAGCTCGTACTTGGCCTTGGGCACCGTCATATCCGCGATGGAGATGGTGATGGAGCCGCGGGTAGAGTACTTGTAGCCGGTGGCCTTGATGTTGTCCAGCACCTCGGCAGCGATGGTGAAGCCATACTGCTTGATGGTCTTGTCGACGATCTTGCCCAGCAGCTTCTTGCCGCAGGTCTCGGTGATCTCGTAGTCAAAGAACTTGTCGGAGGGTGTACCGTCCTCGTTGAAGCGCTTGACAAAACCCAGGTCCTGGGGGATGTTGCGGTTGAAGATGATGCGGCCGGCGGTGGCGCGGACCACATGACTGACCTTCACACCGTTCAGCTCCTTGGTCACGCGGACCCAGATGGGCTGGTGGATACCGATGATGTGCTCGTTGTAGGCCATCAGCGCCTCGTCCTCATCGCGGTAGATGTTCATGTGGACGGAGGCTTTCTCCTCTTCGGTAAGCTCATCGTAGGTCTTGCCTGCCAGGGCGAAGTCCACGCCCTCGGGCCAGTACTCGTCGTTGGTCATCTGGCAGCAGCCGTTTTCGAAGCGCTCGAAGGTCAGGTAGTAGGAGCCCAGCACCATATCCTGCGTAGGCACGGTGACGGGGCCACCGTCCTGGGGACGCAGCAGGTTGTTGGCGGACAGCATCAGCAGACGCGCCTCGGCCTGTGCTTCGGCGGACAGAGGAACGTGGATAGCCATCTGGTCGCCGTCGAAGTCGGCGTTGAAGGCCGTGCAGTTCAGGGGATGCAGCTTCAGGGCGCGGCCCTCCACCAGCACCGGCTCAAAGGCCTGAATGCCCAGGCGGTGCAGCGTAGGTGCACGGTTCAGCATGACGGGGTGGTCCTTGATGATCTCGTCCAGCGCGTCCCACACCTCGGTGCGGCCCTTGTCCACCATCTTCTTGGCGGACTTGATGTTGTTGGCGCTGCCATCCTCCACCAGCTTCTTCATAATGAAGGGACGGAACAGCTCCACAGCCATCTCCTTGGGCACGCCGCACTGGTAGATCTTCAGCTCGGGGCCGACCACGATAACGCTTCGGCCGGAGTAGTCCACGCGCTTACCCAGCAGGTTCTGGCGGAAACGGCCCTGCTTGCCCTTGAGCATATCGCTCAGGGACTTGAGGGCGCGGTTGTTGGCGCCGGTGACAGGGCGGCCGCGGCGGCCGTTGTCGATCAGGGCGTCCACCGCCTCCTGAAGCATACGCTTCTCGTTGCGGACGATGATATCGGGGGCCTTCAGCTCCATCAGGCGCTTCAGGCGGTTGTTGCGGTTGATGACCCGGCGGTACAGGTCGTTCAGGTCGCTGGTGGCGAAACGGCCGCCGTCCAGCTGCACCATGGGACGGATCTCCGGCGGGATGACGGGCAGCACATCGATGACCATCCACTCCGGCTTGTTGCCGGACAGACGGAAGGCGTCCACCACCTCAAGGCGCTTGACGATGCGGGCCTTTTTCTGGCCGGAGGTGGTCTTCAGCTCGGCGTGCAGCTGCTCGCTCAGCTGCTCCAGATCGATCTGCTGCAGCAGCTCCTTCACGGCCTCGGCGCCCATGCCGGCGCGGAAGTCGTCCTCATACTTCTCGCGCATATCGCGGTATTCCTTCTCGGAGAGGATCTGGTTCTGGGCCAGAGGCGTCTCGCCGGGATCGGTGACGATATAGGCGGCGAAGTACAGCACCTTCTCCAGGATACGGGGGCTGATGTCCAGCAGCAGTCCCATACGGGAGGGGATACCCTTGAAGTACCAGATGTGACTGACGGGGGTAGCCAGCTCAATGTGGCCCATACGCTCGCGGCGGACCTTGGCACGGGTGACTTCCACGCCGCAGCGGTCGCAGATCTTGCCCTTGTAGCGGATCTTCTTATACTTACCGCAGTGGCACTCCCAGTCCTTCGTCGGCCCGAAAATGCGCTCACAGAACAGGCCGTCGCGCTCGGGCTTCAGAGTACGGTAGTTGATGGTCTCGGGCTTCTTTACCTCGCCGTAGGACCACTCGCGGATCATTTCCGGAGAAGCAATGCCGATCTTGATGGCATCAAAGGTTGCGTAACTCATAATTCAGCTCCTCCCTTTCCTTAAAACTCGTCGCCTTCGTCGTCATAGGAAGCGTCCACTTCCTCGTCGGCGACGTAGTCGAAGCCCGCATCCGCCAGCTCATCCTCGTCGGCGTAGCGGTTCTGTCTTTCGTTGTCGGCATCCATACGGGCCAGGTTGAAGGTATCCAGGGCGTCCTCGTCCTCCTTCAGCTCGATCTGGTTGCCGTCGGCATCCAGCACCTGGATATCCAGGCACAGGGACTGCAGCTCCTTGACCAGCACCTTGAAGGACTCCGGCACACCGGGCGTGGGCACGTTGTGGCCCTTGACGATGGACTCGTAGGTGCGGACACGTCCGGTCACATCGTCGGACTTGACGGTCAGGATCTCCTGCAGGGTGTAGCTGGCGCCGTAGGCCTCCAGCGCCCAGACTTCCATCTCGCCGAAGCGTTGGCCGCCGAACTGCGCCTTGCCGCCCAGAGGCTGCTGGGTGACCAGGGAGTAGGGGCCGGTGGAACGGGCGTGGATCTTATCATCCACCAGATGGTGCAGCTTCAGGAAGTAGACATAGCCCACGGTGACCTTGTTGTCAAAGCGCTCGCCGGTACGGCCGTCGTACAGCCAGCTCTTGCCCTCGGGATCCAGGCCGGCCAGCTCCAGCGCCTCCGCAATGTCCTTGTCGGTGGCGCCGTCGAAGATGGGAGTAGCCACCTTCCAACCCAGAGTCTTGGCCGCGTAGCCCAGATGGACCTCCAGCACCTGACCGATATTCATACGGCTGGGCACGCCCAGGGGGTTCAGCACGATATCCAGCGGGGTACCATCGGGCAGGAAGGGCATATCCTCCTGGGGCAGCACGCGGGAAACGACGCCCTTGTTGCCGTGACGGCCGGCCATCTTGTCGCCCACCTGGATCTTGCGGCGCTGGGCGATGTAGACACGGACGACCTCGTTGACGCCCGGGCTCAGCTCGTCGCCGTTCTCGCGGGTGAACACCTTGGCGTCCACCACGATGCCGCTTTCGCCGTGGGGCACCTTCAGGGAGGTATCGCGGACCTCGCGGGCCTTCTCGCCGAAAATGGCGCGCAGCAGGCGCTCCTCGGCGGTCAGATCCGTCTCGCCCTTGGGCGTGACCTTGCCCACCAGGATGTCGCCGGCGTGGACCTCGGCGCCGATGCGGATGATACCGCGCTCATCCAGGTCCTTCAGGGCGTCCTCGCCCACGTTGGAGATATCGCGGGTGATCTCCTCCGGCCCCAGCTTGGTATCGCGGGCATCGATCTCGTATTCCTCGATATGAATGGAGGTATAGACGTCCTCCTTGACAAGGCGCTCGTTCAGCAGGACGGCGTCCTCGTAGTTGTAGCCCTCCCAGGTCATGAAGCCCACCAGGATATTGCGGCCCAGGGCGATCTCGCCCTGATCAGTGGCGGGACCGTCGGCCAGAACGGTGGGATCGTCGCCGCCGTGGACACGCTCGCCCACAGAGACGATAGGCTTCTGATTGATACAGGTGCCGTGGTTGGAGCGCAGGAACTTGATGAGCTTATAGTCCTTCGTCTCGCCGCTGTCATACTTGACGGAGACGTTGGTGGCATCCACCTTGGTGACGACACCGTCGCCCTCGGCCAGCACGGCCACCTCGGAGTCCAGGCAGATCTTGTGCTCCATGCCGGTACCCACGATGGGGGCCTCCGGCTTCAGCAGCGGCACGGCCTGACGCTGCATGTTGGCGCCCATCAGCGCGCGGTTGGCGTCGTCGTTGGGCAGGAAGGGGATCATGGCCGTGGCGATGGACACCATCATGCGGGGAGAGACATCGATGTAGTCCACGCCGCTGCGGGGGACCTCTACGATCTCGTCGCGGTGGCGGCAGGTGATACGCTCGTTGGTCAGGCAGCCGTTCTTGTCCACCGGCTCGGCGGCCTGGCCCACCACATACTGGTCCTCCACGTCGGCGGTCATGTAGGTGATGTCGTCGGAGACGTGACCCGTCTCGTGGTCCACGGCGCGGAAGGGCGCCTCGATAAAGCCGTATTCGTTGATACGGGCATACGTGGCCAGATAGGAGATCAGGCCGATGTTGGGACCTTCAGGGGTCTCGATGGGGCACATACGGCCGTAGTGGGAATAGTGGACGTCGCGGACCTCCATGTTGGCGCGCTCACGGCTCAGACCGCCGGGGCCCAGGGCGGACAGACGCCGCTTGTGGGTCAGCTCGGCCAGGGGGTTGGTCTGGTCCATGAACTGGCTCAGGGGGCTGGAGCCGAAGAACTCCTTGATGGCCGCGGTGACAGGCCGGATGTTGATCAGGCTCTGGGGCGTGACGATATCCAGATCCTGGATGGTCATGCGCTCACGGATGACGCGCTCCATGCGGCTGAAGCCGATGCGGAACTGGTTCTGCAGCAGTTCGCCCACGCAGCGCAGGCGGCGGTTGCCCAGGTGGTCGATATCGTCCTTGGTCACCAGACCGTGGGCCAGGGCGTTCATGTAGTTGATGGACGCGAAGATGTCGTCCACGATGATGTGCTTGGGCACCAGATCGTCGGCGTGGAGGCGGCACTGCTTCACCAGCTCGTCGCCGCTGTACTTACCCAGCAGCTCCTGCAGCACATCAAAGCGCACGCGCTCCTTGATGCCGCAGAGCTCACGGGGATCAAAGTCCACATAGTGGCGCATATCGCACATCTTGTTGGTAAAGATGCGGATGGTGTCACCGCTGTCCAGCGTGACGCTGATCTCGGGCACGCCCACGGTGTCCATCAGGGTGCAGTCGTCGGCGGTGAGCACATGGCCGTCCTCGAACAGGATCTCGCCGGTGGCGGGATCGGCCACGGGCATGGCCAGCTTCTGGCCCTTGGCGCGGGTCCAGAAGGTCAGCTTCTTGTTGAATTTGTACCGGCCCACGGTGCTCAGGTCATAGCGGCGCGGGTCAAAGAACAGGTTTTGCAGCAGCGTCTCGGCGGAGTCCAGCGTGGGGGGCTCACCGGGGCGGAGCTTGCGGTAGATCTCCAGCATGGCCTCTTCATAGGTCTTGCAGGTATCCTTTTCCAGGGTAGCCACGATGCGGCGGTCATCGCCGAAGCGCTCCAGGATCTCCGCGTCGGTCTTCAATCCCAGGGCGCGGATCAGGCAGGTGATGGGCAGCTTGCGGTTCTTGTCGATACGGACCCAGAACACCTCGCTGGTGTCGGTCTCGTACTCCAGCCACGCGCCGCGGTAAGGGATGACGGTGCTGGTCAGCAGCGGCAGATCGGTCTTCAGATCGATCTCCTTGCCGTAATAGATGCCGGGGGAACGGACGATCTGGCTGACCACCACGCGCTCGGCGCCGTTGATGACAAAGGTGCCGCCGTGGGTCATCAGGGGGAAGTCGCCCATGAAGATCTCATTCTCCTTGATCTCGCCGGTCTCCTTGTTGTGCAGGCGCACCAGCACTTTCATGGGGGCGGCATACGTGGCGTCGCGCGCCTTGCACTCCTCCACGTCGTACTTGGGCTTTTCGTCCATACTGTAATCAATGAAGCTCAGCTCCAGATTACCGGCATAGTCCACGATGGAGGCCACATCGGCAAACACCTCACGCAGGCCGGTATCCAGGAACCACTGATAGGACTTCTTCTGGATCTCCAGCAGGTTGGGCATTGCCATGACTTCCTCGTGGCGGGCAAAGTTCTTTCGCAGGGTCTTGCCGTAGTACTTGTCTTTCGCCATCTCTACGATCACGCCTTTCTGTTCTTATTTCCCTCCCGCAGCCGCTGACCTGTGCGGCCGCGGGGGCGCTCCGTCGCGATACGCACGGGCTTGTTGGTTCATTTTGACCACAACCCCTTGTGCTTTGCCGGCGGAGATGGTATACTGCACATAGATGAAAGTGGGGCTATGCCGCCACTTTCCCAATATAAAGCAAGTCATTATACCAATTTTTTTCCATATTGTCAATGGGTTTTCCACCGGTTTTGCCGGTGGATCTTTGTATTCTAACGAAAAACTCGCCCGTGGGAAGACCCCACGGGCGAGTTTTCTTTTGTTATACACAGCGTTCCAGCCGCACGACCGTCTCCACATTCGCCGTACCCGGGAACATATCCACCGCCGCGGCGCGGACGGCGGCATAGCCCTCCTGTGCAAACAGCTTCACATCCCGGGCCAGGGTCGCCGGATCACAGGAGACGTAGACGATACGCTGCGGCGCCATCGATGCCGCTGCGGCGACCACCTCCGGGCTGAGCCCCTTGCGGGGCGGGTCCACGCATATCACGTCCGGGCGCAGGCCCCGGGCGGCGAAGTCCGCCGCCGCGTCCGCCGCGTCGCCGCAGAGGAACTCCACATTTCCGATGCCGTTGCGTTTTGCGTTTTCTTTGGCATCGGCAATGGCCTCCGGCACGATCTCCGCGCCGATGACCCTCGCCGCCCGCCGGGCCATCACCTGGGTGATGGTGCCCGCGCCGCAGTACAGGTCCAGCACCGTCTCGTGCCCGGTCAGTCCCGCGAAGTCCACAGCGGTATCGTACAGCACCTCCGCCATGTCATGGTTCACCTGATAAAAGGACGGCACGCTCAGCCGGAAGGACAGGCCGCACAGGGTATCCTCCAGCACGTCCGCGCCCCACAGGGTGCGGTATTCACTGCCCAGTACAGCCCCGGTGGGCTGGGTGTTCACGCCCAGCACCACGCCCACGGCATTCGGCAGCGCCTGCCGCACAAGCGACACCAGCGTGTCCTCGCGGGGCAGCTTCCTCCCGTTGACCAGCACGCAGACCAATGACTGTCCCGCGCTGTTCGTTCGGACATACAGGTGCCGCACCAGACCCCGCCGGGTCCTTTCATCGTAGCAGGGCACGCCGCATTCCCGGATGTACCGCCGCAGGGCCTCCGCCGCCGCGTCGGCCTGGGGCTTCTGTATCCGGCAGCAGTCCACCGGGATCACCTGATGGCTGCGGGCCTTGTAGAACCCCACCTGCCCATCGGCGGACACGGGGTACTGGCTCTTGTTGCGGTAGTGCAGCGGCGCACCGGAGAGGATACCCTCCACTGTCACATCGCTGCCGCCGATGCGGCGCAGGGCGTCCTGCACCCGCTGGCGCTTGGCCTCCAGCTCCTCCTCCCTGTCCATGTGACGGAAGTCACAGCCGCCGCACCGCCCATAGTACGGGCAGTCCGGCTCCACCCGGTGGGGCGAGGGCGCGTATACCCGCACCGCCTTGCCGAAGGCGGCGTTTTTCAGCGCTTTCAGGATGAGCACATCACAGTCCTCGCCCCGCAGTGCCCGGTGGACGAACACCGCCTGCCCGTCGATGCGGGCCACGCCCAGTCCCTCGGAGGTATACCCCTCGATGCGGGCGCGGTAGGTCTTATTCTTCTCCGGCACGGCTCAGAACTCGAACTTGCTGATGACCTTGCCGATGGCGTCGGCAAAGGCGGCCAGCGTCTTGTTGTCCCGGCCCTTGCTGCGGCGGATGAGGCCGATGAGCATATCGCCCAGCTGGACCAGCTTCTGGTAGGCCGCCGCGGCCTTGGGCGCGCCCTCATAGGCGCGGGTCTTGCGCTCCGGCAGGTAGCCGGGGGCAAGCTGCTTGTCGGCGATCAGGTCATACTCCTCGGTGTACTGGGGCGCGTGGGCTGCAAAGCCCAGCCCCTTTACCGTCTCGGCGTAGACAGGCGCCACCTCGCGGTCACCGTGGACCACGAACACATGGGTAGTCTTCGCCGGATCAAAGTGCTTGATCCAGTCCACCAGGTGGTCGTGATCGGCATGAGAGGAGAGTCCGGGGAAATTGACGATCTTGGCCCGGACGGCCACATCCTCGCCGAAGAGCTTGACGCTGTCGACCCCGTCCAGCAGGTTGCGGCCCAGGGTGCCCGGGGACTGAAATCCCACGAACACCACGGCGCTGTCGGCGCGCCAGAGGTTATACTTCAGATGGTGGCGGATACGGCCCGCGTCGCACATACCTGATGCGGAGATAATGACCTTGGGGGTCTTGTCCACGTTCAGCAGCTTGGACTCGTCCACCGTCTCGGTCAGGTGCAGGCCGGGGAAGCTGAACATATGGGTGCCGTCCTGCACCAACGCCAGGGCGTCCTCGTCCAGATAGCCCCGCAGATCGCCGCAGAAAATCGTGGTGGCCTTCTTGGCCAGCGGGCTGTCCACGTACACCGGGAAGTCCTTGACGGACGTGACCAGATTTTTGTCCTTGATCTCGCGGATAAAGTACAGCAGCTCCTGGGTGCGGCCCACGGCGAAGGAGGGGATGACCACGTTGCCGCCCTTGCCCAGCGTCTCGTCGATGATCTCCGCCAGCTGGCCGGTGTAGCTCCACACCTCGGTGTGGTTGCGGTCGCCGTAGGTGGACTCGGTGAGCACATAGTCCGCGCTGTCGAAGAACTGGGGATCGCGGATGATGGGCTGATCCACATTGCCGATATCGCCGGAGAACACCACGGTGCGCGTTTCATCACCCTCATGGCAGGTGAGCTTGATGCTGGCGCTGCCCAGCAGGTGGCCAGCATCGATGAACTGCGCCGTCACGCCCTCTACCACGGGAATGTCCTGCCCGTATTCGCAGGTCTGGATAAACTCCCGCACCCGCAGGGCATCGGCCACGGTGTAGATCGGCTCTACCTCCGGACGTCCGGCGCGCTTGTTCTTGCGGTTCTGGTACTCTGCATCCTGCTCCTGGATATGGGCGGAGTCCTGGAGCATAATGTCCAGCAGATCGGCGGTCAGGCGGGTGGTAATGATCTTACCCTGAAAGCCGTTTTTGATGAGCATGGGGATGCGGCCGGAGTGGTCGATATGGGCGTGGGTCACCAGCACCACATCAATGCTGCCGGGGTGAAAGGGCAGCGCGGTGTTGTCGATCTCGTCCCGGCCCTGCTGCAGGCCGCAGTCCACCAGGATATGCTTGCCGTTGACCTCCAGACAATGGCAGCTGCCGGTAACGCACCGGTCAGCGCCGTAAAAACGCAGCTTCATGGCGAAAACTCCTTCTCTTTGATAGTACCGTCAGTATACCACACTTTTCCGCGCTGCACAACCGCAAAGCGGCACGACTGACCGATAACTGTTCACAGAAAATCTTTTTGCATTAGACAAAAGAGTGTGGTATACTCTACTGGTATAATTATGTACGATTATCTTTTTACTTAGAAAGGATACAGAATATATGGGACTGTTTACCAAGGTCTTCGGCACCTACAGCCAGCGGGAGCTGAAGAGCATCTACCCCATTGTGGACAAGATCACCGCCCTGGAGGACGAGTACAAGCAGCTGACCGACGCCGAGCTTCAGGCCAAGACCCCGGAGTTCAAGGAGCGTCTGGCCAACGGTGAGACGCTGGACGACATCCTGCCGGAGGCCTTTGCCGCCGTGCGGGAGGCCGCGGACCGCGTGCTGGGTATGCGCCCCTATCCCGTCCAGCTGGTGGGCGGCATCGTGCTGCACCAGGGCCGCATCGCCGAGATGAAGACCGGCGAGGGCAAAACGCTGGTGGCCACCCTGCCTGCCTATCTGAACGCGCTGACCGGTGAGGGCGTTCACATCGTCACTGTCAACGACTACCTGGCCAAGCGTGACTCCGAGTGGATGGGCAAGGTCCACCGCTTCATGGGCCTTACCGTGGGCCTGATCATCCACGACATGAAGAAGGAGGAACGCCAGAAGGCCTATCAGGCGGACATCACCTACGGTACCAATAACGAGATGGGCTTCGACTACCTGCGTGACAATATGGCCCTGTACGCCAACGAGCAGGTCCAGCGGGGCCACGCTTTCGCCATCGTGGACGAGGTGGACTCCATTCTGATCGATGAGGCCCGTACCCCCCTGATCATCTCCGGTATGGGCGAGAAGTCCACCCAGCTGTACGACATGGCCGAGATGTTCGCCGCCCGGCTGAAGAAGTTTGTGGTGGTGGAGAGCGATGACAAAGAGGAGGAAGCCACCGACATCGACGCCGACTATGTGGTGGACGAGAAAGCCCGCAGCGTCACCCTCACTGCCCGGGGCGTGAAGAAGGCGGAGGAGTTCTTCCATCTGGATAACCTGTCCGACCCGGAAAACAGCACCATCGCCCACCACATCAACCAGGCCATCAAGGCCCACGGCATCATGAAGCGCGATGTGGACTATGTGGTCAAGGACGGCGAGGTGGTCATCGTGGACGAGTTCACCGGCCGCCTGATGTTCGGCCGCCGGTACTCCGAGGGTCTGCACCAGGCCATCGAGGCCAAGGAGCACCTGTCCGTCCAGCGCGAGAGCAAGACGCTTGCCACCATCACGTTCCAAAATTACTTCCGCCTCTACCGCAAGCTGTCCGGCATGACCGGTACGGCGCTGACGGAGGAGGAGGAATTCGCCACCATTTACGCGCTGGACATCATCGAGATCCCCACCAACCGCCCCATCGCCCGTATCGACAATGAGGACAGCGTGTACAAGACCGAGAACGGCAAGTACCGCGCCGTCATCCAGCAGGTAAAGGCGTGCCACGCCAAGGGCCAGCCGGTGCTGGTGGGCACCGTGTCCATCGAGAAGAACGAGCTGCTGGGCAAGATGCTGACCCGCGAGGGCATCAAGCATAACCTGCTGAACGCCAAAAACCATGAGCGCGAGGCTGAGATCGTGGCCCAGGCGGGCCAGTTCGGCGCCGTCACCGTGGCCACCAACATGGCCGGACGCGGTACCGATATCATGCTGGGCGGCAACGCCGAGTATATGGCCAAGAACGACCTCCGCAAGGCCGGCCTCACCGACGAGCTCATCGCCGAAGCCACCGGCTACGCCGAAACGGATAACCAGGAGATCCTGGACGCCCGGAAGCTGTTCGCCGAGAAGCTGGCCCAGCACAAGGCGGAGATCGCCGGCGAGGCCGACAAGGTCCGCGCCGCCGGCGGCCTGTTCATCATCGGCACCGAGCGCCATGACTCCCGCCGTATCGACAACCAGCTCCGCGGCCGTGCCGGCCGTCAGGGCGACCCCGGCGAGACCCGGTTCTACATCTCCCTGGAGGACGACCTCATGCGCCTGTTCGGCGGCGACCGCGTCACCGGCATGATGGAGCGCATGAACATCGATGAGGACACCCCCATCGAGAACAAGATGCTCTCCCGCGCCATCGAGCAGGCCCAGACCACGGTGGAAAGCCGCAACTTCCAGGCCCGTAAGTCCGTGCTGGAGTACGACGACGTGATGAACAAGCAGCGCGAGATCATCTACGGCCAGCGCAAGCAGGTGCTGGACGGCATGGACGTCAAGGGCATCATCATGGGCATGATGGAGAGCGCCATCGGCCACCAGGTCCGCAGCGCCTTCATGGGCCAGGAGCACCTGGACATGGTCCAGTGCAAGGAACTTCTCCGCGGCTTGGAGGGCGTGTACTTCACCAAGTACACCGTAAAGATCGACGAGAGCCAGCTCCCCACCCTTACCGAGGACGATTTCATCGATATGTTCACCAAGGCCGCCGCCGACTTCTACGAGAAGAAGGAGCAGGAGATCACTCCGCCCGTCATGCGTGAGCTGGAGCGCGTGGTGCTGCTGCGGGTGGTGGACGAATACTGGATGGACCATATCGACGCGATGGACAACCTCCGCCGCGGCATCGGTCTGCGCGGCTACGGCAACATCAAGCCCATCGATGCTTATAAAAAGGAAGGCTTCGATATGTTCGAGGCGATGATCTCCGGCATCCGCTCCGAGGTCGTGCGCCGTATCTATACTGTCCGCGTCCGCAAGGAAGAGCGCGTTGAGCGCAAGAGCGTGACGAAAAACGCCGTGGCGAACGCCGGGGGCGACGCCTCCGTGCGCAAGCAGCCGGTCAAAAAGGTCAAAAAGCCCGGCCGGAACGACCCCTGCCCGTGCGGGAAGCTCCGCCCGAACGGTCTGCCGATGAAGTACAAGGACTGCTGCGGCAAAAATTCATAAGGTTATACATTATTAATTATTTGATTTTTAAATACGCGGAAGAGAAACCCCTCAGTCACGGCTTTGCCGTGCCAGCTCCCCTGTTAGGGGAGCCAAGATGGTTCTCCGGCCCCACTCGCTGCCCCAAAGGGAAGTAAAGCACGTTTTGCGATCACCGGCTTGCCTCCCCTCGTCAGGGGAGGTGGCTGCGCCAAAGGCACAGACGGAGAGGTTAATCATATCTGAGTGCGTCAATGGGGTTGAGCCGTGCGGCGCGTTTTGCGGGCAGATAGCCGAACAGCACACCGATGCCCACTGAGATGCCAAAGGCCACCACGATGGAGTTGAACGAGGGGCTGACGGTCACATCAATGCTGCTGGAGATCATGGGCAGGATGCGATTTGCCGCCATGGACACGATATAGCCAAGAACGATGCCCAGCACGCCGCCCAGTGCGGAGGTGGTGGCGGCTTCCACCACGAACTGCGACAGGATCACCCGCTCCTTGGCACCCAGTGCCTTGCGGATGCCGATCTCGCGGGTGCGCTCCGTCACGGAGACCATCATGATATTCATAACGCCGATGCCGCCGACGAGCAGCGAAATGCTTGCGATCCAGATGAGCTGGCGGTTGGAGGAGTTGGAAAGCTCCTGCAGATTCTTCGCCTGCTCCATGAGGTCCTGCCCGCGGTAGGAGAGCGTTTTGTCCGCGCCGATGAGCTGGCTGGACGAGAGAAGCTCGCCCGCCTTCTGTCCGACGCTCGTCATATTGTCGGTATTGTCCGCGCGCAGCGCCGCGCACTGCGGCTCGTCGAACGAATAGAGCATCGGCCAGGTCTTGAGCGGAAGGAAGATCGTGCCGGTCTCGTTCATGTACTGGTAGTAATCGCTCGGCGTTTTGATCTGCATCGTTGTGGAGCGCGCACGCTTCACAACGCCGACGACCGTGAAGCTGTCGCCCTGCATCTCCACGGTCTTGCCGACCGGGTCTTCGCCGGAGAAGAGCGCCGAGGCCGCCGCCGTATCGAGCATGCAGACCTTCTTCGCCTTGGCAAAGTCCTCCTTGAGGAAGCTGCGGCCGTGGTCAAGCGAGTAGCCGTTCACATCGAAATAGTATTCGTCGATACCGTAGAGATTGCCGGAAAAGCTGTTATTGCCATAGTATACGCCGTCGGCGTAATTGCGGCTGCAAAAGAGCGAAACGCCCTTCACGTGGTCGATCTTGCAGAGCTCCTGCCGCGTTTCCTCGGTAATCGGGTAAACGCCGGCGGGCACGCCGTTATACTGCACCTCATACGGATAATTGTCCTGATAGAGCTGCACAACGACGGCGTTATTGCCCGCGCCGACAAGGCTTTCCTTGATCTGCTCGTTCGTGACGACGCCGGTCGTCATATCCGGAATACAAGACAGCCAGGTGTTCGGGTTGTCCGCCTTGTAGGCGCCCATGGCCTTGATGAACCAGGTCACGGGCAGCTTGCGGTTTTTATCAATGCGGCAGTTGAAAATGTCGTTGAGGTCGGTCTCGTACTCGAGCCAGGCGCCGTGGTACGGGATGACGGTCGTGCCGTAGGTGGAGTTGTAGGCCTTGTCGGTCTTCTTATCATAGTACACGCCGGGGGAACGCACGATCTGCGAGACGATGACGCGCTCGGCGCCGTTGATGATGAACGTGCCGCTCGCGGTCATGAGCGGGAAATCGCCCATGAAGATCTCCTGTTCCTTGATCTCCTCGGTCTCACGGTTGCGCAGACGCACGCTGACCTTCAGCGGGGCGGCGTATGTGGCGTCACGCGCCTTGCACTCCTCCTCCGAATACTTGGGCGGCTCGTTCATGGAGTAATCGAGGAAGCTCAGCTCGAGGTTGCCGGTGTAGTCGGTAATGGTATCGACGTCGCGGAAAACCTCGCGCAGACCCTCACGAAGGAACCATTCGTAGGAATCCTTCTGGATCTTGAGCATGTTTGGGATCTCCAGAATCTGGTCTTGCTTGGCAAAGCTCTTGCGGAGCGTCTTGCCCATCATGACATCCTTTGTGATCGCCATGGAACTTCATCACAGCCTTTCTGTTGTTGTCTTATGGCACGCCTGGTTGCGTTGTTTAAAAGTTTCCATCTCCGCTTGCATCCGGCCATCCGCGGTGCTATAATCATCATAGATATTGGTGAAAGCTGCGCATGGCCCTATACAGGCATTATGGACTTATATTCTATCAGCTTTTGTCCGCAATGTCAATTCTCCCACCCCATTTTTGTGAAATATTTTCCGTTGACAGCCGCTGCGTCCCTGGGATGCAGCGGTTTTTTGCATAAAAACACGAAAAAAGCGCCGCCCGTTCCCCGCCTCCTAATAAGAAAACATGAAAAAGTCAGTAAAATCAATGTTTTCAAAGGCAGGGAACACGGTACGAAGTCAAAAAATCTCATACTGACAGGCAGGGCGCTGATTTTCACATCAGTGCCCTTTTCCCGTCCCCACGCCATAGGCAGCCGCCCTATGGCGTTTTTTCATATCCATGCCTATACCCACCCGAAAAATGTATCAATTAGGGCGCGAAAACCTCTGTTTTTTCCTCTCAGAGCGCCGCTTAAAGGGCGGCGTGGGTGTTTTCCCATGGGAAGGTCCGGGAGGCAGGACAGGGGCTTTTTTGCGCCAAAATCAACACTTTTCAAAACCAGAGAAAGGAGGCGCCGGATATGGCAGTTTTCCGCATCGAAAAGACCAGAGATTACACGGTCATGTCCAACTACCACCTGCGGGACAGGTCGCTGTCCCTGAAAGCGAAGGGCCTGCTGTCCCTCATGCTGTCGCTGCCGGAGGACTGGGACTACACCATGAAGGGGCTTGCCCGCATCTGCAAGGACGGCATCGACAGCATCAGCGGCGGGATCCGGGAGTTGGAAGCACATGGCTATCTCGTTCGGGCGCGCGTCCGCAACGAGAACGGGCAGCTTGGCTCCATCGAGTACACCATCCTGGAGCAGCCGAAGGAGCCGGCACAGACGCCCGCGCCTATCCGGGAAAAACCTATACGGGAAAATCCAATACAGGTGAAGCCAATGTTGGATGCCCCTATTCAGGAGAACCCCGCCCAATTAAATACTAAAGAACAAAATAAAGAATTATCAATTACGCAAGGATCAAGTCCTATCCCATCAAGTCCCCCTACCCCCAGAGAAAAAAGCAGGATCGGACAGGACAGGATGCGGGAGCGCGAGAGCTACCGGGAGATCATTTTGGAGAATATCGACTACGATATCCTCACCCAGGATGAAAAGCTGGACAGGGACCGTCTGGACGAGCTGGTGGAGCTCATGGTGGATACCGTCTGCTCCAACCGGGAGATGATCCGTATCGCCGGGGACGACTACCCCGCCGAGGTGGTGAAGTCCCGGTTCTTGAAGATCGACAGCTCCCACATCGAGTATGTGCTGGAACGGATGCGGGAGAACACCACCTATGTCCGCAATATCAAGAAATATCTGCTGGCGGCGCTGTATAACGCGCCGGTCACGATGGACAGCTACTACACATCCCTTGTCAGCCATGACCTGTACGGCAGCGGAGATCGGAGGTGAGCGCCTTGCAGGAAGAAATCACGCAGAAAACCCTTGCGCTTTGTGTGCAGACCGGTAAAATGACCGCCCAGCTTTTGCAGCAGGCCATGAAGAAGGTGCTGGCGGATATGGAAAAGCACAAGACGAATCCCCAGCTCCATCACGGCAAGCAGACACTCCGTCAGCTTATGAAGCACAACACCGGCGTTTCCAACATTGAGATCACGGACCAGAATATCAAGGCGTTCTCCGCCACGGCGAAGAAGTACGGCATTGACTTTGCCCTGAAAAAAGATACCACCGGGGAGATCCCCCGCTACCTGGTGTTCTTCAAGGGCAGGGACGCCGACGCGGTGACGGCGGCCTTCCGCGAGTTCTCCGCGAAGAATCTGGCGAAGGAGAAAAAGCCCTCCATCCGCAGGCGGCTGACCAAGGCCAAGGAGCAGGCGAAGCGGCAGGATTTGGAGCGGGGCGAGAAGGTCAAAAACAGGGACCGGGGGCTGGAACGATGACGGGAAAGCTGAAAAAGGTCCTGCTGCCGAACCTTCCGTATCTGCTGTTCGCCTGGCTCTTTGATAAGCTCTGTCAGGCGGTGCGGCTCTCACCGGGGGCGGACGCCTCGGAAAAGCTGCTTCGTATCGCCCAGGGCTTCACCGAGGCCTTTGCTTCCCTCTGGCTCAGCCTGCATCCTCTGGATCTGGTGCTGGGCATTGCCGGGGCGGCACTTGTCCGGCTGGCGGTGTACCTGAAAGCGAAAAACGCGAAGAAATATCGCCGCGGCGTGGAGTATGGCAGCGCGAGATGGGGCCGACCGGAGGATATCGCGCCCTACATAGACCCCGTTCCCGATTGGAACATCCCTCTGACCCGGACGGAAAGCCTCACCATGACCAGCCGCCCGAAGGATCCAAAAACGGCAAGAAATAAAAATATCCTGGTCATTGGCGGCTCCGGCAGCGGCAAGACAAGGTTCTTTGTCAAGCCGTCCCTGCTCCAAATGCACAGCTCCTATGTGGTCACCGATCCCAAAGGACAGCTCCTTCGGGAGACGGGAAAACTCCTGGCGCACGGTGGGCCGAAGCGGGACGAGAACGGAAAGCCGGTGCGGGATAAGCACGGCAAGGTCGTCTATGAGCCATACCGCATCAAGGTCCTGAACACCATCAACTTTTCCAAAAGCATGAAATATAACCCGCTGGCCTATGTGCGCTCCGAGAAGGATATCCTCAAGCTGGTCAATGTCATCATCGCCAACACGAAGGGCGACGGTGAAAAATCCTCCGAGGATTTTTGGATCAAGGCCGAGCGCCTTTTATACTGCGCCCTGATCGGCTATATCTGGTATGAGGCGGAGCCGGAGGAAAAAAACTTCATCACCCTGCTGGAGCTTATCAACGCCTGCGAGGCCAGAGAGGACGACGAGACCTATAAAAGCCCCGTGGATATCCTCTTTGACGAGCTGGCGCAGGCACAGCAGTACGACTATATCGTCGTCAATGATACCGTTGAACAGGCGGTGGAGGACCTTGACTGCATCGTCAGGGCAAACCGCTTTCAAACCAATAATATGAAAGAATTTCTTGATGGGGTGAATCATAATGCTTAGACCAGCAATGTCACAGATTATCCGCGAGGGAGAAAGCTATTATGCGTTTGTCGTTGCAGTTGCAAGACACGCAAGGGAAATCGCTGACTATTGGGCAGATAACGGTCTGCCGATGGAGAAAAAACCGGTTACCGCTTCGCTGGAGGATTTTGCTTCCGGTAAAGTGCGCGTTCGGGATATGGTAAAAATCAAGGGTGTGGACGAGGAAGCCCAGACCAGAGCGTAAAATAAATAATTTGGCTACGGGCGGCACAGCAGAAACGCTGCGGAACAATCAGACGCAGACAGCGCATGCCGTCCGTCGTTTTTTGTGAGAAAATCTTTGCACAGGCAGGAGGGGAAGCACAGTGGTGGCAGATGTGGTGGTGGAAAACGCCTCCTATTCCTTTGACATCCCCTTTTCCTACCGGGTGCCCGGAAGGATGGAAGGACAGATTCGACCTGGGTGCAGGGTGTTGGTCCCGTTTGGACGCTCCAACCGCTCCAAGCAGGGTCTGGTGCTACACTTGCAGCCGCAGGACCCGCAGTCCCAGCAGCTCAAGCCCATCAAGATGCTGCTGGACCAAAAGCCGCTGCTGGGTGAAGAACAGCTGTGGCTGCTGGAGCTGCTGCATCAGCGCACCTTTTGCACCTACTATGAAGGGCTGCGGGCGCTGGTGCCCAGCGGGCTGACCTTTCGCCTGAAGCTGATGTGTTCACTGGGAGAAGCAAGACCGCAGCAACCGACCGACAAGCAAAGGCAGCTGCTGGACTACC
>OKTT01000706.1_pt1 | contig 17715 bp, 14 predicted proteins | sample 1606121 | NCBI WGS metagenome assembly OKTT01 (sample SAMEA3879516, study PRJEB24766) | human gut metagenome | biome: human-associated habitat; feature: feces | place: USA | collected 1985/1987
CGAGATTTTTATGTTTATTATCAGTTTATTTTTTTTCCTGGTAATTTAAAACAATATTTTTATAGTCTATTACAATATCACGAATTGTATCTTCAGTCATTCTACCTACAACAATATATTTTTCCTTTCCATAATAAAAATACATTATATATGTGTTTACACCAGATACTTCCTTTTTTGAGAAAACATCAAAACAAATTCCCTCATCTTCAAATTCTTTTTCAAAAGTATAACCTGGATATGTTTCTCTAACTCTCTGAATTTCCTGAGGATATATTCTTATTTCGAATCTCAGCGTGTCATCAATATTATTCATATAAACATACAGCGTATCATTATAGTTGCCCTTAATAACTTTAGCATAATTGAATGTGTATGTTGAAATTCCTTTTATTTCAACTATTTCTTCAACGTATTGTCTATACTCTTCTGGAACCTCTTCTATGTTATAATAATTTCCAACAATGCGAATATTAAAATCACCCTCCACTCCTTCCGGTGCCGTAATCATAGTCGTCCCTTCCTCGTTCTTATCCATCCACCAGAAGAAACCTCCATGCTTCTCCGCATTGGCAACTACCTGCCAGGAACCGCCGAGTACCATTACGACAAGTACCGCTGCCGCTACTACCGCAAATCTGCGTCTGTGAAAGTACCAGAGCACTTTATGAAGCTTACCCTCCCTGGGCTTGTCCTCCTCTTTCTCTGCAACAGGTTCACTTTTGTCCTTCTCTTCTTCGGTGCCAAGCAACAGGCGCTCCTCTTCTTCCCTTTCCTCACAATGTTTCCAGAAATCATCCAATGCCTCTTCCACAGGCAATTCATCTTCTACATTGTCTTCCTCTGTTTTCAGGTTGTCCAGCAGTTTCATTAATGTCTGTACTTCATCCGCATCAAACTCTTCATCTGATGCTTTCATAATGTACCAGTCCAACCGCTTGGTAAGCTCCTGAATCAGGCTTTCGTTATCCTGCTTCTTCATTTTAATTCCAATTCCTTTCCCTTCTGCATATCCTTATCTGGTGTAATATTGGTCCCTCGTTAAGTACATGATTCTTTTTTGTCAATTCTTACAGATTTTTTGTATTTTTTGTCGATACCGGACTCGTCGGGTATGTTTTGGGCTATCTTGCTTCTCAATCTGCTGATCCTGACACTCATATTGTTCTCGGATATTTTCTCAAGTTGTGCCAGCTCAGAAATTGAATACCCGTGAAGAAAATATTTGTAAAATCTGTTCTTCTCCTCTTCCGTCAGGCCTTTCGTTATTATGAGATCAAGTTCTGATTTTCCGTAACCGTCTTCCGTGAATGTATATTCGTCGGCATCCAGGTCGACTTCACATTCTATCTTCTTCAATGACTTATTCAGTTCACGTATTTTATTCTTGGCAGTATTGATCAGCCATCCCATTGGAGGTGAATTGGAAAATTAAATTCCAGTCCATTCACCCAAAAACTGGAACTTAGTATTGCAAAATATATCCTAGAAGTTAGTGTTGCAAACCTCTTGATATCTAGTTATAGTTGTGGCTCAGCAATAGAGTCCGGATGGCGTTATCCAAGGAGAATACCATGGCTAAGAATGCACATCTGGTTCTTGATGAAAGAGCCACAATAGAAGTTCGCATAAGAGAACGAGCTTCATTTACTGAGATAGGTAGGGAACTTGGCAAGGACCCTTCTACTATCTCAAAAGAAGTCAGACTCCATAGTCAGACTGTACGTAAAGATTCCTTCAATCCCTGCAGCAAGCGAAGTACCTGTGATGAATACGGAACAGCATGTTCAAAGTGCAAACTACAGTATTCAAAAAGCTGCAAGAGATGTCCTCGTGTAAAGTGCTACGAGCATTGCAAGCAGTTTGAGGTATTGGTTTGTAACAAACTGAAGAAACCACCATACGTTTGCAACGGCTGTATCCAACGGCAATCCTGTAAGCTGGAGAAGCATATTTATTCTGCCAAATCAGCTCAGAAGAATTATGAGACTACTCGCTCAGAAAGTCGTCAAGGAATAGCAATTACACCGGAAGAATTAAAGCGTGTAGATGCTATTGTTTCACCGCTTGTTAAGTTAGGCCAGTCTATTCACATGATATGTGTCAATAATGCAGATGATATCATGCTTGATGAAAAGACTATTTATAACTACATTGATGCAGGGCTTTTATCTGTAGATAACGTTGATCTTCCGAGAAAGGTCCGTTATCGTACCCGCTCACATAAGAAGCCTGTAAGAGTAGACAAGCAGTGTCATGTAGGACGCACTTATGAGGATTTTGAAGCTTATCTTGCTGCGAATCCTGATATTCCGGTAGTGGAAATGGATTCAGTAGAAGGTCGCAAAGGCGGTAAAGTCTTGTTGACCATATACTTTAGAAATAGTAGTTTAATGCTTGCTTTTATCCGTGATAACAATACCGCCAAGTCAGTTACAGAAATATTTGACTGGTTGTATGAACAGTTAGGACATGAAGTATTCACTAGCCTCTTCCAGGTGATTTTGACCGACAGAGGAAGTGAATTTACTAACCCGCTGGCAATCGAATTTAATAAGGGCAATGGTCGCAGAACACATATCTTTTATTGTGATCCACAGCGTTCTGATCAAAAAGGTGGTTGTGAAGTTACACATGAGATGATTCGTCGTGTGCTTCCGAAGAAAACCTCTTTTGATAACTTAACTCAGGATGATATCAATCTTATGATGAGTCATATCAACTCATATAACAGAAAAAAGCTGAATAACCAGTCGGCACACCAGTTGTTCAGCTTCATTAATGGCGGGGATATTCTTGACAAGTTAGGAATAAAATCCATTCCCGCTAATGAGATTAACCTTACACCTCTATTACTGAAAAAATAAGAAACGTAGCGCCATTCGGAAAAAATACTGAACCGAATGAGGGGTGGAATTTAATCTTGCGAAAAAAGAAATAAAATTCGACCTCCGCTTAACGTGACTCTTTTTTCAGAGGATTAAGATCTCAAAAAAAGAATATCAGCATATGAAGCATAAAACAACTTGTTTCTAATAGTAAATTCCAGTTTTGAAGAACTTTGCAAAACTAACTTCCATAAAAATCATGATATTTTGATTTGCCAGAATTTACTTATGCAAGCGATTAGCTAAATCAGAACTTAAACTTGCAAACTGGAAGCTCGGATTCCAATTCAGCTCATTTATGTTAATAATTCCCTATTTACCCTATATCTGCTCTGTGATATATGAGATTCAATATAAATTTATCGAATATCAATAAATTTATATTGACATTCGTATCATAGAGTGATATGTTAAGGCTACCAAGAAGGAAAGAGGTATTCATTATGGAGAAGAGAGAGTTGTCGGAAAAGGAGCTGAGGGAGAGGAAGTTTTCTCTGGCAAAAGGGACGAAGTACCTGCTGGATTTCATGTTCTATGCGGGGATACTGGTGACGGTAAGTCTGCCGTTTAGTCTCAAATACATAGGAAAATATCTGGAGGCCGTGGAGGAGCATTACCTTCCGGCGGTGATCATATTCGTCATCCTGGGTGTGCTGGCATTATTGTTGGTCAATGAACTGCGCAAGATGTTTGGCACGGTGCTTGCGGAGAACTGCTTTGTACCGGAAAATGTGGCGAGTCTTAGGAGAATGGGAGACTTAAGCTTTTTCATCGCGGCCATGAGCGCTGTGAGATGTGTGGTGTACCTGACCATTGCCATGCTGGTGATCATTCTGGTATTTATCATTGCAGGCATGTTCAGCAAGGTGCTGGCGATGGTATTTGAAGAAGCTGTGCGCTACAAGGAAGAAAACGACTTAACAATCTAAAAGTTCAGTCACGAAGTGATAGAGCGTGTGATACGCGACTATGTAAATGACGCCGGCTGAACGGAAATTCAAAAGTAGAAAGGCATCTATTATGGGAATCATTGTAAATCTGGATGTAATGATGGCAAAGCGGAAGATCAGCCTGACGGAACTGGCGAATCAGGTGGATCTGACCCAGGCCAATCTGTCCATCCTGAAAAATAATAAAGCAAAAGCCATACGTTTCTCTACGCTGGAATCCATCTGCGAGGTGCTGCATTGCCAGCCCGGAGACATTCTGGAATATGTGGAAGATTCAAAAGAAGAGAAAAACAATTAAATCCTGAAAGGGGGAGATCACAATGCAGGAAAATACAGTAGTACAGGAAACAACTTCAGCAAATCAGGGACAGATATCCGGGCAGAATGTAGTCCGGGTGGTAGAAAAGACAGAGACTGCGGAGACAAAGCGCATGAAGGAACATTTTAATTTCTTTGGACCGGTGACGTTTCTCTATGCCGTGTTCTATGCATTTTGCATGTTTCATAACGGATCGGGAATTACCTTCCCTTTTTTTCTCGCAGGCACTTTACTGTATTTTGTCTTCTCGCTGTCAAAACTGGAGATTACCTTGAAAAAAGGAAGCACCTTTTACATGATCAGCATTCTGCTGCTGGGGATATCCACCTTCTGCACGGACGGATGGGCAATCATCAGCCTGAATAAGCTGGCGGTCTTTTTGCTGGTAATGTGTCTGCTGCTGAATCAATATTTTGATACGAAAAAGTGGAATCTGGGAAAATATGTGGGGAGTATCTGTCAGCTGATCGTTATGAGCTTCGGCGAACTGGGCAAGCCCTTCTCCGATGGCAAAGCCTATTTTCGTGAAAAGGGAAAAGTAAATAAGAAGGTATGGTATGGGCTGCTGGGAGTAGTGATCGCATTGCCGATTGTGCTGATCGCTGCCGGACTGTTAAGCTCTGCCGATGCGGTATTCCGTAAGATGACAACGGATTTCATGAACTGGATCCGCCCGGGCAATATATTCAACGTAGTCATCCGGGTAACATTTCTGTTCTTTACTTCCTATGCACTGACTTCTTATCTGTGTAAGAGAAGCATCCCGGAGGAAGTGAAGGACCGCAGAAAGGGTGAGCCGGTACTGGCAATTACGATTATGTCATTGCTGTCACTTTTGTATCTGTTGTTTTCCGGTATTCAGATCTTCGGATTGTTCTTGGGGAAAATGCAGCTGCCGGAGGGCTATACCTATGCACAGTACGCAAGAGAGGGCTTCTTCCAGCTGCTGGCTGTCAGCATTCTGAATCTGATCCTGGTACTGGTGTGCCTCAGCTTTTTTAGGGAAAGTAAGGTACTGAAAGTAATTATGACGATTATGTCATTATGTACTTTTATCATGATCGCATCCAGCGTAATGCGTATGATCATTTACATCCGGTATTATTATCTGACTTTCCTGCGGATCTTCGTATTGTGGATGCTGGCGGTATTATTCGTCATGTTTATCGGAGTACTGATCAACATTTACAGGGAAAGCTTCCCTCTGTTCCGCTATGGTGTCGTGATGGTGACCGTGCTGTATCTGGCATTGTCCTTCAGCCATCCTGACTATATTATAGCCAGAGTGAATATTGCCAATGCACCCGGCGCGGACGGTACAGGCTGGGAAGAATCCGTGGCGCAGGATTACGGAGATGATTTTTTCGCCGGACCGTTTTTCCGGGGATCGGAATATAATGACTACTCTTATCTAAGTGATCTCAGTGCGGATGCGGCACCGGTCATTATTCCGTATATGGAGAGTCTTGGGTATGATTTTGGCGCCTATGAACTGGAGAACCCTACGGATATTATGAGTGAAGATACGCAGGCTCAGTGGTGGGGGAGTTATCAGCCGAAGGGATTCGGATATTATTACCTGAACCATAATAAGAAGCGTCTGGATCAGACATCTCTGCGGACATTTAATATTTCCAGATATATGGCGCGGAAACAGATAGAGGCAAGAATCGATGGAAAATAAAGAAATGAATACGGAAAAAATAAAGTTTTATAAAAAGCATCCGGTGTTGCTTGCATGGCTGATTTCTATATTTATCGGACTGGGCTATGCGCTTTTTACGATCATAGCCTCTGTTATTCATTATGAGCAAAGAGATTATGTATGGGAGATCATTAAGGCTTTTACAGAAATGTTTACTTGGGCAATTTTAATGGGAGCGGTACTGGTATTTCCTGTGGTGCTGACGATCAGTGAAGTAATCTGCCTGATCTGTGAGGAACGAGGGCACCCGGTGAAGGGAGACTGGCTGTTTGACCAGCACGCATTTTGGCTGGGTGGATTCTATGAACTTTGTTATTTGGGGTTGATTATGGATGTGACATCCGCTGACTGGCAGACGCAGTTAAGCAATTCCAATAAACATACACCGATTTACAGTGGTTCCATGGTTACTTTTATAGTACTCTTGCTGCTGGCATTTATAGGGTATGAGATTCTGCAGAGCATTCCGCTTCGGAAGCTGCCGCCCCTTGTGACAGTCCTGTCGATTTCCGCAATGTACCTGGGACTGCTGGAGCTGATCCTGTTCACAGTACAGATATTCAAGCCGACGATTTTGCTTGATGGATATTTGCTATTATTTCCACTGTGCTGTGTGCTGCTAGTGGTGCGACTGCTTCTGAAGAAAATACGGGAGTGGAATGCACTGATGCAGAATGCGGAGGCGGAACACTTTGGGACGGGGAAGATTTATCAGAATCCCATGCTGCGTTGGTGTGACAGCATTTTGCGGAAGGCTGCATGGTGGCCGGTGCTGGGACTGGTATTGATGTTCCCACTGTTGGGAATCCTGATCGCAATCCTCATGCTGTTTGGGCAGGCACCGGATTCTGTGATTAAAGCATTCACGGAGACCAGCGACTGGAATCTGTCTCTCAGGCAGGCACCGCAGAATGTCATGTATGATGAACATTATCTATGCACGGTAGCTGCCGGCGGTCATGAAAAGGTCGTAAAGCCTATCCGCCTGGGGAGGCGGCATGGGCATGAAGTCATTGTAAATCGTCAGCTGTGCATTGCGAACGCTTTTGAACAGGTGTTGGAAGAACGGACTCCCGGCTTCCACCGGGCGCTGCGTCATTTTTATGACACTTACGGGTTCCCTGTGGCGAGACTGATCCACAGTAAATACACGGCGGATCTGGTGTATTTTATCATGAAACCTTTAGAATGGATCTTCCTGTGTGTGCTGTACCTGACGGACGCGCATCCCGAGAACCGCATTGCTGTGCAGTATATCGGTAAGACAGCGGCGCAGGTGGAAGAGTTGTATTTGTAAAAATAGTGGCGTACGATGCAACTATGATGCAATGGTATGTTAAATTCTTTACTGTAATGGACGGGGGAAGCGTTCGGTTACAATAAATACATAAGGAGAGATACAAAATGAGGGGCAAATTAATAGTTATCACAGGAGTTATGGCACTGGGGTTGTCTGCCTGCGGAGCACAGGGGAGTGATCCGGTGGGAGGGAGTAGTAGTTCAGAGGTTATCGGATCCGCAGAGGCTGCGGTAACGGAAGAGAGCACTTCAGAGACTGGTGAATCCATGGAAGCGACAGTATCCACGGAGACTGTTTCCGACACTACGGCATCCACGACAGGTCCTTCTTACGAAGATGAGGACGCATGGCTTCCCTGGGAAGACTACGGGGAATGTTCCAACACTGTGAAAGACTTCTATAATGACGATGAGAAAAAGACCTATTACTACGAAATGGATGAGTTCTTTTTTTCCGATGAGAAGTATGCCAAAGTGAATGATTATCTGCAGCAGATGTATGAGAATTACAGAACCCAGTATGAGGAGGAAGGGGAGAATCACACCGGAGCGTATGAGTTAGTGGATGAAACTCTTTCCGAGGGACAGCGATACGATGATAATAATCTGGTATTCAATGGCATTACTTTAGCGGATGACGAGTATGTCAGCCTGCATTTTAATGACACGGTTTATTATGCAGGAGCAGCGCATCCATTATCCTATTACATACCCGTGACGATTTCCATTGCCACCGGCGAAGAAGTCACCCCGGAAGAAGTTTTGGGGAAGACTTGGGACGAGATCCGGGCAGCAGGCTCTATTGAAGAAGAAAACGAAGAAAATTTTAATGCCGATTACGGCTTTTACATCACAGAGAAGGAACTGTGCTATCTCTATCGCACTTATTTCTTTGCAGAAGAGATTCGGATATCCCGGTAAAAGAACCGGATTGAACTGGCAGGGCAAAAGAGGTATACTTATTTCCGGAAACGAACGGAGGTACCGAGATGGAAAAGTTTACCCCTTCAGAGCTTTGCGCAGACATTAAGATCTATAATTATAAGAAAAAAGTAAAATATGATGAGAAATCCCTGGTGATTTTTGAGAAAACAGGGAAAATGATAACAGCCGGAAAAGAGTGCGAAGGTATGCTTTACGCTCTTCCGGCTAATTCTATTGGCTTTTCTCCGATCGTGTTGGGAAGAGTCAGCGACTATACCTGTGCGGAAAAAATGTTAAAGCAGATGCTGTGTAGGTATCTTGGCAAGTCTTCTTTTACGGGATACGGCGAAGGGCTTATTTTTATTCACGAGAAGCTAAACGAAGTGGAAATGAAAGCCTATTTTGATCTCCTGTATCAGGCGGGAGCCAAGAATGTGGTCTATGCAGATGAAAGCGTGAAAGGAATCCCTGAGGGAACTCCCTGGGAGGATGTGATCTGGGGAATGAAGAACACTTATAAAAATCTTCGTTTTGCCGTGGAGATTACGAAGGAACAGCCCATGGATTACCTCAGATATTCGCTGGCGCAGTTGGCAGAGAACTGTAAGCGGTGGGGACTGGAAGAGGAAATGTCAAAATTGTATATTTAAGAAAATAGGCTAAGGGTAAATGAATTTATTTATCCTTAGCCTAAATTATTAGCTTTGTTGATAGTAATTATGCCGGTAAAGATGATCGTCTACCTGCTGCGCCAGGTGATTCATTTCTTCTTGTGCATCAGCACCCATGGCAATATTATAAAACGCATAGGAAAACTGCTTACTGAAGAAAGGATATGCGGGGGTCTGCGGTCTGGTAAAAGAGGTATTCCGTAATTGTGAAAATAAAATATTGCTGTTGCTGGAACCAGCCTGAAAGCTGTCCATTACGTCATAAATCTCTTTTAAAACAGGAATACCCGTTAACTGACTGATCTTCAACTGGTTCTGCAGACTGAAAACATAACGGATAAATTCACAACATTCCCTGGGATATTGTGTCTGTCTGGACATGCATAATCCCCAGCTTCCATGGGGAGAAGCTGCTTTTATACCATGGGGAAGAGGGATTATGCCGATATTACTATTCCTTTTCTGCGATTGAAAATAGGCACTGGGCAGGGAAAGACTCATGGCAAAGTTTTCAGGAAAATCGGCACTGAGATCCTCCACGTGGGTATAATGATATTTATGAAATAATTCGCCCAGCCAATTCATAGCAGCGACGGAAGCCGGAGAGTTAATATATCCAGAGGTTGCCGTCAGCGTATCGTTAAAAAAGCTGCCGTTGTTCTGTACGATAAATGGCAATCCGGCGTAGCTGTTCCATTCTCCGGATTTTGGAGAAAGACCGCGTCCGGAGTCCATAAGCAAAGGATAGGGAAAAGAAGTTTTGGTCTGTATTGTATGGCAGACATTCAGAAACTCATCCCAGCTCCAGGCATCTTCCGCAGAAGTCGGAATGCGGATACCAAGGGAATGGAATAACTCTTTGTTATACAGAATACATAAAGTGGATTCCGTATAACCCAGATGATATAGTTTTCCCTGATAGGTTCCCTGTGTCACAATGGGAGACAGAAAAGAGGATAGGAAAGACGAATCCATATATCCATCAAACGGCAGCAGAGAATTCATATATGCCCAATAGGGGACATCAGGACCGTCCAGGGACAGAATATCCGGTGCATTTCCACTGGTAAAGCTTTGCAACAGCGAGTCACGCAGAGGAGCCTTATCGTTGGTGAGAAAAGTCGGTGTTACAAAAAAACCGGAAGATGTCAGATTAAACTGTTCGATCAGAGAGATCCAAAAATGTTTTTCATTATCTTCCATAGGACATAAATAAATAGATAGGTTTATTTTATCTTTGGAGCGGTCTGCTACAAAAGTACCTTTTCCTTGCTGCCGTATAATATATCCTTCAGCTTCCAGACATTTCAGGGCTTGTGTAATAGTGCTTTTACTTACATTTAGAGTACGCATTAATTCATTATCGGAAGGGATGAGATCGCCGGGACGATAATATCCGCTTTCGATTTTCTGGACAAATTCATTTTTTATAAGCATGTATTTTGGTGTTCTGGTGTTCATAAAATCCCCCACATTTTGAAAAGTGATTGACAATATATTTTTGTTATGCTAATATCATAGCATAAGTTATTCGAACAAACAAGATTAAATAAAAAAACTCTCTGCAAAAGCAGAGAGTTAAAAAATAAAACAAGTTATTCGAACAACCGAACAACTAAAAGGAGGAGAAGATGAAAAAGACATTTTCAAAAGAGAAATTATTTGACAGAACACCGCGGGTCTTTAAGCGGGATGCAACGGAAGTCCGTTTTCTGCTGGGCGGAATCGGAACAGGTAATTTTTCTGTAAATTCAAGAGGAAAGTTCCTGGACTGGGAAATTTTTAACTGGCCTTCCAAGAATACGAAATTTCCGCTTTCCTTTTTTGCAATTCGTACGGAAAACAAAGAACTGGAAAAACCTATATCGAAAATTTTGGAATCGAGAATGGTTCCGCCATATACCAGCTCACACGGATACCTTCAGGCTGAATTAGTAAACCTGCCAAGAATGGAAGATTCAGAACTGATTTGTGAATATCCTTTTGCAAGGGTGAATTTCAAAGATTCCGAATTGCCCGTAAAAGTATCTATGGAAGCATATACACCGTTTATTCCTTTAAATACAGATGATTCCAGTATTCCCTGTGCAATTATCCGATACACAGTGAAAAATGTTGCAGACTGTCCGACAAAAGTAAGCCTGGTAGGCACACTTCCCAATGCATCCGGTTTTGAGGGATATGATGTTATTGAGAACCTGAAGCTGGCCGACAGCGTAAAAAATGAATATCGGGAATTTGATGATGTGAAGGGATTGTATTATTCACCCGAACATTTGAAAGAGGATCATTTACGGTATGGAAATATGGCGATTCTGACCAGTGGATCCAATGTAACCTATAAAACACAGTGGTTTGACGGCGAATGGGTGGATGGAATACAGGATTTCTGGGATGACTTTACCAGTGATGGACTTTTGGAAAAAGAGACCGTATCTGACAGTGTGGGATGTGAATTTGCACAATTTCATAATTTCAGTTTCCTGAAAAGAAGAGAAAAGATCGGATCCATCGGAGCCTGGGAAGAACTTCAGCCGGGAGAAGAAAGAACCTTCGAATTTGTCATTACATGGTATTTCCCTAACAGGGTAAAGGCATGGATCGAGTTTGATGAGGACTACGAGAAATTCCAGCGCGGTGAATACGGAACGGTAAGAAATTACTATGCAACAAAATTCACAGATGCATGGGATGTAGCAAAATATGTATACCATAATAAGGAACGACTGGAATCAGACAGCAGAAAATTTGCCGATGCTATGTTCCATAAGACTACATTACCTTATTATGTGATTGATGCTCTGACTGCAAACATTACGAATCTTCGAAGTAATTTATGTTTCCGGCTGGAAGACGGAACCTTTGCCGGATTTGAAGGAATACGTGACTACATAGGCTGCGGTTACGGTAGTGTGCCTCATGTATGGAATTATGCACAGACGGTTGCTTTTCTGTTCCCGGATCTTGAAAAAACTATGCGTAATGTAGAATTTTTGAAAGAAACAGATGAGACAGGATGCATGTCTACACGAATGTTTTCCGTATTTGATCAGGAACGGTATGCAATGGTTCCGGCCTGTGATGGAGAACTTGGAAGTGTTGTTCGTGTCTACCGGGATTTCAAGAATCTCGGGGATGTGGAATTTTTGAAGACCATTTGGCCCAAAGTAGTGTTGGCAATGGAATATGCCCTGAAACAATGGGATCTGGATGGAGATGATGTACTGGACGGTCAGCAGAATACAACCTATGATATTGAATTTTACGGACCGAATCCCATGACGGACAGTATCTTCCTGGCAGCACTGAAATGCTGTGAAGAGATGGCTGAGATCGTAGGAGACGAAGAACATCACCAGCTATACGCAGATGCTTACGAAAAAGGAGCTGCAAGAGCCGACCAACTGATGTTTGACGGGGAATATTATATTCAGGTACAGAAGGAGATTGATAAATATAAGTATCAATTCGGAAAAGGCTGCCTGTCAGATCAGCTTCTCGGACAGTTCCTGGCATATATGGCCGGAATCGGGGAAATTTTACCGAAAGAGCATGTAAAATCTGCTATGGAATCCGTATTCAAGTATAATTATAAAACGGATTTTTATCATACGGACAGTGTACACAGAGCATATGCAATCAATGAAGAGCATGGAATGGTAGTAGCTACCTGGCCGAAAGGCGGCAGACCTAAATTCCCGTTATCCTATGCCGGAGAGGTGTGGACAGGAGTAGAGTATGAAGTAGCCGTTAATCTGATTTATTCAGGTTGTGTAGAGGAAGGTCTGACGGTGGTAAAGTCAATTCGGGATCGTTATGACGGATACAAGAGGAATCCGTTCAGTGAGATTGAGTCCGGTCATCATTATTGCAGAGCAATGGCAAGCTGGGGAGTGCTGAATGCATTATTGGGACTGCAAAGTGATATGTATCGCGGAACCTTGTCATTCCATCCTGCAATAGAAGGTGAAATGTCCAGTTTCTTCATCTGTGGAAAAGCATGGGGTATTTACAGTCAGAAGGAAGAGAATGGGAAAATGTGCAAACATATTGACGTCCTGTATGGGACGTTAGATGATATTCATGTACAAGAATAAGGAGGGTACAATTATGATGAAAAAGTATTGGAGAAAAATGATGGCACTTACTTGTGCGGCCGCTATGCTGTTTACAATGGCAGGATGCGGAAATGCAGAAGGAACTACAGATGGTGCAGAGACTGCGCAGAGCTCTACGACTGCAGATGGGTCCGGAGAGATCACGATCCAGTTTGCAGAGCATGTTGCTGATATTCAGGCACAGGAGCCGCATCTGCAGAAGATTATTACTGCTTTTGAAGAAAGCCATCCGGGGATTAAAATTGATATTACGGGCAAAGAAGTGTCCGAGCATAATACGCAGATGACTTTACTGGCAGGAGAAAATAAGCTTCCGGATGTATTTTGGCTGGAGCAGGCAACCGCAAAGGAGTTTGCACAGAATGGGTATTTATCTGATCTGACGGATGCATTGGATCAGTATGGCATCAATGACAGCCTTCTTCCCGGACTGGTGCATTCATGTACCGTTGACGGCAAAGATGTGGGAATGCCCAGTGAAGTTATGATGGTAGGATTTTATTATAACAAGGATCTCTTCCAGCAGGCAGGAATCGAAGAAGTGCCTGTTACCTATGAAGAGTTCCTGGATGTGGTAGATAAGCTGAATGCAGCCGGAATCACACCGCTGACCGTGGGGGCGCAGGATAATTACAGTATCTGGGCATTCGAGACAATGTTGGCAAGATATGGATTTTTTGAAAAGCTTGACGGTCTGAAGGATGGAAGCATTTCCTGGAATAACGAAGACTTTATTCACTATTTCGAAAAAGTAGAAGAAATGCGTGAAAAAGGAACTTTTACAAAGGACATTTCCAATATTGGATATTTTGAAGCAAAAGAGCAGTTCCTAGGTGGAAATGCAGCAATGTTCAATTCCGGAGCATGGGATATCGGTGATTTTGAGGGAAGTGATATGGCTTCTAAAATCGGATTTTTCTGGGGACCTACCTTTTCCGACAGCCAGTATGAGCAGCAGATCGGAATCAAGGCATCCGGCGGTGTTTATGTAGTATCTTCAAAGGCAGCAGAAGATCCTGCGTTGTTAGATGCAATTATGCAGTTCTGGCAGTTCTATTACGGCGAAGAGGGAACCAGGATCATTGCAGAGGATACCGCGGCATTACCGTGCTCTACATATAATGGACAGATTGATGAGAGCCAACATCCTGTACTTTCCACGATGATCACGGCATTAAATGATGACTGGAAAGCAGTAACTGAGCCGTTTAATTCACTTTCGTCCAATGTGGCATATGGATATTTTGATGCTACCTTCGGTGTTATGACCGGCGTTTACACACCGGAACAAGCAGCTGATTATGTAGAAAATTTGCAAAGTGCCGAAAGATAAAACCATAAGAGCGGTATGAAATTAAGTAATACCGCTCTTTTCTATAGAATGGAAAGGGAGAAAGCTATGTATTGGTTGAGTACAAAGAAAGCAAAAATCATTATGCTGCTTCCGACTCTTATGATTTATGCAGTATTTATTATTATTCCTGTGTTTATCGCATTTTATTATAGCTTTACGGACTACAGTGGTCTTGGAAAAGCATCCTTTGTGGGAATAAAAAACTATGTTGCTATGTTCCATGATAAGCTATTTCTGATCGCATTGAAAAATACATTTTTAGTATTGTTATTCAGTGTGATATTCCTGATCGTTGGATCTTTTATGGCAGCATTATTGATGAACAAGAATTTTCACGGAAACGCATTTTTTAAAATGGTGATTTTTGCTCCCTATGTAATAGCGCCTATTATCATAGGAATTATCTGGGGATATATCCTGAATCCTAATTATGGGCTGGTAAATAGTGTATTGCATAAAATAGGACTGGATATGCTTGCTATTGAATGGATCGGTGGAACTAAATGGTCTCCATTGTCATTGGCGATCGTATTCACATGGCAGGTACTGGGTTTCCATGGAACTATTTTTTTATCCGGAATCAAAGCAATACCGGGAGATATTTACGAAGCCTGTGATATTGATGGAGCCAATTTGTTACAACGCTTGTTTTATGTGACAATTCCTATGCTGAAAGAGACCTTTATTATTAATATTGTTCTGGTGGTAACAGGCGTATTTAAAATATATGAACTGGTATATCAGATGACAGGCGGAGGACCTACTCATCAGTCGGAGCTGCTTACCTCATATATGTATTTTACAGTATTTACATCCAGAAGGTATGGATATGGAATGGCAATTGCGGTTGCAATTCTGTTACTTTCAATTCTGGGCTCGTTTTCCTATATTAAGATCACAACGAGGAAGCAAAGGAGTTAAACATGAGAAACAAGAGAATATCGATAAAAAAAGTCATTTTTTACATATGTCTGCTGGGATTGATTATTCTTTTGGTCATGCCCATACTGTGGGCTATGTTGCTTTCATTAAAGACAAATAATGAGATTGTCAACAGTCCGCTTTCTTTGCCGCAGACAATAAGCTTTGAAAATTATCAGCGTGCGATCGATACTATTGATTTTTCCAAAATGTATTTTAACACGATTTTACTGGTAGTAATATCTACTTTTTTCAGTATTTTATTCACTTTTATGAGTTCGTTCGCAATTGCCAGAATGGTTTTCAGAAACCATAAGGCATCGGAAACATTGTATCTTTTCCTGCTGATCGGGATTGGCATCCCTATTTATGTACTACTGTTTCCGGTATATCGGATTGATTCATTGATGGGAATTCTTGGAACCCGTTTGGGACTGATCCTGCCGTATGTTGCAGTGAACATCTCGTTCAATACCTTGCTGTTTACCGGATTTTTGAGAGATATCCCCGGAGAATTGGAAGAAGCAGCAATTATCGACGGCTGCAATCTATTTAAGCTGTGTACCAAAGTGGTGATTCCGGTTATGAAACCCACGTTCGTGACGATCATTATTTTTAATGCAGTTTATATTTACAATGAGTTCCCGTTTGCATCAACCTTTATTCAGAATAATGCCTTAAACACCGTGTCATTAATGACATCTATGTTTAAAGGACAATATACCATGGATTATAGTGGAATCATTGCAGCGAGTCTGATGATCATGCTTCCTGAATTAGTATTTTATGTCATTTTGCAGAAGTATATTATAAGTGGTATGACTGCCGGAGCAGTGAAAGGATAAGAAAATGAGAGAAATCGTAAGGCCATCCCTACATTTTACACCACAGAAAGGCTGGATCAATGATCCTAATGGCTTGGTGTTTTTTAAAGGACAATATCATTTATTTTATCAGTATAATCCGTACCATGATAACTGGGACAGTATGCACTGGGGGCATGCGGTAAGCAGGGACCTGATACACTGGGAAGAATTGGAACCGGCACTGGTCCCCGACATGCCCTATGATAACGATAAAAACGGCGGATGTTTTTCCGGATCGGTTGTTGTATATGATGATCAGCTATTTTTATTTTATACAGGAAGAACGGAAGATGAAACCGGTATTTTTGAGACGCAAAATCTGGCAGTGTCGAAGGATGGGATACATTTCGTAAAGGCAGAAGAAAACCCGCTGATAAAAGAAGTCCCGGAAAAGGGAGGAAGAGATTTTCGAGATCCCAAGGTGTTTTTTGCACAAGGGAAATGGAGAATGATCTGTGGAGGATCCACCGGAAGAATTGAACATCCGGACAGCTGCGGAAGAATTTATCTTTTCTCTTCTACCGATCTGTACCATTGGACGTATAGCGGAATTTTGTACGAAGCAGAGCCCGGTGAGGGCAGAATGTTTGAATGTCCGGATGCCTTCTGCCTTGATGATGTCTGGTTTTTGACAACTTCGCCGATGTATGAAAAAGACAGTGTAACGACGCTATATCTGTCCGGACAGATGGATTTTGACAAATGTGAATTCCATAAAGAGATAAGCGGAACTTTGGATCATGGAACTCATTATTATGCAGCACAGACATATCCGGTATTGCATGGGGAAATACGGTCTGTTGCCTGGCTGGGCGGCTGGCTGTGGATGCCCTGGATCCGGGATTTCGGTCCGGAGGAGGGGTATCGTGGAATACTGGATGTATCACGAGTGTGGTATTTAGATGATAACAGGCGTTTGTGCGCAAAAGTGGCTGATAAAGTGAAAGCTGAGATGAAGCTCTTCAGCAGAACATTGGAAAAACATTGGACCGGTGAAAACATACCACCGCAAAGTGAGCCGGTTATGGTAGAACTGAAGGGAAAGCTGCCGGGAGATGGAGAGTTGTTGTGTATTGATCTATATGATACAGATAGACATACCGTGACAATATGCTTTGATTCTTCAAATAAAGAAATGACTGTGAATTATAACCGGGCAGACAGAGCTTCCAGATATGGTATACGGACTGTGCCCTGTGAAATGATGGAAAAAGAAACAGATATTGATATCCTCATAGACGGAAATACATTTACATTATTGTGGGAGCATGGTTTGTATCGCTATACAGGGAAATTATACCCACAAGGAAATATAGGCGTAGATATAAAATATAGGGCAAAACAGCATTATGATATTACATCTCTGGGAGAGATATTGATTGATTTTACCGGAAAAAAAGAGAGTGAAAGACAAACATTGTCTTATACACAAAATCCGGGAGGTGCACCTGCTAATGTTGTGGTTGCGGCACAACGGCTGGGTGCCCAAACAGCATTTATCGGAAAAGTAGGTGAAGACTTTTTCGGAGAGCAGTTAAGAGATGCAATTACAGAAGTTGGGATCGACGCATCCGGATTATGCACAGATAAAGAAATCCATACAACACTTGCTATGGTACATACTTATTCGGACGGAGACAGAGATTTTTCATTTTATCGTAATCCGGGAGCAGATATGATGCTGAACAAAGAAGAGATTT